>Ga0105045_10003258_pt1 | contig 13907 bp, 11 predicted proteins | sample MAT02_FD_78089 | JGI IMG/M metagenome (GOLD analysis project Ga0105045, IMG submission 78089) | Freshwater microbial communities from Lake Fryxell liftoff mats and glacier meltwater in Antarctica - MAT-02 (megahit assembly) | ecosystem: Environmental > Aquatic > Freshwater > Ice > Liftoff...
AGATGGAAAAGTTCACGGACAATGGATTTCGTATGAAGTTAATGGTGAAAAAGTTGCCATGGGTCAATATGAAAACGGATTGAAAGTTGGAACTTGGTCATTTTATGCTCCAACACAAGTTACAGAAGTTGATTATTCAGACAGTCGCATTGCCGAAGTCAGAAAAGTATCGCAAGGAGCTATTGTAAACATCGAGAAATAATAAAATTAACTAACCTAAAAAAAAGGCTTCTGTAAAAAGAAGCCTTTTTTTTTATGGTTGTTTCTTTTTAGGTTTACTAATTTCTTTAAACGAAAAAATGATGTTTTTCATAGTTTCAAGATGGCTCTTCTTGCGGTTGAGTTCTGTCCAACTTACAATTTGATAGTAGGTTTCTCTGCCTTTTACAAAACCAAATTGATAATAAATGGCATGACCATCAACGGTTCCGCTGGCATTTATAATTATTGCTGATAAGCCGTTTATTGTGACGTTTTCGAAAGCGGAAAATTCGCCGTTTTTTAACGTAGCGGCGATGTTGTTTTTTAAGAGAGTAGCATATCCAGTTAAATTGGGTGAATATTGAGCTCTCAAATCGGCTTCTTGTAAAACTAACGTATCAAAGTCAGAGCTGGGTTCATCAATGACGATGGTATAAAATTCAGTTTTTTCATTTTGATATTGCAATGAAGCATCAGCATGCAAAAAATCTACCTTAGTTAATGATTTAGGAATTTCAATGGAATACTGTTTTTTTACTTTGACTAACTCGGTTTCTTCCTTTTTTTGACATTGATTGAATATAAAAAGGATTGTGCTATAAAGAACTATTTTTTTCATTTTAATTTTTTGGAAAGATAAAAAAAACCACGTTTTCACGTGGTCTTATTTTAATTTATTGTTACTACTTCATCAAAGTTTTTCTTTTTTTTCTTTTTCACTTTAATTTTTCCTTTGTGTAGCATAAAAAACATCACCGGAACAATTACTAAGGTTAAGAAGGTAGCAAAAATTAATCCGTAGATAACAGTTTTGGCTAATGGTCCCCAGAAAATCACGTTGTCACCGCCGATATATATTTTTGGATCATATTCGATAAATAGAGTAAAGAAATCAATATTTAATCCGATTGCCAATGGCACTAAACCTAAAACAGTGGTTATGGCCGTTAATAAAACGGGTCGTAAACGGGAACGGCCGCCTTCTACAATTACCTCTAAATATTCTTGTTTGCTGAGTAATCCGTTTTCGTCCATGCCTTTTTCATCTAATTTTCGGTCAATGAGCAATTGTGTATAATCAATCAAAACAATGGCGTTATTTACTACAATTCCCGCCAAGGAAATAATTCCCATCATGGTCATAATAATCACGAAATCGTTTTTGAAAATGACCATCCCAAAAAATACACCACCAAAACTCAACAAGACAGAAACCATAATAATAATCGGTTTTGAAATCGAATTGAATTGAGCTACTAAAATCAAAATAATTCCGCCCAACGCAATCAACAAGGCATTGATTAAGAATCCCATATTTTTTGATTGTTCTTCTTGTTCACCCGTAAACGCAAAATTGATGTCTTTTTTGATGTGGTAATCTTCTAATTCCGATTTAATTTTTGTGACAATATCATTTCCGTTAAAACCAGTAATTACATTGGAATAAATCGTGATGACTCGTTTTAAATTCTTTCGTTTAATCGTATTAAAAGTAGTCGAGTTTTCAAAGGAAGTAATCGCAGAAATTGGCACTTGGATTAATTTTCCAGAAGCCTGATCTCTAAAAGTTACTGGCTGATTATAGACTAAATTATTGTCATTTCGCTGCGATTCAGGAAAACGAACGTTGATTTCAAAATCGTCTTTTCCATCTTTATAGGTAGAAATTTTTTCACCAAAAATAGCTCTTCGCAAGGTTTGACCCACTTGTCCCGAGGTTATTCCTAATTGTCCCGCTTTGTCTAAATCGACTTTTACATCGACACCTGGTTTATCTTTATTGACGTCAATCTTTAACTCTTCAATTCCTGCAATATTTTTTTCATTGATAAAAGCCTTCATTTTTTCGGCTTCCAATAACATTTGGTCGTAATCTTCGCCAGTCACTTCAATATTAATTGGATAACCTGCTGGCGGACCATTTTGTTCTTTCTCAACAATTACCGAAACGCCTGCATAACCTTGCACAGCCTTCCGAATTTCTTCCATGACATCTAAACTATTGAGTCCTTTTCGGTATTTGAATTCACGCATTGTCAACGTTACTTTTCCACGATGCGGCATATCATTTTCTGCTCCACCTTGTGTTTGCGGATTGCCGGAACCATTACCCACCTGAGCAATTGCACTTTCAACCATATAGTTTTTGCCATCTTCCACATACTTATTGGCAATGGCGTACACTTTTTTCTCTATGATTTTAACAAATTCATTCGTTTTTTTAATATCCGTTCCTTCCGGGAATTCGACATAAACCATGATTTGATTGGGCTGATTTTCTGGAAAGAACAACACATTTGGTTTAGCAATGCTTACTGCAACAATCGAAAGAATTAAAATTCCAAATGTTCCCAATAAAAATAGCAGAGGTTTTCTGCCACTTAACGCAAATTGTAAAAAGTTGCGGTATTTGTTTTCCATCCAAACTAAAATAATTTTTTGGAAGAAATCTTGGGCTCCTACTAAATAATATTTAAAAATCCATAACATGATAGCAAAAAAGAGCATTAAGTTTCCTAATCCTTTTAAGCCATCTGTTTTGGTGATAAAACCAGTAATTAGCATCAGTAAACCGATTCCGCCAACTAAGCCTGAGATGCGAATTAAGCTCTTTTTGGTCATTTCATTTTCTTTTAACTTCATAAAATCAGAAGTTAACATCGCATTAATGATCAATGCCACAAAAAGAGAAGAAAACAACACAACGGACAAAGTCATTGGGAAGTAAATCATAAATTTACCCGTTGTTCCTGGCCATAATCCAAGTGGGAAAAAGGCGGCTAAAGTGGTTGCCGTAGAAGCAATAATTGGCCAAGCAATTTCGCCAATTCCCTCGATGGCAGCTTGTTTTCGCGACATGCCTTGGCTCATCAACGTATACACATTTTCAACCACTACAATTCCGTTATCAACCAACATTCCGAGTCCCATTACTAAACCAAAAAGCACCATCGTGTTTAAGGTTACACCAAAGGCTGCTAAAATCATAAACGACATAAACATCGATAAAGGAATCGCAAATCCCACAAAAATGGCATTTCTAAATCCTAAGAAAAACATTAAAACGCCAATTACTAAAATGACTCCAAAGATGATGTTGTTTACCAAATCGTCCACTTGGGCAATGGTTTTGGTTGATTGGTCGTTGGCATAACTAATAGTTAATCCTTCTGGAAAATAATTTTCTTGCGCTTTTTCAACAATATTTTTTAAACCTTCAACGGCTTCCACCATGTTTTTTCCGCTACGTTTTTTGATATCGAGCATCACTACTTGTTCGCCATAGGAACGAGCAAACGTAGTTCGTTCTTTTTCTTGGAACGAAATAGTTGCAATATCACGCAAGTAAACATTTCCATCTTGTTTTTTGACGATGATATTTTTAAGCTCGCTCGGTTTATTGATTTCACCAATAACACGAATGTTTTTCTTGATTCCGTTATTGGAAATACCTCCGCCCGAGACGGTTTTGTTTTCATATTTAACGGCATTGATAATGTCGTCAAAACTTACTTTTGCGGCAGCCATCTTATACATGTCTACGGCAATTTCTACTTCTTTGTCTTCGGCACCACGAATCGCTGCTTCTTTAATTTGTGGTAAGCGTTCAATGCGTTCTTCTAAATATTCTGCATATTCTTTTAATTTTTCGGATGTAAAGTCACCTGTTAAACTAATGTTTAAAATAGGAACTTCTTCGGCAATATTTAAGTCAAAAACATTGGGTTCTACTTTTCCGCCACCATCAATTGTTGGCCATTCGGTATCCGATTTCACGCGGTCAACTTTGTCTTTTACTTTTTGTTTGGCATCTTCAACAGAAATATCTTCGTCAAATTCAACCAAAATCATGGAATAATCTTCCAAGGTATTTGAAGTAATTTTGGTTACGCCAGAAATATTGTTGAATTCTTCCTCTAAGGGTTTTGAGATTAATTTCTCGACATCTTCTGCAGAATTGCCGGGATTTATTGAACTCACATAAATTTTGGTTTCAATAATCTCAGGAAAACTCTCTCGCGGCATAGAATAATAGGAAATCAATCCACCAATTAATACGATGGCCGTGATGACATAAACGGTCATTTTATTATTGATTGCCCAAGTAGAGATGGCGAAATTTTTATGTATCTTGATACTCATATCGTTTTTTATTTCTAGCGTTTAGCGATTGATTACTTCTACTTCGGCACCATCTTTCAGCGCTTTTGCACCATCAGTAATGACAGTTTCTCCAGGTTTTAATCCTGATTTCACCTCAATGTTGGCACCAGAAACGTAACCGATTTCTATTGTTTTTTGAATAGCTATAGCGTTTTTAGCTACTTTTGTTTTATCGATAACATAGACAATTTTGCTGCCGTTGGCGGTTTCTTGAATAATGTTTTCAGGTAAAATAATCGCTTTTGGATTGGTATAATCTTCAATTTTTAAAATCGCCACTTGATTTGGACGTAGTAAATTATCTGGATTTGGCAAAGCGATTTCAATACTAAACGTTCGGTTGTTTGGATTGATATAATTGCCAATTTGTCGGACTTTTCCTTGGTAGGTTTTTCCGATAGAGCTCATATTTACTTCTACAAGTGCACCCAGTTTTAATTGTTCAATATAATTTTCAGGCACGTTAGCCGTAACATACATATTATTCAAATTTACAATTCGGAATAAATCCATTCCTGGAGCGACAACTTTTCCTTTTTCAATTAAAACATTATCAATTGTACCGCTAAAAGGAGCAAGAACTAAGGTTTTGTTTAATTGTGATTTAATTTGAGCCACTGCTTTTTGCTGACTTTCCATACTGGTTTTTGCTTGCAGAAATTGGATTTCTGAGCCAATTTTTTGATCCCATAGATTTTTTTGTTTTTCAAACGTTGTTTTTGCCAACGCTAATTGCGTTTCGGCTTGAGCCAATTGCGAACTCATGCCGCCATCATCAATTCTAGCTAACACTTGACCTTTACTCACGCGTTGCCCAGCAGCTACATTTAATTGCGTTAAAACACCAGAATATTCTGGGCTAATCATGATGTTTTCTTTGGTTTCTACGTTTCCTTGGATTTCAATATAATGTTTGAATATAGAATCTTTAACAATCATCGTTCTGACTAGCGGAATTTTCTTGTTAGGATCTAAATCGGCAATTGCCTGATCTAGTTTGGCTAATTCACTGGCGATTTTTTCATATTCTTTATGCACAATTTCACGAGAAGTTTTAATTTTGTTCAAATCTTTTGACTTGATCACAGCATCAACATCTTCATTTTTATTGCCGCCAGAACAGCCAATAAACAAAAGTGATAAAACGGTTAGTGCGAGTATTTTTTTCATTATAGATAAGGATATTCGTTAGTTATTTTGTTGTTATTTTTTCTAAAGCGGCTCTACTGTTGATAATATTTACCATGGCTTGCAAATAATCTTGCTGAGCGGTATACAATTGCCGTTGGGCTTCTGTAAATTCAAAACTGGTAGATAAACCTTCTGTAAATTTGATTTGTTGTTTGCGTTCAATTCGTTCAGCAAGGCGTAAATTTTCTTTGGTGGTGATGTATTGCTCCACATCAAATTCAAATTTATTTTTGGCACTTTGGTATTCCAATTTCAAACGTTGTTCTACCTCGGTTAATTCGGTTTTGGCTTGTTCCAATGCAATTTTGGCCTGTTGCGTTCTAGCACTTCGGGCAAAACTGCTAAAAATTGGAATGTTTAAATTTAGTCCTACGTTAGAATAATTTAACCATCGTTGGTCTTGGTTCAAAAAAGTAAATTCATTGGCAAACGCATTGTAACCAAAATTTGCGTTTGCTCCTAAAGAAGGCAAATATTTGCTTCGTTCTAATTTTAATTCTAAATTTCGTTGCTGCACAAAGTTGCTTTTCAAGCTGTAATCGATGTTGTTTTCAACCGTAAAATCAGTATTGGCAATTGCTAAATCAAGATTGGCCACGCTTAAGGATTCTAATTTATCGGTCAACGTCATTTCATCTTCAATTTCAATTCCTAGATTGATTTTTAGCATTTTATAGGCAATATCATTTAAACGTTTGCTATAATTTAAGTTACTTACAATAGCCGATAGGTTGATTTTTAGTTGTTCCACACTTTCTTCTTCCGCTAAACCATTTTCATAGGTTTGATTGGTTTCAAAAAGAGTTTTTTCTAACGACGTTTTATTTTTTTCCAGAATAGCAATGGTTTCTTCCGACAGCAGCACATTTCCATACGAATTGATAATCATTTCTTTTACTTCAATATCTGTTTTGCGTTTCGAATTCTCAAAAAACTCCAGATAGGTTTTAGAAGCTTGCAAAGCCACGATATAAGAACCATCAAAAAGTATCTGGCTCAACGAAGCGCGTGCATTCATGGTTTGTTTAGTCCCAAAAGCAACTTCTACAAATTCACCGGGATTTCCGCCAATAATTTCTGCAGGTAAAATGGATTGTTGTAAAACAAAATTGTTTTGAAAATCGATAACCGAATTAATTTGCGGTAAACCCGCTGCGGTAGTTTCCCATTTTTTCTTTTTAGCAGCTTCAATGTCGCGACCTGAATTGATGGACGAATAATTATACGCCACCGCATGTTCGATGGCTTCTTGAAGGGAAAAGGAGTATGATTTTTTAGTTTCTTGGGCTTGAATAGTAAAACAAGTGATCAAGAGGAAGAGAAATAAATTCTTCATGATGGATGATTATTGATGATATTTAATAAGTTGTTTATCTAGTTCTATTATTCCTTCTGGTGTTGCCATTGCTCTAGTATGATATTCCAACGCTTCAAATTCTAATTCCTGCAATTCTATTTCAAGGATTGTGTTTTCATTTATAGCAAATATTAACATGTAATAAAATTTTGAGTACGTTTCTATTTTGATTGTATCTCGATATAAACCTTGTAGAATTCCTTTTTCTATGTTTTGATTAAAAAACCAGTTGCATTCTTCTACCTGCATTGCCATGGTATTTTCGTAAATAATAGGATAATGCTTTTTGAGTTGATAAATGGGAGATGTTTGAGAGGAGTTAAACATTTCTTTAAACATTTTTCTAACTGTAAAATTTTCCTCTATTGCATTTAATCCTTGCGAAGCAATTTTTTGAATCGTTCCGTGTATTTGATTATGAACATTGGTTACCGCTTCATCAATTAGAACTTCCTTATTTGAAAAAAATTTATAGATTGTTTTTTTTGAAATACACATTTCACAAGCAATATCATCCATTGTGATACTTTTAAAGCCGAGGCGTAAAAATAAGTCAGTTGCTTTTGATATAATTTTCTCTTTCATTTTCTTTCTTCTTTAGTGTGAATCTTAAATAGTAAATTCTAAATTGGCAATAAGTTTTATATTTTTTCCATTAGAGAACAATTTGTTATGATAATTTGGAATAAGTGTTAAATCAAAATCTTTCTGATTGATTTCACCAGTTACTTCAAAAAGAGCTTTTTGAACGCCGTTGTAGACTTTAATTCCTAGAAATTCGGTATCTAATTCGACAACCTTCGTGATGTTTTTTATCGTTAAATTTCCTTTTAAAAAATTAATATGTTTATTCACTTTTTGAAAAGAAGTAGATTTAAAACTTATTATTGGATTTTCTTGAATTTCAGAATAATCCGTTAATTTCATTTGATTAGCAGTAGACGCTAATTTTGTGGTATCATCGTTTATATTTAATGAAAATTCTAATGATGCTTTTTCAATTTCTTCATTATTCATTTCCACAAAACCACTAAATTTATTCATCGTTCCGTTTAAGTAGGCCACGATAGAACGCTGCGTCTTGATTAAAAGATCAGATTGATTTGAGTCGATAATTCCAATTGTATTCATACTTCAATTTTTTCAGGGACTTTATATAAAATCTTGTGCAAATGTAGAACGGAAACTTATAACACCAAAATAGTTTCCTAAGTCTTTGCACAAATTTAACATTCGTTAACGCTCGTTTGGAAAGGTGTAATTCTATTTATTGTCTTTTTTTACTTTTATTTGCATTCTTATCCATTCAAAAAAGCGATTTCATGCAATCAACTGCGGCTTATCAAGAACATTTTTCAGACTACTTTGTACAGCAAGATTTTTTTAGACAGCCTAAAAATTTATATGAACCAATTGGTTATATTTTAAATTTAGGTGGAAAACGGATTCGGCCAATTTTAACGTTAATGGCAGCAGAAATTTTTGATACTCCTCTTCAAAAAGCGTTGCCAGCGGCTATGGCTGTTGAGGTTTTTCATAATTTTTCGTTGGTTCATGATGATATTATGGATGATGCTCCATTGCGAAGAGGGAAAGCGACCGTTCATGAAAAATGGGACTTAAATACCGGAATTCTTTCTGGCGATGCGATGTTGATTTTGGCTTATCAATTTTTTGAAAATTATGAGCCGGCTGTTTTCAAAGCGTTAGCAAAATTGTTTAGCAAAACCGCTTTAGAAGTTTGTGAAGGGCAACAATATGACGTTGATTTTGAAAATCGAGATGATGTGACGATTGTAGAATACCTAAAAATGATTGAGTTTAAAACTGCTGTTTTAGTAGCTGCTGCCTTAAAAATGGGAGCGATTATTGCTGAAACCACGACAGAAAACGCCAATTTGATTTACGATTTTGGATTAAATTTGGGAATTGCCTTTCAGTTGCAAGATGATTATTTAGATTGTTTTGGAAACCCAGAAACCTTTGGAAAACAAGTTGGTGGCGATATTATCGAAAACAAAAAAACCTATTTGTATTTAAAAACCGTAGAATTTGCAAAACCAGCTGAACGCGAGGAATTGTTGCATTTATACTCCATTCAACCGCAAGATAATGCAGAGAAAATAGCTTCTGTCAAAGAAATTTTTATCCAAACCGGAGCGGCAACGGCGACGCAAAAAGCAATAGAAGCCTTTACACTGAAATCGTTTGAAACACTTGAAAAAATGGAAATTTCTGACGAAAAGAAAAAAGCATTACAAACGTTTGGTGAAGCATTAATGAATCGAAGTGTTTAAAAAAAACGAATATTCTAATTAGATGTATCCCATTCCCCAATCAACAGACCAACTTTTAACCGATGCCGAAAAAGAAAATCTTTATCTCAAATTGATTGAGCAACTCAATAAAGATTTCAATTTTGCCAATGAACCGATTGATTTTCCGTTAAGCACATCGCCAAACGAATTAAAAATTCAATTGCACGAAAAAGTGTATCGACTCATTCAATACAAATTTGCCGAATATTTAAACTTGCTTTATATTGTGGACGTTTCCGAAACGGAAGTCAAGAAATTAAATGGCGATGATTTACTTGAATTAGCTGAACAAGTGGCTTTCTTGATTTTAAAAAGAGAATGGCAAAAGGTTTGGTTTAGAAATAGACTCTAAAATTAGAAGGAAAAATATAGTTTTAACATAATATATCTTTCTATTAAATTATGTGAACTGGTTGAACTTGAGAAATCTGAAATGCTCCTCGTTTCGAATGTTTTGTTGTTTGTTAAATTTTTTGCAATTAAACTTAATCCATATTTTTTGTTTAAAGGAGAATAATTGATTTCAGATTCTAAAAACAAATAATAACTATTTTGATTTAAGTCTGGTGAGATAATAGTAGCAATGCTATATATTTTAATTTCTTTTGTAGGTTTATAGATGATTTTTGTTTGATTAGTTAGGCTTTGAAATCTTGTTTTATTGTTGACAACTTCAAAAGAGTTGTTTAAATAAAAAACATTGTTTTCAAATGATACTTTAGATTTATATCCAACCCTAGCAATTAAGTTTAAAAATAATGTGTTTCCTTTTATATCCCTTATTTCAGAATTATTTACGACATTTTTATCAAATGATAATGAATAATTTCCATTAAGTCTGAATGTAGTTCTTAAAGGATGATAATACATTTCACCAGAAATGTTTAGATTATAATCTTTTGTACTTAATGCAGATAAAAAGGAATTAGTAATTGTAATATTTTGATTTATTAAAGTGTTAGAAAAATAATTATTAGGTCTAAAGTCATGATTTATGTTGATTGATAACTGTTTAAATTTATAAAAATCATTGTAATTATATCCTAAATTATAAGAATGAGTTTTTAGAAATTCCAAAGATAACTCATTGTTAGAAAAACTTCTGTAATTGGTTTGAATGATGCCTGAAAACAATTTATCTTCTTCAGGCAATACAGCATTATATGAATAAGATGATATAAATGAACTTTTTCTATTTGACTTATAACTAAACATTAATAAAGGAGCTAAGGTTAATTCATTCTCGCTGTTTGATTTTGAATTTACATAATCTTCTAAAATTGTGGACGTGTAGAAGGTGTTTATACCAAATTTTAAAGCATATTTTTTTCTGTTATAGACCAAAACAGGCTTAATTGAAAATAAGTTTACAGAAAAAGCATTGTCATTTCTATAAAAATCGCCTAATCTATTTCCTTCTTCATTTTTTAATAAGGAAAATAGTTTTGAGTTGGTTGATAAATATTCTGCATTAATTACAAATTTAAGACTGTCTTTTTTTGAATAAAGAGAAGACTTAACTCTCAATAATTGATCATCAAATCTGCTCTCTTGATTGGCAGAAATTAAGGAGTTTTCTGAATCTAATATAGTTCCGGGATTTATTTTTAGTTGCTGTGGAGCATTACTTTTTGAAAAATCAATGCTATTCAGAAAAACTGTCTTTTCATTAATTTTATAAGTAGAATTTACGTTTTGTTTGATAAAAAATGCTTGACTATCAACTTGGTTGTTTTGAACTAAACCATTATTATTACTATTATCTTTGAATGTTGTTTTGGAAAAATTAATTTTTCCTAAATAATCCCAATGAAAAGATTCTTTTTCTTTGTTGGAAAAATTTGCTGTCACATCATATAGAATAGGCTTTTTTAGCAATGTATTATCTTCATTAATAGTGAAACTTTCATCGCCAATTACATAATTCGAATTGTTCTGATTTTGTCTGGATATTCTATCATCATAAAACCCAGTATTTAACTTGAGAGAAGATTTTTCTTTTATTTTAAACAATGAATTTCCACTAACATAAAAATTATTGTTTAAACTATGAAATTTTGAATCCAAAACTGAATTAAAATAACCTTGATTAATAAGTTGTTTGGAATGTTTTTCTTCATTTCTGTCAAAAGACTGAAAATCTGAATCTGCGTTGTAAGGTGTATTGTTTTGACCAATGTTGTTGTGTGATATTATACCAAAACCTTTAACTTTGCTATTTATCAAAACAGCTGATATGTTATTGTCAAAGTTGGATTCATAACCATAACCCAGATTTACGCTTCCGGTTAAATCTGTTTTTCCTTTTTTTAGAATAAGATTTAGGACAACATCATCAGAGTTTCGGATTCCTTTAAGCAAGCTATTTTCCTCATAATGTTCAATTCCTTGAACTTTATCAATCATATCAACATTTATGTTTTTAGATCCAATTTTATATTGGCTATCAAACAAATCATCACCGTCCAATAATAATTTTTTTATACTTTTTCCTTTATATTTAATTTCTCCATTTTCTTCAACCTTGATTCCAGGAAGTTTTTTAAGCAAATCTTCAACTACACGTTCTGTTCCGTCTTTAAAAGCATTTGGATCAAAAGTTATGGTGTCGTTTTTTTCTTGTATTGCTGTTTTAGCTTCGAGTATCACTTCGTTCAACTTTGTAATTCTTGTTTCAAGTTGCACATTAATTTCTATTTCGTTTTCATTTTTAAATCTCTCTTTTAAATCAATCTTCTTTGGTTCATGTGTGAGTGAAGTAACTTCTATAAAAAGTAAATCGTAATCTTCTTTTAATTTTATTTTATAAAAACCATTTTTATCAGTTGTTGTATATTGAAAAATTAGGGAGGGATTGTTAATTTTTCTTATCAGAACATTTGAAAAAGGCACAATTCCCGTAGAATCGGAAACTGTGCCTTTTATAGTTTGAGAATTCAATCTAAAAAGGGAAATGCAAAATACTAAAGACAATAGAATCCGCATTTAATTAATCAGAGAAATAGACCTCAATAGATCTGTTCGGAACTATAATGATAATGTCCTCTTCGGGTTTATAATTAATCATCTTGTTGAAATACTCTTTGTAAGAAATCATAAAATCTCTCCAAGAAATAAATTCTTTATTTTCAAAAAGATAAGGGTTTCTAATTTTTTCGGTAGTTTCTTTGACTTCAATTGCTTTAAACTTTACTACTTTGTCGTCAGAATACACTTCTAAAACTAGACCAGGTAAATTGTCAAAAGTATGAGGCCCACTTTGAATAGGTATGTCTGAAGTAAAATATGCAGTATAATTTCTCCCCCTGTAATTACCTGTTGCTTGCTGACATTTAAAGCCCAAAATGTTTTTAGTAGAATCATTTATTTCCCACATTACAGAATAATCTTCATCCATTAAATTGTATTTTGGGAATATTGTTCTAGAATATCTTTTGCCATCAATAAAAGTTTTATATTGTATGGCAACAAAATCAGTTGATTCTTGAACGTGGGGCTCCTTACCCGTTTCAAAAATAGCTATAGTATCTATGTTCCTTCCGAAAGTCAAACTTTCTATTTGGTTAGTAATCATTCTAGTAATTGAAAAACCAATTATTCCATATTCATCCTTGGTGTCAATGATAGAAAATTTATAATCAATTTGATAGTTTTGACCATAAATGGAAGAACTTATTAGAAAGAAAAAGAAAATATACCACTTCATTTTATTCTCCATTTGTAGTTGTTTCAGAAGTGTCTTGAGCAATAGACAAGGCTTTTTTAACTGATGCGTCCGCTAATGTACAGGCTCTAGCAAAAGCATCCTGATACGAACTTGTAGAAGTTGCACATTTAATAACTTTAACCTGATTGTAGTCTGGCTGGTCGTATAATCCTGATGCTATTCTCTTTGTACAAGAAGAAACTGGATCTACAGATTCATCTTTTAACTCCAAAAACATTGTTTCATTCTTGTAAGTCTTTCCTATTGTTTCATTGTTTATACTGCCGAAACAAAATTGTGTTGTAAATGCAGCTAAATAAAATATTTTTTTCATAATTATATTAATTATTAATTTGGAACAACATGTACGCTTGAGCCTTCTAATCTTTTAACTGCCTTTGTCGCTGCCGCAGAAGCTTGTGGCAAGCCACCACTTTTGCAGCACTGTCTGTTGCGACACCTTGACATTTGGTTATAGTTACTGAAACATAACCTGCAGTTCCTGGTTGACCACTTTCGATTGATCTTGTGCAACAAGCTGAGGTGCTGGTTTCCCTCGCTTCCTTTCGTTCTCTACTGTTAGCAAAGGTCACACTTGTCATTATAAACAAACCTAAAACAAAAAATAATTTTTCTATAATAAAATTGTTAATAAATGTAAAAGATTAAAAAAAAGAACGGTTTACAACAAATATTCTTGTTAAATATTTATTAAAAACAAGAATAGCCTTTAGAAATAGACTCTAACAAACGGAAACCAAGGTTGAGAGTTAAATTTATCGTTATCAAATAGCACATTATAACGAATTCCAATCACAACATTTCCAGAATTATAACCTGCTCCGAGATACAAACCGGTATTCCAAAAATTATCGTCGTAGGCGAAAGGGCCGCTATAACTAAAATTATACCGTAATTGCTCCAATTCGGCAGAAAGTTGAATTTCCCGAATAGGATTAAATAACGCAAT
>Ga0105045_10003259_pt1 | contig 13906 bp, 15 predicted proteins | sample MAT02_FD_78089 | JGI IMG/M metagenome (GOLD analysis project Ga0105045, IMG submission 78089) | Freshwater microbial communities from Lake Fryxell liftoff mats and glacier meltwater in Antarctica - MAT-02 (megahit assembly) | ecosystem: Environmental > Aquatic > Freshwater > Ice > Liftoff...
CCCGAACGGCGCAGTTGCAGCCGTTGAATAAATATCATCGGGGCCTGTTTCATTTGTAGAAGATTTATTGTTTATGCTGTCCATTTAACTCTGTAAAGCCATAAATTTGCAATCTGTTTGAAAAGCAATCCACCATATAAACTACTTGCCGCATTTTTGCTACTGCTTGCATTTTTTGCACATACGTTTAGCAAGTTATTGCTGGTTGTTGACTATTTTGCCAACACGGAGGTATATGCAAAAAACTGCGAAAATAAAGCCCGACCAAAAATAAAATGTCATGGTAGATGCCAAATGAATAAAGCATTGGGAAAGCAGCAAAAACAGGATCAGGAAAATCCCTGTAAAAGAGCAGTATTTGAAAATGAACTACTGCTATACTCCAAATCATACTTTGCCACTGTGGGCTTACCTGCTATCCAGATAATTGCTGAAAATAAATTCCCAGCCTTTTGTCCGGGGCAGTCTATCAATGGTTGTTTGGATATTTTTCACCCGCCTCAACTGGTATAATCTTTATCTTCCCGTTTATATTTTCAGTAGCGAATAAATGCCGGCAACAAGCATATTGAATCTTACTTGCCGATGTAAATACTGTGTGGACGGGAGGGTTAACACAGTCCCGCTGATTCAGCACATCAACCCCTAAAACGTTACTCCATCCGGGTATTGCAATAAGGGTGTATCCAATTTATTAAAACAAAAAAAATCAATCAATGAAAACATTCAAATATCTGGTAACTCTCACTTTACTCACATTCGTATGCCTTTTTTCTTTTGCCCAAAAGCAAGCCGACTGGAAAGAGATGCATGATTTTCATGCGGTGATGAGCATATCATTTCACCCGGCTGAGGAGAATAATTTTAAGCCGTTAAAACAACATGCAGATTCAATGGTATTGGTCGCTAAAGCCTGGCAGGTGTCCTTTGTTCCGGTTGGTTTCAATGGCAGCGTTACCAAACCTATATTGGAAAAATTGGTAAAGCAAACTGAAATTGTTCAAGCTGCAGTAAAGCAAAATAAAAGCGATGCAGCATTAAAAAAACTGATTACAGAAGCCCACGATATTTTTCATGAAATAATGGAAAAGTGCAGGGACGAAAAGAAATAGAAATTAAAAAAGCTTACAGTTGCGTTGCATTTGCAACGCAACTTCTAAAAAAAATAATATGAAAAAAGTAGTTTCAGTTAGCATTCTTGCATTGTTTGCAATGGCATGTAATAACCCGACCCAAAAAGTAGATAGTGCTAGCAAACACCAGCACGACACAGCAACAATGAATGCCAAACCTGCGGACAGTACCACGGTTTACACGGCAGCCATGTTGGATAGTAAGAAAGATCTTGTTTGCGGTATGCCTATTTCAGCAGGCGTATCTGATACAGCGCACTATAAAGGAAAAGCCTATGGTTTTTGTGCAAAGGAATGTAAGGATGAATTTTTAAAAACACCGGAGCAATACCTCACCGCAAAATAAATTCCGGCTATTGTGAAGGACGAATCAATAGGATTGAATCATTTTTTTTAACTGCTTCAAATATTGATTTCATTAGTCATCTCAAATTTTATTTACAAATTTAAAAACATTGCATAGGCCTTCTTCCTGAATAAAAAAGCAGGAAGGAGGCCAACGCAATACTACGTCTCTCACATTTTTTACCGGAAAACATTTCGCTTTTTAACAGCCTTCATCCAACCGGAAAATGCCCATCAACCAAAGCAACAAATGTTACTGAAATAAGCCAAAGAAAGCGGCACCTTTGCAGTATAAAAAATTATCAATATGCAGATAGAACAAATTTATACAGGATGTCTTGCACAGGGTGCTTATTATATAACCAGCAAGGGCGAGGCTGCCATCATTGATCCGCTTCGTGAAACTTCACCCTATATCAAACGGTTGCAAAAGGATGGCGTTAAACTCAAGTACATTTTCGAAACACATTTTCATGCAGATTTTGTAAGTGGCCATATTGATCTCGCAAAGGAAACCGGTGCTGCAATTGTGTATGGTCCCACTGCCAGTCCTGAGTTTGAATTTATTGCAGCAAAGGATGGTCAGGAGTTTGCAATTGGTGATATCGTGATAAAGGCGTTGCACACACCTGGACATACGATGGAAAGTACTACCTATTTGTTGAAAGATGAAACCGGTAAAGACCATTGCATCTTTAGCGGTGATACCTTGTTTTTGGGCGATGTAGGACGTCCGGATCTGGCGCAAAAAGCAGCCCACATGACCCAGGAAGAATTGGCCGGTTTACTGTATGATAGTTTGATGAATAAAATAATGCCGCTGGCAGATGATGTAATTGTTTATCCTGCACACGGAGCCGGTAGTGCCTGTGGTAAAAACATGATGAAAGAGACGGTGGATACTTTGGGTAATCAAAAACGGATGAATTATGCATTGAATCAACCCGATAAAGCGGCCTTTGTAAAAGCAGTTACAGAAGGGCTGCTGCCACCGCCCGGATATTTTGGTTTAAATGTAGCGATGAATAAACAGGGCTACGAAAGTTTTGAATCGGTCTTAAACAATGGCATGCAGGCATTAACGCCGGACGAGTTTGAAGCCGTTGCGGAAAATACCGATGCACTGATATTGGATACCCGGATCAATACTGAATTTTATAAGGGCTTTATACCACAGTCGGTCAACATTGGTTTGGGAGGCGATTTTGCACCCTGGGTAGGCGCATTAATTGTAGATGTAAAACAACCGCTGATTTTAGTAACGGATGAAGGCGCAGCAGAAGAAGCTGTTACCCGCCTGAGCAGGGTAGGGTTTGATAATATACTTGGACATTTGAAAGGTGGCTTTGCTGCCTGGCTGGAAGCAGGTAAGGAAGCAGATGTGGTGCATAGAATAACTGCTACACAATTTGCCAATGAAGTAGAACCTGAAAAAGATAAAATCATCGATGTAAGAAAGGAAACGGAGTATGCTGCCGAGCATGTGGAAGAGGCTTATAACAAGCCATTGTCGTACATCAACGAATGGGTAAAAGACATCAATCCGGAAGAACATTTTTACCTGCATTGTGCCGGTGGCTACCGAAGTATGATGGCAGCATCTATTTTGCAGGCAAGGGGCTACAGAAACTTTACAGAAATAGCAGGCGGCTTTGATGCCATCAGCAAAACCAACGTGCCCAAAACGGATTTTGTTTGCCAGACTAAAGTGATGAAAGCGTAATTTTTTGGCATCCAGGTCATTGATAATCCAATCACATTTTTTAGGTGGTTGGATTTTTTGTTGGTGGCTGCTATTTTGGTACTAAGGTGTATTGGTTTTTGATGTAATGGAGTAAGATAATGGGGCTGACAAAAATGCAATGTCATTTGGAAGCTTCCCGAAAAAGATAAAACATGTCACAGGAAATCTCACCTGCGAAACATGCAATAAATCGAAGTAATTATGTAAGTTTTAAGCTGGAATCCGGCAGGAATAAGCAATATCCTGCTGTGTTTTAGCCGCTTAATGAAGAAATAAATTGTTATCGGCATTCTTCAAAATTTAGCGGCACAGATATTGGCAGATAATAGCAAATTAAAACACATAATATGCGAACAATTTATTTAGTACTCAGTACTGCGATTGGTATCAGTAGTTTTATGGCTTGTAGCAATTCAGCCAATAAGGAAGCAAAACAAGATGCCGAAAATTTAACCCAATATGTAGATTCTGTTGCCACACTTACACCCGTGTACACACAGGAAAACTGGGCAGCAATTGACAATGCTTACCAGGAAAGAGCCGTGAAGGCTGAAAGCAAACTCGCAACATTGGAAACAGCAGATAAAGAAAGGGCAGAAGCCAGTAAGGTAAAATATGCTGAGTTAAGAGATACCTATGCTGCTAAAATAAAAGAGCGGGAAGAGGCTGCAAAAACACCTGATTACCGCCAGACATTGAGGGCCAGTTTATTTGGTGAAGGCAAAGTTGGTAATGATATGCAGTTTGCATTTGTAACCGGAAATAATATTTTATCTATTTATCAAAACTTTGTAGATAAAGTATCAGACAACAAAAAGAATTATACCAGGGAAGACTGGGACGAGATCAAAGTATTGTATGAGGCACTTGATACCCGGAAGAACGAAGTAGAGAAAGACCTGGCAAGTGACGACAATAGGAAAATAGCAGGTCTTAAAATAAGATTTGCATCCATTGTGGCAACACATAGAGGCGGTGCAAAAGTGAGAGAGAACGCAGCTTCAAAAGATTAAATTGTATGCAATAATTTTAAAAGCGTTTCGGGAAACCGGAACGTTTTTTTGATTTTACAAGAAAAGGAATAAAAAATCTTTCAGGTAAAGGGTGAAAATATTTTGGGGTAATCCCAGTGGGGCATCCCAAATCCGATAGCGATCGGATGTGGTAGTAACAAGTAGTCTGATATACCGACAACGTCTGGGCCTCGGTCAGTACTCAACGACCGAAATCGGGAGCGAATATTTGGGGCGCAATCCCAGTTTGCGTAATTATTTCTACATAATAAATTTCATAGAAAATATCCAACAAAATGAAAAATAATAGTCTGATTTTACTGTCGGTAATATTGATACTAATTTCTTCCTGTAGTGAGCCAACTTCAAAAGAACAAGTAGTAAAAGTAAAGCAACGAAATCCTCCTCCTGTAAAAGGGTTCCATCTTGCCAATGTAAAACAATGGCTTACACAAAATGAAAGTAGCGGCAACAAAAGCTTAAAAAATATTGTACTGGCTGTCAATAGAACGGATGCTGAAAATTTTTCAACAATGGATTCGGTGATTGTTCCCAATGATTTGTCCGGCGATCTTGAATATTATCTTCCTTTCCCACTGAGTGTTGCTGCTATCAGGCAGATCAATAAAATTATCTTCTTTTCTTATCCTGCGCAGGCATTTGCAGCCTACGAAAATGGCGAACTGGTTTATACAGGCCCGGTTAATATGGGTCGTAAAAAAGATCCCACGCCAACCGGTCTTTTTTTCGCCAACTGGAAAGCAGAAAAAACCAACAGCACGTTCAATGACGAGTGGGAATTACGCTGGAATGTGAACATTGAGAATAAGCTGGGAGTAGGCTGGCACCAGTATAGTTTGCCAGGTTATCCTGTTTCTCATTCCTGCCTGAGACTACAGGAAAATGATGCCCGTAGGTTGTATAAATGGGCCGATGAGTGGGTCTTGAAAAATGATGAAAATGTTACGCTACAGGGCACGCCGGTAATCGTTTTTGGCAGTTATAATTTTGATGCACCAAAGCCCTGGCTTCAACTGGTTGCAAATGCCGCAGCCCTCGATATTTCCGAAGATCACTTAGAGGAAGTTACTAAGCCTTTCATCACCGATATTCTGAAATGGCAGGAAAAAAGAATGGCGGTGGGTAAAAATAATTGAACCGTTTTAGTTTGATAAAAAGGTGTTGTAATTATATAAGATAGCTCAGGAATAAAGGTTTTTTTGGAATTGTTGATACATAATACCTGGTTTGTAAGTTAAAAAACATCCGAATAATCTTCTTGTTTTTTTATTGATTTCGGCCAAAATTGTTTTGTAAAAAATAGTGCTTGCATTTAATGACTAATTTTGCAACTATATTTTTATGATATGCTCTCCGAAGATGAAATGAAGCAACGCTGGCTGAAATTGAAGGCTACCTTGACGGAACAATTGGGAAAACAACCCGATCTGGAGGCTATTTTACTCTTTATTGGAATACGTGAATCCGGCCTGCCACCCAAACAATTTACCGAAACGGAAATCTATAATTTAAAACAAATTGCGGTGAGCACAATCCTTGTTCCGGCAAGATATTATGAACTGATATGGGTGGATGATTTTGGTTGGCCAAATTTCAAGCAACTAAGGCGAGAACCAATAATGACCGGATCCGAACGTGAAAAGTTTTTACAACCTTATGTGATCGTGTATGCAGAGAAGCATCGGCTGATATAAGTGATGAGTGATGAGTGATGAGTGCATGTCCTTTTTTGGATAGCTTTTTGCTACCGCAATTCGTCCTCAGGTTATCTTAGTTTAAGCCCAGGCAATTTTACAAAATATAAAACTTAAATAAGTCCACAGGAAAATAAATACAATGTGAATCGTAGTTTCAAAAGTCTTGCCTTTCCAAAGTTTGGATGAATAGCCAAAAAATTGAATGAACAATCGGATCATCCAAAAAATACCCAGTCCAAAACAAATTCTCTTTCCTAAGCTGGTTTCAATTAATTCTTTTGAGGAAGTCAGACACAAAATTCCTACGAGCAGTACAACAAGCGCAATAAAAAAGGTATGCACGTACATCATTTGTTTGTTCACTAAACTCATGCTGCTCATTTCTTTTTTCCAGTTAAATTTTTTTGGAAAGCCTACGTGGATAAATGCCAATAGGATTAAAACGAAACCGATTGCTTTAAGATGTAGCTCCATATTTTGTTAGAGTAAATGTTGAAATAAACGGGGTTATTTTTTGTTCAGTCTTTAATGAAAGGCCTGCCGATTTAAAAATTTCTAGCCAGTTCGCTTTTGAATAAAAATGCAAAAAGCCAATACTGTAAGCTAAAAAATTGGTGAAATCTCTTAAATGTTCGGTTACAGTAATTTTCCCTCCAGGCTTTAAAACTCTCTTTAATTCTTTAAAAAATAATATTCGTTCCTGTTCATTTCTAATTTCATGGGCTGCAAAAATCAAAAATATCTGGTCTGCTGAATTGTCGGCGAATGCTAGATTTGTTGTAATTACTGATTGAGTGTTTGGAAATGGGGGATAGGCTTTTCTTGCTCTTTTTATGGAAATTTCGGTATGTTTTTTTGGGTCGTAAAAGTCAACTACCACAAGTACCGGGTCGGGAAATTTCTCTTTTAATAAAATACTTGTTTCGTCAAAACCTGCATTGATATTAATGAGTAGACGATCTGCCTTTTTGTTAGAAGGATCTATCCAATTCAGTTTGTAAAGGTCTGATAAATCATAAACATAAAAGGAAACACACAGTGAAATAGACATTGGTAAAAATACCAAAGAGCCCAATACCAGTAGATACACTCCAATACTTGAACTGGTAAATCTTGTTAGCAATAATAGTAGTAATATCACCATCAAGGCCCAAACATAAAATTGGTAATTGAAACGAATAATATTCCAAACTCCCTGAAAAGGTGTTCTCATTTTTTCCATTGTTCTATTTTGCCTTTTTTCCAAAAATAGGGAATGTCGTTAATTTCAAATGCATTTGCTAAAACAGCATCAGTTAGGTTTAGTGCGTTCAGGTATGAAATATGTTGCGCTACGATTCGTATTGGATTTGGCGTCCAGTTTTCCCGAACGCCTTCAATGATGAGTACTTTTTGGGTCGCTGCATTATAAGTAAAGGTAAATGGCAAAGGGCCGGCAAATCGTCTTGCTTCTTTCCAATCTGCAAAGGGCGAATTTCGCGGTAGTGAAATTGCTAAATCTTTATTTTCAACTACAATATTAAAATCTGATTGAATGGATTTTATTGTGGTCGTTTTATTTTCTACAATTTGTGTAATATCGGTGGTTGTGTAATTATAATGCGTGAAAATATTTCCCAGAAATTCCATTTTCTTTTGGTCTGTTTCCGATTTGAGAATGTAAAGTCCTCTCAGCCTTTTCCCTGCTGTGTTGGTGTACCGGACAAATATGCGGTAGCCAATTAAAAAGAAATCATTGCCAAGAAATTTTGGGAAGCCTTTTGGTCTCAATCCGGTTGTTTCAACCATCGCCACGGCAACAAATGCCCACTTGTCATTAAACGTGTCTAATTCCAAACATTCCGGAATAAGTTCCTGCAATTGTTCTTTTGCAACAGCAAATGTTAAAACAGTTGAACTTTTAAAAAAGGCTTCAACTGCAAAAGGATGATTTTTTAAAAATGAAAGCATATTATGTTTGTTGGCCAATTTTTTTGTTTAGGAAAAATTCGTTAAAATAAACTATCAGTATGAATGCAAATGCAAATATAGCGTTGGCCCTCCCCCAAAGTAATAAGTGAGGAACAAGCAGATATTCAAGTAGATTCATGACTGCAACAATTACAATTTGAGTGATGGCATTCAATCGTGTTTTAATGGTACTTACAATCCAAATGGCCATCACAATTTCTGAACAGCCGATGGCGAAGGTCAAAAGGCGTGAATAATTCGCACCTAAAATTTCGGCCACAATTTGTTGATGTCGGGGAACAAGATTTAAGACTTTACAAACAAGTCCGTTGATCAACCAAACTGCTACAATGAAATAATTTAAAAATTTATGAATTGCTGTATCTGTCATATTTTAAAGGGTGTGTTTTACTATAGCGACAGCTAGTATTTTTTCTAAGTCCTGCCGTTAAAACAATCTTTTTCTAAACGTCCAAATGAAATTTTCCATCCTTTACTGATCGACAGCCGGGGATTGGTTTTGTTAAAACTTAATAAGAAGGGCTGGAAAATGTTAATTATGAAAGTAAGCAATAATTTATTTTTAGTCTTAAGTTGTTTCTAAAATGAGATACAATATTAGGTATAGTTTATTTTAATTTTTTATGTTGTCATGTTTTTAAATGGGCAAAGCAGAAAGTAAATACATAAAACATACGTTAAAAATAATATTATCATAAACAATATATTTTTTTTAATAGCTGAATGGTATATTTTTAATGAAATAAGTTGTTGTATTTGCACAAGTTAAATATTTAAATATACAATATTGGGTAATATAGAAAATGATCGGCTGGCCCGGTCAAACAATAATAAAAACTGGAAAAAATGGGGCCCATATCTTTCCGATCGCCAGTGGGGAACTGTACGGGAAGATTACAGTCCCAATGGAAATACCTGGAACTATATCAATCATGATCTTGCCCGCAGTTATGCCTATCGCTGGGGCGAAGATGGCATTGCTGGTTTTTGTGATGCCGACCAAATTTTGTGTCTGGCACCTGCTTTTTGGAATGGAAAGGATTCTATTTTAAAAGAACGGCTTTTTGGTTTAACCAATGGCGAAGGCAACCACGGTGAGGATGTGAAGGAACTATATTTTCACCTGGACTCTTCGCCCACCCATTCCTATTGCAAATTTTTGTACAAATATCCCCAGGCAGCTTTTCCTTATATGGAGTTGGTAAACAAAAACAAGCGGGACCGTTTAAGTCCGGAATATGAATTGCTTGATACCGGCATTTTTAACGAAGATCGATATTTTGATTGCTACATTGAGTATGCAAAAGATCAGATGAATGATATTCTAATGAAGGTAACGGTATGTAACCGCGGCCCTGAATCCGCCAACATTCATGTGTTGCCGCACTGTTGGTTTCGCAACTTCTGGAACCACAATCCGCGTTTTACAAAGCCTGAAATTATTTCGGTTTCCCCCAATTGCCTGCAAACAAATTCGGCACGCAACGGAAGTTTTTTTCTGTATCACGAGGGTGGGGAACAACTGTTCTGTGAAAATGAAACCAATAACCAGCGGATGTACCACCGGCCGAATGATACAGCTTTTGTAAAGGATGGCATCAACAATTATGTGGTTAATCACGAGCATACGGTTAATCCACAAAAGCAGGGAACCAAGGCTGCTATATGGTTACAACAAAAAATTGAGCCGGGGGCATCAGCCGTTTTTAAGGTAAGATTAAGCAATATCCCAATAGCAGATCCATGGGTTGACTTTGATGAGATTTTTATCAAGCGCCAGCAAGATGCCAACGATTATTATGAGCAGTTAAGTCCAAAACATTTAGTGCCGGCGCATAAACAATTACTGCGAAGTGCGCTGAGTGGCCTCCAGTGGACCAAACAGTTTTATTACCTGGATGTGTACAAATGGCTGTTTGGCGAACCCAACGAAACACCGCCTCACCGCAACTTTAAACGAAATAGCGACTGGCAGCACCTTACTTGCCGCAATATTATTTCAATGCCGGATACCTGGGAGTATCCCTGGTTTGCGGCCTGGGATCTTGCCTTTCATGCAGCCAGTTTTGTACATACCGATCCCGACTTTGCAAAGCATCAACTGTTGGTGGTGCTAAGAGAATATTATATGCATCCCAACGGACAAATTCCGGCCTACGAATGGAATTTTAGCGATGTAAATCCTCCCGTGCATGCCTGGGGTGTTTGGTATGTGTACGAAGCAGATAAGAAAAAAACCGGCGTACCCGACTGGGATTTTTTGGAAAGAGCTTTTCAAAAATTGCTGATGAATTTTACCTGGTGGGTAAACCAAAAGGATAGTAATGGAACAGATATTTTTGAAGGCGGTTTTCTCGGTTTGGATAATATTGGTGTCTTTGACAGAAACCACATGCCGCCTGGTATTAAGACATTGCAGCAGGCCGATGCCACTAGTTGGATGGCGATGTATGCCATCAACATGCTGCGTATGTCGCTCGAACTGGCAGAACACAATCATGCTTACGAAGAATCTGCTGCCAAGTTTTTCAGACACTTTTTAAATATCGGCTGGGCGATGCATCACATCGGTAAGAAAGATATCTCCTTGTGGGATGAACAGGACTCTTTTTATTATGATGCGGTTCAGTTTGAAAATGGAACCAGTCAGCGTTTGCGGATTCGCTCACTGGTAGGCATCATTCCTTTGCTGGCCGTTGAAATCATGCATAAGGATATCTTTGAAAAATTACGGCAATTCAATACCCGCCTGCAGGTAATCAAACTTACCCGCCCCGACTTAACCCAAATCATTTCAGATATAGAAGTAAAGAATAAGGAGGGTAATTTTTTATTCGCCATCATGATTGGCGACAGGCTGGAACACCTGTTAAAAAGGTTGCTGGATGAAGCAGAATTTTTATCCGATTATGGCATTCGCTCCTTGTCGAAAATACATCAGGAAAAGCCCTATGTATTCGGCTACCAGGGCCACAATTATAGCATACAATATGAACCGGGTGAAAGCTCCAGCTCCATGTTTGGCGGCAATTCCAACTGGCGTGGCCCTATCTGGTTTCCGTTAAATTATCTCATTATTCATTCGCTGAGAAAATACTATCAGTACTATGGTGATAGTTACACCTACGAATTTCCTGCCGGCTCAGGAACCAAATTGAACCTGAAACAAATTGCCAACCAGTTGACCAAAAGACTGTTGAAAATATTTGAACGGAATGCAGGCGGCACTTTTCAATATCACGACAGTAAACAATCCAAATGGGCCAACGAACATTTTAAAGATCATCACCTCTTCTACGAATTTTTTCATGGCGATACTGGCCAGGGCTTAGGCGCTTCTCACCAAACCGGGTGGACAGCTTTGATTGCGAATTTATTGCTGGAGATGGATGAGGAGTAATGGTTTTTTTGTGGGTTGGTGAAATGTGGGTATCTGTTTTGTTCTTATGGGGCGGTAAAGACGACAATCAACGATTTTAAAACAGATGATATAAAATTATTTCAGTCACTGGGAATTTTTTGGGTCATTTTTTTACCATCGGCTTTGAGGGAGATCGTCGACTTTGTGCATTGTACTTAATGGCAGGTGTAAAAAGCTTACTGCTTTTTTATTGATAGAGGTTATTCAGTATTTCTTTTTCTTTTTTGATATTATCGCAGACTGTATGGTATTTTTTCTTTTTTGAGTAGCTGGTTGAGAGCCGTATAGCACCGCCAATGATACCGATCAAACCATACAGAGCCATTATAGTTTTGAATGTCTCTATTCCAACTAAATAAAATGTAATGACTCCTGCAATAATCAAAACCCATCCTACAATTATTTCAGTATCAAAATTTTCAACCAGTTCCTTTGATTTTGATTCTAAGCTTTCCAATAACATCGATGCATATGGAAGGCTGACACCTTTAGTGATCAGCGCATTTAATATTTCAGGATCCGTTTTACCTTCTTCTTTTTGATCCAACGCAAATTTCCAAATCATTTCTGCATACTCAATGTTTGTTGCTTTCTCAAACGTTGATTGCTTATTAATTTCTGATAGCAATCTATCCGTTTCAACTTCCTCAAGAACTCCTATGCTAAGATTTCTAAACTCAAATTCTGCTTTTAATAAATGAAATGATTCCATTGTCAAATGTTGAGCCTCATTTTTTGCAAAACGAATTAATTCTTCATCTGGCATTCGCTGATATTGTTCCTTAACTATTTTAAGCTTGATCATTTACTATTTCATTTTATGGATTGAAACTCTGTCAGTAGTTGTCATGCAATATAAGATTAACAGACTTTACTTTATTTAAAAAAAGCAAATTCCTGTTTCTAATACTTTCTTTGACGAAAGCCAGGCTTGTCTACAACGGTCAATGCCCGGGTGAGCTCAATCTCCTTATTTGTTATGATTTCTTCGATGATAATACCATATTGTTTTGGGTCGTATTCGTTGAGTCTTAAATAAATTACTCCATTAGCTGGTTTTTAATTATAGCGAAATATCAGTTCACCATAATCTCAATCGAATGTTAAAATTGTCCTTTCCTCATCAATGGCTATCGTCATAACTTCACCGTCCGTAATGCTTGGATTGTCCATACCGATTGATACAGTATCGAAGCCTTTTTCCTTTAAATGGGCAATGCCTTTGTAAGGAAAGTTTTCGTTGGCTAATAGCTTCATGTAAATACTTATGCAGATTTCTGTATTGGAGAAAATAGCAATCCATCATGGAAACAATCCTGAATATATACAAATACAGCCTGGAGTGATTCTTTTGTTAGGCAGGGGGAATTTTAAACTATCTGTGTTTCTCCCCATCCTTGGGCATTGAGGTAGTTCATTTTGTATTTAGCGAACTGCCATCCCATGAAAGCTGACGCAAATAATCGATGTAACATATCAAAATATTTTTATACCAAGCGATATACTCCACGAAGTGAAATCTTCCTTTATTATTTTGCCACGGTTAAAAACATTGATATAGGAAAATTTGCCAGTCAGCTTTTGTTTATTTGAAAAATGAAAACCTAAGGAAGGTTTTATGCCGAATAAGGTTTGGCCGCAAAAAACTGGGACCAGCAACAAAAGAAACATAACTATTTTTTGTAGGATTGAATGAGGATTTAATAAAAATATTCGTCATTCCCCGAACATCCTTGAATCCTGTTCCGGTAGAATCTGCTCGGAACACCTTGTCGTCTTCAAGATAAATATCGCCAGTCAGTTCAATCGTTGGTTTGAATTTTGTTTTATTATTTAGAAAGGTTTGCAGCCCAAGTCCCATTCCCCAGGGATTGTTACCCTTGGTTACATCATCAATGGTTTTGGTGTATTGTGTCAAAAAATAGGTGGATATTTTTCTTTGAGACTGACCATGTACCTGTGTTAAGGAAAGTGTCAATAAGAGGATAGCGATAAATATTTTCATGGTAGCTAAGTTTTTAAAGGGGATGGTAATTTTTAGTTTGTAAGCATGAGTGGTAATTGCTTTGCGAAGCTACTTGATTTTAGTGTTTTTTTTTATCAATAACCGATATCATTCGTTTATACATTTACAGCCGTATTTTTATTGCCAATACACTATTTTAACGGGTACAATTTATTTGTTTTCCCAATCAAAATATTTGAATTTTCATTTTGAGTAAAGTTTTAAGTTTTCTTTTTTTGAATTGAGATTAATTGCGTTGAAAAAATGAATTGTCAAGCAGAAGCTGACAGATTTTGGATGCAGATTTACAGGCCGTATTTTGTGATCCGATGGTTTTGGATACAACGGATCACAGACAGCAATGTTATTTTTATTGACCAAGATTGGAAGTTGCCTGAGTGAGATAAAATGAAAATCCCCTATGAATACCCATAACGGTTGTTCATCATTTAAACCAACAAACGCATTAAGCGAGTGATGTAAAAATGTTAGAAGAAAATAGCGACAACGGGCAGCTTTAAGCCTTCCTGTTTTTCACTCTAAATTACCTGAATAG
>Ga0105045_10003260_pt1 | contig 13906 bp, 17 predicted proteins | sample MAT02_FD_78089 | JGI IMG/M metagenome (GOLD analysis project Ga0105045, IMG submission 78089) | Freshwater microbial communities from Lake Fryxell liftoff mats and glacier meltwater in Antarctica - MAT-02 (megahit assembly) | ecosystem: Environmental > Aquatic > Freshwater > Ice > Liftoff...
CTCTTACGGAGATATTGGGATTCGTTTAGGGGTGGGTCTATCAATCGCATCAGCTATCAGTCTGTTCATCCTATCGAGAGCACTCCTAAATAGATCAAAAGAAGCAGAACAAGCCGGAGATGGCGACGCCGAGGAAGCCGTCTGATTAAATTCATGCTTCCCATCGGCGCGCCATTCCTCTAACGTTCTGCAAGAAAATAAAGATCTAACCAATGCTGTTCATTCATCCAATGTGGGATACCGAGACCCAGCGCATCGGTAAGATGAGATGCTCAAACCGAGCGTATTCGCTGCACGTCAATGCTGAATTGATCGGATTTTGCGGGGCGCTTCTGTTCTTTGGTTTCTGCATCTGGTTCGTAGCGACATGGTTGATATCAGCTTGGTCAACTCCAACTTATTGGCTCTTCGTAATACCGCTAACATTAGGAATTCTTAGTGAGATCCTTTTTCAGTATTCGTGGATCATGGTGAATAGAAAAGGATACAGATATGACGCAGAGGGAGATCGGGTGACGTGGACAGAGGGAGATCAAGAGCAAACATACTCCTACAACGAAGAGAAGAAGCAGAACAAGTCGGAGCAGACGACGCCGAGGAAGCCGTCTGATTAAATTTAGCTCGACACCGGCACGCCTGTCCTATGACGTTCTACAAAAAATATGAAGATACTACTCTCCACTGCTATCTCCCTCGTATTCGGATTCTTAATAATTGGCTGCGGAACACCCAATGGTGAACTCCCGCCATTGTCATCTGTCCATCCGGGGCGTGCAAGCGAAGGAACTTTGGCGAATCCGGCACTTGCACAAGATGCCTCGCTAGCGATTCGGAAGGTTGCTGGCGGAAACAAGCGAGTGATCAAGTTCATCATTCAGCAACCGGTTGGAACACCAGGTAAGAAAGCTTGGCGCGAACTCTGGGTTTATGATCCTGAAGGTGCCAAGAAGCAGTATATCATTACCTTTCGTGAAGACGGACAGGGTTCGGCAGACTTCCAAATCCAGAAGATGTAGAACAAGGCGCGACTAGCAACCGGCCATAAGCTTTTCGGTTTCACGATCATTTTCTTTTCATTTGCTGGCCGGTGCCAGCGCTAGACGTTCTGCAAGAAATTTAGAGTTGATCGCGATGGTTATGAGCTCTATCCTCCCGCAATGAATACCGCTGTAGAATCCATCGAACATGCCGTAGAGCAACTGGGTCGTAACGATCTCGCAGTCTTTCGAGATTGGTTCAATTCATTTGACGCTGCTGAATGGGATGCTCAGATTGAGCGGGACATCTGCGCTGGTAAGCTAGACGCGTTGGCAGATGAGGGAATCAAGGAGTACGAGGCCGGATTGACTCGCAGCCTCTAATCGTCGTGATCCACCACGCTACAGAGAAATTTTGGAAGGCTTACGACAGTCTTCCCGCAAGGGTTCAGAGTGTCGCAGACGAGAATTTCCAGCTATTGAAGGCAGATCCGTTTCACCCTTCCTTGCATTTCAAGAAGATTGGTAGGTATTGGTCAGTTCGTGCGGGCGTTCAGTATCGGGCTTTGGGTGTGCGCCACGAAGAAGCGATGGTTTGGTTGTGGATCGGCCACCACTCCGAATATGACCGTATGATCTCATAAGAACGAAGAAGCAGAACAAGACGTGACACGCAACCATCACTAGCCGCCCTATTTACATGCTCCTGACTAACTCCAACCTTTTCCCCCGTCTCAACGTGCGCCCCGGCTAGGGGCGGCGCGTGCTCTTTGACGTTATGCAAGAAAATCATAGCATCGACAGCCGGGTATCTGTAGCGTAGCCGTGTGAAGACTACCGCATATTTCCGCTCGATGAAACTGCGTTCTGACCGTGCGGCAATTTCAGATGAGTGGATTAAGCGCGTGGTTGCCTCACCAGTGTCGCGCGTTGTTCAACCGGATGGGCGAATTCGGCTTTGGGGGAGAATTTCAGAGATGGACAACCGTTTTTTTCGGGTTATCCTGCTCCAAGACGGTGAGACTGTTCACAACGCTTTTTTTGACCGTAGATTCAAGAACGATGAAGGCTAGATATTTCCAAGATACTGACACTCTTTACTTCGAGCTTCGTGCTGCCGAGGTGACCGATACCCGTGACCTCGATCAAGACACGATACTTGATTACGATGCGGAGGGCAATGTGGTAGGCATCACACTGGAACACGCTAAGTCGAAAGTTGGCGGCGGGAAGGTCGAGTTTGAGATGATTCCAGCATAATACAAAGAAGCATAACAAGGCGGAGATGGCGACGCCGAGGAAGCCGTCTGATTAAATTGTAGCTTTCCACCGGCGCGCCATTCCTCTAACGTTCTGCAAGAAATAGCATTCCCATGACGAGTCGTTTTATCAGTGTCGAGATCGCCATCAAGACCGACGGCGACTGTGACGCATTCGTCGATTGGTTTCGCACCCAAGACAACTACGTCGAGAAGGTCTCATGTGAGACGCATCGCTGGTATGTTTACTTCGCCCCGCTTCCATCTGGTTGTGCTGACAGAACTATCCGAAGCATTTGCGGAGATATTCCCGGCTGGCCTAAGATGGTGCGAAGGCAGTGGGAACAAGCTGCGATCCGTGAGTTCCTCGTTGGATATGAGATCGGCACAGACCCCACTGCTCACCTAGATCACTTTGATGCCAGCACGCTCGAACTGGCGGCGAAGTTCGGGGCTGGAATCGGCCTTGCACTCTACCCTCCCACGATGAAAAGCTCTTCCGAAACACAAAATGAAGAAGCAGAACAAGCCGTGGATGGCAACCCCCACTAGCCCCTTTGTTCTCGATGATCTCACGTAATTTTCACCTCCACCCCGCGATCAACGCTGGCTCCCGCTATGGCGGTGCGTGCTCTTGACGTTCGGCAGAAATCCAAGAATAGATCAAATCATGCACGCAGACTCCAACGATCACAATCTTGCGCGGCTCTGCGATTTGCAGCAGCGTCAACTTGAGAAGCTTGACGAGATCTCCCGACAACTAGCGGAATCGACTGAAGCGACCAAGCGAAGTCACGAAGAATACGCTCAACACCGAATCGCCTATGAGAAATCGCATAGCGAATACCAATCGTGGGCTGAAGCGGCCAAACGAAGTCAGGAAGAATACGTTCGACAGGGAATCGCATATGAGAAATCGCATAGCGAATACCAATCGTGGTCTGAAGCGGCCAAACGAAGTCAGGAAGAATACGTTCGACAGGGAATCGTATATGACAAAGCGCTCAGCGAATACCAATCTTCTGATCGACTGGTAGCAAAGATCGTAACTTGGCGTGCTATCTTAATTTCTTTGATGCTCGGTCTAATTGCTGTCGCCATTTTCATCCAATGAACTGAACCTAAAGAAGCCGAACAAGACGAGAAGTGCGGGATTCGCTGCGCGGCATTCTTGCCCCGAGGCTGTCATTGATGCACCTATTGGCGAATGGCCCGAGAATCTCGCGGCGCGCGCGCGTCAAAAAACCCAGGCGACACTTCAAAGCGTAAAACCAAATGCGATCGCTCAGCATATTTTGGTTAACCCTTATGGGGGGGGGAGGGGCGGCTCTTTGCCAGGACTACCGAGGTGGCTGGCGATTTGTGAAAATTGGAATGACATTCCCCGAGGATTGGTTTTATGGTCGCCACGCTTCAACGAACCATTCACAATACTACCATGTCCATCAAAGCAGGCGATAAAGCCCCAGACTTCACCCTCGTGACGAAAACCGCAGAGGGTCCGCAGCTCGTTAAACTGAGCGATCTTATTGGAAAATCGAACATCGTGTTGCTCTTTGTGCCGATGGCGTTTACGGGCGTCTGCACCACGGAATTTTGCGATGTTTCCGCAGGGATTTCTGAATATGAAGCGCTGGATGCGAAGGTGATCGGCATTTCTGGAGATAATCCATTTGCGCAAGCGGCTTGGGCGGAGAAGGAGGGGATTACGATCCCGCTCCTGAGTGATTATGAGCATGCGGTGGCCAAGGCGTATGGGGTGGCCTATGAACAGTTCTTGCCTGAGGCAAATCTGATTATGGGTGGGGTGGCTAAGCGCTCCGCTTTTGTGATCGATAAGGCAGGTGTGGTGCAATACGCGGAGGTGCAGGAGCATCCGAAGGACTTGCCGGACTTTGCAGCGGTGAAGGCTGCTTTGGGCAAATTATAACAGAAGAATTGAGTTCTGAAGACCGGCGGTAATGAACGCGCAAGCGATTTTTTCCGGCGGACGGCCCGGACGTATTAGCAGGTGAGAATTTTTGTCAAATCGGAGGCTGGGGCGGCCGTCGCCTGGGTGATTATGTCGCTGTTATTGGCGGCGACCATTACGCCGTGGCTCTATCGTGCGGGAATGGGGTTTGCAGGTATGGCTGCGGCGCAGGATTTGCCCGCGATTTTGGAAACGCTCGGGCGGGCGTGCATGCGGGCACAGCTATCCCGCTATTTCAATCGTGCATTGTTAATCGCGGCGTTGGTGTTATTACCATTTTTGCTCTGGCGGCTGCGTCGGGTGAATTCCGGGAGTGCTCGCGGTTTGCTCAATTTGAGGTGGCTAAGGGGCCGGGAAATGCTGGTGCAGTTACTTACGGGCGGGTTCATCGCAGGTGGGATTTTGTGGTGTTTGGTGCTTTTTCTCGCTGCTTTCGGTGTCTTTGTTGCGACGGGTGAGGCGCTCCCATTTGGAAAATTGTTGAGAGAAATCCTCATTCCTACAGTCGCGGCACCCTTGGTGGAGGAATTCATATTCCGGGGCTTGCTTTTAGGGCTGTGGCTGAGGTCGGCGAGTACGCTGACAGCCTGTGTGGGCACTTCATTTGTGTTTGCTTTCCTGCACTTCCTTGCACCGCCGGCGGGCTATGCAATTGCGGACCCTCGAGCTGCGACGGCGGGTTTTCAATTGTTGGGAGTGATTGTCTTCCATTTTACCGATCTGCGGTTTTTCGTAACGGACTTTGCGACGCTTTTCGTGGTGGGGTTGATTCTTGCTTGGGCGCGGGTGAGGACGGGTAGCCTGTGGTTTTCCATCGGGCTGCATGCTGGCTGGGTGTTTGCCTTTAAAATGGCTTCGATTTCCTATGATTCGGGACCAGGGCATTTTCTACAGCCATGGGGAGTGGGTGCAAATGTGCGCTCGGGGCTCTTGCCAATGCTCAGTCTGGGCCTGACGGCAGCGGCGTGCTACCTGGCGATGAGGTGGTTCGAAGCGACGCGCCGTCCATCGCTCTAGCCGCGCATGATGGTGACGACGATCACTTTTTGAAACCCGCCAAGGCGCAGGGTCTTCGCGCACTCATCTACGGTGGAGCCAGTAGTCAGCACATCATCGATGAGAATCGCGCCTGCGGGAAATTTCTTCACCCAGCTACGGCCTTGCTTGCCGAGTGAGAATGCGCCGCGCAGGTTTTCAAGGCGTTGCCTACGGCTGAGCAGCGTCTGGGTCTCAGTGGAGCGGTGCCGCAGAAGAGCATTGAGCAACGGCAGATCCACGTGCTTAGAGATCGCGCGGGCCAGTTCTTGCGCTTGGTTAAAATGGCGGGCCTGCTGGCGCTTGCGGTGAAGCGGCACTGGTATCAAGGGCCATTTCCCCAACAAGGCGGGGGCGAGCCGTGGATCATCAAATGCTTCCGCGCCGAGCCGCCCGAGTTCTGTGGCGAGGTACACTTCTCTGCCATATTTGAGGCGGTGGATTAAATCAAGCGTGCGTGGATCCCGCACCAATGCGGAGCGGGCGAACTCGAAGGAAAACTCAAGCGTCGCACAATTTGGACAAGCGAAATCCCCTTCGATCTCGCCCTCGAATGCTTCTCCACAAGATTTACAAAATGGCATTTGCAAGCGGGGCAGATCCTCCATGCAAGCTCCGCATAACGCGCGGCCGTTTCCGAGACCATCGCCGCAAAGTTCGCAAAGCGGCGGATAGAGCAGGTCCAACAGCCGCGAGCCGAGCTGATGTAATGGCTCAAGCATCATTTGCGGGATCCGGGGGATGGCTGAGGCGGACTGTTAAAAGATTGATCAAGCCACCAGCGATGAGAATTCCGATGATGGCGCAGCCCCCTTGCTGAAGTGATTTCCCGATCAACAATTCCATGACTGCATCGAGGGGAACTGATCTCAGCGTAAAATGATCGAACATTGCGGTGACGAAAATCCAGCCGACGTGGAGGCCAATGGGAAGCCAGAGTGAAGCCGTGCGCCAACGGGCGAAGGCAAGGACTGCACCCAGCAGCAGCAGTGGGACGAATGATTCAACCAGTATTTCAATACTAGATAACTGTGAGATGATTGAACCAAGCATTTCAAAGCCCACCCTTGGGATATCCGGATCTGCCACATTGAGACCGTGTGGCAGAAATAGAAAATGTATTGATGCAAACAAAAGCGCCGAGACTCCGATGGCAAACGGTGGGCTCATTGATCGCAGAAAGATTCCAAAAACCATACCGCGAAACATGATTTCCTGGAGCACTCCGGAAGCGATGGCACCTGACAAGATGCCAGTTACAGCCAGTAGCTGATTGCCAGGAGGAGCACCCAGATGGGAGAACCGGCTGAGAAGCAGCAGGCTGCCGATTGCAGAAAACAAACCCGCGCCGACCCCGAATCCGCTCGAAAGCTGCCGCAGCGCGTGCGGATTTTTCGCCAAGGGCTGGCCACTTGATTGACACCCTGAGGTTATGGGAATTCGAATTTGCCATGGCTTGCTCTTACTGCTGCCGCTTGAATTGGCTCTGAGCCAGCCAGCAAAGGGCAGGGCGAGAAAAGCCGCTGCGAGTCCCAGGCTTGCCACAAAGAACTGGGGGAAATCCGCTGCGCGAGCAAGATCTGCGAGCCACTCGAGCGGGCCATTCGTCTGCTTCACCGCAGAGACTTCCGCCAGCGCTTTTCCCATATTGTAGAGGAATGGGGCCAGCCATGCGCCGAGCAGTGCCGTGGCGATGGCATAGATCCACACTTTTAGGACATCTCCATGAGCCGCGCTGCGCATGGGGCGATGACTGACAGATGACGGCCGAGAAACCAATCCCAATCATGGAACTGTGGTGAAATCAAAATTGCGCGAGCCATCTATTGCCATTCCTCGCAATTGCTGCTAACGCTTTGGCAATGGAACGAGCTAGCCCGCAACTTGGATTCCGCTGGAAGTCGCTGCTGCATGTGCTCAAGCCCACGGAGCCGGTCCGCAAGACGAAATCATGCGATGACGGTGGCCTCACTGCCTGGTGTGTGGAGGCGGCCAAGGCTCTCGCTCTCACGGAGTTGGCCCGCAAAGTTTGCGTTTCGTGGAATCCCCGGATGCAGACCACCGCCGGGCGGGCGTGGTGGCCGCACCGCGCCATCGAGCTGAATCCAAAGCTCAAAGACTGCGAGCCTGATGAGCTCTGGCGCACCTTGAAACACGAACTTGCCCACTTGGTGGCCTACGAGCGCTGCGGCCGCCGCAAGATAGATCCTCACGGCCCAGAGTGGCAGGCAGCCTGTGCGGACCTTGGGATTGCTGGAGAAAAGCCCTTTCACACGCTGCCATTCAAGCGGCGTAAAATGAAGCGAAACCATGCTTACATTTGCCCCAACTGCTTCGCCATGGTCCACCGTGTGAAGACGATCCGCCGCGCTGTGGCCTGCTACGATTGCTGCCGGAAGCTCAATAACGGAGTTTATCACGATCGCTTCCGTTTGATCGAAAAGAAACCGATGTAGAGAGATGGGCTTATTGGGAAATCCCCGACTTACATCCCGCCGGGCGGGGCGGGAGTGAGGGTAAATTCCAGCGGCTCTGCGCCACGCAGCAGTTGCACCCGGACAGGCGCTCCGGGAATGAGATAGAAGAACGCGTTTGCGGAATCCGCATAGTCTGAAATTTTTCGCTCGCCGATGTTTGTAAGTATATCTCCTGCAAGTAAGCCGGCATTCGCTGCGGGTGAGTTTGGTAAAACTCTCGCCACCTGCGCTCTTTGATTTTCTGCCCGCAGCGCAAGCCCTAGCCAGCCGCGGACGAGCGGGCCACCTTGGCCAAAGTCCCGCAGCACTCGGTGGACGGCCTCCGCCGGGATCGCATAGGCAATTTTCCCTGAAGCTGCTGATTGGAAGATGATGGCGACCACCTTGCCCTCACGGGTGAGCAGCGGAGTGCCGGGCAGAGGCACCTCACGATCGAATGCGACATTCAGCAAGGCGAACGGCAAGACTTTTGCATTTACCTGTTTGGTCCAGTCCAGCACCCGTCCCGGCACTGGCCCGGCAGGGTTTGTGCCGACACGTTCGCCGTGGCAGCGGCGCTCACTTCTGGCAGCCGTGCCGCCGACGGTTGGGGAAGATCGCCTTTCGCTCAGGGGGACGGGACTGACGAAACATTCAAGCGGGATAGAGGTGAACAAAGGGCGGAGGCTACATGCTGAGTGATTTCTGTAAAGGGCCAGAAATTTCAGAAGGATGCGATGACTGGAAAATTTTGTTTGCTGTGCTAATTCCCCCAAGCGCCGACGCTCTTGCGCCGTGCCTGGCTCTGGAAGTTACGGAGATTTTCCAGCTCCCGGGCGGCAGTGGTGCCATCCGGCAGATCGGCGGGCTTGGTCCTGATGCGGGCGAGGCCACGCTCGATGAGGATTTGGTGAAGCCAGCGGGTTTTTCCTTCATGGAAAACTTGGATGTGAGCGTGGTAGCGGCCATCGTTGTAGGGGCTATCCCACTCGCTGTAGAGGATGAAAGGCTGGCTGGCGAGCAGGCCGAGGGTGAAGGCTTTGCCTTTTTTACCAATCGCCACGGCTTGCTCTGGAGTGATGCCACCGAGGTCTGCTGCTTGTTGGCTGATGCGGGCGTGGTTGGTGGCACCGCCGCCGTAGCTCTTGAAGGCGCTCTCTGGGGCATCGACGAAGTAGAGGCGGAATTCTGCGGTTTTTCCGTTTGGAAGCCGGATCATGAAGCTGTCTCCATCATTGTGACGGGCTTCCACGAGTGTGCAATTTTGAAACACTTCGTAACGCCCGGCCTTGGCCACGGTGGCGGCGGGAGTGGCGGGCGTGGCGGGAGGGAGGTGTGGTTGGTTTTTCTGATCGTAGGCCCACAGCGCGAGGGCGGCGCCGAGGATGAGCAGCGTGAACCATGTGGTCTTGGGCTTTCTGATCGGTGCAGGCATTTCAGATTCCCTTGAAGCCGGCGTATGCCTGGTAGGTGTTGGTGGGCATGATCACGGGGTTCCACTCGCGATTGAGGCGGCGGTATTTGGTGATGAACTGGGTAGGGTCTGCCCAGTGGATCAGATCTGCGGGGACGGCATTCCGCTGCATGCCGATGCTGATATCATGACGAATTTCAAAATGGAGGTGGGCGGGATACATGCCGAAGTTGCTGCCGATGGTGCCGATTTGTTGGCCACGCTTGATGGCTTGGCCCACTTTCACCATGATCGCATTGAGGTGGCCATTGAGGGTATCGCAAAATTTCACTTCGCCGCTGGCAGGGTCCCGGTAGGCGTGGCGGGTGAGAACCACGTTGCCCCAGCCGGTGCGGACATTGTAGGCGAAGGTGACGATGCCATCGGCTGCGGCATAGACGGGATCGCCAAGGTCGCTATCGCCGCCGCTGCGGCCATTCCAGTCCTCGCCGAAGTGGCGGGGGCTGCGCAAGCGTAGGCCGCGGGCCTTGTAGTAGCCAGCCGCATTTGGCTTCCCCACAGGGAAATCGAAGCCATCGGCGAGGTTGATTTTCACCTGACCTGCGGTGGCCTGCATGGGCAGGGCGATCAATAAGCTCAGCGCGAGTGCGATGAGCTTGAGATTGAGGATTTGAGCCGGAAATTTCATCGGGTTGGGTGACGCAGGCGGTTGTTCACGGGCTACCAACTGAGAGTTCAAGGTGAAGGCGAGGATACGGCAAGCGCAAAAAAAGGCGGCGTAACCATGATGGCTACGCCGCCTTGGGGAATTTTTTGCAAAGAAATGACTAGTGTTTCTCGTCGATGGAGAGCGGACGGTAGCCGCCGATGGCTCTAAAATAGAACGCGAGCAGCAGGAAACAAATGGCCATGGTGGCTGGGATTAACGAGTCCACCTTGAGGGTGTTGCGGTTGCCGATGATGTCTGCATCGACCACGGTTTGCTGAGCGGGCGTGAGCGTGGCGGCGAGGGCTTTTTGCTCCGCATCGACGGGTCGGCCGGAGGCTTCGGCTTTTTTCGCCCCAGCGGCCTTTTTCGCAGCTTCGAGGCGGGCTGGATCAATGGCGGTGACTTCCTCGAATTCGAGGAATTTGCTTTTCGCTCCCTCTCCCTGCCACTCTTGGTAGAGGGCGGCATCGGTCTTGGCGAGCGCCTCCGCGGCGAAGCGATCTTTGGCATAGCCGAGGCCTGGGCCACCGATCAGCCCGGCGGACATCATGCCGACGCCACCCATCAAGCTCATCGCGATTGCTCCGGTGCGGGGAAAGCGGTCGCCGGTGATGGCAAGCATGGTGGGCCAGAAGAATGTTTTTCCGATGGCATAGACCATGAGCGCTCCGAGGGCGGGGCCGAAGGAGGTGACTGCGGCCACGAGATTGAGGCCGAGGCAGGCCAGCAACGAGCAAACGAATAGTAATCCAATGGGCTTGAGGCCGAGGCGGGTTTCGATAAAATGGGCACAGAAGCGCAGAAAAAACATCATCAGGGAAGTCAAGACGAAGAGAATTTTCCCCTCGGTGGGACTGAGGATGGAACCGGTGATGTTTTGGATCCATCCGTCTGTGCCGAGCTCGACGGCACCCACCATCGCGTGAATGATGAAGAGCACGAAGAGCAGCCAATGGCCGAGGGAAAATTTCGTAATCGCACCGATCCATGCGAGCAGCCCCAGCGCGATTCCAGCGGAGAGGATATTTGCCAGACCCGCATTCTCACCCAGTAAAGGCGTGAGAGTGCCTTTGAAAAACAGGTAGAGCATGAAGCAGACGATGCCACCACTGAGCAGGCCCACGTCCTTGAACATCTCGCCCATTTTCAAGCCCTTGACGGAGGCCTCGGATTTTGGAAATTTTTGGCCGAGGAACATCGCGCCATAGACGAGAGTGGGAATGAGGTAGAAGGCGAGTTGGCCTTTCCAGCCGACTTGATAATGATCGCCGATGACCCAGCCGACCACACCGCCGAGGACCATGCCGAGCGGCCAGCTTGCGTGGAGGATATTGAGGTAGTGGTTGCGGGCATTCGGGAAAATCGTGGCCACCAGCGGATTGGACACCGCCTCAAGCGTGCCATTGGCAGCCCCGAAGGCAAACATGCCCCAGAACAGGTATTGGTAAGCCGTCGCATTATCCATGCCAGCCGTCGCGCCGAAGGTGATGAAGGCGGAGAGGACGTGCAGGGCGAAGGCGGCGATGACTAATTTACCATAACCAATCTTATCTACAAATACGCCGCCGATCATGATGCCGAAGCAAAAGCTGGTGAAGCCTGCCCCGCCGATGGCGCCGAGCTGGGCACCGGTGAAGTTGAACTCTGCGGCCCAGGTGCCAAACAGCCCTCCGCGGATGCCAAAGCCTAGCCCGGCGGCCAAGATGGCGGTGAATCCTGCGTAAAGAAGACGTTGCGCGTTGGGCACTTGATTGGCAATGGGTTGAATCATGGTTTTGGAGTAGGGCTATTACGGAGCGTGGAAGATAATTTCCACTTGGAAAGGCGATGCAAGCGATTTGATAGAGGATGGCTTGCGGGCTGGCAAGATCGAAAGCGAGGTGGGCTTTTTGCTAATGTTTCTCGGTGAAGCTGAGGCCCAGCTCGTTCTCAAGGCCAGTGATTTTACCGCGCTCACGGGGCTCGATGAAGGCGATGGAGATGCCTTTTTTACCCGCCCGCGCCGTCCTTCCGCTACGGTGGGTGTAGTATTCCGTTTGCTCGGGAAGCTGGTGGTGGATGACGAATGAGAGCGCCTCGACATCAATGCCACGCGCGGCCACATCGGTGGCGATGAGGAATTGGACCTTGGTGTTTTTAAAAGCCCGCATCACCTTATCGCGTTCTTTCTGGGTGAGATCGCCATGGATCACATCCACCGGGAAATTCCGCACCGCGAGCTGCTTGGCCAACACGATGGCCCCGGCACGGGTGCGGCAGAAAATGATGCCGCGCTCGTCCTTTTGGTTTTTGAGAAACTCGGAGATGAAGGCCGTTTTATCATCGCGCGAGCAAATGATGAAGCGGTGGTCGATGTCCCGGTTCACGACGTGGGCCTTGTCAATCTTGAGCAAATGCGCTTTGGGCGACATGTAATCTTTAATCAATCCTTGGATGGAATCAGGGATGGTGGCAGAGAAAAGCCAAGTGCTGCGGCGGCCACGGGTGAGGGCGAAAATTTTGACCAGCTCTTTCTTGAAGCCCATGCTCAGCATCTCATCTGCTTCATCCAGGATCAGATGCTTGACGGAGACGAGGGTGAGGGCCTTGCGGTTGAAAAGATCCACCAAGCGGCCGGGGGTGGCGACGACGATGTGGGTGGGCCGCTGGAGGGCTGCGATCTGGCGATCAATGTCCTCACCACCGCAGACGGCCTCGGTGAAAATTTTCTCGGTATGCTTGGTGAAGCGGAAAAGCTGTTTGGCGATTTGTTTGGCAAGCTCGCGGGTGGGGGCGAGGATGAGTGCTTGGATCTCGTTGACGGTGGGATCGATCTTACTCAGCAGCGGCAGGCCGAAGGCGGCGGTCTTGCCGGTGCCGGTCTGGGCTTGGGCGATGAGATCACCGTTGTTTTCCAGCAAAAACGGGATGGCCTCCGCTTGAATTCGGGTGGGCGTGTGGATGCCGAGTTCTTCGAGGCCCTTGATCAGCTTGGGGGATACTCCGAGTTCTTTAAAAGTTTTCAACGTGGTATGAGTGAGAAATGGATTCGCGGGGAGGGCGGCATCATGTTGGCTGTAGAGCCGTTTGGCGAGAGTTCAAATCACCACAGAAGGGTGGGCGGAAGCTCGATGACGGCCTCCCGCAGCGTCACGAAGATCCGGTCCTGCGGTTGGGGTTTGAGAATCGCACCACCCGTGAAGCTGCCAAACGCAGGTAAAACAAGGGTATTACCACGGGCAAGGAAACACGGCAGCCGCAGTGAGGTGCGCCTGCCATCCGGGATTTTCACCACCGGATGCCAATGCCCGGCAAGATGGAGCCGCTCGGCTGTGGCATGGGCGGGATCGTGGATGACCCGGATGCCTTGCGCAAGATCGAGATGGGAAACGGGGTGCAACAAGGTAGGGAGCTGCGCCAATTTCAGATCATGATTCCCAACAATCAGAGTGGTGGGAATGGCAAGCGTGGTCAAAAACTCCGCAAGCGCGGTCTCCAGCTCTGGAGTGATGCCGGAAAGAGCATGGAAAAGATCCCCGGCAATGACGAGCTGGGCGGCTTGATATTTCTCACAGAGCGCACCAAGCCTGGCTATGTCGCGGGCGCTATCACCCTCTGGCAGCGGCAGTCCCCGCGCGCGGAAAGCGGCGGATTTACCCAGATGAATATCCGCAACAATGAGGGTAGCGCTTTCCGATAGAAAAGCCGCGCCCTCTGGCAACAATGCCAGTGAGTGGTCTGAAAATGGAAATAGGAGTGTCATCACTGGAGTTGGCTGCCGAGTCGCCCCCACAGATGGTGCGCACGGATCATCGGCCAGGACCAGCTCGCCGCGAGCAATGGCAGCGGGTTGAATCGTGTTTGCAAGCTCAGATCCGCTCGCGGCTTCACTGATTTTGCCAAATTTTCCTAAAAATGGGTTGACTTCACTTGGTCACGAGCACTTGCTGCGCGCCTTGTTGCGAATGAAACTCATTAGCCATATAATATGAAATTTACGATCCAAAGACGCGTTAGAGTTCTGCTGATGGCAGCGACATATTTGTATTTCCCCGCAGCACAAGGCCAAGATGCCTTGACCACGCTCGATCCGATTGTCGTCACC
>Ga0105045_10003261_pt1 | contig 13904 bp, 8 predicted proteins | sample MAT02_FD_78089 | JGI IMG/M metagenome (GOLD analysis project Ga0105045, IMG submission 78089) | Freshwater microbial communities from Lake Fryxell liftoff mats and glacier meltwater in Antarctica - MAT-02 (megahit assembly) | ecosystem: Environmental > Aquatic > Freshwater > Ice > Liftoff...
ACGGTTAGGATCAGGTCTTCGGCGGCCGACATCTGGGCATAGCGTTCTGGGCTAAGCTGGCCCGCGGCTACGGTTTCTTCCTCGTCATCCGCCTCATCTTCGGTCACTCCGGCCATTAGGCGGCGTTGCTTGAGGTAGGCTTCGCGTTGCGCCGGATCTGCCTCGAAATGGCGGATGATCGACATACTGACCACGCGGTCGCCGATCCCAAGACGGATGCCGCGGACGCCGGTGGAGCCGCGGGACTTGAACACGCGGATTTCGGTGGTTGGGAAACGGATGGCGCGGCCGGCTTCGGTGACCAGCATCACATCGTCCTGATCGTCGGCGATGGCGGCGTTCACGAGAAACACGCCGTCAGGCAGTTTCATCGCGATCTTGCCGTTGCGCATGACGTTGGTGAAGTCGGACAGGTCGTTCTGGCGAACGTCTCCGTCAGAGGTGGCAAACACTATCTGGAGGGTTTCCCAATCAACTTCGGGTACATCAACCGGCATCAGGGCGGCGATAGTCACGCCTGCGGTGATCGGCAGGATATTGACCATGGCCTTGCCCTTGGCGGTGCGTCCGGCCAGCGGCAGGCGCCAGGTCTTCAGCTTGTAGACCATGCCGTCGGTGGTGAAGAACAATAGCCAAGTATGCGTATTCGCGACGAAAAGCGTGGTGACGACATCGTCTTCCTTTGTCTGCATCGACGCCAGACCCTTGCCGCCCCGGTTCTGTGACCGGAACTCGGCTAGGGGTGTGCGTTTGATGTAGCCACCAGAGGTGATGGTTACGACCATATCCTCACGCTCGATCAGGTCTTCGTCTTCCATGTCGCCGGCCCAGTCGATGATCTCGGTGCGGCGGGGGACGGCGAACATGGATTTCATCTCGGCAAGTTCGGTGGAGATGATTGCCATGATCCGGTCACGGCTGCCCAGGATATCAAGGTAATCCTTGATCTTGCCGGCCAGTTCCTCCAACTCGTCCGTCACTTCCTTCACGCCAAGCGCGGTCAGGCGCTGCAGGCGCAGCTCAAGGATGGCGCGGGCCTGCACTTCGGACAGGTTGTAGGTGCCGTCCTCGTTGATCGTGTGGCTGGGGTCGTCGATCAGCTTGATATACTGGGCGATATCCTGAGCGGGCCAGCGCCGTGTCATCAGCTTTTCGCGCGCTTCGGCCGCGTCGGCGCTGGCGCGGATGGTACGGACGATTTCGTCGACGTTGGAGACGGCGACAGCAAGACCGCAAAGAACGTGGCTGCGTTCACGGGCTTTGCGCAGTTCGTAAGCCGTGCGCCGAGCGACAACTTCCTCACGGAAGATAATGAAATGATGCAGGAAATCGCGCAACGTCAACTGTTCGGGGCGGCCGCCGTTCAGGGCCAGCATGTTGCAGCCGAAGCTGACTTGCATGGCGGAAAAGCGGAAAAGCTGGTTCAGGACGACATCCGGCGTTGCGTCCCGCTTCAGCTCGATCACGACGCGCACGCCGATCCGGTCGGATTCGTCGGCGATGTTGGAGATGCCTTCGACCCGCTTGTCACGCACCAGCTCGGCGATCTTTTCGATCATCGTGGCCTTGTTGACCTGATAGGGCACTTCGTCGATGACGATGGCGAAGCGGTCCTTGCGCACTTCCTCGATATGGGTTTTCGAGCGGATGATGACCGACCCACGCCCTTCCAGATAGGCTTTGCGCGCGCCGGAACGACCAAGGATCAAGCCACCCGTGGGAAAATCCGGGGCGGGGATGATATCCATCAGCGCTTCCATGCTGATGTCGGGATTGGCGATCATGGCGAGCGTGCCGTCGATCACCTCGCCCAGATTATGGGGCGGGATGTTGGTGGCCATGCCGACGGCGATGCCGCCAGCACCATTGACCAGCATGTTCGGAAAGCGGGCGGGCAGGACGGTCGGCTCGCGGTCTTTGCCGTCATAGTTGTCCTGAAAATCGACGGTTTCCTTGTCGATGTCGGCCAGCAGATACGCGGCGGGCTTGTCCATCCGCACTTCGGTATAGCGCATGGCTGCGGCGTTATCGCCGTCCATCGAGCCGAAGTTGCCCTGACCATCCAAAAGCTTCAGCGACATCGAGAAGGGCTGCGCCATCCGCACCAGAGCGTCATAGATCGCGCTATCGCCGTGGGGGTGGTATTTCCCCATCGTATCGCCCACCGGCCGGGCCGACTTGCGGTAGGATTTTTCGTGCGTATTGCCGGATTCGTGCATGGCAAACAGGATGCGGCGGTGAACAGGTTTCAGGCCATCACGCAGGTCAGGAATTGCGCGGGAGACGATCACGCTCATCGCATAGTCGAGATAGGCCGTTTTCATTTCGGCCGCGATATCGATCTGGGGGCCGTGATGCACGGCGCGGTCCGGTGTTTCTTCTGTCTTATCAGTGTCTTCCGGGGTATCCGCCACTGCGCTGTCCGCCTTCGTTCAGGTATCAAGATTTAGCTGCGGAAAGGATACACCATTCAAGCTATGGGGTGCAATGGCGGGTGGCCATCTGTCGGCCATGGCAAAGTTCGAATGGGAAAAGTCCTGTTTTCCATTGCGAATGGCGGCGGGTATTGCCCGAAGCAGGGCAGTTCCGAAGGCCCAAAAAGAGCGGAATAGAGGCCTCGCTAGACCGCAGCGCGCAGGATCATCCCGTAAAGGTCGCGCGGATCGTCGGGGTCTGCGATCATGTCAAGATTGTCGTAAAGCCCGGTCGCACGGGACTGGGCGAGGATGTAGCGAAGGGCGGCGAAATCCTCGATCGCGAAGCCGACGCTATCGAACAGTGTGACTTCGGACGGGGAGGCGCGGCCCGGCGTGGCGCCGGTGATGACCTGCCAAAGCTCTGTCACCTTGTGGTCGGGGGCAAGTTGCTGGATCTCGCCCTCGATCCGGGTTTGGGGTGGGTATTCGACAAAGATTGACGAGCGCAGCAGGATGTCGCGGTGCAGTTCCGTCTTTCCGGGGCAATCGCCGCCGACGCCGTTGATATGGACGCCCGCGCCCAGCATGTTGTCGGTCAGGATGGTGGCCTTGGTCTTGTCGGCGGTGACGGTGGTGATGATCTGCGCGCCAAGGATGGCGTCTTCGGGCGTTGGGCACTGGACGACGTTCAGGTCCGACCCGGCCAAGTTTCGGGCGCATTTGGCCGTGGCGGCGGAGTCGATGTCGTAAAGGCGTACTTCGGTCAGGCCGCAGATTGCCTTGAAGGCCAACGCCTGAAACTCGGCCTGCGCGCCGTTTCCGATCAGCGCCATGGTGGTGGCACCTTTCGGGGCCAGCCATTTGGCGGCCATCGCGCTGGTAGCGGCGGTGCGAAGGGCGGTGAGGATGGTCATTTCCGACAGAAGAACAGGGTAGCCGGTGTCAACGTCCGCCAAAAGGCCAAATGCGGTGACGGTCTGCAACCCGCGCTTCATGTTGGACGGATGGCCGTTCACATACTTGAAGCCGTAGGTCACACCGTCAGAGGTGGGCATGAGCTCGATCACGCCGACGTCGGAGTGTGAGGCGATCCGGGGGGTCTTGTCGAACAGGGGCCAGCGCCGGAAATCATCTTCGATCTCGGCTGCAAGGTCGGCAAGGACACGCTCGATGCCAAGGCGCAGGACAAGTTGCATCATCTTTTCGACGGAAACGAAGGGGACGAGGTTCAGGGTCATCACTTGCTCCGCGTCGGGCGGTCGAAGACTTTCTTGCCCATCAGCGAGCCGACCAGATCGACCATCAACCGTGCGGTCATGCCGCGGTCGTCAAGGAACGGGTTCAGTTCCACGAGGTCAAGCGAAGTGACAAGGCCTGATTCGTGCAAAAGCTCCATCACCAGATGCGCCTCGCGGAAGGTGGTGCCGCCGGGGACAGTGGTGCCGACTGCGGGGGCGATGGACGGGTCAAGGAAATCGACGTCGAGCGAGACGTGAAGCATGCCGCCCTCGTTGCGGACCAGATCAAGAAACTCGCGCAGTGGGGCGACAAGACCGCGTTCGTCGATCACCCGCATGTCGTTGACCTGGATGTCGTGCTCCAGCATTGCCGCCTGTTCGGCCGAATCTACCGAGCGGATGCCGAACATGCAGATGCGGTGGGCGGGCACCGGTGCGGGGAAGGGGGGAAAGGCGTCAAAGCCGTCACGGCCGTTGATATAGGCTAGGGGGGTGCCGTGAAGATTGCCGGTGGTGGTGGTGAGAGGCGTGTGAAAATCGGAGTGCGCGTCGAGCCACAGAAGGAACAGGGGCCGCCCCTGCCGCTGGGCAAAGGCTGCGGCCCCGGCAACCGAGCCAAGGGCCAGCGAATGGTCGCCGCCCATGAGGATGGGAAAGCCACCCTGCGACAGCGCTTCATCCACCCGGTCCATCAATGCGACGGTCCAGCCGACCGTTTCGGGCAGAGAGTGGACGGCCGGGTTGGGACAGCTGACCGCAAGGAGCGGGGGCAGTGCCAGATCACCCCAGTCCTCGACCGGATGGCCTTCGGAGAAAACCTCACGGGCCAACCCTGCCACGCGGTAGGCGGCGGGGCCCATCAGGCAACCGGGGCGTTTCTGGCCCGTGTCGATGGGCGCGCCGATCAGGATTGTCTTGGGCATGGGGTCCTCGCAGCGTTTGAACGGGTGTAGCGGGCACGGGGCGCCCGACGCAACGCACAAAAGGCCGGTTCCGGCGGCAGGGACGGTGCAAATTGCCCATCGGCGCGGCGGAAGGGCGCAGGTGCTTTCAACTGACGCCCGAGAGGCATATCATGCCACAAAACAGGGAGTGGGCGATGATCATCGAACTTGGGCATTTCGCGCTGATCCTCGCGCTGCTGGTGGCGATCGTGCAGTCGACCCTGCCGTTGTGGGGGGCACATCGCGGCGATGCCCGGCTGATGGCTTTGGCCGAGCCTTCGGCAATGATCCAGCTGGTCCTGGTAGGCGCGTCCTTCGGGGTGCTGACCTGGGCGTTCGTGGCGTCGGACTTCTCGCTTGCTGTGGTGGCGGCGAATTCGCACACGGCCAAGCCGATGCTTTACAAGATTTCCGGCGTCTGGGGGAACCATGAAGGGTCGCTGCTGCTGTGGGTGCTGATCCTTGCGCTGTACGGTGCGGCGGTGGCGGTGTTTGGCGGCAACCTGCCGACCAAGCTGAAGGCACGGGTGCTTGCGGTGCAGGCGATGATAGGGGTGGCGTTTCTTCTGTTCCTGCTCCTGACCTCAAACCCGTTCTGGCGGCTGGCTGCCCCGCCTCTCGACGGTGCCGACCTGAACCCGCTGCTGCAGGATCCCGGTTTGGCCTTTCACCCGCCGTTCCTGTACCTTGGCTATGTGGGCCTGAGCATGGCTTACAGTTTTGCCGTGGCCGCGCTGATCGAAGGCCGGGTTGATGCCGCCTGGGGCCGCTGGGTGCGGCCATGGACGCTGGCGGCTTGGATTTTCCTGACCATCGGCATCGCTCTGGGGTCGTGGTGGGCCTATTATGAGCTTGGCTGGGGCGGGTTCTGGTTCTGGGATCCGGTGGAAAACGCCAGTTTCATGCCCTGGCTCTTGGCAATTGCACTGCTGCACAGTGCCATCGTGGTGGAAAAGCGCGAAAGCCTGAAAGCCTGGACGATCCTGCTGGCGATCATGGCTTTCGGGTTCAGCCTGATCGGCACCTTCATCGTGCGGTCGGGGGTCATCACTTCGGTCCACGCTTTTGCCAATGACCCGGACCGGGGCGTATTCATTCTGATGATCCTTGGCGTCTTTACCGGCGGGGCGCTTGTCCTTTTCGCCCTGCGCGCCGGGGCGATGGAGGCTAAGGGCGTCTTCGCCATGGTCAGCCGCGAAAGTGCACTGATTGCAAATAATGTTTTGCTGGCGGTCTCTGCCTTTGTCGTCTTTATAGGTACAATCTGGCCCCTGATTGCAGAACTGTTGCTGGATCGTAGCCTCAGCGTCGGCCAGCCGTTCTTCAACGCCGCCTTCACGCCGTTCGTTGTGGCGCTGGCGCTGATCCTGCCACCGGGGGCGATGCTGGCCTGGAAACGCGGCACCATGGCCCGGTCCTTCAAATCGCTGGTTCCGGCGTTGATCCTGGCGCTGTCCCTCGGAGCCTTGGCCTTTGCAATGCAGACCGGGCAGACCGCGCTGGGGCCGATAGGCCTGGCCCTTGGGGCCTGGGTGCTGTTCGGTGCACTCACCGATCTTTGGGCCCGCACCGGGCACGAGGGGTTGGGCGCACGCGCGGCCCGGCTGGTCCGCCTGCCCAGGGCCGACTGGGGCAAGGCCACGGCGCATGCCGGGCTTGGGATCACGATTTTCGCCGTCTCGGCAATGACGGCCTGGAAGATCGAGGATATCCGTGTGGTGCAGATTGGCGAGACCTTCCCCTTGGGCGCCTATGAGGTGCGGCTTGACGACGTGCGCGAGGTGGAGGGGCCGAATTACCAGTCGACCATGGGCTTCATGACCGTGTTGCGCGACGGTGCGGTGGTGGCTGAACTGACCCCTGAAAAGCGCATCTATCCGGTTGCCGCTATGCCGACGACCGAGGCCGCCATCGACTATGGCTTCCTCCGTGACGTCTATCTGGTGCTGGGTGACCGGCAGCAATCAGGTGGCTGGGCGGTGCGCAGCTATGTCGAGCCGTTTGCCAACTGGCTGTGGGGCGGCTGCATCCTGATGGCATTTGGAGGGGTGCTGAGCCTAACCGACAGGCGGTTCCGGGTGGCGGCAGGGGCACGGAAAGCCCCGGGGGTGGCCGGAGTGCCTGCGGAATGAAAGGGCTGGCCCTTGCGCTGCTTCTGCTGGCGACCCCCGCCCTTGCCGTCCAACCCGACGAGATGCTGGAAGACACGGCGCTGGAAGCCCGCGCCCGCACCATCAGCGCCGACATCCGCTGCCCGGTCTGTCAGGGAGAATCGATTGATGATTCCAGTGCCCCGATCAGTCGCGACCTGCGGCTGATCATCCGCGAACGCCTGGTGGCCGGCGACAGCGACCGCGAGGTGGTGGACTACATCGTCGCCCGCTATGGCGAGTTCGTGCTGTTCAATCCGCGGGCCGAAGGGTCTACCCTTATCCTGTGGCTGGCCGGACCGGCGCTGTTCCTGGCTGCCATCGGTGTCGTGGTCTTGTCGCAGCGGCGGCGAGCGGAGCCAGAGGTCAAACTGACCGAAGCCGAAGAGGCGCGGCTGCGCGAAATCCTGAAAGAGTGACGCGGCGTTGACTTTGGCTTCGGTTCACGGCCCGGTTACCCTTTCCGGCAAACGGGGGGGAGCAGATGGGCAGACAGTGGATCACGGCGACCGAAGCCGAAGGTGTGATGACGATCACGCTCAACCGGCCCGACGTGATGAACGCGCCGAACCGGGGCCTGCGGCGCCAGCGACGATTTCCGCGAAGGCATGGGCGGCGGTTCTGGAAAAACGCCGCCCACGGTTCAACGGGCGCTGGTTAAGTTGGGCAGTATTGCCCCACCTTACGTAGCGGCGGTGATCCCGCGTGACAGCGCGGCAACCCCGGTCCGGGCAATTTCCAGCAGGCCCAGAGGGCGCATGAGGTCGGCGAAGGCGTCGATCTTTTCCGGCGTGCCGGTCATCTCGAACACGAAGCTTTCCAGAGTTGAATCCACCACATTGGCGCGAAAGATCTCGGCCAGTTGCAGCGCCTCGACCCGGGCCGCCCCTTGACCTGCCACCTTGATCAGCGCCAGTTCCCGCTGCACGGCGGGGCCTTCAGCGGTCAGGTCGTGCACGTCATGCACCGGCACCATCCGGCGCAGCTGCGCCTCGATCTGGTCGATCACGGCCGGAGTGCCGCGGGTCACGATAGTTATCCGAGACCGGTGCCCGGTATGATCCACCTCGGCCACCGTCAGGCTGTCGATGTTGTAGCCACGCCCCGAGAACAGGCCGATCACACGCGCCAGCACACCGGGTTCGTTCTCCACGATCACCGCAAGGGTGTGGCTTTCTTCGACCTCGGAATGGCTGTCGCGGAGGTCGTAGGCAGAATGACTGGACGAGCCTTTCTTGATGTTCAGTGCTGACATGCTTTTTTCCCAAATGTCTGCAAACCTTTCACGAGACGAGGGTTGCAGGGTTTCCGTTTCCATTCCGCAGTGCGCGTTTGTCAGGCCGGCTTCATGTCTGTCGCGCGGGGCGCAATCACCTGTCTCAGACACAAGCCGAGGCAGATCATCAGAACCGGCGGAATGAAGGCCGGGCCAAGCCAACCCTGACCAACGAGCCCTGCGAAGGTGTTCAATGCCTGCAGGCTGCCGCCAAGCCACAAAACGCCAAGCAGCGGCAGATGAGCCGGGCGAAGTGAAAGAATGCCAGCGCGCAGCAGGAAAAGCGCGACAGCGGCCAACAACGCAGCTTCATAGTACCAAAGATAGGGCGCGGACAGCATGATTGCGATCAGAAGGCCTGCCACCTTTGCATCAAACCCCACCTTGGCCGCGCGCCAGAGGGCAAAGACCGCGACTGCTGCGCCAGCGATGATCACCCACTGCGCTTGCAGGGCAAGTTCCGGTTCCACCCCGAAGAAGGTCAGCGTGTACATTGGGCTGACCATCAACTTCATGTTTCCAGCCGAATAAATGATGCGTTCGCCGTGTTCGACAAGGTTGGCCTTCAACAAAGGCCAGTAGCCGATACCGTAGAACAACGTCGGAACCAGAGCCAGGGCGACAGTCGTGGCGGTAGCAGCAAGGATCGTGCGCCACGCTCCGATAGCCAGCAGCGCGATCGGAATCATCAGGCCCAGTTGCGGTTTCAACGTCAGTAAACCGATCAAGACACCGGCAAGAATCCAGCGTTCCGCCCGCAGCGCTGCAAGAGCAGCCAGAAGCCCCGCCATCCAGTACAGGCTGTTCTGCCCCAACATGAGAGTTGGAAAATACGCCGGGGCAAGGGTCATCGCGACCAAAAGCGGGGTGACCCCGGCGACAAAAGGTCGGACCGCCAGCGCGGTAACAACCAAGGACAGTATCGTCCATACGAGAAACGCCACCGAGAAGGGCATCGTCCCGAGGGGAGTGACAAAAACCAGATAGGCGGGCGGATAGAGCCACGGCATGTATGCCTCGGGATAGCTCGAATGGACTTCGCCAAGCCGCACAAGATCATGTGCTGCAAGCGGCTCGCCTGCCAGGGCAAGCTGTCCTGCGGCCCAAAACACCCGGAAATCAATGGCCATCGCCAGCACACCGGGCCGGGACGTCAGGATGAACGATACGGCAAGGATAACCCCGACAAAGGTAAGGGTGACAGCAGCGGTCAGGCCACCGAACAAAAAGCCGCCCCGGCCCTTGAAAGGAGCAAGCCGGGCGTCCGCAGCCAGACGCTGATCCCAGTCCTGCATCGCTTAAACCAGCACCGCGCCCTTGGCCCCGATCACCCCTTGGGTGTCGGCATCGCCAAGCAGCATCTCGTTATGCGGCTTGCCCGAGGGGATCATCGGGAAGCAGTTTTCGTGCTTTTCGACCAGGCAGTCAAAGATCACCGGGCCGTCATAGCGCAACATTTCCATGATCGCGTCGTCAAGGTCCTTGGGGTCCTTGCACTGGATACCCTTGCAGCCGAACGCCTCGGCCAGCTTGACAAAATCGGGCAGGCTATCTGACCAGGATGACGAATAGCGTTCGCCGTGCAGCAGTTCCTGCCACTGGCGCACCATGCCAAGCCGTTCGTTGTTCAGGATGAACTGCTTGGCCCGGGCCCGGAATTGCACAGCGGTGCCCATTTCCTGCATATTCATCAGCCAGGACGCATCGCCTGCGACGTTGATGACCAGCGCGTCCGGGTGGGCGATCTGCACGCCGATGCTGGCCGGCAGGCCGTAACCCATCGTTCCCAGCCCGCCCGAAGTCATCCAACGGTTAGGATCCTCGAAGCCAAGGTATTGCGCGGCCCACATCTGGTGCTGGCCGACCTCGGTACAGATGTAGCGATCGTGGCCCTTGGTCAGAGCCTCAAGCCGTTCCAGCGCGTATTGCGGTTTGATCGTCGTGGTGGAGGGTTTGTAGGACAGACACTTTACCTCGCGCCAGTCGGTGATTTGCGCCCACCACTTGGCCAGGCCCGCCTTGTGGGTGCGGCTGCCGCGGGCACGCCACTGGCGCAAGACCTCCTCAAGCACCTTCGTGATGTCGCCGACGATCGGCACATCCACCCGGATGACCTTGTTGATCGACGAGGGGTCGATGTCGATATGCGCTTTCTTCGAATTGGGACTGAAATCCTTGATCCGCCCGGTGATCCGATCATCGAACCGCGCGCCGATGTTGATCATCACGTCGCAGCCATGCATCGAAAGGTTGGCCTCGTAAAGGCCGTGCATGCCCAGCATTCCCAGCCAGTTCTTGCCCGATGCGGGGTAGGAGCCAAGGCCCATCAGGGTGGAGGTGACGGGGAAATCAGTCTCGGCCGCCAGTTCGCGCAACAGTTGGCTGGCACGGGGGCCGGAATTGATCACGCCGCCACCCGTGTACAGGATCGGACGCTCGGCGTTTTCTATAAGCTCGACCAGCCGGGCGATCTGGGCGGGGTCGCCCTCGGTGCGCGGTTGGTAATGCGCGATCTTCGCCTTTTCGGCGGGGACATAATCGGCGGTGGCGAATTGCACGTCCTTTGGGATGTCGACCAGCACCGGACCAGGGCGGCCGTGCATGGCGACGTGGAAGGCCTGATGGATCGTCTCGGACAGTTTTGCCGTGTCTTTCACCAGCCAGTTCATCTTGGTGCAGGGCCGGGTGATCCCTACGGTGTCCGCCTCTTGAAACCCGTCGGTGCCGATCATGAAGGTCGGGACCTGACCGGTCAGCACCACCAGCGGGATGGAATCCATCAAGGCATCGGTCAGGCCGGTCACGGCATTGGTCGCCCCGGGGCCAGACGTCACCAGCACCACGCCGGGCTTGCCGGTGGACCGGGCATAGCCTTCGGCCATGTGGACCGCGCCTTGTTCGTGACGCACAAGGATGTGGCGGATGTCGTTTTGCTGGAACAGCTCGTCATAGATCGGAAGTACGGCCCCGCCAGGATAACCGAAAATGACCTCGACCCCCTGGTCCTTGAGGGCCTGGATCACCATCCGTGCGCCGGTCATCTGCTTCGACATCTGTCTCACTCCATCTTTCGCGCAACAAAAAGCCCCCGGAAGTTTCCTTCGGGGGCGCATGGGAACCGTTATGGTCAACCGTCACCGGCCCATGCGCTTCCTTCCTACGATGACAAGAATTCTGGCCACTGGCCTATCCCCTGCATGTTCGGTTGGAACAATACGGCCGGATATGCCGGGCGTCAACGGGATTTGCAAACAGAAAATGTCGCAATCAACCGGTATTCTTGAACTTATCTTGCGGCAAGCTGTCGCGCTGCGCAACTTTCCGCCTTGCGGCGCGCGACGGGTCGGTCCGCCCGCACTTTTTTTTGCCTTTCAGGTCATCAGCCAGATGTAACCGCCATAAGCGGCCAGCAGTGCCACCCCGGCGATGCGCGGCAATCCGTTCAGCGCAAAGGCCAGCACAGTCAGACCGACGGCCACGGCTGCGGCAACCGGCATGTCGATTGCGGCAAAACGCGGATCAACCGGAATGGGCGAGACAAGCGCGGTTATGCCAAGGATGCTGAAGATGTTGAACACGTTCGACCCAATCGCATTGCCAACCGCAATCTCAGTCTGACGGCGGAAAGCGGCGATGACGCTGGTTGCCAGTTCCGGCAGCGACGTGCCGATGGCGACGATGGTCAGGCCGATCACCGCCTGCGAGATGCCGTAGGCGGTGGCAATCTCGACCGCGCTGTCGACCAGCAGTCGCGCACCGATCACCAGAATGATCAGCCCGCCGATGGTGAACCCCCAGGCCTTCAATTGGTTTTCCTCGGGCTGGTCGGGCTCTGGCTCGATCTTGCCGAAAAAGAAGGTGGAGCCGAGAAAGATCAGAAGGCCTGCGAACAGGATCGCGCCGTAAGTGCGGGTGATCTCGGTCCCCAGCAGCATGCCCCAAAGAATGAAGGTTGCGGCCAGCATAAAGGCAAAGTCGCGCCACATCTTGTGCGCCGGGATGACAAGCGGCGCAATAAGCGACGAGATGCCCAGGATTAGCAGGATATTGGCGATGTTTGACCCGACGACGTTGCCGATCGCAATTTCCGGATTGCCATCGAGGGCGGCCTGCAACGACACCAGCAATTCGGGCGCCGAGGTGCCGAAGCCGACGATGGTCAGGCCGATGACCATCGGCGAAAGGTGAAAATGCCGCGCCACGGCTGATGCGCCACGGACCAGCGCCTCGCCGCCGAAAAACAGCATGACAAGTCCGACTGAGAATAGAAGATAGGTCAAGACAGCTCCCCGATTTGCTTTGTGGGGAGGTTTGGTTGCAGCGGTCAAATTGCAAGGGGAAGCGGACAGATTTCACACGCCTGCGTGATCAAGCATTAGTCGTCACGTGCATCTGTGGCAGCCGTGTAACACACCGCGCGCTCAACTTGCTGCCGTCCGGGCGCGCACGTAAAGCGGCTCAGAATTGCGCCCTTCTGTTGCGGGACAACGGGCGCAGGACCTGCTGCAGCTTTCCATCTGACAGGGTGATTCTATTTCATGCTCCACAACTGCCGCGGGGTGGGGCAACTGTTTGCGACATCCCTGCTTCAAACAGCGACTGATGGCGCAAACAACCTTGAGCCGGCGTCGATATTGCCGTTCTGGTAAGGTTATCTGACCAAATATGGCAGGCTGGTGCAATTTTGGGTTCTCATCGTGGAAAAGCGTGGCTAGGGTCTGTGATGCCTGGCGCGGGTCGCGACGAATCCGAGGGGCAAATAGTGGAGGAGTACTGCATGGATCGACGTTCATTTTTGACCAAGGCTTCCGTCGGGGGCGTGGCTGCGGCCGGCGCCGCAACGCTGGCCGCCCCGGCCATCGCCCAGGAAGCCCCGACAGTGACCTGGAGGGTCACCTCGTCCTTCCCGAAGTCGCTGGATACCATCTATGGTGCGGCAGACACGATGTCGAAATACGTGTCCGAGGCTACCGAAGGAAAGTTCACGCTGCAGATTTTTCCGGCGGGCGAGCTGGTTCCCGGTCTGGAAGCGGCCGATGCCGTTTCGGCCGGCACGGTCGAGGCGTGCCACACCGCCAGCTACTATTACTGGGGCAAGGACCCGACCTATGCGCTGGGGACCACGGTGCCCTTCGGCCTGAACTACCGGCAGATGAACGCCTGGCTGTACTACGGCGGCGGCATTGACATGCTTAACGAATTCTTCAACACCCAGAACCTGCACTACCTGCCTTGCGGCAACACGGGCGTGCAGATGGGCGGCTGGTACCGCAAGGAGATCAACTCGCTCGCCGACATGCAGGGGCTGAAGATGCGGATCGGCGGCTTTGCCGGCAAGGTGGTCGAGAAACTAGGTGTCGTCCCGCAGCAGATCGCGGGCGGGGACATCTATCCATCGCTGGAAAAGGGCACCATCGACGCGGCCGAATGGGTTGGGCCGTATGATGACGAAAAGCTGGGCTTCCAGAAGGTGGCACCGTTCTACTACTATCCCGGCTGGTGGGAAGGCGGGCCGACGCTGTCGACCATGGTCAACCTTGAGAAGTGGAACGAGCTTACGCCGGCATACAAGGCGATCATGACCTCGGCCTGCGAAGCCTCGAACTCCAACATGATGGCGTCCTACGACCACAAGAACCCGACGGCGCTGAAGTCGCTTGTGGCGGGCGGCGCGCAGCTGCGGCCGTTCCCTCAGGACGTGCTGACAGCGGCGTTCACCGCAGCCGAAGAGGTTTATGCCGAGATCAGTGCTACGAACGAGCCGTTCAAGAAGATCAAGGACAGCCAGGATGCGTTCAAGCGCGATGCCTATCTCTGGGCGCAGATCGCGGAATACAACTATGACGTCTTCATGATGACCCAGCAGCAGGCGGGCAAGC
>Ga0105045_10003262_pt1 | contig 13903 bp, 13 predicted proteins | sample MAT02_FD_78089 | JGI IMG/M metagenome (GOLD analysis project Ga0105045, IMG submission 78089) | Freshwater microbial communities from Lake Fryxell liftoff mats and glacier meltwater in Antarctica - MAT-02 (megahit assembly) | ecosystem: Environmental > Aquatic > Freshwater > Ice > Liftoff...
ATCGCAAAGGGATGGTGGGCGGCGACGACAACTGAAGCCTTGCCCTGCGCTCCCGAACCGGTAGACCCGACTCAGGATGACCATGGCCTACGACGCTCAGGATGGACCCTCGGACGAGACGCTTATGGTGCTCTATGCCAATGGAGACCGTCATGCGGCGCTGGCGCTGACCCAACGGGTCACGCCACGCGTTCTGGCTTATGCGGCGCGGATGTTGGGCGGCGACCGGGCCGAAGCCGAGGACGTGGCGCAGGAAACCATGCTGCGGCTTTGGCGGATGGCACCGGACTGGCGGCAAGGCGAAACCAGGGTGACGACGTGGGCCTATCGGGTCGCAACCAACCTGTGCATCGACCGGCAACGGTCGCGCCGGAGGAAAGGGCATGTCACACTGGACGATGCGCCCGATCTGGCCGACGGTGGCCCAAGCGCCGAACAGCGCTTGCAGGATGGCCACCGGGTTGAAGTGCTGGAGGCGGCCTTGGCCGACCTGCCCGACCGCCAACGCCAGGCGGTGGTGTTGCGGCATATCGAGGGGCTGACCAACCCCGAGATCGCCGTAGTCATGGAGATCGGGGTCGAGGCTGTGGAAAGCCTGACCGCCCGGGGCAAACGTGCCCTCGCGGCGGTGCTTTCGGGGCAGCGAGGGGCCTTGGGATATGAGGATGAAGGCCATGCAGGATAAAGAACTGGACGGGCTTCTGGCCTTGGCCGCACGGCGGGCACCGACACCATCGGCAGACCTGATGGACACCGTGCTTGCCGAGGCGCTTGCATTGCAGCCTGCGCCCGTCGCGCTGCCTGAAAGACCCGCCCCCACCCGGGGCAATCTGCTGAAACGCCTGGCGGCATTGTTTGGCGGCGCCCCGATGCTGGCGGGAGTCGTCTCGGCCGGCGTGATGGGGGTTGTCCTGGGCTATCTCAACCCTGCGACGATGGATCTGCTGACAGGTGGGCTGACCAGTGCCGAAACGATGGACCTGTTCCCCACGGCCGATTTTCTGACCACGGAAGGCTGATGCGATGACTGACCCTGTTTCTCCGCCCGTGCCGCCGTCTTCGTCTTCCGCTCAGCCTTCGGGGGGGCGCGGGGTGAAGATCGCGCTTGCCATTTCGGTCGCGTTAAATCTGGCGGTGGGCGGGGTCGTCGTCGGGGCCTTGTTGAAGGACGGTCCTGACCGCAGAATGCCGCGTGATCTGTCCTTTGGCCCCTTTAGCGAGGCGTTCAGCCCCGAAGATCGGCGGGCGCTTCGCCGAGAACTCACCGACCGCGCCCCTGACTTTCGCGCCAACCGGACGGCAGCGCGGGCCGAGTTTTCGACCCTGCTGGCTAGTCTTCGGGCTGATCCGTTTGATCCGGCCGCCATGCAGTCGGCGCTGGTCGCGATCGAGGTGCGCAATGCCGGCCGGCTGGAACTGGGCCGCACCATGATCGAGGCGCGGATCGCCCAGATGGCGGAATCTGATCGGCTGGCCTTTGCCGACCGGCTGGAAAATGGCCTGCGCCGCCGACCTGGCAACTAGGCACGCGGTCAGGCTGCGCTTAACCGGAAGGTCACCTGGTTGCGGCCAGACCCCTTGGATTGAAGCAGCGCAAGGTCAGCCTGTTCGACGACAGCATCGATCGAAATCTCGCCCCCCGCGTCTGTGCAGGTAGAGACCGCAACGCCGATGGACACCGTCACCGTCAACCCCCTGCCCGAGGAAAGCTGGATCGGCCTTTCCTTGACCGCTTGGCACAGCCGTTCGGCGATCCGGCGCGCTTCGGCCATGCTGCTGTCGGGCAGGACGACCAGAAACTCCTCGCCCCCGATTCGGGCCAGAAGGTCGGTATCGCGCAGATTGCCGGTGAGGCGGCGCCCCACCTCGACCAGAACCTGGTCGCCGACAGCGTGGCCATGCTGGTCGTTGACCAGCTTGAAGCGGTCCAGATCGACGACCATCACAGCGAAATCCTTGCCGTGTTCGCTGGCCCTGGCGGCAATGGCCGACAGTTGCGGCACGGCATAGCGGCGGTTGTAAAGCCCGGTCAGCGGGTCGATCATGGCAAGCCGAAGACTGTCCTGCATCCGGGCCCGCTGGCGGTCTGCCGCCCGCTTGCGCCGCATCAGGCTGCGCAACCGTACCGCCAGTTCCCCTGCCGTGACCCCAAATCCGGCCACGTCATCGGCGCCAAGGTCATAGGCCATCGCCGCCTCTTCCGGCGTGGCGCATCCCAGAACGCACACAGTGGAATGCCGGGTGGCGGGGTGGCTTTTCAGCTCGGACAAGAGGGGCAGGGTGACCAGACCAAGGCTTTCCTCGCCCTGAAGAATGAACACATCCGGCATTTCCAATAGCCCGTCGGCCAGGGCCTGGGTCCGCGACAGGATCGTCAGGCGGTCGCGCAGATGCAGCGCAAGGTCCTGTTGCAGCCGCCGCGCGGTGTCCGATTGGGTCGAGACGACTGCCACGCAGCCCGCAGGCTCGAATGGCAGCGGGGCCTCGGCAAAACCGATGGCGGGCAGATTGCCTTGTACGGCGAAGTCGGCGCCGATCCTTGCGCGCAAGAGGTTGCGAACCCGGGCAAGCAACAACCGGTCGACAGCAGGTTTTACCAGAACTTCATCCGCGCCGGCCTCAAAAGCGGCCAGTCGTACTTCCGCGGCGCGGGCGGCGGTCACCACGATTACCGGAATGTCGCGGGTGCGTGGATCAGAACGCAGGCGGCGCAAGACCTCCTGGCCCGGAAGATCGGGCAGACTGAAATCCATAAGGATAAGATCGGGCTGCAGTTCGACCGCAAGGGCAAGACAGCTTTCCCCGTCTGCAGCGATGACTGGATCGTAAAAGGCGGCGGCCAGCCGCGCCCGGTAGACGATCCGGTTTGTCGCCACGTCGTCAACAATGAGGATCCGACCGCTCATCTTTCGCTTTCTTGAATCCTTCCCCTGAATACTGAACAGTGTGTTACCGAGTTAGTTAAGAAATCCTTTCGAAAATCGCGCCAATGGTCATATTGCCGCGTAGGCACGGTGACAGTTCCACAGGAAACCCCCACAATGCAGCAGGAATCCGCTCATGTCGTCGCACTTCAGGCGCTGGCTTGGCTTGCGGCCGATGACGATCTGCTGCCTACGTTCCTTGGTGCAACCGGGGCGAGCCTGGGCGATTTGCGGGTTCGCGCCGGGGATGCAGAGTTCCTTGGGGCGATTCTCGATTTCCTGATGATGGACGATCAATGGGTCGTAGCCTTTTGCGATGCGCAGGGCCTGCCCTACACCGCACCACAGGCTGCACGGGCAGCTTTGCCGGGCGGCGTGCCTGTGCATTGGACCTGACCGGATGGAACGCAGCGACATGATTAACGGCCTGATCTTCGACAAGGACGGAACCCTTTTCGACTTTCGCATCAGTTGGGGGCGCTGGGCGGCGGGTTTTCTGGCTTCGGTCGCCCAAAGCCCGCCGCACGCGGCGCGGCTGGGCAGGGCCATCGGGTTTGATCCCGCAACGCTGACCTTCGCCGCCGACAGCCCGGTGATCGCCGCCACCGCCGCCGATATCGCCGCCGCGCTTGCGCCGCATCTTCCAGGCCAGACGGTGCCCGCCCTTACCGCGATGATTGATGAGACCGCCGGGGCGGCGCCAATGTCCGAAGCGGTGCCGTTGCGGCCTTTGCTGGCGGCCCTTCGGGCACGCGGGCTGAAGCTTGGGGTGGCCACCAATGACAGCGAGGTCCCGGCCCGCCAACATCTGGCCGCGCATGGAATAACCGATTGCTTCGATTTCATCGCCGGCTACGATTCCGGCCATGGCGCCAAGCCCGGTCCGGGCATGTGCCTGGCCTTTGCAGGCAGCCTTGGCCTAAATCCTGCCCGCGTCGCCATGATCGGCGACAGCCGCCACGATCTTGAGGCCGGGCGCGCTGCCGGAATGCGCTGTGTTGCCGTTCTGACCGGGGTCGCAAGCCATGCCGATCTGGCCCCGCATGCCGATGTGGTCCTGCCCGATATCGGCGCTCTTCCCGCATGGCTTTCCGGCCTGGACGGCTGACAAATCGGCCCATCAGCTGAAAACGACGCTTTCGCGTCGCTGGTACGGTGTCCATTTTCGCACCGCTTCCGTCATCTTCACCTCAAGGATAACGGAGGGCGACGATGACCGAAGAACCAATCCGCAGAAAGCGCGCCGGCGGGCGTGCGGGGATGCAGGTTCGCGCCGGAACAGCGGTGATCGACCAGATGCCGTGGCGGATTCCGGTCAACCCCGACCGGCCGACCGAACCCCTGGATGCCGACGGCGTGCAGCGCGTCCACAAGACCGCCATGCGCATCCTGCGCGACATCGGGATCGAGTTCCTGAACCCCGAAGCCGTGGCGATCCTGAAGCAGGCCGGGTGCATCGTGACCGGGACCAACGTCCGCATGGACGAAGATTTCGTGATGGAAATGGTCGCCCGCGCGCCGTCGACATTTACCATCACCCCGCGCAACCCGGACCGTGAGATAATCATGGGCGGCAAGCACATGATCTTCGTCAACGTCTCCTCGCCGCCGAATTCCTGGGACATGGAGCGCGGCAAGCGGTCTGGTGACTTCGAGACGTTCAAGGAATTCATGAAGCTGACGCAGTATTTCAACTGCATCCATGTGGCCGGGGGCTATCCGGTCGAGCCTATCGACATCCACCCTTCGGTCCGCCATCTGGACTGCCTTTACGAAAAACTGACCCTTACCGACAAGGTCGTCCATGCCTATTCCCTTGGGGTGGAGCGGGTGGAAGACGTGATGGAGATGGTCCGCATCGCGGGCGGGCTGACCGAGGAGGAGTTCCAAGCGAAACCTCGGATGTATACGAACATCAACTCGGTCTCGCCCCTGAAGCACGATTTCCCGATGCTGGACGGCGCCATGCGGATGGCGCGGCGCGGGCAGCCGGTGGTGGTGACGCCCTTCACGCTGGCGGGCGCGATGGCACCGGTTACCATGTCCGGCGCTGTTGCCCTGTCGATTGCCGAGGCGCTGGCGGCGGTGGTGCTGCTGCAATACATCAACCCCGGCTGTCCGGTGGCAATCGGGACTTTCACCTCGAACGTCGACATGAAGTCGGGCGCGCCGGCCTTTGGCACGCCCGAATACATGCGCGCGACCCAGATGACAGGGCAACTGGTGCGGTTCTACGGTGTGCCGATGCGCGCCAGCGGGGTCTGTGCGGCGAACGTGCCGGACGGACAGGCAATGTGGGAAACTTCCAACAGCCTGTGGTCGGCGGTGCAGTCGGGGACGAACATGGTCTACCACGCGGCGGGCTGGCTGGAGGGGGGGCTGATCGCCAGCCCCGAAAAGTTCATCATGGACTGCGAGGTCCTGCAGATGATCCAGCGCTATTTCGAAGAGGCGACATTCGCCACGACCGAGGATGACCTTGCCTTCGACGCGATTAAAGAGGTCGGGCCGAACGGGCATTATTTCGGCGTACAGCACACCCAGGACCGCTACCAGCACGCCTTCTACGCGCCGATCTGTTCGGACTGGCGGAATTACGAGGCCTGGCAGATTGACGGGGGGCTGTGGACGCAGGAACGCGCACACCGGATCTACAAGCAGATCATCGCCGAGTTCGAGGCCCCGGCGATGAACGGCGACCATCAGGAGGAATTGCGCCAGTTCGTGGCCAAGCGAAAACAGGAAGGCGGCGCGCCGACGGATTTCTGATCCGGGTTATGGTCGCCGGTCGTCCGGGACCGGCGAAGGCTACCTTGAGCACAAAACCCTCCTCTGGTCCCGGCAGCTGGCCTGCGATTTCCAGAATGAGCTTGCGGCGCACGGCCTCGACAAAGCCTTCCCGCCCGAGCGCGGGCAGGACAAAGGCCCCCGGCCCGCCGATCAGGTCCGACTGGTAGATCTCGGCAAGGGGATCGCCCTCGCCGTTGCTTCGGATCGCGCCCAGCACCGCAGGATCAGTGATCGCCGCCGCATGGGTTGGCCGCTGAACAGTGATCTCGGACTGGATGATCGACCCGGAAGCATCGGCCAACAGCACAAGCTCAAGATCCACCCCTGCGCGTGAAGCGGCAACCCATGCCGACAAAGAGCCAGAATGGAACGCATGGATCCAACGATAGGGGCGAAGTGCTGCAGGGCAAGCCCCGGATGCGGAACAGGCACAGCAGCCTCTGGCCCTTCGCCCGGACGCGCTGTAAAAGCGCGCGTCCGGCACCGAATTCGGCACAGAAGGCGCAAACATGGCACGCATCCTCATCACCTCGGCCATTCCCTACATCAACGGAATCAAGCACCTTGGCAATCTGGTGGGCAGCCAGCTGCCGGCAGACCTTTTCGCCCGCTTCAATCGCGCCATGGGGCATGAGGTGATGTTCATCTGCGCCACCGACGAACACGGCACGCCCGCCGAGCTTGCCGCCGCCAAAGCTGGCAAGCCTGTCGAGGAATATTGCGCCGAAATGCACGCCGTTCAGGCCGAGATCGCGCGCGGGTTCCGCCTGTCGTTTGACCATTTCGGCCGCTCCTCCAGCCAGCGCAATCACCGGCTGACCCAGCATTTCGCCGGCCGTCTGGCCGAGAATGGGTTGATCGAGGAAGTCAGCGAAAAGCAGGTCTATTCCATCGACGACGGCCGCTTTCTGCCGGACCGCTACATCACCGGCACCTGCCCGAACTGCGGGTATGAAGCGGCACGCGGCGACCAGTGCGAAAACTGCACCAAGCAGCTTGATCCGACCGACCTGATAAACCCTAGGTCATCGATCAGCGGCAGCACCAACCTTGAAGTTCGGGAAACCAAGCACCTCTACCTGCGCCAGCGCAGCCTGCGTGACAAGCTGGAGGCCTGGATCGACAGCAACCACGACTGGCCGATCCTGACCACCTCGATCGCGAAGAAATGGCTGAACGACGGCGACGGCTTGCAGGACCGCGGCATCACCCGCGACCTTTACTGGGGCATCCCGGTGAAAAAGGGTGACCAGCCCTGGCCGGGGATGGAAGGCAAGGTCTTCTACGTCTGGTTCGACGCGCCCATCGAATACATCGCCTGCACCGCCGAATGGGCGGATGCCAACGGCCTTGGCGATGACGCTTGGGAACGCTGGTGGCGGACCGACAAAGGCGCCGCCGACGTGACCTATTACCAGTTCATGGGCAAGGACAACGTGCCCTTCCACACCCTGTCCTTCCCCGCCACGATCCTGGGCTCGGGCGAGCCGTGGAAGCTGGTCGACTATCTCAAGTCCTTCAATTACTTGAATTATGACGGCGGACAGTTCTCTACCAGTCAGGGCCGTGGCGTGTTCATGGATCAGGCGCTGTCGATCCTGCCCGCCGACTACTGGCGCTGGTGGCTTCTGTCCCATGCACCTGAATCCTCGGACAGTGAATTCACTTGGGAAAACTTCCAGGGATCGGTCAACAAGGATCTTGCCGATGTGCTGGGCAACTTCGTCTCGCGGGTCACCAAATTCGCGGTCTCGAAGTTCGGCGACACGGTTCCGGCCGGTGGCCATTTCGGCCCGCTGGAAACCGCCCTCGTCGCGGATCTTGGCGCGCGGATTGTCGATTACACCGCCCACATGCAGACGATGGAGGTGCGGAAAGCCGCTGCCGGGTTGCGCGGGATCTGGGTGATCGGCAACGAGTACCTGCAAGCCGCCGCCCCGTGGTCCGTCGTGAAGACCGACCCCGATCAGGCGCAGGCGATCGTCCGCTTGGCGCTTAATCTGACCCGGGTCTATGCGGTCCTGTCAGCGCCGTTCATCCCCGACGCCTCGGCCACGATGATGAAGGCGATGGGGTCGGATGACTGGACCTGGCCCCATGATGTTTCTGCCGCCATGCGCACCCTGCCCGCAGGCCATGCCTTCACCGTGCCGGAGAATCTGTTCCGCAAGATCACGGATGAGGAACGCGCCGATTGGCAGGCCCGCTTTTCAGGCGTCCGCAGCTAAGGCCACCTTGGCGCTGCACTGCGGAAAACCTTCCGATGCAGGCGCGGAAACCGCAGCATAGCGCGCGGTTTTCCGCTCAAACGTTCGGACTACAGGAAAAAATTCCGCTCAGGGCAGAATCTCCGGAAACCTCGTCACCCGATGTGGTGCTATCCTTGCCCTTCGGACCCGAGTCGCTGCCAACTGAGGAGAGCCCGAAATGCCCGAAGTTCTGCCTTCGCGCGCCAAACCGACGCGGACTTATGCCGCCATAGTCCTGTTTCTTGCCGTTTACGTGGGCGTGCTGGTCGTCGTGTTTGCCCCCCGAGAGATGATCGCCGCCCAACCCGGCGCGGCAATCTACGGCGCCGACAACTGAACCTTGTGCAGGTTCATATGAGGACGGCCCGGGCGTATTGCCCGGGCCGTCCTCATTCAGGCCACCTGATCAGGCGCGCATGTCGAAGCGGTCGGCTTGCATCACCTTGACCCATGCGGCAACAAAGTCCTTTACAAATCTCTCGCGGTTGTCGTCCTGGGCATAGACCTCGGCGTAGGCCCGCAGGATGGAGTTCGACCCGAACACCAGATCCGCCCGCGTGGCCGTCCACTTGACGGCGTCCGTCTTCCGGTCGATCAGCTCATAAAGGTTGGTCCCCTTCGGCACCCACTTGTATGTCATGTCCGTCAGCCCGGCGAAAAAGTCAGTCGTCAGCGCGCCCACGCGGTCGGTAAAGACGCCATGCGCCGTGCCGCCGTGGTTCGTGCCGATCACCCGCATGCCGCCCAGAAGGCAGGTCATCTGATGCGCCGTCAGTCCCATCAGTTGCGCCCGGTCAAGGAGGAGTTCCTCGGCGGTGACGACATAATCCTTCTTCATCCAGTTGCGGAAGCCGTCGGCCAGGGGTTCCAGCACGCTGAAGCTATCGGCATCCGTGCCTGTCGCCGTTGCATCGCCGCGTCCGGCATGGAAGGGCACGGTGACGTCATAGCCTGCAGCCTTGGCCGCATGTTCGACGCCTGTGTTCCCCGCCAGTACTATGACGTCGGCCAGCGAAGCCCCTGCTGCCAAGGCGATCGGCTCCAGCACTGACAGGACACGCGAAAGACGGGCGGGCTCATTCCCTTCCCAGTCCTTTTGCGGGGCCAGGCGGATGCGGGCCCCATTGGCCCCGCCCCGGATGTCGGACCCCCGGAAGGTGCGCGCCGAATCCCAGGCGGTGGTAACCATGTCGGATACGGAAAGGCCCGAGGACGCGATCTTGGCCTTCACGGCCACCACGTCCCAGCCGGTCGAACCAGCGGGAACCGGGTCCTGCCAGATCAGGTCTTCGTGGGGCACCCACGGCCCAAGGTAACGCACCTTGGGGCCCATGTCGCGATGGGTCAGCTTGAACCAGGCACGGGCAAAAGCGTCCGAGAACGCCGCCTGATCCTTGGCAAACCGCTCTGAGATCGCGCGATAGGCCGGGTCCATCTTCATCGCCATGTCGGCGTCGGTCATCATCGGCATCACACGGATCGTGGAGTCTTCCACGTCAACCGGCATGTCTTCGGGCGCGATGTTGACTGGCTGCCACTGGAAGGCTCCGGCGGGGGATTTCACCAGTTCCCAATCATATTTCATCAGCAGATGGAAATAGCCGTCATCCCACTTAGTCGGGTTGGTGGTCCAGGCCCCCTCAATGCCGCTGGTCACCGTATCCCGCCCGACCGAGCGTGCGGCATGGATATTCCAGCCAAGGCCTGCCTCTTCCAGCGCTGCACCTTCCGGTTCCGGCCCGATATGGGCTGCATTGCCGTTACCGTGCGCCTTGCCGACGGTGTGGCCGCCAGCGGTCAGGGCCACGGTTTCCTCGTCATCCATCGCCATGCGGGCAAAGGTTTCGCGCACGTCATGGGCAGTGCGCAGCGGGTCAGGCTGGCCATTGACGCCTTGTGGGTTGACGTAGACCAGACCCATGACCACGGCGGACAACGGGTTCTGCAGCGAGGTGCGATCATCAATCATGGAATAGCGGCCGTCGGTCAGCCATTCCTTTTCCGAACCCCAGAACACGTCCTTTTCCGGCGCCCAGATATCTTCGCGTCCAAAGCCGAAACCAAAGGTCTTCAGGCCCATGGACTCGTAAGCCATGGTCCCGGCCAGCACCATCAGGTCCGCCCAGGAAAGCTTGTTGCCGTATTTTTTCTTGATCGGCCAAAGCAGTCGGCGCGCCTTGTCCAGGTTGGCGTTATCCGGCCAGCTGTTAAGCGGTGCAAAGCGGTGGTTGCCCGTGCCCGCACCGCCCCGGCCGTCGGCCATCCGGTAGGTGCCTGCCGCGTGCCAGGACATGCGGACGAAAAGCCCGCCGTAGTGGCCCCAGTCGGCTGGCCACCAGTCCTGACTGTCGGTCATCAAGGCGATCAGGTCGCGCTTCAGCGCGGCGAAGTCCAGCTTCTTGACCTCTTCCTGATAGTCGAACCCGGTCAGCGGGTTCACCTTGGTGTCATGCTGGTGCAGGATGTCGAGGTTTAGCGATTTTGGCCACCAGTCCATGACACTCGCCTCGGTCGTGGTGATCGCGCCATGCATTACCGGGCACTTGCCCGATCGTCCCGCGTCATTGCCATCCATGTTGCTCTCCTCGTCTGGCTGAATGATTGCCCGGAAGCCTAGCTGCATCCCGGCCCCCGGGGGGCAGGGGCGACTAACCCGGTCTTGTCCTGTCGCTATCACACGGGGGCGATAACTGGAATTTGCATTTTCCAATCACCGCGATATGTAAAACCTATGACACAACTGACCATGAAGCACCTGCGCTACTTCGACGCGCTGGCCCGCCACCGCCATTTTGGCCGTGCGGCCGAAGCTTCGGCGATCTCGCAACCGGCGCTGTCGCTTCAGATCAAGGAGCTTGAAGATATCCTTGGCGCGCCTTTGGTCGAACGTGGCCCCCGGCAGATACGCCTGACACGTCTGGGCGAAGATTTCGCCCTGCGCGCCCGCGATGTGCTGCGCAGCGTGGACGAGTTGGCCGCGCTTGCCCGGGTTTCGACCGGGCCACTGGCCGGGCGTCTGCGTCTGGGGATCATTCCCACCGTGGCACCCTATTTCCTGCCGCAGCTGATCCGGCAGTTGGCGGCCCGCTTCCCCGAGATCGACCTGCGCCCGCGTGAGGCGGTGACACAGAAGCTGGTCCGTGACCTGACCGAGGGGCGGCTTGATCTGGCGATGGTGGCGCTGCCGGTGTCGGAAACGTCGCTGGCCGAACACCCGCTGTTCGAGGAGGAGTTCCTGCTGGTCCGCCCACCTTCGCAAGGTGACGATCCGGTCCCTTCGCTGGACGATCTCCGCGACCTGCCGCTGCTTTTGCTGGAAGAGGGCCACTGTTTCCGTGATCAGGCAATCAGCTTCTGCAAGCTGAAACCCGCGCTGTCGGGCGAAATCATGGAGGGCTCGTCGCTGACCACGCTGGTCCAGATGGTCGCGGCCGGAATCGGGGTTACGTTGATCCCCCAGATGGCAGCGGCCCTGGAGACCCGGTCTGCCAACGTCGCTGTCCATCAATTGCCTGCCCCCCGCCCCAGCCGGACCATAGGCCTGGTCTGGCGACGGTCCAATCCACTGGCCAGTCAGCTGGGCGACCTTGCCCGGGCGCTGGTGCCGCCGTCGGCGGTGCAGGCGGATGCAATGCCGCAACTGTTGCTTGGGCATTGACCGGCGAGCGCCTTTGCGCCATCCCGTGCGGACGCTGGGGCCCGCCCACCGCCTGACCGGCGGCGCCGACCTTCATCGCCGCCAATCCATGCCTGACGCGGGCTGAGTCTGGCCTGCGTCGGCTTATGCGCAACCTTGAAGGCAGACCCATGGCGATTGACAGCAAAACGTGCAAATTCCTGCACTTATCCCGGATTTCCATTCGTCAAAGGACGCCCGCCATGACCCGTATCTACGCCCTGTTGGCCTCGCTTCTTCTTGCCGCCCCCGCGCTTGCGCATGAGGTGACGGCAGGCTATCTGCAAATCATCCACCCCCATATCCCCCAGCCCGCCGCATCGGCCAAGGCCGCGGGTGGCTTCTTGTCAATTATCAACAATGGCACCGAAGCGGACCGCCTGCTGGGCATCGAAAGCGATATCGCAGTGAAGGCCGATGTGCACCAAACCAAGGTTGACGAGAATGGCATCGGCACGATGGCCCCTGTCGATGTCATCGAAATCCCGCCTGGTGGGACGGTCAAGCTGGAACATGGCGGCTACCATGTCATGTTCATGGGCCTGATGGGCACCCTGACCGAAGGTGAGTTGCGCAAGGCCACGCTGATTTTCGAACGCGCCGGTCGGGTCGAAATCGAGTTCCAGATCGACCCGCCGACCGGGCAGGGCAACCATGACGGCATGAATCATTCCAGCCACGGCAGCGGCGGCTGACTCAAACGCCACCTTCGAAAGGTTTGGCGTCTGGGCCGCCTTGACAGTTGCGCTGTGCAGGCCTTGGCGCTCTGACGCCGCCTTGTGCGGCCTTGGCTGGGCCGTGCGACATGATTGCGCAGAGCCCGGCCTTGAGCCGTCCCGTCGCACTTGCACCCGCAGTCAGGACCCGATTCCCCGCCGGCTGTAGGCCCGACCGACGCCTTCAATCCGTCACGGAACCTTCATCCAACCGCGAAACAGCCGTCATGAACCGCCGTTAATGCTCCCCCTGTCAAACGGGGGTAACAGGATGCTGCAGGTTCAATCGGTGACGCGGATGTTCGGCCAAAAGGCTGCCGTCGACGGTGTGAGCTTCACCGTGGACGGTCCGGCTTTCGTGGGCATCATCGGCCGTTCGGGCGCCGGAAAATCCACCTTCCTGCGGCTGATGAACCGGCTGATCGACGCCACTTCGGGCGAGATGCTGGTCGATGGCCGCAACGTCCTTGCCCTGAAGGGCACCGAGGCGCGGGCCTGGCAAAGCCAGTGCGCGATGATCTTTCAGCAGTTCAACCTGGTGCCCCGGATGGATGTGGCGTCGAACGTCCTGCACGGCATCCTGAACCGTCGGTCCACCTTGCAGACAATGTTCAACCTCTGGTCGCGCGCCGACATCCTGCGTGCGCTGGATATTCTGGAACGTCTGGGGATCAGCGAACAGGCTGTCAAGCGGGCCGAGGCCCTTTCTGGCGGCCAGCAGCAGCGCGTGGCAATTGCCCGTGCGCTGATGCAAGATCCCAAGATCATTCTGGCCGATGAACCCATCGCCAGCCTCGATCCGATGAACGCGCAGGTTGTCATGGACACGCTGCGACGCATCAACCTTGAAGACGGGCGGATGGTCATCGCCAACCTGCACACGCTGGACACGGCGCGGCGCTACTGCGACCGGGTGATCGGCATGCGCGACGGCCGCATCGTCTTTGACGGCACGCCTGACCAGCTTTCCACCGCGGTCGCCCGCGAAATCTACGGCGCGGATGAGAGGTTCAACGAATCCGCCACCTCGACCTCGATCCCCACCGACACCACAGCCGACCGGTCTTATGCCGATCTGATGCTGTCGTGACCAGATAACAACCCCGCAACCCACGGAGAGACCATGCAAAAGCTGCTGACTGCAACCGCTCTGACCGCCATCTTCGCCTCTTCCGCATTCGCGCAAGAGATCACCGGCTTCAACATCGGCATCCTTGGCGGTGAAAACGCCCAGGACCGGATGACCAACCTGGAATGCTTCCGCGCCAAGGTGGAAGCCGAGCTTGGCGTGCAAACCAAGTTGTTCACCCCCGCCGACTATGACGGCGTGATCCAGGGCCTTCTGGGCGGCACCCTCGACTTCGCCTGGCTCGGGGCCAGCGCCTATGCCAAGACCTACCTGACCAACCCCGAGGCTGTGGACGTGATACTGACCAAGCAGAACACCGATGGCACCACCGGTTACTACTCGATCGGCTTTGCCAAGGCAGACTCGGGCATCACATCGATGGACGACGCCAAGGGCAAGGTTTTCGCATTTGCCGACCC
>Ga0105045_10003264_pt1 | contig 13899 bp, 10 predicted proteins | sample MAT02_FD_78089 | JGI IMG/M metagenome (GOLD analysis project Ga0105045, IMG submission 78089) | Freshwater microbial communities from Lake Fryxell liftoff mats and glacier meltwater in Antarctica - MAT-02 (megahit assembly) | ecosystem: Environmental > Aquatic > Freshwater > Ice > Liftoff...
GTCCGATGTCTCCGCAGATATGCTCAGACGAATTCCGCCACTAACAATCGAAGTATCCAAATGCATTGCTTCAAGCACATGCGATGGCTGACTCGAACCACTTGCGCACGCTGAGCCCGTACTGCACGCGATACCAGCCATGTCCAATGCGAGTTGAAGCGCCTGTCGATCCACGCCCGGAAACGAGACACTCAGTGTATGCGGTAAACGGTCGGACTGGGTGCCAATCGCAACCGCATTTGAGATCACGGCAAGTATCTTTTCCTGCAAAGAGTCGCGTAGTCGTTGCATCGTTGCGATCCGCTCAACCAAGTTGACTTTGGCGTTTGCAACCGCCACTTCAAAGCCGCCAGCTAAGACTGGCATCTCTGTTCCAGGCCGTTGTCCTAGCTGCTGAAAGCCGCCAAACGTTTGCGGACTCAACGCAACACTATGTCTCAAAATCAATGCTCCAATCCCAACTGGTCCATGCAACTTGTGCGCAGTAATCGTCATCGCGTCCACGTTCAAACCGGCAAAGTTCATCTCGGACTTCCCAAGAACCTGAACAGCGTCGGTGTGCAACCAAACGCCAGCTTGCCGGCACATGGCCGCTGCTCTCGCCACAGGCTGCCAAACCCCCGTCTCGTTATTGGCAAGCATCAGCGAGACCAGTGCAATCGGACCGCTTGTCGATTGCGTAGCCAGCCATTCCTCGAGCTGATCTAAACATACAACTCCACCCGTTGAGCACGGCAGATATCGCACCTCTTTACCCTGAGTTCCTGCGTATTCCGCCGCTGCTAGAACACTCGGATGCTCGATGCTGGAGACAACAATCGCCCCAGGCCGATTCTCGGACAAGCCAAAAATAGCCAAGTTGTTCGACTCGGTTCCGCCGCTGGTGAAGAGGAGTTGATCGCTTGCCATACCTTGTGTGCGACCGCCGCAGTCCTTGAGGATGGCTTCGCGGGCTTGCTCAACAATTTTCCTAGCTTGCCTGCCTGCTGCGTGTTGGCTACTTGGGTTGGCCAATCGCATCTTCATCAGCTCATGCATACGATCGACCACCAACGGATCGATTCGCGTCGTCGCATTGTTGTCCAGATAAATCACGATGTCGGCGTGCTCCACTGCCAGTACTTGGGAGTCTCCGCTTCGAATCGCAACTCGGTCTGCAAAGTCGGGTGGATCAATTTCAAACGACGGCAATGCAATGCAATGCCTTCGAAGAACGTCTCAGTAGCTCCATACTTTACGTCGCCAAGGATGGGACAGCCAATTGCTTCCAACTGGGCTCGTATCTGATGCTTGCGGCCCGAGATCAAATTGATTTCCAATTCGAAACCAAGTCGGTTTTGTCCAACGCACCGATACTCGAGAATAGACAGTTTGCTCACCGAGGTCGCGGACTGACTTACTCGAGTCTTGAAATCCTCTTCACGTCGAACCAGATTGTGCTCAAGCCTCGCAGCCTGTTCTTTCGGGCGATTCGTAACGATGGCCCAATAGGTTTTGCTGGTTGTGTGATCGCGAAACTGTTCGCTGAGTCGACTAGCAGATTTGCTCGTGCGTGCAAAAGGCATCACACCGGTCACCGGTGCGTCGAGACGACTCACTACACCGATAAAGACTTTTCCGGGCTTATTGTACTTTTCCTTGAGATAAGCCGCCGACCAATCGAACAAGCTCTTTTGGCCGGGCAAGGCTCCCTGGACAACCCAGTTGGCTGGTTTGTTGAGAACCAGTAGATGGTTGTCCTCAAAAAGTATCTGCATGAGCAATCGGTGCTAACCACCGACCTTCCAAGTCTCACCGCTGCTGAACAACTTTTGAAGATTGCCTTTGCCTTTTTGTGCGATTGCTTGATCGATCTGGCCACGCACGGCTGTTTCAAAGGTTTCGCTCTCAACGGCACGGAAAACCCCAATCGGTTCTGGGAAATCGGGACGGCGGAGTCTTGAAAGCATGTACACCAGGGTTGAATTGGCTTGCTCGTCGTGGAACAACAGGTCATCTTCTTTGACCTTACCTTCGCTAAGGTCAACAACCTCTAGGTTCAAACCGCTGAGACGAATCCCTTTGTCCTTGTCCTTGCCGAAAATCATCGGCTTGCCGTGTTGCAGCTCGATCGTGGCATCGTCGCGTGTCGCTTTGTCTTGGGCGTAAGCGAACGCTCCGTCGTTAAACACGTTGCAGTTTTGGTAGACTTCGACGAAGGATGTCCCCCTATGAGCTGCGGCGCGTTTGAGCGTGTACGCCAAGTGCTTGACATTGCTATCAACCGAACGGGCGATAAAGCTGGCTTCCGCACCGACAGCAACACTGATCGGATTGAGCGGATGGTCGACCACGCCCATCGGTGTACTCTTGGTGATTTGTCCCTCAACGCTGGTCGGCGAATACTGGCCTTTGGTCAAGCCATAGATTCGATTGTTGAACAGAATGATGTTCAAGTCGACATTGCGGCGGAGCAAGTGAATGAAGTGGTTGCCGCCGATGCTGAGCGCATCGCCGTCCCCGGTAATTACCCACACGCTCAGGTCAGGGCGGGTAAGTTTCAGTCCGGTCGCGAAAGTTGGAGCGCGGCCATGGATAGAGTGGATACCGTAGGTGTTAACGTAGTATGGAAAACGGCTGCTGCAACCGATGCCCGAGATGAACACGGTCTTCTCTGGTGGTACACCGATTTCAGGAAGTACCTTTTTCATCTGCGCGAGGATGGAGTAGTCGCCGCAACCTGGGCACCATCGGATGTCTTGATCGCTTGTAAAATCTTCGGCTTTGAGAACTGGAAGTACTGTGCTCATTTGTGTTTCAATGGGTTGTGGATTTGGTGGAGACTGATGCTTGTAGGATAGGAAAAATCCCATAATCGCTTCGACGTCCGCTTGGGACGACATTAGCTCGGGACAATGGTCCCGAGCTACGGCCACTTAGATTGCCTTGGAGTGCGATGCGTTTCGGGAACCGGACTTGGTCAATTCTGCAATCTTCTCTTCCAGTTCAGTAACCGTGAATGGTTTGCCTTTGACTTTGTTGAAACCAATTGCGTCTACCAAGTAGCGGCTGCGGATGAGGGTTCGAAGTTGTCCCATGTTGAGTTCGGGAATCAATACTTGCTTGTATCGCGAAATGATTTCGCCAAGGTTGCTTGGGAACGGATTGAGGTAGCGAATGTGGGCCAAGGCGACGCTTGTTCCTTCTGCTTGAGCGTTTTGCACTGCTGTCAGGCAATGGCCATACGTTCCGCCCCAGGACAAGACCAACAACTCTCCGCTCTGTGGGCCGATGACTTGTTGAGGTGGCAGCAGTTTCGCTGCGTTCGCAACTTTCTGAGCTCGGATGTTCACCATCTTTTGATGGTTGTCTGGGTCGTAGCTAATGTTGCCCGAACCGTCTTCTTTTTCGAGTCCGCCAACTCGGTGCATCAACTCGGCAGTTCCTGGGATTGCCCATGGTCGAGCCAAAAGTTCGTTGCGTTTGTATGGCATGAAAACTCCGTCTGGATTGTTGTTCTCAGTCGGATGCGTGATGGTAATAGGCGTCATTTTGGACACATCGGGCACCGCCCATGGCTCGGATCCGTTTGCAATGTAACCATCGGAAAGTACGATGACGGGCATCATCAACTGAGTGGCCAGCATCCAGGCTTCTTGAATGATTTCATAGCAGTCGCCGGGGCTTTGTGCCGCGAGGACGGGTAGTGGTGACTCACCGTTTCGGCCGAACATAACTTGCATTAGATCCGACTGTTCGGTTTTCGTTGGCAAGCCTGTGCTCGGTCCACCACGTTGAACGTCGATTACCAGCAGTGGCAATTCGAGCATCAATGCCAGTCCCATGGCTTCGGTCTTGAGCGCGATCCCTGGCCCGCTTGAACAAGTGACCGCCATTTGGCCGCCGTAGGACGCTCCGATTGCAGCGCATACGGCTGCGATTTCGTCTTCGGCTTGGAAAGTACAGACGCCGAAGTTCTTGTACTTGCAAAGCTCGTGCAAGATGTCGCTAGCTGGCGTGATCGGATAGGAGCCGTAGAAAATTTCTTTGCCGCTACGATGCGCTGCGGCCATCAATCCAAACGCCATCGCTTGATTGCCGATGATGTTTTTGTATGTTCCTGGCACCAGCTTGGCTGGCTCAATGTTGTAGCTTTGGCCTAGAGCTTCGATGGTTTCGCCGAACGCCCAACCTGCTCTCAAGGCTTTCTCATTGGCCTTGGCGATCGGAGATGCGTCATCGCCACCGAACTTGCCATTGATATAGCGAAGCGTGGCGTCCATGTTGCGACCATAGAGCCAATAGACTAAGCCCATGGCGAAAAAATTCTTGCAACGATCCGCTTCTTTGACGCTGAGTCCGAGGTCTGCGACCGCTTGCTTGGTCAATCGCGTGATCGGCACTTTGATCAAGCGATAGTTTTCCATCGCTGGCTCTTCAAGCGGATTGACTTTCAACTTGGCCAGCTTGAGGTCTTTGTCTTCGAAGCTATCTTCGTTGACAATGAGCAGACCTCCTTTTGGCAGGTCAGCAATATTCGTAACGAGCGCTGCTGGATTCATTGCAACCAGCGCGTCGAGTGTGTCGCCTGGCGTGTGAACTTCGTGGGATGCAAATTGAACTTGGAATCCCGAGACGCCAGCACGCGTTCCGCGCGGGGCGCGAATCTCGGCTGGAAAGTCCGGAAAAGTGGCAATGTCATTGCCAGCTAGGGCGGACGTATTGGTTAGCTGGGTGCCCAGCAGTTGCATGCCGTCGCCCGAGTCGCCACATAGGCGAACAGTGATTCCACTAACGGTTTTGACAGTTTTTTTCGAAGTCGAGGGAGCTTCGGTAGACATCAGTTGGTTGGCTCGCGCAAAAGTTTTTCAAATGCTCTGATCTTTGCAAACAATGGACATCCATTGATTCAAAAGGCCAGCTAAACGAACACTCCGTCCGCTTTCCGTAAGCAGTGGTACCGGGGTCGTTGTGAATCTGTAACGATAGTATCGAGTATCCGGGCTCGACAGATTGAGTTATTCTGGCAAATCCTGTCCGGCTTGAGTATGTCAAATCTTATGCATTCCACCCAGTTTCACATGGTTTTGGCAAGAAACACGTTTGGGGAGAGGATTAGAACTCGATGAAATCTTGTTTCGAAAATCAACATCGGCGTATTGGAGGCTTTAGCCTCATGGCACTCACTTTCGAGTTTTGAGCTCCGACGGCGCTAGCCGCGGGCTGCAATTTAGTAACCTTTTCGATCAATTCAGGTCCGAAGCTAGCGATTACGTTTCACAAAGTGACTGTTAATGCGAAGGAACTAGCGGTTCATTCGAAGCTGCGAGGCTTCATATTTGGCTGTGCCTGCTTGCTCACTGAGCGAAGAAAACTCACTATTTCCATTTGAGTTTCATCCGGAGCATCGATGCTAAGTATAGAACCGAGCATTGAGATCGAGCTCGTGCCTCCATTGATTCGCCAGTCATCAGGGTAGACTGCCATCTCGATGGTGTCTATCAACTCTCCCAGGAGCGAATTGTCTGGAAAGATTTGACTCAGGTCGTAGTGGCGAATGATGTTGGCTTCCGCGAAGCTAGTTATTCGCAACGTGTCGGAATCGATGACATAAGTAAGTTCGTGCGGACGTAGAATCTGCAACATTAAACTTCGAACCGTGATGCGTCTTCGAGGCAACTTAACGATCTCGTCGAGCGAAACCTTTTGTTCTTTGAAAGCCTTGAAGTCGATTTTGATTGGGATATCCAACTTCCCACGAATGATCTTGAATATCCGGCTAAAAGATAAGCTGTCGAAGTCAATTTCTAGCTTTTCGTCGAGCGCTCTTTGGATTTTAGCTTGGACCGCATTAGACTTGGGCTGTTCTGTCAACCAACTGGGAGTTGACGCAGGTTTTTCCCATTCAATGACCGATTCTTTTAACTTGGTTTGTGTGAATCCGTTGAACGGATTCGCCCAAGCAGAAACCAGCCCCAATATCCCAATTCCGAAAACGAAAAGCACCAAGTGGAGAGCTTTCGGAATGGAGTGAGTTGGCGGCTTCATCATTTTTCTGGGTGTTACTCGCGGGAGGAGTAGACGCAAGGGACAATCGTAGCGGAAACCGCGTAGGCTTTCGGCGAATTGGCAGGCAAACTGAAACTCTTGGCGAGTATCGCTACGTTAGTTCCTGGCCAATGAAATTACTTTCGTTGGAGTGCCTTTTTCCCGGAAACAGTTTTTCAAGAGTCATCGCCGATGGCTTGCCTGCGTACTCGGATATCTCGTACGCCTCCAGGAGTTTGGGTTTCGATCCCCATGACGTTTGCCAAAACCGGGCAATTCTCGCTTGTGTTTTTCTCGAGAACCAAGCCTCTAGCCAAACGCGCCGAGCGTCCCGATCCTGTGGCACCGACTCCAGTATCCCATCTATCCAAGGCATCCACTCGTAAAACTGTGACTCATGACTATCCATCATACTCATGACCGAGTCCCAATGTTTAGAAACATCCAAAATCACATCGCCGCGAAACGGGCACGGACGAGTGAAGAGATCGATCATGTAAGCGACGATTGGCTCGATTCTTGGCGGAGATAGATCGGGAAGGATTTTCGGCACAAGAACCATATACGAGGCATCTTGAACAGCTTGGCCGACCGCGCGATGGTCCGGATGGTAGTCAAAAGGCCTGTGAGTCAAAACCAAATCGGGGCGAAACGATCGGATTTCGCGAATGATTGCCAATCGAAGTTCGAGCGTGGGCTGAAGCGAACCGTCAGGGAAATCCCAAGTAACATACTCGGCTTCAATCACTCGTCCCGCTTTGGCCGCTTCGGCCCGACGTCGCAATACGAGCTCTGGCGATGGCACCGAATGATGTCCTGATTGGCCGTTGGTAACACTTATCAGCTTAAGAGTCGACCCTACCTCGCGATGCGACGCAAGAAGTCCGCCCGCAAAAAACTCAGCATCGTCCGGATGCGCACCCAATACCAGAACACGTGTCATTGTTAAAAAGCCAATCCCAAACGATTCGTACGACAAATCAAAAAAGAGATGTTAACATCTTTTCGATCCGGCGAAATACGCGACGGAAATGGCAATTCACACTACCTCTTCGACAATCCGGGACCAGCCCGAACCGTCGCTTCACCCGTGTCTGGTCCATCCCGCTGAGAAGGTTCAGAACCCGTTGGAGCGGGAGTCCATCCAATAACCTGGATAGCTGTAGATGCGGCGTGTGCGAACGACGGGTGCAGCGTTGTTAAATGGATCTGAATTCACTATTGGGGTCGCGAAATTGTAGCCCATCCAATCGTAGTGACGGATAATATCTTCACGGTGCATGGATTTTGCGCGAGCCCGAGCAACGAGGTATTCTTTAGTTGGGCTTGTTTCGAAGCGAGCGTGGCCTGGGGAACCGGTTCCGCCTACCAGCGGCTCGTCGTTGTGCGCGAAAGCAGACGACGCGGTGATTGCGGCGGACAAACAAAAAGCGGCGAGAAAAAGTCGCATAGGATGGTCTCTCAAATTGGCTGTAAAGATAAATTGGCCGACCATCCTTGGCACATGGCTCGAATCCTGTTCACTTTTCGAGCGTTATGGAACGTTATCGGAAGTGCTAGCTAACAAAATGCAAGGCATTTCCATGTCTTGCTACAAACTGCCTGAGCGTCAAAGTTTTAGTTCTTGGGCAAGTGGCGGAGTTCGATGTACCATAGCACTACGCACAAGCTAGTGAATTATTGGGCCGTTTCACTAACTTGCGCGTCGTGCAAAGATAGTTTTTGGCATGCCAATCGCCCTAAAGCGGCACTGGTTGGAGGATTCGGGTTTTTGAGATAAACTCTTCGTTTCGTACTTCCAAATCCCTCCTCGCCCCATGTAATTTCCAATGCTCGATCGAAAATTTGTGTTAGAAAACGCTGAGCTGGTCAAATCGAATTGCACACACCGAGGCACTCCGGCAGAGATAGACAAATTTGTCGAACTGGAGCTTCTACGCAAAGCCAAACTCAGTCAAGCCGAAGAGTTTAATCGGCAGGCAAACGCGACCAGTGCGAAAATTGGGGCAGCAGCCCCTGAGGAGCGCGAAGCGATCAAAGAGCAGGGCCGAAAGCTGCGGGAACAAAAAGAGGTCGTGCAATCCGAGCATGACGCATTGGACAAAGAGATTTGTGCCATTTTGACCCGTGTGCCAAACATGACACATCCAGCGGCACCGATCGGACGCGACGATCAAGCCAATTTGGAAATTGCACGCGGAAAAACCGCCATTCCCACTTTCGACTTTCAGCCCAAGGATCACTTGCAGTTGGGCAAACTGCACGACATGATCGACTTCGAGGCTGGAGCCCGAGTGGCAGGAGCAGGGTTCTATTTTCTGAAAAACGATGCTGTGCTTTTGGAGTTGGCTCTTCAACAGTTTGCAATCCACCGACTTATTAAGCACGGCTTCGTGCCTGTTTCGACGCCGGACGTGGCGAACACCGAGACTTTGCATGGGATTGGTTTTATCCCTCGCGGACCTGAAACCCAGATCTACAGTATCGAGAACACCGATTTGAATTTGGTCGCCACCGCAGAGATCACGTTGGGTGGCATGTACGCTGGGCAAGTGCTCGAGGCGGAGAGCTTGCCATTGAAACTGGTGGGTATCAGCCATTGCTTCCGCACCGAAGCGGGCGCGGCTGGTCGGGCATCCAAAGGACTCTATCGTGTGCATCAATTCACTAAGATCGAAATGTTTGCCTTTACACTTCCCAATCAAAGCGATGCGGTTCATGAGGAGCTGCGTCAGTTGGAATGCGATCTCTTTGATGCTCTCGAAGTTCCTTATCGCGTCGTGGACACAGCGACAGGTGACCTGGGCGGGCCAGCTTATCGCAAATACGACTTGGAAGCGTGGATGCCGGGTCGAGGAACGGCTGGCGAATGGGGCGAGGTGACGAGCACATCTAACTGCACCGACTATCAAGCCCGCCGACTCAACATTCGGTCTCGGACCAAGAATGAAAAGGGAACGCAGTTAGTGCACACGCTCAACGGTACGGCCATTGCGATCAGTCGAGCGATCATCGCTGTTATGGAGAACCATCAACTAGCCGATGGCACAATCCGAGTTCCTGCGGTACTAAGACCATGGATGGGCAAGGACGTTATCGGAACCTAAGCGTTCACCTACACCAGGCAATGGGTGACAGGCACTTACTGAGGCTGTGATTTTTATAACCCGACGCGTGAGCGAGGGATTGCAGCCGGCCCCTCGCTCACGCATCGGGTTGTGATGTTACCGCTACCATTCGGCAGCAAGGACTAGTTCACATGACACCACAGCATCTTGGGAAATGGTGGCATCGCGAAGAGGCTAGCGATCGCATCGTTTGCGATCTTTGTCCTCGGCATTGCACGATGAAGGAGGGGGATCGAGGCTTTTGCTTTGTTAGGAAAATCGAAGGCAACCAGATGGTGCTCGATACTTACGGGCGAAGCACAGGCTTTTGCATTGACCCGATCGAAAAGAAGCCGCTCAATCATTTTTATCCTGGCACCAGCGTGCTTTCGTTTGGAACGGCCGGCTGCAATCTTGGATGTCAGTTTTGCCAAAATTGGGATATCTCCAAATCGCGAGAGGTAGCCAAGCTCAGTTCGGTCGCCGAACCGGAATTGATTGCGCATGCGGCAAAGGAACTGGGGTGCAGGAGCGTCGCGTTCACCTACAACGATCCCGTCATTTGGGCTGAGTATGCGATTGATACGGCCAAGGCGTGTCGCGCGGTTGGGATTCAAAGCGTTGCCGTTACAGCTGGTTACATTTCTCCAGAAGCTCGGCGAGATTTTTATGCTCACATGGACGCAGCCAATGTGGACCTTAAAGCGTTTACCGAGGATTTTTATCGCAAGATTACGTATTCGCATTTAGAGCCCGTTTTGGACACGCTACGGTATCTGAAACACGAAACGGACGTTTGGTTTGAGATAACCAATCTCGTAATCCCAGACGCAAACGATTCGGACGATGAGTTGACTCGGATGTGCGATTGGATCTTAGAAGCGCTTGGGCCGGATGTTCCCATCCATTTTTCCGCTTTTCATCCCGACTTTCGAATGACCGATCGTCATCGGACGCCACCGGAAACGTTGCTTAGGGCGCATCAGATTGCAAAGCGTGCGGGGCTGCATTATCCCTACGTGGGGAATATTCATAATGTTGCGCATAGCTCCACCTATTGCAGGGCGTGTTCTGCATTGCTCATCGAGCGCGATTGGTATCAACTGGGCAGCTATGGCATGTTGGGAGATTTGTGCGGGCTATGCGGAGTACAACAGTCGGGACGGTTCAGCGATAAACCGGGTGATTGGGGCCGCAAGCGTCAGCCAGTGAACTTGGATTCTTTCCGGCAAAGTCAACTTCAAGCGCAAGGCAATGGGGTATCATTGCCGATAGTGCAAATCCAACTGGCACCATCGAATGCTGTGCCGCGTTTAGCAAACAGTCGTTCGTCACTCTCTCCGCAAGAGGAAGCTATGTCAACTGAATCCATTTCCGCTCCAGTGAAACTCGAAATGCTTAAGCTCTTAGAGCTAAGTGCGGAGCAAAAGAGCAGTATTCAGAGAGCGGCGCAATTTGTTGTGATCGCAGCGACCTGTGGCCGAAGACTGACCGACGAATGGCTGAAGATACTTGGCCCCATGGCGGAATTGCATGTGATGGGCATGTTTACGACATTAAGTCGTGGGACGCAGTTGCGAGGCTGTTGTGGATTTTCGGGCAGGCCGACCAAACTGCAGGACGCGATTCTTTCATCTGCAGAGAGAACAGCCAAAGAAGACCCACGGATGCCGCCCATTTCCCCTTCGGAATTGCCTTATTTGAGTCTCCATGTTTCATTGCTTGCTTCGCCGGTTTTGCTGACAGTTCCGTCGGAAGCACGGCCAGATCATATTGAAATCGGTCGGCATGGGCTAAAGATTACACGCGGTCAACAGTCGGGCCTGCTGTTGCCAAGTGTTCCTGTTGAGCAGAAATGGTCGGTCGAAGAGTTTTTGGAAGGGGTTTGCCGAAAAGCTGGTTTGCCTGAGGCAGCTTGGAAGGACAGCGATACTTTTCTCGAGACATTCGATGGAGTCGTGATCGAGGGCAAAATTGACAGTGAGAGTCTTCCAACGCAAGTGCCGATGCGACAAGCTCCTGGCGACATTGCAAGCCTACAAAGATTGAAGCAAGTGGTAACGCAAAACATGATCGCCTTCTCGCACGGCGCGACACCGACTTATTATGCACTTGATGCGATGGACGGAAACGTCAATGGCATCGTTTTGTCGCTCGTAAACACCGAGACAACGAAACCGCTCGCGCATTGGATCAAGACTTCGTTGCGAAATGATATTCCGTTGCAATCGAGCCTCTTCGAACTTTCCAAAGCGGCTTCGGAGGTGCTTGCGAAAGCTCGATTCCAAAAAGCAACCGACATCGAGTTGGCGATCACTGTTTTGTACGATAGCGCAAATCACGGTTCGATTCATTTTGAGGATTGGGATGGAACGGAGCTGAAGTCGGAATTGAGTCATTGCGAAACCGCTGGGCTTGAACCATCTGCTCGAGCGATTGTGGCGGTGAGTGGCGATCGTGCTGCGGTGGCTTTTGATGCTGCGAAGTCGGTTACAACGCTTTTGGGCGAAGCGGCCGGCTCCATCAAGACGAGGCGAAATCCAATCGGCATTTTTTCGATGGGATGCATTTCCACTGCGAGTTCTTTATTGGCGAACAATGCCACCGTCCCGTACAACGTCGAAGAAGTTCGAGCGCCAGCGATTGCAGAGGGGTTCTATCCTGCGGACCCAGAAGCTCGGCAGGCACTGGTTGCTAAGCTGAAGGAGAACGTTTCCACAGATATAGAGCCAGTTGCTGCGCTTGCGATCATGACACCTCATGCGGGCCTTCGTTATAGCGGGCAAGTCGCGATGGACGTATGGAGTCGTGTTCAGCTTCCATCGACACTTTTGGTCATTGGACCAAAGCATACGGCCTTGGGATCAGACTGGGCCGTCTCGCCTGCACAGGCTTGGGAGCTGCCAGGAGGGGAGCGATTTCAAGTGGACCTCGAGCTGATGAAAAAGCTTGCAGATGAAGTTGAAGGCTTTGAATTGGATTTTGTGGCGCATTCGCGGGAACATGGGACCGAGATTCAGCTGCCGATCATTGAGGCTCTGTCCAGTCCAGAAGCTCGCCCCAAATTGGTCGCCGTTACGCTCAAGAGCGCTTCGTTGGAGGAGATCATGTTGGCATCGGAGCAGTTGGCTGATGTGTTGCGGGACTTGCCGGAGCGTCCGTTGCTCGTGATATCGAGCGACATGAATCATTATGCCCCCGAGGCTGAGAATCGCCGACGCGATCGCTTGGCTCTGGATGCGATGTTGACAGGTGATCCAAAGCATTTGATTCAAGTTTGTCGAGAAAATTTCATTAGCATGTGTGGACTCGTCCCGGCTGCGATCGTGATGCAGACGCTGATCAATCTTGGCGAGTCGTTTTCGGTTGAAGAAGTCAGTTACGATAATAGCGCGAGCAACGGCGGCGATCCGAATCGCGTGGTCGGCTACGCCGGGGTTGTATTCAAGGCGAAATAGGGTGGTCGGCTGTTGCCAAAACGCTTGTCTGTTGGTTAGAACTTGGCACTGGCCGATTTCTTCGGTCTAAACCTTTCCCAACATAGTTCACCTGGAGACAAACCAACATGGCCTTACAAGACATTGAAGAAATCACCAAGTTCCTAAACGCTCGGGGTTTCCAGGATGCCGATGAAATGGCGCATGATGCGGTCGAAGATGGTGAGCCCATAGTAGAAACCATTTGTTTTCATGAGATTGCGGAGGATTTGTTCAATCCTATTCACGATGCGAGTTGGGTTGAGGAAGCGGCTGATGATGGTGACCATGAAATTGGCGACCATTTGAAACGATTGCTTGCAACCGGGGCGGACCCACAGGATTTGGCAATTTTCGCACGCTATATGCAACGTCGCTTTGCCAGTGACTTAGGCCGAATTCTCGACGGCATCAACATGTACACGTCACCTGAACGACCATTCGAAGACTTTGGTGTTTTCGCGTTGGTTGACGGCAAGCCTACCGCTCAGATCACTGATCTCGAAGAGGGGCTTGGGTTCTGGGACTTAGATGCTGAGATGGAGTTGTCACTGTCGGTAGCCAAAGCATTGGAAGAAGACGGCAACGACGAGGATTGAGCATGGACAGATGGGTTTGGTTTGCGATTCTCTCAATGGTTTTTGCGGGATTCACATCGGTCATTGCCAAGATGGGGCTCGTCGGAATTTCGGGCGAGCTCGGTTTGGCAGTTCGAACAGTATTCGTCTTTGGGTTCATTGCTATCTTTGCTGGCATGTTTGTTAAGCGTGCTGAGCTTCAAATGCTGACCACTAGGAATTACTGGTTCCTTGGTCTCTCTGGAGTCACAACAGCAGCTTCTTGGATTTTTTATTACAAAGCCCTAAAGCTTGGCGACGTCGCTACCATTGCCATAATCGACAAGGGCAGTTTTCTGATTGCGGTTTTGCTGGGTTGGATTATCCTCGGCGAAAAGATAACGTGGCGAATTGCCCTTGGAAGTGGATGCATCCTGGTGGGGCTTTGGATTGTGGCGAAACGCAGTTAATATTTAATTCCAATCAGCAAAAACCCCGAATCAGACTAAGATGAATCAAGGTTTTAGCCGTTTTCTTCCGGGCGATTTTGATCGTGCTGATTGTATCAAAGCCCCGTTTTTGCCAACGAGTTGTTTGCGTTTTGTTCGTTTTGCTTTGCTCATCACAAGCTTTTGGGCAGGCGTACAAGGCGACGATTGGCTATGACAAATTGCAGGCAGAGGTAGGGGCTGGACTAGCCAACGGTGCGGGAGTCGTCGTCGCATTGGCAGA
>Ga0105045_10003266_pt1 | contig 13895 bp, 7 predicted proteins | sample MAT02_FD_78089 | JGI IMG/M metagenome (GOLD analysis project Ga0105045, IMG submission 78089) | Freshwater microbial communities from Lake Fryxell liftoff mats and glacier meltwater in Antarctica - MAT-02 (megahit assembly) | ecosystem: Environmental > Aquatic > Freshwater > Ice > Liftoff...
GGTGGTGGCCGACATTTCGTAACTTCATCTTCTCTGAGCCTCTGGGTCTCTGGGCGAGATTCCACTTCTGTTTTTAGCCCGGATCCGGCGTCTGAAGAAGTTTAGATAGGATGAACAAGATTTACCCCAAAAACGGCTTTTTGACAGAATTACCAGAATTACCAGAATTCAGCATGAGGGACTTGTGACAAAGTGAGAGGAACAATCCAGGCCAAACCAAATTCTGCGTAACCCATCCTGTCAATTCGGTTAATTCTGTCAAAAGCCTCATCAAACGCTGGATTCAGGTTTACAGGATTGGGTCACCCCGAACGCGACGCGATGAGCTCACTCGTTGCCTGAATAAATACCGCTCTTTGTGGTTAATCCTCATCTTCCTCTGTTGATTGAGAGGACCTGTTCCGTCGCAGGGGCGGGGCGGCGATGTTTGATGCAGAGACCATTGCAAGTTGCGAGCAATGAGCTTAAGAGAAACTCTCATGAGCCGATCCCATGACCTCTTTACTGCTGCGTGCCGCCGGATTCCGGGTGGTGTAAATTCCCCAGTGCGCGCCTTTCGAGGTGTGGGAGGTGAGCCATTTTTTGTGAAGGAGGCGAGGGGATCGCGCCTGTTTACGGTGGATGATAAGGAGCTCATTGACTATGTCGGCACATGGGGCCCGGCGATATTGGGTCACGCGCCTGAGGTTGTCGTGGAGGCTGTGCGGGAGGCTGCGGGGCGCGGGCTGAGCTTTGGCGTTCCGAATCCGCTAGAAGTGGAAATGGCGGAGACGATTTGCCGCTTTGTGCCCTCGGTGGAAAAAGTCCGCATGGTGAATAGCGGCACTGAGGCGACGATGAGTTGTGTGAGGCTTGCGCGCGGGTTTACCAAGCGAGATAAGATTATCAAATTTGAAGGCTGCTACCATGGGCACGTGGATTCTTTGCTGGTAAAGGCTGGTAGTGGCGCACTCACGCACGGGTATCCGGATAGCGCTGGTGTGCCGGCGGCATTGGCTGCGCTGACGCTAGCCTTGCCGTTCAATGACCTCGGGGCCGTTGAGGAGGCATTTGCGACAAATCCTGGTGAGGTTGCGGCGATCATTGTCGAGCCAGTTCCCGCAAACGCGGGCCTTTATCTGCCTGAACCCGGCTTCCTTGCGGGCTTGCGCGTAGCGTGTGATGCGGCGGGGGCGTTGCTGATTTTTGATGAAGTGATGACAGGATTTCGTCTCGCGCGAGGCGGGGCGCAGGAAGTCTTTGGCATACGGCCCGATCTGACAGCGATGGGAAAAGTGATTGGCGGCGGCTTGCCTGTCGGTGCTTTCGGGGGGTGTAGTGCAATTATGGATTACCTATCACCCGATGGTCCGGTCTATCAGGCTGGGACGCTCTCGGGAAATCCTCTCGCAATGGCTGCCGGGTTGGCGCAATTGCATGAACTCGAGCGGTGTGATGGTTGGGCTACGCTCGAAAAAATCGGCTCTGCTTTCGAAGAGGAAACACGACATGCGATTCGGAATCTTCCACTGACTTTTCACCGCATCGGTTCCATGTTTTGCCTCTATTTTTCGGATGGTCCCATCCGCCGACTTTCCGACGCCATGGCAAGCGACCGGGTCGCCTTTGCGCGCTTTTTTCACGCGTGCTTGGAGGAGGGCGTCTACTTTGCTCCCTCGCAGTTTGAGGCCGGCTTTTTGTCCTTGGCCCACACGCAAGCCGATATCGAGCAGACAAGTCGCATCGTCGCCCATGCTCTGAAGAAATGTTTCGAGCGGCGCGGGGGATGATTGCGAGGGCCATCCCTTGATGGGTAACAAATCAAATGGCCGTCCGAACAAGCACGGTCATCGTGTTTCGATGAGAACAGTTCATGAAATCGAGTAGGCAATCGAAAAACTTCCTCGCGAAGAGGTGATCGCGGACGCTACGGAGGGGATTGGCTTCCGCTGTGTTGCTGGAAAAATTCTAAAATGCGGGGGGATAGTGTGTCGGCGTTGGGGCCCAGCTCGACGAGGTGGCCGGCGTGCTCGATGGGGAGGAGGCTTGCGCGGGGCATAAGGGCGACGGCTTTTTTGACTTCCTCAAGTGATGCGAACGGATCGTCCGTGCCGTGAATGAAGAGGGTCGGCACCTGCATTGTGGCGAGTGGGAACTCTGGCAAAGCGCGTATTTGCAAGAGGTCGTTGCGAAAGCCGGATTCGCGGGGATTTATGGGAGCCGTGGTGCCAAGAAATGCGCGAAACCACGCAAGCTGGGAGGGGCTTTTCAGAACAGCTTTTGTTGAGACCGCGCGAGCTGTTTCATCGCCGGAAGATGTCATGCGAAACGTCTCTGCGAGCGCCCGCGCCGGGTCACGCTCGGCCATTTGCAAGAGCCACCATGATCCAATATCTCCGGTAACAGCGCGGTGAAACTCCACGGGTAGGGCGAGCTTCTGAGGCAGGATGGATTGTCGGCTAACAAGGGAGGAGATCAGAACCATGGCCCACACGCGGTTCGGATACCGCGAGGCAAAAGCCAATGCTGTGGGAGTGCCGCACGAGGCTGCTAAGAGGCCAACACCTTCGATCTGTAGACTATCGAGCGCCGCAGCAAGGGCATCCGCTTGATCCTCTGGAGTGAGGCCCGACGTGAGCGGCGTGCGGAGATAGCCCGGACGTGAGGGTGCCACCATGTGAAAGCCGTGGTCGGCGAGGTCGGCGCCGAGAAGCAGGGCTTGGTCGTAGCCGCCGGGAGCTGCATGGATGGAGAGGATCGTGGCACCATCGCCCCGGTGTGCGACCTCGACTTGACCCGCTGCGGTTTCCACGACTTCCGATCCTTCAGCAAGGGAGGCCAGCTTGTCCACCCGCCATGAACTGAACCACGCCAGCAGGACACCACCAGCAAGGCAGACCGCCACGAGGAAAATAAAGAGAAATCGAAAAATCCAACGCATGGGTAATAACGCGAGCTTAGCGTTCGCTTTCTGGCAGTCCGAGAGAACCCCGCGCATTGCGGATGTCGCTTTCGCTTGGCAAGTCGGGCACGGGGCCCCGGCCCCAGAGGATGCGGCTCGGACTTTGCGCGAGCCCACGCAGGAGGAACTTGGAATACGTGCTTGTGATGCGGAGGTTTTCCGCCGTGATTTTGAAGTCGGCTAGGGTCCGGGAAAAGAGCGGCTCGTTAGTGCGCACGATGGATTCTCCTCGCCGCGCAAAGGACTCGAAGGCAGTAGCTGCTGTTTCCAATTTGGCGAAGGTCGGCTTGAGGTGAGTCTGCCCATCGGCAATCAGCACACGCGCTTCGCCAGCGGCCATGCGCGTCTCCCCGATCAGAGTCCGTGCGTCGCTCACCGCTGGCTTAAGCTCAACCAAGAGGCCTTGCGCTTCGGTGAGCATGGAGATCACGTGCTCGAAGACTTCCCCGGAACGCTCGCCCGTCTTGCCTTCCATGAGTGTCTGCAAGCTCGACATGACGGCCTCAAGTTCCCGCGTGAGTTGATCGAAGGTCACAGGGGTGATGCCTGCGAGGTAATCCTGCTCACCGAGGGCGCTTGCCCCTCCGACGTCTGAAACAAGGACGAACTTGTCGCTGAGCAAAGTGTCGGCTGCGATGCTGATCTGTGCATTCTTGCTAAGAGCGGGCACGGCGGAACTAAGGCGCAATTCCATCTCAATCAAATGCTGCGGGTCGCTTTGCCGTTCGGCGCTTGTGAGGATCCGAAGTCCGGTGACACGTCCTGCGGGGGCTCCTGCAAACTTGACCCCGGAACTTGTCTTGATGCCTGTAACGTCGTGAAACCTCACGCGAACAATATCGCCTGAGCCGAAGCTCCATCCACTCAGGCCGAGCGAGAGGGCTGCGAGAAGGACGAGGCTGGAGAATACGACGGAGAGTGCCACCCACACATCGCTCGTTTTACTACTCAATAGAAGCCTCCTTGCATGGGGGAAAAAACTAGGCCCCGGCACTCGGTGCGGCAAGGCAGAACTGGATTCATGCAGCCAAATGAGTATAGGATGCAGAAAATGTCCAAATCCCCGCGCAAGCCCACAAGACGCCCTTTTGTCCAAAAGGTGGTCTTCGTTTCCGCGATTCTCGGCGTGCTTTGGCTCGTGCATCCCATCGTGATGGCATGGGGGTTGCGGCAGGCGATAGCCTCGATGCTTGCCTCGCAGTCTCTCACGCTTGAGACAGATAGCATCGTGGCTCGTATCGGAGCACCAGTGCAGGTGCAGGGCATTCGCATTCGAAAAAAAGTCGGCACGCCGCAGGGCACATGGCTGGACGTCTCGCTCATTGAGTGGAGGTGGGCAAGCTTGCCGGAACTCTTATCTCAACGTGGGAGGGTCTTTTCCTCATTTAGTGCACGTGGCGTCGTGGGAGTGCTCGACCTGCGCGAGGCCCGACAAGATCCTCGCCGCGACGCGGCTATGGTCACACTCCGCGAGCTGCCTGCGGGCATCGTGCTTGAGGATATGGCTCTTGAAATCATCGGTGCCTCAGCTCGTTGGTCGGCACGAGAGATTTCCCTGCGCTTGCAGGAAAACGAAATTGGGAGGATTCAAGTCGGCGAGGGATTTCTACAAATCGGCAGCTTCGCTCGCTCGCTTCCAGCGTCTCACGGTGCGACTGCGTGGAAGAAGGGCATGCTGGGACTTTACAACCTCGAGATTTTCCCTGGAGTTCGTGTGGACGACTTGGCATTCGACCTCGTGCACCGCGATGGGCCCACGCTTTCGATGAAGGCTCGCGCGTTTGGCGGATCTTTGCGCAGTGACATTGCGTGGCTGGACGACGCATGGGACATCGCGATCTGGGGGAATCTCCTTGATATAGAGCAGATGTGCGCTTTCGGTGAACTTCGGGGGAGAGCGGTCGGACGTCTGAAAGAAGCGCGGCTCACCTTCCGCGGCGAACCCTCGCGTCCCGCCGAGGCAGAAGCCTCGTTGAGAGTGGTCGCTGAAAACTTTCGCTGGCAAGGACGCGGCTGGGAATCGCTGGAAGTCGGAGCCAGCCTCATCCATCGCAGGCTGGCGCTCGCCACGTTTGAGCTGCGGCAAAAAGACAACCGCGTGAGTGCGGATGGCGAGATGTCGCTGGAGGCTGGCTGGAAAAAATTCGCACACGCGCCGTTTCTCCTCAATGTCAAAGCCGACATCCGCCAGATCGGTGACCTTGCCGGATTGCTGGGGAAACCATGGGATGAGGCTGCGGGACGCATGACGGCGACGGGAACAGTAAAGAGCCAAGGAGGCGAATGGGATGGATTTCTCAGCATGGAAGCATCCGAGGTGGAGTTTCGCTCCATGCAGCTTGATGTCCTGCGAGGTGATGCTGTTTTTCGAAGAGGCGATCTGGAGATTGTTCGGTGCGAGGCGTATTCCGGCAAGGACGAGCTGATTGCCACAGGCAACGTCGCAATCGCGGTCCCACACCATTACTCCGCAGCCCTCACTGCCCGAGTGGCGGACTTGAGTCGCCCGCTTGCGCCCCTGCGTGCCTTGGGAGCGGTAGCTATCACGGCCGGAGCCGCGCAGATTGTTTGGCAGGGCGATGGCACTGCAAAATCTCATTCGGGCGCTTTTGATATTACCCTTCGTGACTTTGTTTCGCGACCGACACCCGCCGGCATAACGGGGCGTTTTACCGGCACGTATTCGCCACAGAATATCTATTTTTCCAAGTTCGAATTGGTGGGTCCGCGCCTGCGCTTCTCGACACGCGCCACAATCGCAGATTCGGGCATTCGAGTTGACGATGCGGAGATTAAGGATAATGCCATTTCGGTGGCCGAGGGGAGTGCCTTTCTGCCAGTCAATTGTTTTGCCATGGGTAAATCTGAAGGTAAACCCGGCAATCCATGGGGTGATCGAGAAGGCTATGTGGCTGTGCGCACGCTGCGAGATGTGAAGCTTGGAGATCTTCTTCGACTCATAGGACAACCCCGCACGGTTGACGGCATCCTTCGCGGCAACGTGGAAGCGGGGGGGATGCCGAGCAAGCCCTGGCTAGTGGCTAAAGGCGAGGTCAGGAGTCTGAACCTTGCTGGCCACAGTTCCCGACTGGTGTTGGCTCTGGCTGGAGGCAACGCGCTATTAAAGATAGATTCTTCGCTAAAGACAGCGTCAGTTCCGCCCACGACTCTGAAAGCCGGCATTCCCTTCGGCCTTGCGCAGGGCGAAGAAGGGCATTGGTATTGGATCAATCCGACGCAGCCCATCTCAGCGGAGTTGCTATGCCCTTCGGCGCCAGCCGCACTCGTGCAGGGGATTTTTCCTAGCCTCAAGCGGCTCAGTGGAGACGTGTCAGGCCGCGTTGCTCTCGCGGGCACCCTCGCCCAGCCTCGCCTGGACGGGAAGATTTCCTTGCGCGCTGGGCACTTCGGCGGAGTTCCCTACGTGCCAGATTTTCATGCGGTGGATGCAACAGTGCGCTTCGATGGCCGTTCGGCACGCATCGAAGAATGGAATAGCCTCCTCGGTGGGAGAGAGGCGAAGCTGGCTGGTGAAGTGAGTTTCGCCCCCGTGACCGTTGGGCTCCACCTGCAAACACGCGGCACTCTTCTTCATGAGACCCCAGGCATAGCACTGCGGGCCAATCTCGATTTGCATCTCGACGGATCATCAGCCGGAGGTGTTCTGAGCGGGATAGCAGATTTTTCGCCGAGCACCATCGCGCGCGAACTTGTGTTCTCGCTTGGCAAGGCACCAGAGACCCCACTTTTGAGGATCCCCAGCTTCCCCGCTCTCGGAGATTGGAATCTGGACGTGAAGCTCGGCCCCACGCCCCCCATTCTTTGGCAAACGGTCCGAGGCATTGCCGAAGTCCAACCGACGCTTGCCGTGCGCGGAACAATGGCATCACCCGTTCCTCTAGGCCGAGTGACGATTCGAAATCTCAAGGTGCCACTTGCCTCCGCAGTGGCCGATGTGCCCGAAGTGTGGCTCGATTTCCTCCCCGATGAACCGGGCGTTCCCGTTGTCAGTGCCTCGGGTTCCGTGGAGATTGGCGGGAACACGATTGGCCTGCTGGCGTATGGCTCACTTCGAGATCAAAAAATTCTCCTTAATCCGACGTCCCCCACCAGCGACGATTCCGTAATGGCCCTTTTCACAACGGGCAAAGCAACCTTCGATGGCCCCCTACTTCTGCATCCCCCACTCCAACTCTCGCGGCGCGCGGTCGAGCGGTCGCGGGGACGCTTATGGGAAGCCTTTGATACCGCGCCGTGGAGCAGTGAGTCTCCTTTGCAGTCAACAGCCGCTTTCTATCATCTCCAATCTTCACCCTAAAATGACGGGGATAAGCATCGGTGTGCGGATGGTGGCGATGGCTGCTTGGACGCGATGCTTGCCCCCCGACCATGCCATCAGGATTTTTACGTAGGTTTCCATCTGCTTCAAATATCGAGCCGCGATTTGGTCTGGTGGACCTTGATCTGTTTTGAAATCAATCAGAAAAATTTCTCCAAGCTCTTCAGTCGGCGGCGTAATCATCACACGATCCATCTGTGCGGAAACGAAGCTGCCCTCCAAATAACAAGCGACCGCACGTTCGCGCCATACGATGGATGTTGCTGACGGCCTACGAAACGCCACGAGTCCGGCTTCACTTTGCAAAAACGCAATTGCTAGTCGCTCAGCTTCGCTTGCCGGAAACTTCGTAAAATCACTTGAGTGCCATTCAATCGCTTCAAGGAAATCGTGAACATCGGAACCCACACTCAACCCCCCCGTTTGCGAAAAAAGCGAGGCGCCCACGAGTGAGCCATGACCCTGGTCGGATGGACGCAATCGCGCCATGCTTGAAGTGCGCGTGCGCGGCTGAACTACGGAGGAGGGTAGGACATTCGGTGTCTCTTGCCCCGCGGCAGGAAACCACTCTTCGTGCGGTTGTGCGGGCGGCAGAGAGTCAAATGCTCGGGCAAGGAAATCGCGTGATGAACCAGCACTCGCCGTAGATGTTTTAGCTTCTGGCGTGATGATGACGAGGCCCTGCCGCGCACGAGTCTGGCCTACGTAAAATCGGCAAAGCCTATCAAACGCCGCTCCGCGCCGTTGTGCCTCGGAAGCCCGCAGCAACACGTCATCAGCTTGAGCGAGAAATTCCGCAGGAAGCTCCAGAATCCATGGCTGGCGGCCCTCGTGGCAATAAAGAGAAGAACCCTGCAGTGCGTCCATCCGTTGGGATTTCGTGTGGGCAAGAAAGACAAGGTCGTATTCAAGGCCCTTCGCCTTGTGAATAGTCATCACTTGAATCGTGCCAGGTCGCCCATAGACCACATCCTCACACGTAGAAAAAAACTGAACGAAATCGAAGGGATTTCGGGAGCCCGTCTGATCAAACTCTGCCCCCGCACGGCGGAGTGCCGCAGCAAGCAGTGGGGGCGGCCCGGCATCGTGCTCTAGCGGGAGCCAGCGCGCAATCGTGCCTGCCGCACCGAGAAGAGAAAAATCTTTCACCCCCTCTTGAAGAATAGTCGCTTCGGCAGCAGCCAGAGGCCCTGCTCTGAGAGCGCCGAGTGCTAGGCGATCTTCTGGATCCGCTACGAGCCGGGCGGCCATGTGCACAGCGACAGCCCACGGATCGGTGGTGGAAAGGAGCGGCCGTGATTCCGTCGTTGCTGAAAGACCGAGACGTCCGAAAGCCTGCACGGCCTCCCGCGCGACTTTGTTGGTCTCCACCAAGACGGCGCAGGAGAGATTTGTCCTTCCAAGCACACCGGTCGTGCGCACGATATCCGCAATTTTACTCCAATAATCTGGGAGCGGGCAGGAGATGTAGGAAATGTTTCCGCGCTCCTTGATTGTTGGGTGTGCACGATGTGGTGCCCAGGCAGGTCGCCAAGTCGCATGCTCTGGGAGTCCGGCCGCAAGCAGGGATTCGGGCGCAAATGTGGCATTCACAAGATCGAGAATGTGTTCTCCGGAACGGTAAGATTCTTCGAGCGATTCTTCGCCGATATGCCCCGAGGAATGCTCTGTGTATTTCGCAAAGATCTCATCAAAGAGCCTCGGCTCGCCGGCCCGAAATCCATAAATGGACTGTTTGACATCCCCGACATAAAAAAACGAACGTCGCCCGCTGGTATCCTGTATGACCTCATCAACAAGCGGTTCAAGTGCCCGCCATTGGAGGCGATTGGTATCTTGAAACTCGTCAAGCAGCCAATGGTCGAACCATCCATCCAAGCGGTAGGCCAAATCTGCAGAACAAGTCGGGAGGCCTGCCGCAAGGAGCGGAAGATCCTCAAAGCGGAGCCCCTCTCCAGCAGCAAAACGCCTTGCCCGCAGACGATGGATTACCGAGCCGATTTCGTGCCACCGTTTTGATTTGGTGAGCTTCAATTCGATAGTGCGGTGTAGGCAATTGAAGATCGCTGCACGCACAGCAGCGAATTCATCCCCCGAGATTGTCATTTCTTTCTTGTTGAAAGGCACCGTTACTGGCCCAGCTCCGCGAAATTCTGCAGCAGCTTCCAGCCAGCGTTTGGCAAGGGTATTAATTTTCGCAGCCGGCCTTCCGAGGGAATTAATCTCGGCAATGGCCTGCTCCACCTCGGTGCGAAAGGGGCCGGTCGGAACTTCGCACACGGGCCACGGATTTCCACCTTGTCCCCAAATGGTGCGAGGGTCGCCCCATGCCTGCGCGTGAGGATGTAGGGCATAAAAGGCTTCTATTTTGCGAAGCAAATCAAAGTCGCCATCGAAGGGATCAAGCGTAGCCCGTCCAGGCCCCCGTAAGAGTTCTTCTACAAGATTCACGCCCTTCTGCATGAGTTCATGGGCGACTTCCGACATGAGTTCCCGTTCCGATGTGAGTCGTTCCGCCTCGCTCAGAATACGCGGGGTGGTTCGGAGGCCAAGTTGCGGGGCGAAGGTTGCTACGATGCGATAAAAAAATCCGTCTAGCGTTCCAAATTCCAAGCGATCGAGCACGCGGACAAAGTCACGGAGAAGTCCTAAAAAAATCTGCGAAGTGAGAGTTTGCGTCTGCTTTGTTCGCTGGCAGAAGACGTCCGCGGCATGTTGGGATTTTGCGAGGGTGGCGAGTTTGAGCAGGGTCTTTTGCAGGAATTCACCAGCTGCTTTGCGGGTGAAAGTGAGTGCGATTAATTTATCGGGTGAAACGCCAAGGATGAGGAGTTCGATCACACGGTCGGTGAGGCGGAATGTTTTACCGGTCCCCGCTGACGCTCGAATACGCAGATGCAGCGTGCTCACGGTGCGACCTCCAATGCCCCAGCTTCAAGGTATCGAGAAAGGGCAAGGCACTCGAAATCGTCATACTTAGGATGAAATGCAAATGCCGAGAAGTCCCCTCCCTCTATGCGGTCCAGCACCCTGTCCTGAGCGACCTCCAGCGCGATGGACCGCGCGCACGTCTCTGCGGAGGCGAGGTCTTCTTCTGTGGCTATCCAGTCGGAGAGGCAGCTTCCTGCGACATCCGAAGGTAGAGAAAAATAGGCAAGGGTGAGGCGATCATTCGAGCCGGCGAGGCCGGCGTGGCGTGCGGCTATGGCGTAGAGAGGAAGCTGGAGATCCACCCAGACGTGTTCGCCATAGTGGGCCAGAGGATGGCTATCATTGCTGCGTCCTTTTGTGTCCGCCTTCGCCAGGTGGTGGGCTTTTGGGTCGTGTGCGGCACTGGTTTTGTAGTCAATCAGCCTAAGCTCGTCTCCCCGGCGATCCACGCGATCTATCTGGCCTGTGAGTGCTAGGGCCCAATCAGGAAGTGACTTTGTGGCATCGGAAAAATTCCATTCTGTTCGTTCGATGACCCAACCTTCCCTGCGGTGCCCGGCTTGGATTCGCGCAAATTCTTCGAGACGCATTCGCCCGGCTTCGCGCTGGAGCTGGAGATCCACATTATTTTCCAGTCCAACAAAACCAGCATCCCAACGCTGCAAGACATCCGTCCGAATTGTCTCCTCATCTTCACTATCCCGAGCCTCGCCACGACCGAAGTCCCGGAAGACCTCATGAATGCGGCGTCCGAAGCTACTGGCATCGAGCCTCGCTGCCGAACGATCTGGGCCATTCCAACCGAGACGGTGCGAGAGGTAAAATCGCAGTGGGCAAGCAAGGTAGGACGCAAAAGCTGTGACCCGCATTCTCGTCGCAGGGCTCGTGGCCCTCGGGATGCGGAGGGGATGCGTGGAAAATCCGCAGGTCACCGTCTCAGCACGCTGCGATCTTACTGGCTTGCAAAGCAACTCCACGCGCTCCGCCAGCGAGGCATCTGTCACCTGTAAGAGGAGTCTCGATGGTTTGAGCGGGCTCCCATCGTAGGCGGCTTGACATGAGAATATCCTGACATCTTGCGGAGCGCGGGAAGCCACAGCAAATGTGAGCATGGCCTTATCGCGAAGCTGTCTGGACGACGCTGTGTCGAGCCCGAGAACCTCACGAGCAGCGTCGGGCAGAAGCGAGTCGGTTTGTCGTGTGCTGGGCAACATGCCCTCGTTGAGACCCGCTATAAGAATGGTCGTCGCATTTTCGCCTGCAAGTTCCAGCCAGCCACAGACCTCAATCGGGGCGCTCGGACGTTCGACATTCCATGTTCCCGAAAGGTCGCTCAGCAAAGCGCCGATCTGCCCTGCAGGCAGTTGGCCCAGCGATCCGCAGGCAAGGATTTCATCCAGCATCGCTACCACATTTTTTGCCGCATCCTTGTCACCTGGCCTACGTGCGAGATCGCGATTGTTGTAGATTTCTGCGAGAATTTCCCGGAGTGCAAGGCCGGCGTTCTCGCTTCGTAACCTGAGAGTGAGTCGCTGAAATTCCTCCACTAGCACGGCACACGGCGAGCGGCTTGTGCACTCGTGCTGGAAGAGTCGTTGCAGGGTTGACTGGAAGGTTTCCGTGCCTAGTGATTGCCATGATGCCGCAGCACGCCGGTCAAAAATGTTTCGCTGTTCAAGGTGGTCGAGAAAATCTGGGTGCTGGAGCAGAACCTCCATATCCAACCATGTGCCCCCAGCTGCCAGCGCGCAGAGCAATCGTGCAAGGCGCGGGATAGGATGTTCGTTGAGCGGACGTCCTTCCGGCAAAAAAGCCGCCAGATCGTGCCCCGCGAGCGCGGCGGCGATTTCTTGGGAGAGGCCCGCATCACCAGAAAAAATCGCAACTCGCCCCGCGCAAGAACTGGCGCAGCGCGCCACGGCTTCTGAAAGATTTCCCGCCTCGCTTACGACCTCGAGGCAGGAATCGGGAACTTCCAGTAAGTGATTCTGCCAAAACGTTGGCAGTGGATGCCCGTCCTCCGCAAAGGCATCATCTGCAAGCGGAAGAGCCGGGGCATAGTGAAGAAAAGTTATCGGGTGATTTTGCAGGGCCATTTGGGCCAAGGGTGGGAGGTCAAGGACACCTGCGATGAGGATGCGACGAATGCCCGGCGGTAGGGCAAAGTCGCGGGCAGCCTCGCACTGGGAACGCGCCGGACAGCGCAGGCCGACGGCACCAAGTTCCTTCTGGTATCGGCTCCAAAGCGTGATCCACTCGCTCCATCGTACGTCCCGCGATTGCAAAAGCTTCGCCGCATCGGGAATCTCAAAGCCTGCCGTGGCTAGGCTGCGTGTGAGATCCACAAAATCCCCGCCAAACGACCTCCGCAACGCGGGATCTGCAGTGTGAGGAAACGATTCACAGCAATCGGTGGAGTTTTCCAGCACCTTGCGCCACGCCAAACAAGCCTGTGTGGTCGTGGCGACGCCCTCACCTTTTCCAAAGGGAATGAGGCCCAGCGGCGTGCTGAACTTCGGAGGGAAGACCAATCCTGTGCTCGTCACGAGTTCCTCCAAAACGCGACGCCCACTCTCGATCGTTGGAAGAATGATGAGCCAATCGTCCAAGGAATCAGAGTTTTCCTCTGCGAGAATCCCACAGATCGCGGTCGGGAGGGAGACCCGTCTGACTTCCATGATGCGGCGCAAAATCGTCACGCTGGAACCTGTCGCAATCTTTGCGTTTTGTCCCGCCGATTTGCACGCGCCGGGGTTGGCGGGCCCAAGATTCTTTCGTAGAGTTGCAATCTATGGATTCATTTTGGGAAACGTGGCGACCCCGCGAATACGCCACACTTTGCTTTGTTATTCGAGGGACTGACGTCCTCCTCATTCGAAAGAAACGTGGCCTAGGAGCTGGAAAAATCAACGGACCTGGAGGTCGGATCGAGCTTGGCGAATCCGCCATGGAAGCGGCCATTCGGGAAACTCAGGAAGAACTGGGAGTGACACCCCTAGACCTCGCCGAGTGTGGCGACCTGCACTTTCAATTCGCCGATGGCTACAGCCTGCATTGCACGGTCTTCACCGCAAGAGATTGCGAAGGCGAACCCATCGAAACGGACGAGGCAATTCCGCACTGGACGCCAATGGCCAAGATTCCGTTTCAGGAAATGTGGCCAGACGACATCTTGTGGCTGCCAGGAGCCCTCGAAGGACGACAATTCCGAGGGTATTTTCACTTCGACGTGGAGAAAATGATGTCCAATAGCGTAGAATGGAAATAAATATCGCTTTAGAAGTCCTTATTTAAGAGACACTTAGGAAGGTGGTAGAAAGTTTCTACAAAAAAGTTCTTGCCGCTTCAGGAATCCCTACTACTTTTCACTCCATAGAACACTGTTCTGGGGGGAACAACAGCCCGTCGTAGCATTCGCTGCGGCGGGCTGTATCCTTTTATGGGTTAGCTGATTGACTTCATCAACCGCGCTTGAATTTCCTCCGCACGATGCCGACGGCTTCCTGCACTTCTTCAACGCGAAGGATCCATGCCGTGGCAAGATACAGCACGGATGCCAGTGAGATCGTCCCGAAGAGCATAAGCGCCTTCTGCCAAAAGACGGGTTGAGGAAACAAAAGTTGCTCGGCAGGCGATGATCCCCAGCACACGATCCCGAGCGGTATTGCCGCCAGTACGCAACGA
>Ga0105045_10003268_pt1 | contig 13893 bp, 12 predicted proteins | sample MAT02_FD_78089 | JGI IMG/M metagenome (GOLD analysis project Ga0105045, IMG submission 78089) | Freshwater microbial communities from Lake Fryxell liftoff mats and glacier meltwater in Antarctica - MAT-02 (megahit assembly) | ecosystem: Environmental > Aquatic > Freshwater > Ice > Liftoff...
AAGGAATTTTTGTTTGTTGCGGACATATGTTTTTTTTAAAAAGAGGGGTGATTTTATAGGTTAAGAATGTTGTGAAGGCATTGGTTATCTTCTGCTTCTTCTGTTGGATTTAACGTTCATGGAGCCAGATCTTCCTATATAGGTCATGGCTGTTCTGAATCCAATATGGGCAGTTTTAATATCTTGGTATTCATAATTCCTCGTACTTGTCTCCAAATAGTGAGCTACATCTTTCCATGAACCTCCACGAACCACTTTTCGGGGTTCGTTTTCATCGAAAAAAGTTGGATTCATATCCCAGATTAAGGCATTTGCGGCGGGGTTATAGGCATCTTCTACCCATTCCGACACATTGCCGGCCATGTTATATAGACCGTACCCATTAGGTGCAAAGGCATCTATCGGAGAAGTGTAAGCAAATCCATCATCAATGTAGTTGCCTCTTCCAGGTTTAAAATTGGCCATCAAACAACCTCTGCGGTTCTTAAGATAGGGACCTCCCCACGGATATTTGGCAATATCTTTTCCTCCTTTGGCGGCATATTCCCATTCAGCTTCGAAAGGCAGCCTAAACTTGGGCATGTCAAATTCGGATTGGTCATTTGCGTTCATGTGATAGGATTTCCATTCACAGAATTGCTTGGCCTGATCCCAACTAACCCCAACGACAGGATAATCGTCGAAAGCAGGATGGTCAAAGTAATATTGCATCAGCGGGTCGCCATAATGATGCGTAAAACTGTTTGTCCATACCGTTGTATCAGGAATCAATTCCTCAATATTGAATTGAGGAGGTTCGGCTTGGGTAGTGGGAGTGCCGAGTGCGACATCACCCATCCTTATGGATTCAAGAAATTGCCTGTATTTGTTGTTGGATACTTCATATTTATCCATGAAGAATTCAGAGATAGTTACCTGCTTATTCATCGAAGACATGCTTAGTGAGATATCCTCGTCTGACTGTCCCATCCAAAAAGTCCCCGCTTTTACGGGTACCATCTGATGGGGAAGTGCCTGTTGCCAGCCGGATCTTTTCGGAACCCCGGTAACTTCACCCCTTCTGTTCAGCTTTTCACTAGCCGCACCTTTACTTCCAAAAAGCCCGCAACCCTGAAGTAACGTCGCAACCATAAGCCCAATTGCGAGAGCAAAATAACGCGAGTTCATTTTTCGTAACATAAATGACATTAAATTAACTAGATTCAATTTCAACTATTTAACCCATCAACGGAATCGAAATTTAGAAGAAAATATCAGGAAAACACAAAATTATTTTCTTTTTTATATCAATTTTAAAATCTAAATCGTGGTGTCCGTTGTATCACCCTTTCCAATTCTTTTCTTGCTTGGGGAAGATCGTAAGTTAACATAAATTCATGACTTGTAGGGGATTTTGCCTCAAGACCACCCACCACCAAGTCAAATGAATATCCAAGACGCAGGGAATTATCCCTTAACAAACTATATCCCAACAAGACGGATGCTGATTCTTCACCTCTATAGGCCAATCCCAGACTTATCTTTTTGTTATACGTGCCTATAACGCTAGCGTCATAAGAAAAATTATTTAAAGATACTGATTTTAATAATATACTTGGTTCAACACTGAACAAAGCAAAAGTGTTTATTCTGTAGCCAACCAATAAATAATTATGCCTTTCAAGTTGATTTCCCAAAGCCCCATCTCCAAAATCAAAGACGGGTTCGTTGAAATGTCTCGTACTTACACCCGCATAAAAATTACTGCGATCGTACAAAATACCCAAAGAGAGGCTGTTGTTGATCTGATTTTCTCTGCCAGCACTGGGGAGGCTGGGATCAGGATTTACGGCGTTCAATTCATCATACTTCAATGTACTGGAAAAAAAACCTCCGGAAGCACCAAAACTAAGTTTTCCTCTCCCCACTCTCAAATGATAGGCCAGAGATAAATTTATTTCCTGATTGTTTGATATACCAATGTCATCATTGATAAGCGTAAGACCAAAACCGAGGTTTGATTTTTCAAAACCTCCGTTAACCGTCACAATTTGGGTAGTAGGTGCTCCCCCCGAACCGCTAGCCGTGGTATACGACAACCACTGGCTTCTATGTAATGCTGAAAAAGAATATCCTGCGTCCTTCCCGGAAAAGGCAGGATTATAAAAGAGCCCATTATACATATATTGTGTAATCTGGGCATCCTGCTGAGCCATTAGGGAAACAGAAAATAAAACCAATAGGGGCAAACATACGATGATACTCCTATACAGGCAGATTCTTTTCATCATGTGTAAATGACATTTTGACTTTGAAGACCTATTCTACACATTTTAACTGAAATTACCTCAGAAAAGATTAAAAGTTATTATATTTTGTTTGCTTTTTTTACATAAAGTTCAAGAGCACCCGTCATACTTGGGGCGTTTGGCAATGGAGCTTCAATGTCTAAAATTAGGTTTTGATCCCTTACAGCCTTTGCCGTTGTAGGCCCAAATGCAGCAATTCTGGTATAATTTTGCTCAAACTCAGGGAAGTTCTGATATAATGACTTGATGCCTGAGGGGCTAAAAAAAGCCAAAATGTCATATTTTATGTCTTTTAGATCAGAAAGGTCAGCCGGGACCGTGTGGTAAATAATCGCTTCCGTATAATTGATGTTGTTTTTTGCAAGGTACTCCGGGATATCCTCCTTTCGGATATCCGAGCATGGAAACAAATATTTTTCGCCCTTATGCTTTTTGAAGTAGTCAAACAAATCAGACGCAGTCCGCATTCCCACAAACAATTTTCGCTTGCGGATGACAATGTACTTTTGCAAATAATGGGCAGTTTGATCAGAAATGCAGAAATACTTCATGTCTGCCGGCATTTCAATTTTCAGTTCATGGCAAATGTTGAAAAAATGATCTATTGCGTTGCGGCTTGTAAAGATAATCGCCGTATGCTTTAGGATATCAATTTTTTGTTTTCGAAATTCTTTTACAGGAACTGGTTCTACTTGAATGAAAGGGCGGAAATCAATTTTAATCTTATATTTTTCGGCCAACTGAAAATAAGGTGACCTCTCATCGGAAGGTTTCGGCTGAGATACCAATATACTTCTAACCCGGTTAAGTCTGTCTTTGGTTGAATGAGTCATCTTAATTTTTTCCTTAATTAGTAGGTCTACCCTATAAGCAATTTAGTAATCACCAAAAAGGGAATCAATTCTGCGGTGCAAATGTAAGAAAATAAATGGTAATTTTTTAATGTTAGCTTATTCGTCATTAATATCCACAGCATGCCGGTTGCCGCCAAATAGAAAATAAAATAGCCTTTAATTAAAAGCGCATTCAACTCCATCAGATTGGTAGATTCGTTTGCAATGCTGAACACCAGGACCAAAAGAATGAAGAGCAAACCCAAAGAAACAGCCCGTAGCATGTAAAGAAAATGAGGAATTTCAAATTTGAGGATAGAAAAAATAAAGGACAGAATTTTAAGCCAAAGGTATTTGACAAATATCACAAATGTGCCAATTACTGTTCCCAAAAGCCAAAAAAAGAACAAACCGTTTAAATCATCCGCTAGCCTAAACGTTCCCAGATCTACTTCAAGATAATAAATGACACTGATGACAATAAGCATAAGTATTAGGTTAACCACCAAAAGGTAAAATAACAGGGCACTCGAGAAAAAACGGGAGCTTGTGGCGGTATCCGTAAGCTCCTCAGCGGTAACCAAAAACCTGGGATTTAAAAAAATACTGAATACAGCCGGATGAATGACACGAAATATGGCTACCAAAACTAAAATAATTAACACACTGAGAAAAAAGAATTCCTTGAAATCATCTTTTTCCCGCTTTGGAAATTCTTCCTTAGCTTCAAAAAAAGGTAAACGGGCCGCGTTTCCATTTTGGAGATTGACCTTCTGTACAGACACTTGGCCGAGTTCAATTTCCGGTTTGTAGATAACCAGCTCAACTTGATCCCGTTGTGCCGAAGCAAAGCGCTTAATGGCTGTAATTGGCAGTTGATATACGGTGTCGAATTCAGACAAATCCCATAATACCCCATCCAAATAGACGGCGGCTCCTTCGGGTACTTTTATCTGTAGATGGGATAAGGGAAAGCTATTCAGCGGTATGGAGACAGTCAACTTTTCATTGGTCTTAAAGAGCCTTCCCCGTGCGGTTACTTTCAGATCCTTGTTGAAATTTTCCAGCACCTGTCCACTTCCGACATGAAAATAGCAGCAGCAAAAAACAAAAATAACAAGGAAAATAATCCGATTGCTTTTCATTTAAAATCTTCCTGTGTATCCAAAGTGGATTCGTGAATAATTAAAACCCAACGGTTGGGTGTCCGACTTGCCTAACGCATAAACAAAGTTGAAAATCCCCCCCATGGTCTGCATGCTGAAACCTCCCCCAAAAGAAAAAGGGAAATCCCTTCTCACTTCGGTTACTTGGTTGTCAATGCCGGCAGCGTCTACAAAAATCAAAAAATAAGAGGACGTATCAAAGTAAAATCTCGGTTCGAGGGTTAGATGCGCGTATTGACTTGCAAAGAAGTAATTTTCATTAAACCCCCGGATAGACTTCAGTCCTCCCAAACGGAACAGATCGTTGAGCAGCAAATTCGGGTTGGCCGTGCTGCCAGCCTGGAGATTGACGATAGTCCCAAGTTGAGGTCTCCATAAATGATGATAAGTTATTCCCCCCCGGAGATAATATTGAAACGTTTCCAGATCTATATTTTCATAAAGCTGCGGATCCAAACCCGTATTTTGAACAATCCGTTTATTCCCCAATCCAAAAGTAAAAAAAGAAAGGATGCCCCGCTTGGGGAAAAATACATCATTCACCGTGTTGTATTCCATACTCATCCCATAATTGGCAAACCTGAAATCCGCCACATCTGGAAGTTCATCGACCTCCTTCAGCTGGGAAGTAGCGAGTAAATCTCCCGTCTGCCGGCGGGTGAAAAAACTCAGGTAGGCCGATGGGCTGAGCCGATACCCAAGGTCCAGCTTAAAGTCTCTATTCAAAAATGTGGTGTCTTCTTTTAATAGGTAAAAGGATGCTTTAACATCCAAGCCGGAACCCAATACCATGGGTTCTAACGCAGTCAGGCGCAGGTTTTGAGAATACTGGCTCAACCGCTGCCAGGAGGCTTGATAGTTTCTTCCCCTCCCGGACACATTATATAATGCAACATCAAATTGTCCCGTTACCAGCAATTTATTTCCCTCCACTTCATTGGGTAGTAGACCAATTATCCCATCCAGGCTGTTTATTCTTCTGTCATTGATAGGAAAATAGACTGTTGCTTGCTCATTTTGAAAACTGAGTGTGGGCGCTCCCGCAAGCTGGAGATAGGGAATATTCTTTAATAAACTTAGGGAACGGTCCACCTTCGTCTGAGAAAAAGGCTCACCGGGAACAAGATCCATCACCCGGGATAAAAACATCGGCCGGGTCAATGAGTTTCCGGTGATCTTTAAGGTATCAAATGTAATTCTAGGTCCGGGATAATAGGCAATGCCCGCTTTGAATTGCTGACCAATCAAGCGAATACTGTCCAGCTGTATAGAAGCAAATGGATAGCCTTGATCCTCCGAAACCCTCAAAACAGCATCAAAAATCCGCTGCACGGCCAAATAGTCAAACGGTGTTCGGTGGAATTTTTGGGGATCCATTCCCGCCTTGAGAATCAACCAGTCCTCCAGATTACCTTTATCCAGCGAAAGCCATTCAAACCTTTTGCCCGTATGTATTTCCACGGATTGGACTCCCTGATCATTGAGAGAGCTGACGGCCACAAAGGCAAACAGGTATCCCTGACCTTGAAGATTTAACACCAACTGACGAACATATTGATGTCTGGAAAGAGAATCGGCGAATACTTCATCTCCCTGGAGTTCGGTTTCCCCGGTAATGGTATAGACAAGTTTAAATTCGGCATTTCCAAAACCATAAAAGGCTAAAAAGAAACACATCGCAAAAAGAAAGGTGAAAGCAACCCGCTTTACCAAACTCCTCTTACTTTCATTTGAACGGTGTACACGGCGTCCGAAGCAGTAATGAAAAGGGTTTTTCGGTCACCTGCTCCAAAGCAAACATTGGCTGTCCAGGATGCATCTACCGGTATATGGCCTATCTGTACGCCTTTTGTATTGAAGATAGTCACCCCGTCTCCTGTCAGGTAAACATTTCCCCTATTATCGATGGTCATGCCGTCCGACCCCATGGACACAAAAAGCTGCTTATTGGTAAGGTAGCCGTCTTCCTCGATATCATACACATAGGTTTTCTTGGCGCCTATATCCGCGACATACAGTTTTTTTCCATCGGGAGTGCCTACCAATCCGTTTGGTTTCACCAAAGTCTCATCTACCCGAAACAACTGTAGGCCGTCATCACTCACGTAATAGAGGTGCTCGCCATCTTGCTGCATCTCCGGGTCTCTTTCCCAATAGTTCCTTTTGTAAAGTGGGTCTGTAAAATAAATACCACCCCTGGGATTAATCCACAGGTCATTGGGTCCGTTGAGCTTTTTTCCTTTAAAGCTTTCAACCAACACTTTTTGATTGCCTTCCCGATCTATCGTCCAAAGTTCATTGTCCATGTCCGCACAGGCAAGCAGGTCACCTTTCAAGTTGAAATACAGTCCATTTGACCTTCCTGCATCTTCTTTGAATGTTGACAGCTCACCCGTAGTAAATGTCCACTTGATAATCTTATTGTTTGGCTGGTCGGTAAAATAAACGTTTCCCGGCCTGTCCACAGCGGGGCCTTCGGTAAATTTATACCCATCTCCGAGCTTTACCACTTCGGCATTTTTGGCTACCAAATTACTTTTCACTTCCATTTGTGCCAACCCGGGGAGAGCCCATAAAAGAAAGGAAAACAGGACGAGATTACGAATGTTTTGGGTAAGCTGATTCATTTTTGTTGTTTTGGTTTTATCCGACCTACTTGTGGTAATGTCAGGGTTAAAGTTAAACTTGGAACTTGTCAAAGGAAAACAATTATCGAACTCCACAGGATGAATACGGGACATCCGGTAACCATTATTCTTCGAAATTAGTAATTTTTTTATTCCTTCCGAGAAAATGATCATAAGATATGCTCCCTTTGCGCAAGTTTCCGTTTCTTTGAACGAAATTTATTCCCAAATCGCTTACAAAACCTTTAAAAATCGTCACCGCATGGCTGGAATTTACCTTCATATCCCCTTTTGTAAAAAAGCCTGCCACTATTGCGATTTTCATTTTAGCACAAGCAGCGATCTTATGGAGGAGTTAATTGAACTGATGGGGAAAGAACTGATCCTTCGTAAGGATTACCTCCCCGCAGGTGAATTCATTGAAACCATTTATTTTGGAGGTGGAACGCCATCACTATTGTCGCAATCCCAGCTTGTCTATTTGATGGATACCATCCATACCCACTACCCGGTGCACCTGCGGGAGGTAACGCTAGAAGCCAATCCCGATGATTTGGACAAAGTGAAGCTTGCCTGTTTTTTAGGTTGTGGAATCGATAGACTCAGCATAGGCATACAAAGCTTCAGAGATGAGGTGCTGACCTTTTATAACCGCGCCCACAATGCTGCCGAATCCCTCCAATCGTTGGAATGGGCAAGGAATGCCGGTTTTGAAAAACTATCCCTTGATTTAATGTATGGCTTTCCCTCTCCGGACCATACAGGCTGGGAAGCAGATCTGCGCACTGCACTGAACTTGGACCCGGGTCACATCAGCAGCTATGCATTGACCATAGAACCACGGACAGCCCTTGGCAACTGGGCGAAAAAAGGCATTTTCCAGCCGGCTTCGGAGGATTACGTAGCCGAGGAGTTTGAGATCTTGCAAGATGCCATGGAGGCAGCGGGATATATCCAGTACGAGATTTCCAATTTTGGCAAACCTGGGGCCTTTGCCCTGCACAATACCAATTATTGGATGGGAGTACCTTACTTGGGAGTAGGGCCCAGTGCCCACTCCTTTGACGGGACTGATCGAGGACACAATATATCCAACAACGCCGGTTATGTGAAAGGCCTCCGTGAAGGTAGGCTTGTATTTGAGACGGATAACCTAAGCGCCGAGGACCGGATTAATGAGTACATACTTACTTCTCTCCGTACAATTTGGGGTACGGATTTAAATTTTTTGGCAACTATGTATCAGGTAGACATGATTAAAATCAAATCAAGAGAAGTGGAGTTTTTAGTGGAATCTGGTTGGATTACCATACAGGACAATCATTTGTTATTGAGCCGAAAGGGCAAACTTTTGGCTGACAGTGTTGCCGCCAAGTTATTCATCTAAAATGATTTTTATGATAATTCCTTTTGCAGCTTTCGTCAGAAGGATTGAATTAATAGTGTATATTTGAACTATGCGAAAATATGCCAACGATACTGCCAGAAGGAGCATCACTTCACCACTAAAAGATGTGTTTAGGGAGTTGCTGGAGGCTTATAAGATCAAGGATAAATTCGACGAAAGGGTGGTCGTGAATGGCTGGCCTGAGCTTATGGGAAATACTGTCGCCAAACGCACAGGAAACGTAAGTGTTAGAAACAAAGTGCTCTTTGTTCAGGTAACCTCCGGCCCTATCAAGAAAGAACTTATAATGAACAAATCCAAGGTATTGGCACTCATCGCCTCCAAATATGGGGATGGTGTGATTTCGGATGTCGTTTTTTTGTAATCGTATTTAAAGGAACCCTTTCGTACTGCCTTCACAGCGGCAGTACAAAAGGGGGGATGGAATTAGATAAATCTTATTTTACCGAATCGAATACCCTGCGCATGATGGCAGTGGTCCGCTCGGCTGGATTCTCCCTTATTTTGAGCTCTTCTACCGCAATCAGTTTGAATAAGCCACTAATAGCCATTTCTGTGACGTAGGCATTGAGATCCGGATTAATTTTTCGGGTCAAGGGTATGGCATTGTATGCGTTGACCAAGTCGGTATAATGTCTGGTAGCCCCCACCTCGTTGAGCGACTCCTGCACTTTCGGTTCAAAAAGCTGGGTTAGTTCCCCGGATGTTGTTCTTCTCAGAAACTGGGTAGCGGCATCTTGGTCACCTCTGAGCACGGCAAATGCATCTTGAATGGTAAGTTGCCGGATGGCGTTGATAAAAATAGGTTTCGCCTCACTGGCTGCACTTTCGGCTCCTCTGTTGATGGTGAGAAGTACCCGGTCAACCTCAGCACCCTGGCCAAGTTTCCGCATGGTGGACTCTAATTTTCGCATTTCTTCAGGAAGCGCAATTCGAATCAATTGATTGCCAAAAAAACCGTTCTCTTTGGATGCCTGATCGGCACCAACGGAAATTCCCTTTACAAGTGCGTCACGGAGACCATTCCCTACGTCCACATTCGTGAGGGAGTCTTGGGAAGCCCCTTGGATAAATCGGTTGACATCGGCACTAGTACACACAACTGACAGCAGAGAGACAGTAATAAAGAGGAAATAAGTGGTTCGATTCATGTTTAGTTTAGGTATACAACAAGGTTTTACAAAATGAGTTCATGCTTTTTGACAGGTAATATGTATTATTGCGTTCCTTTTATTTATGTTCAGACTACCTAACATACAACTTAGCAAGATTACGGTTTTTCTTGCAATACTCACGTGGATTGGGTTATTATTGGTTGACCTCATCCGCGTATTCGGAACTGTCAACGAGATTGAGGTAGGTTTGGATTCAGAACTGACCTCGATTCTTGAAATCATATTTTTTATTTTATTATACTTTTTTTTCAGCCAATCCATCTCTAGGCATCAGAATGACAACTTTCTGCATCTGATTTGGAGGGCGGCCTCTACCGGCCTTATCGCTACGGGTGTCGCCTTTTCAATTGTCGGCCTTTACGTCCTTATGGAGGACACTGCCCTGTATTCGGATCCTTTGCTCAGGAATTTTTTTTACCATGTCAATTTTGCACTTACCAGCTTATTTTTGATTTCCACCGCATTACTTTGGAAACACCTCATTCTCTATCAGCGCAACAAGGGAGTGGTTCAGCAGTGGCAGGCCTTTGAAATTATACTTTTAGTCAGCATGTTTTTTATGCTGTTCAATAAAAATAATTTTTATTACGGGTTTTTTTTCGGTTTGACATTTTTGATTATTTACAGCATTATTTTATCTGCCAATTTGAAATGGATCCCTTACCTTACCTTCAAAGAAAAGTGGAAATCCATTTTATTTTTACTTATTATCCTTATTTGTACAGTTTATTTATTGTTACAGATAATGGATTACAACATAAAAAACCCCTATATTATTGATTTAATACAGAACTTGTTCCTACTAGGCCTGTTTGCTTTTGTCATCATCTATTCTCTTTTCAGTCTTTTGGTCACGTTGTTCAATTTGCCTACGTCATCGGTTTTTGAACAGAAACTTGTCGAGGCAATCAATTTCCAGCGGTTAAGTCAATCCATACAACCCGGCGAAAATGAGGAGCAGGTACTGGATATCCTGATGGATAGCTGTATGAGTGCAGCCTACGTGGATGGCGCTTGGCTAGAAATTATGCCCAAAGGTTTCGATCCTCAGGAAATCGTTCATCAGCGGTTTATTTCCGATGAGGAGCGCTTGGATGTACGGCAAATCATGGGGAGAACCAAACCGTTTTCCGATCACCTTGGCAATGAAAAAAATGGGAAAATAGAATACATATACGGAAAAATCCCTCACGAGCTCTACAAATCCGCATTGGTTTTTCCCTTTCGGGTAAACAAAAAGCTGTTGGGAAACATCTTCCTGGTAAAAGAGGTAAAAGATGGGTTTAATAAAGAAATGATCAACATTATTTCCACGTTTGTGGGACAGGCTTCGATTTCGGTAGAAAACTATCGCTTGCTGAATGAAGCCATCGTAACCGAAAGGTACAAGGAAGAACTCGAAATAGCCCAACGGGTACAGCGCAGTCTCTTACCTGCCGAACTGCACTATAATAATTGTTTTGAAATAGCGGGATTTTCCGAAGCAGCAGACGAAGTAGGCGGGGATTATTACGAAACCTATCAGTTTGATTCCCATAATTTTGCCCTTATAATCGGAGATGTGTCGGGTAAGGGTACCTCAGCGGCTTTCAATATGTCTCAAATGAAAGGTATCTTCCACAGCTTAGTTCAGTTTGGATTACCTCCAAAAACCTTTCTCATTCATGCCAACAACGCACTTAGCCGTTGCCTCGAAAAAAACCATTTCATCACAACGACCTACTACCTATTGGATACTGCTTCCAAAAGCATACAATTTGCCAGGGCTGGTCATTGTCCCACGCTATTTTACAACGCAGCCTTGGGAAGGAGCGAATTTTTGAAGATCAAAGGGATGGGATTGGGGATGGTAAGAAATCAACAATATGGAAACTTTATTGAAGAAGGAATGCTAAGCTATGCCCCAAGAGATGTGTTAGTAATGTATACCGACGGAATCGTAGAGGCCAAAAACCAGTTATCGGAGGAATTCGGCTATGACCAACTCAGAATTGTCCTAAACCAATATAACCACCTTTCCGCCAAAGAAATAAAAGAAGTGATTATTCGGAAAGTGTACGAATTCATAGGAAAAGAAACCCTTCCTGATGATGATTATTCCCTTATGGTTATAAAATTTATTGAATGAACATTAAGTTTTCATCCACGTATACCAAATTATGTTAGAGATAACACTGACCAAACAAGAATCGCATACCCTAATTCAGCTTGATGGAGAAGTCGATGCAAGCAATTCCGTTGAATTGGATCAAGCGATTCAGGAAATATTGGCTGCGGGCACCAAGAAAATACTGGTAGATGGGTCAACACTAAATTATATCTCCTCTGCTGGACTGGGGGTATTCATGTCTTATCTGGAGGATTTTCAGGACAAAAATATTGCTTTTGTCATTTTCGGACTGAATGATAAAGTACAGAATGTATTTCATATACTCGGCTTGGATCAATTAATTACCATTGAGGCAAACCAGCATGAAGCATTGGCAAGAATTTATGGGGAATGAACTGAAGTTAGCCTGCGAAATAAGTAGGCTGGGTGAGCTTAGATCCTTTCTTTCAGATATTCTGAAACCGAAGGGACTTACTGAAATCGTACAAAATCAATTGATTCTGGCAGTGGAAGAAGTGTGCACCAATCTAATTATCCACTCCCATAATTGCAACCCGGAAAATTTCATCAAACTTCGGGTTACAGGTGATCCCAATAAAATAACTTTCGAAATTTTTGACTCCGGCAAAGCATTCAATATTCTAGAATACGAAGCACCCGATTTATCTAAAATCATAGAAGAAAAACGAAAGGGTGGATTGGGTATCCTCTTGGTTAAAAAGATCATGGACAAAATCGAATTTGAGTCCAAAAACAGTGAAAACGTTTGCCGGCTGGTAAAACAGATCAAATCCAAATGATTGTTAAATTCCAGGAGATATCAGGTGATAACCCATCGATTGTCTGTTAAAATTTGTAACATTGCAAGATTATTCCTGGATGCTTAAAAATGAAAACCAGTCTTAGATGCTTCTTACTGGGATGCATGGCCTTCGCCTGTACCCCAAAAATCACAGCAGACAGCCAGCTCACAACTTCCCTTCCGGAGGATCCCTTCCTGATTTCCATCGACGGTGATGCTGTGCCGGGCGAAGAATTTTTATATGTACTCTCCAAAAACATCGCACCTTCTGAGAAAAGTAAGCTGGTAAGTCCAGCAGAATTTGAGGAAAATTTTCAGTTATTCATCAATTATAAATTGAAAGTAACCGAGGCTGAGGCACTTGGCTACCATGAATCAGCCGAATTTATTCAGGAATTTGGTTCATTTAGGGAAGACATACGGAAGCCTTACCTGTTGGAAAATGAAGTACAGGAAGGCGAGTTGCAAAAAGCCTACAGCCGGCTAAAAGAGGTGGTAAAAGCAAGTCATATTCTCCTTTCATTTCCTACAAATGCCAGTCTGGAGGATTCCATGACCGTACTCAGGATGGCCAAAAAAATCCAATCCGAAGCGAATTACGGTACGGACTTCAACCAACTGGCTCTTTCACATTCTCAGGATCCATCCGTGGGAAACAACAAGGGTAACTTGGGGTACTTTACATCCATGCAAATGGTTTACCCGTTTGAGGCAGCGACCTACAACCTGAAAGTAGGTGAGATTTCTGAACCTATCTTGACTGACTTTGGGTATCACATCATCAAGCTGGAAGACCGCAGACCAAACCCGGGAGAAATCCGTGTCTCCCATTTACTTGTAAGGATCAATACTGAGGACACCATGAGTGAGGACCGGGCCAAGAGAAAAATAGCAGATATTTATGACCAACTTCTTCAGGAGAACAATACGTGGGAAGAGATCGTAGAAACCTACTCTGAAGATCAGGGTACGAGCGAAAGCGGGGGACTTCTTCCCTGGTTTGGAGTAGGTAGCATCGTTCCCGAATTTGAACAGGCAGCTTTTGGGCTACAAGAAATCGGAGAAATTTCCAACCCAGTGAAAACACCTTTTGGTTTCCATATTATCCGGCTCGAAGAGGTAAAGCCCATAGCTGCTTATGAGGTATTGGAACAAAGTCTGAAATCCCGGATCTTAAGAGACAGTCGATCTACCCTGATACGGTCACAAGTCACGGCCATGCAAATGGCAAAATACGGCGCCCAAGAAAATGATTCCATTTTCTCACTACTGGAAGAACCAATCCGAAAAGGAAACACGCTATCTCCCGAAATTTTAAAAGAAGAATGGGAAAAGCAAGGTTTCTGGAATCACTGGGTGTTGCGCATTGGAGCAGACACCTTGAGCGTGCTAGATTTCTACCGCTATATTGATGAGGAAATTAAATCAGTAAAAGCCAACGACAAGACTGGCTTTGAATCATGGAAGGACGGCTTTATTGAAGC
>Ga0105045_10003269_pt1 | contig 13891 bp, 13 predicted proteins | sample MAT02_FD_78089 | JGI IMG/M metagenome (GOLD analysis project Ga0105045, IMG submission 78089) | Freshwater microbial communities from Lake Fryxell liftoff mats and glacier meltwater in Antarctica - MAT-02 (megahit assembly) | ecosystem: Environmental > Aquatic > Freshwater > Ice > Liftoff...
CAAGGAGACAAGGAGACAAGGAGACAAGGAGACAAGGAGACAAGGAGACAAGGAGACAAGGAGACGGTCCATCGCTACCGATAGGCGCTCCTTGTCTCCTTGTCTCCCGAGCGAGCGCAGCGAGCGATTCTCCCTGTCTCGCTCACTCCTCCAGCTCGCGCAGGATCGCCTCATCTACAGGGAAGCTGTTCTCCGGGCCGGGGAAGCTGCCAGCGTGAATATCGGCGACGTAGCGGGTGATGCCATCGCGCATCAGGGCGCCAGCGTTGACGTAGAGGCGGCCGAAGGGCAGGCCGAAGCCGGGGAACAGCCCGAGCATCTCGTGGGTCACAAGCACCTGGCCGTCCACGTCGGGGCCGGCGCCGATGCCAATCGTGGGCACGCGCAGCTTCCGCGTGATGATCGACGCCAGCGCGGCGGGCACCGCCTCCAGCAGCACGGCCCAGCAGCCGGCCTGCTCCATCGCCACGGCGTCGTCGATCAGGCTGCGCGCGGCCTGGGCATCCTTGCCGCCAACCACCGTCATGCCGCCAAGGCTTGCGGCCGTCTGGGGCGTCAGGCCGATATGGCCGATCACCGCGATGCCAGCCTCCACGATGGCGCGCGCGATCGGCGCCTGGCGCGCGGTGCCCTCCAGCTTCACGCAGTCCATGCCGGCCTCTTTGATGTGGCGGGCCGCGTTGCGCACGGCCTCCGCGAGGTCGCCGGCCTGATACGACATAAACGGCATGTCGCCCACCAGCACGGCGCGGCGCGCGGTGCGGCCCACGGCCTTCGCGTGGTGAATCATCTCGTCCATCGTCACCGGGGCCGTGCCGGGGTAGCCCAGCATCACCATGCCAAGCGAGTCGCCCACAAGGATCACATCGACGCCGGCCTCGTCGACCAAGCGGGCAAGCGGCGCATCGTAGGCCGTGAGCATGCTAAATTTCTGCTGGCCCTTCCAGGACTGGAGCGCGGGGATCGTGAGCTTGGCGGTCGGCATTGACGGTTCCTTATTATCCACAGATGACACAGATTTCGGGCCCATGTAAGGGTTCCGGAAGTCAACTGACTGTCGCGTACACGCGACAGCTTGTACCTCACTCCGACGAGTCGGACGGATACGATTGGTCGGTTGACAACGACCCGCCAGGAAGAGGTCTACCCTCGCTGGCATGGTACTTCGCCGCAATGTTCCGCGCCGCGTTGAGGTCGGCATGCAGCTCGAAGCCACACACCCGACACACAAACCGGCCACGGGAACGGCGGTTGTTGCGGGCGACATGCCCACAGCAGCTACAGGTCTGCGAGGTATGCCGGGGATCAACCCCAGCCACCGTACAGCCCCGTTCCTCGGCTTTGTACACAATAAAGGACTTCAATTGGGCAAACGACCAGCTATGCACTTTGCGGCTCGTGCGGGTCTGCTTGCGGATCTTCGTGCGCGTGCGGATGTTGGTCAGGTTCTCCAGCACAAGCGTTGCGCCGGGAGACGCCGCCCGTACAATCTGCGTACTCAGGACGTGATCACAATCACGGCGAAAGCGGGCCTGCTTCCCGCGCACCTTCCGAAGATGCCGCTTCGCGCTCTTACTCCCCTTGCGCTGCAGCTGGCGTTTGAGGTAGAACAGCCGCCCCTCCACCGCCTTCCACGCGGGCTTGCCCAGAAAGCGATTGTTGCTCGTGACGGCGGGCTGGGCGATACCCAGGTCAACGCCGATCACCTCGTCGGTCGGCTCCACAGCGGGGGCGGGCACGGTCACGGCGACATGCAGCCACCAGACACCGCGCCGGTTGATCAGGTCGGCGGTAGCAACCGGACAGCCCGCGTAGTGGGCGTGGTAATCGGGCACGTTGAAGCGGATGGTCTGCCGCCCGCCCGTGGTGCTCATCCGCACGGTTTGGCTTTCCCAATCCACGCGGTAGGTATGCAGATTGTAGCGCGGCGGGCAGGCGTCCGATTGCGGCATCCTGACTGTGCGCCCCTGCTTCTTGCGCACGAACGCGCTTTTGACGGCCTCGGTGGCTTTGACTCGCGCTTGCACCAGCAGATCCGAGACGAGCGCGGGATAGGCGGCCTTCGTCGCGTAGTAGGTTGCGTGATGCAGCGTGACCCCATTGGTCACCTGCTGATCCCACCCGACGCGACACACGGCGTTAAACGCCGCCGTGAACAGGCGGCTGGTGTCGGCCAGCAGCCCTGCTTGTGCCGTGGAGGGGGTGAGCTTCACGCGAATCGTCCGTTGCATAAGGACATTTTACCATATATACAGCGCTTCTGCAACAAACTGGCAACCCGGCGCTTCCCCTGCCGCCGAAAGGCAGGCAGTCCCCGCGCCGTGGCAATGCCGTACCAGCTACGAAGGAGTTCTCTTCTTATGGGCCGGAATCGGTGCCGCCATTCTACTGCGCATATGCGCCAGGCGTCAATTGCTAGCGCCAATCCACCAGGGCTGATGCAACGTCCCGAGCCAAGGCCAGTTAGGGTCGAAAATAGGCCGGAAATCTGCGTCATCTGCGGATAAAACGCCCGGCGGTCGGACTTTGCATCAGCCCCGCCAATCCACCAGGGCTACGTCATGGTCGGCGCTCTTGCCAGAACCCGGCGGTTGAAACCGCGGCGGCATGGCCTGCGGCCGCGCGTCGGCCTGCGCCGAAGCGTCCGGACGCGCCCGCCGGCCGACCATGACGTAGCCCTAACCGCTCCGTATGCTGCTTGCAGAGTGGCGGTGGAAGTGTTAAAATCGCTTTTACCGCAGGCTGCATGGAGCGCAGAGTTAGATCACAATACCGTAGGGGCCGACCGGCTCTACTGGAGGCGTCTGTGTTGATCGAGACCGATCTCATCCAGGCAGACCAGGAGCATCTGCTCCACCCGCTGTACCACCCAAGCGCCCACCAGGATCCAAAGCTCTGGGTCGAGGGCCGTGGCGCCATCGTGACGGATAGCACCGGCAAGCAGTTTATCGATGGCCTGAGCGGCCTGTGGAACGTGAATGTCGGCCACGGGCGTGAGGAACTGGCCAAGGCTGCCTACGATCAGATGCGCCGCCTCGCGTTCTACTCGGCCTATGCTGGCTCTACGAACGAGCCCGCCGTCCGCCTGGCCGAGAAGCTCTCCGAGCTGATCTACCCCTCGATCAACACCTTCTTCTTCACCAGCGGCGGCGCCGAGAGCACCGAGAGCTCCCTAAAAACGGCGCGCTTCTACTGGAAGGCCCACGGCAAACCAGAGAAGGTGAAGTTTATCTCCCGTATGCGCGGCTACCACGGCGTAACAATGGCTGCCATGGCCGCCACGGGCCTGCCCGTCTACTGGCCCATGTTCGAGCCGCGCATGCCCGGCTTCTCCCATATCGAGTCGCCCTACCCCTATCGCTTCGTCAACAAGACGCCCGAGGTGAGCGATGGCGTCGCCGCCGCGAATCTGCTGGAGCAGGCGATTCTGCGCGAGGGCGCCGATACGGTGGCGGCCTTCATCGCCGAGCCGGTGCAGGGCGCGGGCGGCGTGATCCCGCCTCAGGATGATTACTTCCAGCGCATTCGCGCGATCTGCGACCAGTACGAGGTGCTGCTGATCTCCGACGAGGTGATCACCGGCTTCGGGCGCACCGGCAAGTGGTTTGGCCTGGAGCACTACGGCATCGAGCCAGATATCGCCCAGTTCGCCAAGGGCATTACCTCCGGCTACGTGCCGCTCGGCGGCATCGGCGTCAGCGACAAGATCCGTGAGGCGATCAACAGCGTGCCGCCCGACCAGCGCTGGATGCACGCCTTCACCTACTCCGGCCACCCAACTACCTGCGCCGTCGCCCTCGCCAACATCGCCATCATCGAGAGCGAGGGCCTCGTGGATCGCGCCGCCACCACGGGCGCCTACCTCAATCAGGCGCTCCAGGAACTGGAGGAGCTGCCGAGCGTGGGCAATGTGCGCGGCAAAGGCATGATGGCCGCCGTGGAACTGGTGGCCGATAAGGCGACCAAAGCGCCCTTCCCTGCCTCCGCCAATATGGGCCCCCGCGTGATGAAGGAGATGATGAAGCGCGGGCTCTACACGCGCGTGCTCGGCGATACTATCCTGCTCGCGCCGCCCCTGATTACGCCAATCGAGACCATCGACCAGATCGTGCAGATCCTCGGCGAGTCGATCGCCGCTGTCAGTTGATATGTTTCTTGCGTAAGATAGTTGACAATACGCCGCATGCGGCCTAAGATAGGCGCACAGAGCCAGCAGGAAATGGAAAAGGAGCGAGCGATGGCCTCAGTCACCCAGGAGAGCCCCACCACGTTGAACACGCGGAAGATCGTCGTCGCAGGCGTGCTCGGTGCCATCGCGATTGTGCTCGGTGTTACCCAGTGGGGCTTCATCCCCATGCCCAGCGGCATTCAGGCGACGATCATGCACGTGCCGGCGATCATCGGCGCCGTGCTCGAAGGCCCAATTGTCGGCATCCTCGCGGGCGGCATCTTCGGCATCTTTAGCATGCTCCAGGACACGACAGGTCTGTTCACCAACCCGCTGGTCTCGGTGCTCCCACGTCTGCTGATCGGCCTGACTTCCTGGCTCGTCTACCGCAGCCTGGTGAAGGTGAACCTGGATCTGGCGGCCGCTGTGGCCGGGGTGGTCGGCACGCTCACCAACACGATCTTTGTGGTGGGCGCCCTGGTCGCCTTTGGCCTGCTCCCCCTGGCCGTCGTCCCGACGCTGATCCCCAATGTGATTGCCGAGGTGGTACTCGCCGCCGTGATCACCCCGCTCGTGGTCCGTGGCGTGAACCTCGTGCGCTCCGGACGCACCTCCGCCACCGACACCACCCCGCGCGATAAGTCGTCTTTCTAAGTGCTGAGTGCTGAGTAGCGAGTGCTGAGTCCTCTCGGTAGCAACCCATTCCCGGCGCCACTCAGCACTCAGCACTCAGCACTTTGCCCGGTACTCAGCACTTTGCCCGACGCACTCAGCACTTCCCCCATTATGCTTGATGTCCGCGAGCTTGCCTTCGCCTACAACGCTGGGCGCCCCGACGCGATCATCGCCCTGCGCGGCGTGTCGCTCCAGGTGGCGCCCGGCGAGCTTGTGGCGATCATCGGCCACAACGGCAGCGGCAAGAGCACGCTCGCCAAGCTGCTCAACGCCAGCCTGCTACCCACCAGCGGCAGCTTCAGCGTGGATGGCGTAGAGGCCACCGACGATCAGCTCTGGGAGATCCGCCGCCGCGTGGGCATGGTCTTCCAGCGCCCCGACGACCAGCTGATCGCCAATACGGTGATCGACGATGTGGCCTTCGGCCCCGAGAACCTCGGCCTCCCGCGTGAGGAGATCGAGCGCCGCGTCCACGAGAGCCTCAGCACCCTCGGCCTCGCTGATCGCCGCCACGCCCAGATCAGCGAGCTCTCCGGCGGCGAGAAGCAGCGCGTCGCCCTGGCCGGCGTGCTCGCTATGCGCCCCAGCTACATCATCCTCGACGAGCCCACCACCATGATCGCGCCTGCTGTGGCCCGCCAGGTGCTGCGCCTCGCCCACGATCTGCGCGACCGCTCCGGCGTTGCGCTGCTGCATATCACGCACTTTATGCACGAAGTGGTGAGCTTCGACCGCGTGATCGTGATGGACGGCGGCCGCATACTGATGCAAGGCCCCCCCCGCGAGATCTTCGCCCGCGCCGACGAGCTGCGCGCCGTTGGCCTTGATGTGCCCCAGGTAACTCAGGTGGCCCAGCGCCTGCGCGCCCGCGGCCTCCCGCTCCCGCCCGCCGTCCTCACTGCCAACGAGCTCGCCGACCAGCTGGCGCCACTTGCGACGGGTGAGGCCAAGGAGACAAGGAGACAAGGAGACAAGGAGACAAGGAGACAAGGAGACAAGGAGACACCTAGCGGCGCCGTCAGGCTGTCTCCCGGTCTCCCGATCCTGGAGGCCCGCGAGCTGCGCTTCACCTACATGGCCGGCACGCCTCTGGCCGAGGAGGCCCTGCGCGGCGTGAGCTGTGCGGTGTATCCCGGCGAGACTCTGGCGCTGCTCGGCGGCACCCAGGCCGGCAAGAGCACCCTGATCGAGTTCTTCGCCGGGCTGCGTGTCCCGCCCCGCGCTCAGCTGTTCGCCGCCGGTCAGGATGTCGCCGCACCCGGCTTCGACCTCGACGGGCTGCGCGAGCGGGTTGGGATTGTGTTTCAGCAGCCCGAGACGCAGCTCTTCGAGGAGACGGTGGGCCTCGATGTGTCGTTTGTGCCGCGCCGCCGCAAGCTGCCCCCCGCCGAGTCGCGCGCCATCGTCGAGCGCGTGCTCTCCGAGGTCGGCCTCGACTACGAGACCTTTCGCTTGCGTTATGTCTATGCCCTCAGCGGCGGGCAGAAGCGCCGCGTTGCGATCGCCGGCGTGCTCGCCGCCGGGCCGCAGGTGCTGATCCTGGACGAGCCTGTGGCCGGGCTCGACCCCAGGGGCCGCGCCGAGCTTGCCGCGCTGGTGGCCGACCTGACGCGCCGCCAGGGCCTGACGGCTATCCTGGTGGGCAATACCATCGACGAGCTGGCCGAGCTGGCCGACCGCGCTGTGGTGCTGCACCAGGGCCGCGTGGTGATGGAAGGCCCCCTGCGCGAGCTGATGCGCCGCGCCGAGGAGCTGCACGCCCTTGGCCTGGAGCTGAGCGAGTCCGCCGAGGCCGCCCTGGTGCTGCGGCGGGTCTTCCCCGATCTCCCCACCGACCTGCTGCACGCCGAGGATCTCGAGGCGGCGCTCGCCGCACAGCTCGGCCTGCCGCCAGCCGCCGAGCCAGGGCCAACAGCGGCCCTGCCAGTGGATGAGCACGCCAATGGCAGTTGAGTTCTCGCGCAACATCACCTTCGGCCAGTATCTCGACCTGGGCTCGCCCATCCACCGGCTCGACCCGCGCACAAAGATCGTGGGCACCGGCCTGCTAATGTTCGCCCTGCTCACGGCGCGCACCTTCCCCGCGCTAGGCGTGGCGCTGCTCAGCGCAATACTGGTGCAGGTGCTGGCGCGCATCCCGCTGGGCTACACCCTGCGCGGCATGCGCCTGCTCTTCACCACCATGCTGATCATTTTCTCGCTCCAGGTCTTCTTCTTCGCCAACCCCCGCGACCCCTGGTGGCAGTGGGGCATCCTCTCGCTCTCCTGGGATGGGCTGCGCCAGGGCCTGCTCACGCTCTCACGCGTGCTGCTGCTCTACTACTTCACCAGCACGCTCATGTTCACCACGGCGCTGATGGATCTGGCCGACGGTATGGAGGTGCTGCTCGACCCGCTCAAGCGCCTGCGCGTGCCGGTGAACGAGCTGGTGATGACCTTTGTGATCGCGCTGAAGTTTGTGCCGCTCCTTGTAGCCGAGCTGGAGCGGCTGATCAAGGCCCGCGCCGCGCGCGGCGAGCGCTTCAACCAGGGCAGCATCGTGGAGCGCGGCCGCAAGGTGGGCGCGGTGCTCATCCCGCTGTTTGTAAATGCCCTGAGCCGCGCCGAGGTGCTGACGACCGCCATGAACGCGCGCTGCTACCGGGGCGGCCAGGGCCGCACCAAGCGCCGCTTGCTGCGCATGCGCCCCGCCGACTGGCTCGCCCTCACTGTTGTCGTCGCCTTCGTCACCGCAATCTTCGCCGCTGGGCGCCTGGCTCTTTGACGGACGACCGACGACCGACCACCGACGACCGGGGGGAGGCCTATCGGCTATCGGCTATCGCCACCTTGTACGGGCGCGCTATAGCGCGCCCCTACGCGGCTATCGGCTATCAGCTATGGAAGACCTGACCGAGCGCGCCCTCGCCCACCTCGACACGGCGGCCCTTGAGCATTTCCTCGTTGCCCTCGTGCAGACGCCCAGCGTCTACCTGCCCGGCGTGCCTGGCGCCAACGAGGAGGAGGCCGCTCGCCGCGTCTTCGAGCTGCTGCGCGGCTGGGGTTGGTCGCCCCGCTGGGAGGAGGTGGCCCCTGGCCGCCCCAACGTGATCGCAGAGCTGCGTGGCAGCCTCGGCCCCGGCCCGCTTCTGCTGATGGAGGGCCACACCGATGTCGTCACCCCTGGCGACCTGGCGGCCTGGCGCGACGACCCGTTCGCGGGCCGCGTCGAAGGGCGCACGCTCTACGGCCGCGGCGCCTGCGACATGAAGGGCGGCTTGACAGCAATGCTCTTCGCCGCCCGCGCCCTACAGCTCGCCGGGGCGCCGTTTGCGGGCACCTTGCGCTTGCTGGTGCCAGTGGACGAAGAAGGCATGATGCTGGGCGTCAAGGCGCTGGTGGCGCGCGGCCACGCCGATGGCGCCGTCGGCTGCATCGTGTGCGAGCCAGAGGGCGGCGAGCTCTGCGTGGCCCAGAAGGGCTCGCTGCGGCTGCGCCTGCTCTCCTATGGCCGCATCGCCCACGGCGCAATGCCCCACACCGGCGTGAACGCCCTGGCTGGGATGGTGCGCTGGCTTGGCCGCGTGCTGGAGCTGGAGGGCGCCATCAATGCGGAGCACGGCGCGCACCCGCTGCTCGGCCCCTGCTACATCAGCCCCACCGTGGCGCGCGCGCCGCTCAGCGGCGATGCCTCACAGCTCAACTGCCTGCCCGACCTCTGCGACGCCTTCCTCGACATCCGCACCGCACCGCCGCTGGAGCACCCGGCGCTGATCGCGCGCATCGAGGCGCTCGCCGAGGCGGTGCGCGCCGAGCACCCGGCCCACCGCTTCGCCGTGGAGCTGATCGACGACCGGCCCGCCACAGAGATCGACCCGGCTCACCCGCTGGCCCGCGCTGTGGCGGAGGCCCACGCGCGCGTCTACGGCGCGCCGCCGCCGCTCGGCGGGGTGCCCGGCTCCACCGACGGCACAATCATCGCCCGCGAGCGCGGTGTGCCCGTGGTAGTCTACGGCCCCGGCGACAAGTGGCTGCCCCACCAGCCTAACGAGCACGTTGATCTCGACGAGGTCGCGCAGGCAGCCCGGGTCTACATCATCGCGGCGCTGCGCCTGCTGGGTGGGGCTACGCCGCTATCCTCAAAAGGCGTTTAGACCACGAAGAGCCGTTTGGACCACGAAAAGCCGTTTGGACCATGAAAGGCCGTTTGGACCACGAAAGGCCGTTTGGACTACGAAAGGCCGTTTGGACCACGAAAGCGCGAAAGGCCGCGAAGAGCGCGAATCCGATCCCGCCGCTTCGCGCTCTTCGCGTTCGCGTCCTTCGCTTCCATTCGCGCCATTCGTGGTCCAAACGGTTCGCGTTCGCGTCCTTCGCTTCCATTCGCGCCATTCGTGGTCCAAACGGTTCACGTTCGCGTCCTTCGCCCCCCTTCGCGCCATTCGTGGTCCAAACGGTTCGCGTCCGCGTCCTTCGCCTGCCTTCGCGCCGTTCGTGGTCCAGACGGGTTCGTGCTCAGTACTTCGCCATCGAGCTGTCCACATCGTCGGCCCAGCGCAGCACGCCGCCCACCATGTTCTTCACCTTGCGGAAGCCGGCCCTCTTCAGCAGCTCCACCGCGCTGCCGCTGCGGGCGCCGCTGCGGCAGTACACCACCATCTCAAGTGAGCTGTCGAGCTCGCTCAGGCGCTCGGGCAGCTGGTCCACCGGGATTACCTTGTCCGTGCCGGGGATAGCCGCGATCTCCACCTCGTAGGGGTTGCGCACATCCAGCAGGTACGGGCGGTCGTCGCGCTGCAGCCACTCGGCCAGCTCGCTGGGTGTGATCTCGTATTGATTGCTCAAGCTGTTCACCTCCGGCAGAATGCCACAGAACTGGTCGTAGTCGATCAGCGCGGTGACGGTCGGGTTGTCGCCGCAGACAGGGCAGGCCGGGTCACGCCGCAGCTTCAGCTCGCGGAAGCGCATCGCCAGGGCGTCGTACAGCATCAGGCGGCCCACCAGCGTCTCGCCGATCCCCGTGATCAGCTTGATCGCCTCGGTCGCCTGGATCGTCCCGATCACGCCGGGCAGCACGCCCAGCACGCCGCCCTCGGCGCACGATGGCACCAGCCCAGGTGGCGGCGGCTCCGGGTAGAGGCAGCGGTAGCACGGCCCGCCATCCTTGGGCGAGAAGACCGTCGCCTGCCCCTCGAAGCGAAAGATGCTGCCGTACACATTCGGCTTGCCCAGCATCACCGCCGCGTCGTTGGTGAGGTAGCGCGTGGGAAAGTTGTCGGTGCCGTCCACGATCACATCGTAGGGCGCCATAATCTCCAGGGCGTTCGCCGACGTGATCTGCGTCTCGTAGGTCGTCACCTCGATGTGCGGGTTCAGGTCGTGCAGGCGCGCCTTCGCCGACGCGGTCTTCAGCATGCCGACCGTGGCGCTGCCGTGGACGATCTGGCGCTGCAGGTTGCTCTCGTCCACCACGTCGAAGTCCACCAGGCCAATATGCCCGACGCCGGCTGCGGCCAGGTAGAGTGCGAGGGGCGAGCCGAGACCGCCCGTGCCGATCAGCAGCACGCTGCCCTGCTTCAGCTGGCGCTGGCCCGTCATGCCAACCTCGGGCATAATCAGGTGGCGGCTGTAGCGGCGGATCTCCTCGTTAGAAAGCGTTGCCTCGCTCATAAATCTCCCCCGGCGATAGCTGGAATAATGCTCACCGTCTCGCCATCCTTCACGGGCGTTGCCTCGCCCTGGAGGTAGCGAATATCTTCGTCGCCCACATAGATATTCACAAAGCTGCGCAGCTTGCCATCGTCGCCGAAGATCTGCTTGCCGAGGCTAGGGTGCTGCTCCACCAGACCGCGCAGCAGCGCGCCAACATCCTCAGCATCCAGGGCGACGCTCGCGCTGCCGCCGGCAAACTGGCGCAGGGCGGTGGGGATCGTAATCGTCACGGCCATAGCTGAAGCTCCTCTTCCATAAAGCGTCCGCCCGAATCTACCAGTAGCCAACTTGCCAGCTCGGCGGCGGCGCCTGCGCGCACCGACTGAATCACAAAGGCGAAGCTCGTCCCGCCGATCGCCTGAGCACCCACCCGGTCGCGCTCCGACGGCGTGGCGGGATAGTCAGGGTGCGAGTGGTAGCAGCCCACAATCTCCAGGCCGCTGGCCCGCGCCTCCCGGTCGGCCCGCAGATAGTCGCGTGGGTCGAGGTAGAAGCGGTCGCGGCGTGAACTGGGGTCGTCGCTCTCCGCGAGGCTCACCTGGCCAGCCCAGCGATTCTCCACAGCGAAGGCGCTCAGCGCCGTCTTCAGCTCGCCGTCGAGGCTGCCGAACAGCAGCCCGACGCACTCGTCGGGGTAGGTTGCCTCGGCGTGGGCGGCGATAGACTGGGCCGCCTCGGGCGACAAGCGTAGCAAGTGTGTCACCATAATGATTGCGTCGGGGCGCCCCTTGTGGGCGCCCATCACAATGATTTCGTCGAGGCGCCCCTTGTGGGCGCCCGCTTAGGGAATCTTAAATCCCCCCGCCATCCTCAAAATCATCCTCGCCCCAGAAGCGCTCGCTCAGGTAGCGGGCGGCGCTGTCGCACAGGATCGTCACCACCACGCCGGCGCGCAGCTCGCGGGCCACGCGCAAGGCGGCCACCACGTTCGCGGCGGCGGAGATGCCCACGAGCAGACCCTCCTGGCGGGCGAGGCGGCGGGCCATCGCGAAGGCGGCTTCGCTAGCAACCTCCAGCACGGCGTCGGGCGCGTTGGGGTCGTAGATGCTCGGCACGAGCCGCGAGGAGGCCATGTGCTTCACGCCCTCAAGCGCGTGGTACGGGCCATCTGGCTGCACCGCGATCGCCTGGAGCCCCGGCGCAAGCTCGCGCAGACGCCGCGAGCAGCCCATAAACGTGCCGCTGGTGCCGAGGGCGGCCACAAAATGCGTCACGCGGCCGCCGCTCTGCTGCCAGATCTCGGGGGCGGTGCTCTCGTAGTGGGCCAGCGGGTTGGCGGGATTGCTGTACTGGTCGGGGTAGAAGAAGCGCTCCGGCGCCTCGGCCACCAGGGCGCGGATCGTACTGATCGCCAAGTCCATGCCCTCAGCGGCATCGGTGAGGATAAGCTCGGCGCCCAGGGCGCGCAGCGTGCTCACGCGCTCGGGGCTGGCGTTGGCTGGCATGGCCAGGGTTACGCCGTAGCCCAGGGCCGCGCCGATGGTGGCGTAGGCGATCCCCGTGTTGCCGCTGGTGGCGTCGGCCACGCGCATGCCGGGCCGCAGCAGGCCGCGCCGCTCGCCGTCGCGCAGCATCCAGAGCGCGGGCCGATCCTTCACCGAGCCGCCCAGGTTCTGCCACTCGGCCTTGGCGTAGAGCTCCACGCCAGGCGGTAGGCCCTCAGCCACGCGGGTGAGCCGCAGCAGCGGCGTGTTGCCGATCAAGTCGAGCGGTGTGATCATAGCGAGGGTACAGGGTACAGGGTACAGGGTACAGGGTACAGGAAACAGGGCGAGCGCAGCACATCGAACGGTCGTCAGTCATTGGGGGGCGAGCGTCCAGGCAAGGGGTTAGGCCGTTCTGATGCGCTACCCCTGTCCTCTGTCCCCAGTGCCCCGTTCCCTTGCTTTTTGCGGTAGGCGATCACGGCGGTCTGGATGGTGTGCAGGGCGAGGGTCGCGCAGCGGGGCCGCGCGCGGGCCACCTCACGCCCCAGCAGATCGATCACGTCGGCGTCGTCCATGGCCAGCACCGCGTCCAGGCCCTTGCCCGGCAGCTCCTCGGCCAGCAGCGAGGCGGCGGCCTGGCTGATCGTGCAGCCCTGGCCCTCGAAGCTCAGCGCCTCCACCCGCTCGCCACCCGCATCTACCTTGAGGTAGATCATCACCGTGTCGCCGCAGTCGGGGATGCCGCCGGGCATCATCACGTCGGCGCCCTCCAGCGGGCCGTGGTGGCGCGGGCGCTCGTAGTGGTCTAGTAATCTATCAATTATCTGCTGGCGATCCATGGTCAATGCAAAATGCAACATGCAAAAGCCGGGCAGTGTGGTCGAGCAGGCGCTCGATGATAGACTGGCGACCCATGATCAATGCAAAATGCGAAAGCCGGGCAGTGCGGTTTTGCATGTTGCATGTTGCATTTTGCATTTTGCATTACGCGCCCTTCTCGATCGGCAGGCCCACGCTGTTGCCCCACTCCGTCCAGCTGCCGTCGTAGTTGCGCACCTGGGGGAAGCCGAGCAGGTAGGTGAGCACGAACCAGGTGTGGCTGGAGCGCTCGCCGATCCGGCAGTACGCTACCACGTCCTTGTCGGCGGTGACGCCCTGGGCGCCGTACAGCTCGCGCAGCTCGTCGGCGCTCTTAAACGTGCTGTCGTCCTTCACGGCCTTGGCCCACGGGATGCTCACGGCGCTGGGGATGTGGCCGCCGCGCAGCGTGCCCTCCTGGGGATACTCCGGCATATGTGTGCGCTCACCGCTGAACTCCTGTGGGCTGCGCACATCCACCAGAGCCGTGCCGCCGCTCTGCTTGATATGCTCGCGCACTTGGTCGCGGAAGGCGCGGATGCTGGTGTCGTCGCGCTGCGGGGCGCTGTAGCTGCCCTGGGCGTAGCTCGGCACCGCGCGCGTCAGCTCGCGGCCCTCGGCGGCCCACTTGGCCCGCCCGCCATCAAGAATGCGCACGTCGGCGTGGCCGAACAGCTTGAAGACCCAGAAGGCGTACGTCGCCCACCAGTTATGCTTGTCGCCGTAGATCACCACCGTGGTGTCATTAGAGATACCTTTGCTCGCCAGCAGCGCGGCAAAGCGCTTGGCGTCGAGGTAGTCGCGCACCGTATCGTCGTTCAGGTCGGTCACCCAGTCGATCTTGACGGCGCCGGGGATGTGGCCGGTCTCGTAGAGCAGCATATCTTCGTTGCTCTCCACCAGCCGCACGCTGGGGTCGCTCAGATGGTCGGCGACCCATGCTGTATCAACAAGCACCTCTGGGTGCGCGTAGCCGCTCATGGTACGCTCCTCTTGCTATGGCGTTGGTACGGGCAGATCTCGCGCATTGTACTTCGAGCGTCCCGATAAGTCAAGTTCTTACGCGGGAAAC
>Ga0105045_10003271_pt1 | contig 13889 bp, 11 predicted proteins | sample MAT02_FD_78089 | JGI IMG/M metagenome (GOLD analysis project Ga0105045, IMG submission 78089) | Freshwater microbial communities from Lake Fryxell liftoff mats and glacier meltwater in Antarctica - MAT-02 (megahit assembly) | ecosystem: Environmental > Aquatic > Freshwater > Ice > Liftoff...
CACGTGCCCAAGTTGCCGAGGCCGTTCAAGTCATGCACACAACTGACGCACGCGCGGCCGGAGGCGGCGACGACAGCCCGCTTGATGCGGCGGATCCCTCCAGCACGATCCAGAGCGTGACCAGAAGGATGCCCGGTGCCATCGCGACCAGAGCGATCGCCAACCAATGGCTCGCGGTCCTCAACGTCGGGTGCACGAACGCGACTGCGAATGCAGCCGCGGCATCGCCCCCCCCAATACAGCAGCAGATCCAACAGCGACCCCAGCTGTCGCACAACGGGGGGCACCGGAGCACGCTGCTGGCGGCTTGCGGTCGTCATCGACAGAGTTTACGGCCTCCTGAGCCCCAGGTCCGCGGTGCCCGCCCGGCGGGTGTGCTCGGTCCCGAGGTGTAGGTGAAGCTGGTGAAAACTGGTAGTCAGACGCCGACGGGCCCGGCGCCGATGTCGTTCCTCACGAGCGCGATCGAGCCGAGCATCTCCACGGGCGTCCCTTCGAGGGCGGGGGGGCGAACCCGCCGCCTACCCGGCCCGCCGGGGCTACATCCGCAGCGGAAGCGGCCTGTGGTCGAGAACTGCGACGGCACCGGTGGCGGCGTGGTGCCCTCCCGGGCGATCGGCGGCAACGACCGATGCAGTGGACCCCGGAATTGGCCGATACATGCCGACGAGATCGAGGATGTGGCCCATGAATAGCAACAACACGATCAAAGGCGAGGCAACTTCTAGCAACGTGGAGGCTCCGCTGGGCCGCGGCGCGCAGCGCACCAAGACCTCGCGCCGGCGGATCCTCCTGGCGACCCTCGGCGTGCAGGCGCTGTTGCTGGCCGCGGGCTGGACGTTCACGTTCCGCGAGGTGCGGACGCGCGTGGTGGAAAAGTTCAAGGACCAGATCGTGGCGAGCAACATCGCCACCGTCGAGGCCGTGAGCGTGAAGCTCTGGGAGCTTGTGCCGCGAAAGCTCGCCTACAAGAGCACCGACTGGGAGACGGCCCAGTCGGTGATCGAGAGTCTGAAGATGCCCGCGGGGGGCTTTGCCTGCCTGATCGACGACGAGGGCGCGCTCCTGTGCCACCCCGACATGCGGACCGACCCCAGCCTGCGCAAAATCCGCCTGGGCGACGAGCGGCTCCGCGACGACAGCGGCGCGGGCTCGACGCCGCTCTCGGACCTGCCCCGCACGGGCGTCTCGACGGGCAGGGTCGTGTTCAACGGCGTGCAGACGCACTACCTCGCGACGAGCTATCTGCCGGGCACGAAGGCGCGTCTGTTGGTCCATCAGCCCGAAGAAGGCCTCCTTAGCGCGGGCGAGGCGTCCACCAGCGGTTTGCTGTGGATCGCGCTGGGCATCGGGAGCATCGTGCTGCTCTCGACGGGGCTGACCACGGCCCGGCTCATGCGCCGGCATGACCGCGAACTCGAGGCGATCAACACCGGCCTCGAAGGTGAGGTCTCGCGCCGGGTCGATCAGGCCATGACCTTCCGCGACTCGCTGATCTTCGGGCTGGCCAAGCTGGCCGATTACCGCGACACCGACACCGGCACCCACCTCGAGCGCATCGCCGAGTACGCGGAGCTGCTCGCGCGGCAACTTGCGACGACAACCCCAGAGATCGACGAGGCCTACGTCCGCCGCCTGCGCGTCGCCTCGTCGATGCACGATATCGGCAAGGTGGGCGTCGAAGACGCGGTGCTGCTCAAGCCCGGCAAACTGACCGATGCCGAGCGCGAGCGGATGCAGCGGCACCCGGTCATGGGCGCGGACACGCTGCTGGCCATCCGCGAGAAGATGGGCCACGATGAGCTGCTGGAGATGGCGATCGTGGTGACGCTCGAACACCACGAACGCTGGGACGGCAGGGGCTATCCGCTGGGGCTCGCGGGCGATCAGATCCAGCTCGCGGCCCGCATCGTCGCCCTCGCCGATGTCTACGACGCCCTGACGAGTAAACGCGTCTACAAGGCCGCGATGAGCCACGCGGACGCGGCCGCGATCATCATCAAGGAACGCGGGACTCAGTTCGACCCGGGCGTGGTGGATGCGTTCGTGGCCTGCGGGGCGAAGTTCGCCGAGGCGCGAACGCGTCTCCAGCCACCAGAGGCAGAGGCGGCGATGACGCGTCGCGCGGCGTGAAGCGATGAGTTCCAGGACTTGGTTCGCCGCAAACACCCGCCGCGCCCGAGTCGGCCGTGAATCCGAAGAGCCCGCGATGCGTATGGTCGAACGCACGGCCACGCGGGGGGCGTGGACGGTGTGATCGGCCACAATGAACGACGCGGAAGCACCAGGTCGACCCACGCCCGACGCCGAGTTGGCAGCGGTGCCCTCGCGCGCCGGGGAATCACGCGAGGTCGCCGCGCGGCGGTGGGTCGCGGATCATGGCGACATCCTGTGGAAGTTCGCCCTGGCTCGCGCAAGGTCGAAGGAGGTCGCCGAGGAGATCGTGCAGGAGACGGTGCTGGCGGCGATGCAGGGCTTTGGCACATTCGCGGGAGCATCGTCCGAACGAACATGGCTGCTGGGGATCGCGGCCCACAAGATCGCCGATCACTTCCGGCGCCTGAGGCGGGCCAAGTCTCCCGGAGCGCCCGAGATCTCGCCCGACGCGACGTGCGCGTGTGCCGCGTGCCGGGCCATGTTCTCCGAGAAGGGGATGTGGGCCTGCGTCGCGAAGAGGTGGCCCGATCTGAAACTCAGCGAAACGGAAAGGGCCGACCAGGCCCAGGCTTTGCGGGCGTGTATCGATGCGCTCCCCCCCGGCCAGAGCGAGGCGGTCTGGCTCCGGGACATCTTGGGCATTCCGGCGGTCGAGGTGTGCAAGGCCATGGGCCTGACCGATACTAATCTTTGGTCAAGGATGCACCGCGCCCGCGTGGCGCTGCGGTCGTGTCTGGACACCAAGTTCGGCCTGTCCAAGGAGAAGGGCAAGTGATCCGGTTCGTGCGGGACATGCTGCGAGTGCTGGGCATGCCGTGCCGCGAGCACGTTGTGCTTTTTAGCCGCCAGCTCGACGCCCCGCTCTCGCACGGCGAGACCTTCGGCCTGCGCGTGCACATTGTCTACTGCGGTGGGTGCCGCCGCTTCCGGAAGCACCTGCGCCACATGCAATCGCTCGGGCAGACGCTGGCCCAGCAGGCGGAGACCGAGCCGGGCCTCCCGGCGGATGTCCGCGAGCGGCTCAACGCCCGCGTCGCGCAGGCGGCGAAGAGAAACTAGATCGGGCTGCAAGGCCAACGCCGAGGACGCGACTCACTCAAAGGCAATGTGCCGTCCGTAGCGGCGGCCTGTGCCGCTCTCGCGCTGTGTCGGCGCGGTGGGTGTCTCTGTCGCCCCGGTCCACGATCGTCTCTCACGTTAATGGAGTCCTTGAATGCGTTACCGCCCCGCCGCCATCGCCTATCTGCTCGCTCTGGCCGCCACCCCCGCGCTCGCGGGCTCGTGGATCGAATCCTCCAATGGCGACATCTCCGGCAACCGCCTCTCCCCCTCGCTGCTGAACATCACGCTCGGCAACAACCAGGTCACCGGCACCTTCGGCTCCGGCGACCTCGACTACTTGCGCATCGACATCCCCGCGGGGCTCCAGATCTCCGCAATCAACGTCACGTCATACTCCGGAGGCAGCGTCTCGTTCGTTGGCCTCCAGTCGGGCACCATGTTCTCGATCGATCCGAACAGCGCATCGCCCGCAGCGTTGCTCGGCTACTTCCTCTTCGGTAACGGGAACCTCAACACCAATATCCTTCCCGCCATCGCCGCGGGTTTCGGAGCCATCGGGTTCACGCCCCCGCTCAACCCCGGCAGCTTCACGCTGTGGCTCCAGGAAACCGGCGGAACCACCGGATACGGTCTCAATCTCATCGCCGTCCCCACCCCGGGATCCGCCGCGGTGCTCGGACTGGGCGTGCTGACACTCCGACGCCGCCGTCGCTGACGCGGTGTCAAAGCCCGAACTCCTTTCTGCTCCGTGCCGGCCCGCGTTCATCGCGGGCCGGTGCTCGTCCCCGCTGCGCGGCTCACAACTTTTCGGACAGCAGCGTCCGAACACAAATTTCGTTCTGATGCGCCTCCCTGCCCGGGCGCGGCGCACCAGCCGAGGTCACGCTGAGCGCCGATGGGAAAGAGGTTGCTTGCCGATACCCCCGCCGATGGCACCGTCCCCGCCGCTTTCGTCGCCAGCGAAACCCTGGAACTCCGCATTCACCTCGGCTCACCAGAAGCACGCTGTGAACAACTGGCACGGCGGTTGTTGAGGCACGCCGGCCAGCATGTCTGCGCGCTGGTGACCGGAGCTGGAGCCGGACCTCTCGGCGGCGGTCCGCAAGCGGCTCAACGCCCGCGTCGCGCGGACCGGAATAAAATCCTGATCGGGCTGCAAGGCGCGGGCCGCGAACGCGACTCACCGATGGGCAACGTGCCGTCCGTCATGGCGGCCCGTGCCGTTTCCGCGCTGTGTCGGCGCGGACGGTATCACTCTTGCCCCGATCCACCCTCGTCTCTCTCCAGAGGAGTAGTTCATGTCGATCTCGAATCGTTCCAAGGCCTTTGTCCTGCTCGGCATCGCCGCACTCACTGCCGCTGCCCACGCTCAGCCCGTGGAGCTGCGCGTCACCGTGCAGAACCTCGCACCGGCGAACAGTGTGTCGTTCGCGGCGCTGCGCCTCGGCTTTCACAACGGCACGTTTGATTCCTTCAACAATGGGCAGGCCTCCGGCATGCCGGCTATCTCGATCGCGGAGGGTGGCACCGGTAACCTTTGGTTCCCGGCGTTCGCCGCGGCGGAGCCGAACGCGACACTGGGCTCGGTCGTTCGTCCGGCCGGGGGGTCCTTGCGGCCTGGCGAGTCGGCTTTCTCGGACTTCTTGGTTGACCCTTCGATCAATCGCTTCTTCACGTTCGGGTCGATGGTGGTGCCCAGCAACGATCACTGGATCGGTAACGACAACCCGATGCAGTACATGCTGTTCAACGCGATGGGCGAGTTGAACATCACGTCCATCTCACAGTTTGGGCGCCAGGTCTGGGACAACGGGTCCGAGACCGAAGACCCGGCCAACGCAGCATTCCTGGTCGGCAGCGTGAACGCGAACCGCACGCCCCAGAACGGCGTCGTCAGCTTCAACTTTGACCGGCTCGATGCGTTCAACGGCCTGACCACCACGGCGGGATACGTGTTCCAGCGGCAGTTCGGCGCGAACGACGAGATCTACCGCATCTCCTTCGCTGTCGTGCCCGCGCCCGGTGCGGCGGCCATGCTCGGCATGGGCGGCCTCCTCGCGGCCCGGCGTCGTCGCCGCTGATCGCAGCCGTTTACCTTCGCTCCAAAGCAGCCCCGGCATCGGCCGGGGCTGCTTGCATGCGCTCTCCGGCCGCGGCCCACCCCGGGTCGACGGTCGCATGCCGTTGACGGCCCGCCGAAACGGGCTTCGCCGCGCGGCACCAAATCCGTGAGTCGAGCATAGATTTCCGAGAGGCCGCCGCCGCGGCCCGCATTGTGGCCCTAGCAGCGAGTCCGGTCATGCCTCATCCCTTCATTGCGCACACCCTCCCCGCCCTCCCCCCGGCGCAGACGCCGGAGTCCGCCGCACGGGCTTTTTACGATCGTGTTCGAACCCGGCGGAGCGTGCGCTTCTTTTCGGAGCGGGCGGTGAGCGAGGAGACGCTCCGCTGGTGCGTGGCCGCGGCGGGAACGGCCCCGAGCGGCGCGAACAAGCAGCCGTGGCGGTTCGTGTGCGTTCGTGACCCCGGGCTCAAGCACGAGATCCGGGCCGCGGCAGAGGCCGAGGAACGCGAGTTTTACACCCGGCGGGCAAGCCCGGAGTGGCTCGCCGATCTTGCTCCGCTCGAGACGACGGCGGACAAGGCATTTCTTGATGTTGCGCCGTGGCTAGTGATCGTGTTCAAGTGCATGAAAGCCGACGCCGGGCAGGGATCGGAGCAGGTGTACTACCCGAACGAGTCGGTGGGCATCGCCGTTGGACTGTTCCTGGCGGCGGTACACCACGCCGGCTTGGCCGCGTTGACGCACACGCCGAGCCCGATGGGGTTCCTGAGCAAGGTCCTCGGCCGTCCCGAGTCCGAGCGCGCCTTCGTACTGATCCCGGTGGGGTATCCGGCTGAATCGTGCATCGTTCCAGACATTCACCGCAAGAGCATCGAGGAGATCATGGTCGTTCGGTGAGTGATGCGGATGGCGGGCGACTTCCCGGGGACCGCCGGGTGCCGCCGATGTCTCGTGCCGCCCGAGTCGGCTTCACGCCGGCGCTCGTCGGCGGCACACCCCTTCGGAGCGGTTCCCGCCTGTGCTCACCGATCCCGACCGCTTTTCACCCCCCATAATCCGCCACTCCTCAACACATTGTCAACAGTCTGTTCGGTGTCTGTAGGGAAACTTGCTTCGTTCGGCGGCTGAATGCGATATCATGCTGTGCAGCCGCCAGCCGGTCGAACGCCGAAACTCTTTGGCGGCCGGGTGGTTTCAAGGTCAGACGCATGAGCATGACTCGGCAGAACGTCCTGATCCAGACCCACGCCGCCCGGCAACAGGCGGCGGACGTTCTCAAGCAGCTCGAAGCCGCCTTGGCCGAGTGTCAGTCCCAGCTCAAGGCCGAGCAGCGCATCGACCACGTCAAGCTCGTCACCGGCAAGTCCAGCCTCGAAACCGCCATCGCCCAGACCCAGCGAATGCTCGAGTCGCTCGATCGCGCCCTCGACGAAGCCCGCAAGGCCCCCGGGGAAGACGCTGGCCCGGCCCATCAGTCCCCCACACTTGCAAGCCCAACTCCAGATACCCGGCCCACCCCCGAACCAGCCCACCAGCCAACCATCACCGTCCGCGGCCTGATCGGCCCGGCTCGGACTGCTGGCAAGTACCGCTTCGCCTGACCCGGGAAGTCTTCGCCCCGGTCATCGCTGATGCCGGACGGGAAGTCTCCCCGCCCGCGTCTTGGTCCTCGTCGGGATAGCGTTATCAAGGATTGTGTAAAGACCTTTGCCCGGGGGGGGCGGGGCTCTCGGAGATCGGCATGAACCGTTCAGCCTGGCGTGAGGTGGTTGTGTCTACGTCCCTGGCCGTGACCGCGACGGTCCTGACCCCGGCCGCGCTGATCGCGCGTGCCGGCGCGGCCCTCGACGACAAGGCCCCGCCCGCGGCGGCCCCGAACAAGGCGGCGGCCGCGGTCGACCTCAAGGGCGCCCTCCCGACCGACCCGCGCCTCCTCGCGGGCGAGCTCGACAACGGGATGAAGTACATCGTCGTCAAGCACTCCAACCCGCCCGGCCGGGCCAACATGTACATCCACGTCTCGTCGGGCTCGCTCAACGAGACCGACAAGCAGCGCGGCATCGCCCACTACCTTGAGCACATGGCCTTCAACGGCTCCGAGTCCTTCCCCCCGGGCAAGGTCGTCGACTTCTTCCAGTCCATGGGCCTGACCTTCGGCGTGCACCAGAACGCGTTCACCTCCTTCGACCAGACCGCCTACATCCTCTCGTTCCAGGACGTCAAGCCCGAGACCCTCGAGCGCGGCATGCGGTTCTTCGCCGACGTTGCCACCCGCCTCCTGCTCACCCAGGAAGAGATCGAGAAGGAACGCCAGATCATCATGGAGGAGAAGCGCACCCGCCTTGGCGGCCAGCAGCGCGTCCAGGAATACATCATCGAGCGCATCGCCCCCGGCTCGATCGTTGGCCAGCGCCTCCCCATCGGCGTCGAGCAGACCATCCTCAGCGTGCAGCGCCAGGACTTCCTCGACTACTACTCCAAGTGGTACGTCCCCAGCAACATGACCGTCATGGTCGTCGCAGACACCGATCCCGGCGTCGTCGTCGAGCAGATCAAGAAGTCGTTCTCCGGCGGGGCCAAGAAGGCCAAGCCCACCGACAACGACCCCCTCGTGAGGGCCTACGACAAGACCGCCGCGATCGTCGCCCACGACCCCGAGCTGACCCAGGCCGAGATCGGCATCAACCTGGTCCGCAAGCCGCTGGCCCCCACCACCACCTACGCCGACATGCGCCGCGACCTGGTCGAATCGATCGCCACCGCCGCCTTCAACCGCCGCATGGGACGCAAGCTCGCCGAGGGCAAGGTCTCGTTCCTCACCGCGAGCGCCAGCACCTCCAACCTGTTCAATGCGATGCAGTGGTCCGAGGTCAGCGCCTCGGGCGAGCCGGCCAAGTGGCGCGAGATGCTCGCCGAGGTCGCCCTCGAGCTCCAGCGGGCCCGCCTGCACGGCTTCAGCGTCCGCGAGATCGACGACATCAAAGCCCAGCTGGTCTCCTCCGCCGAGCAGGCCGTCGAGCGAGAGAGCACCGTCCGCGGCGATGCCCTGCTCCGCCAGATCAACTCCGCCGTCGCCACCGGCGACACCATCATGTCCGCCGCCCAGGAGCTCGCCGCCCTCAAGGCCCTGCTCCCCACCATCGCCCCCGCCGAGGCCAGCGACCAGTTCGCTGCGCAGTACGACCCCGCGAACGTCATGTTCGTCGCCCAGCTCCCCACCGGCGTCACCGGCGGCGTCCCCACCGAGAGCGAGCTGGTCGAGCTCGGCGCCAAGGCCCTGAACGCTAAGCCCGAGAAGGAGACCGAGGCCGCCCGGGCCGACACGCTCCTCAAGTCGACCCCCAAGCCCGGCGCGATCGCCGAAGTCGCCACCCACGCCGCCAGCGAGGTGACCAGCGCCTGGATCGACAACGGCGTCCGCGTCCACTACCGCTTCATGGACATCGAGAAGGACCGCGTCAGCGTCAGCATCAGCCTCGCCGCCGGCGCGATCCAGGAAACGGCCGCGAGCCGCGGCGTTTCCCAGGCCGCCGGCCTGGCCTGGGCCCGCCCCGCCACCTCGTCGCTCTCCAGCACCGACATCCGCGACCTGATGACCGGCAAGAAGGTCCGCGTCGGCGGCGGCGCCGGAATGGACACGCTCTCGCTCACCATCGCCGGATCGCCCGCCGAGCTCGAGCCGGGCTTCCAGCTCGCCCACCTGCTGCTCACCGACCCCGTCATCGAGGCCGCCGCGCTCGATCAGTGGAAGACCAGCGAGCTGCAGTCGATCGCCGCTCGGAGCAAGGATCCGCAGGCGGCCTTCGCCGTCGCGCGGGCCGAGACCGTCTTCGCCGGCAAGGACGTCCGCACCCAGCCCCTCACCGAGGAACAGGTCAAGGCCATCACGCTCAAGGACGCGCAGGCCTGGCTCAGCAACGCCATCAAGTCCGCCCCCATCGAGGTCGCCGTCGTCGGCGACATCAAGCAGGAGGACGCGATGCGGCTGGTCAGCACCTACCTCGGCTCGCTCCCGAAGCGCGACCGCATCTCCGACACGACGCTTGACGAGGCTCGCACGCTCAAGAAAGTCCCCGGGCCCATCGTCACCGACAAGTCGCTCTCGACCAAGACGCCCCTGGCCATCGTCGCCGCCGGGTTCTACGCACCGGACATGACCAACATGCCCGACCGCCGCCAGCTCCAGATGGCCAGCCAGATCCTCAACACCCGCCTGATGAAGGTCATCCGCGAGGAGCGCCAGCTCGGCTACTCCCCCGGCTGCGGCCTCCAGCCCGGGCGCGAGTTCCCCGGCTTCGGCACCTTCACCGCCATCTCCCCCACCGCCCCCGACAAGGTCGAGGCCCTCGTCAAGGGCTTCGACGAGGTCTTCTCGACCTTTGCCAAGGAAGGCCCCACACAGGACGAGGTCGATGTCGCCAAGAAGCAAGTTGCCAACACGCTCGACGACCAGATGAAGTCGCCCGCGTTCTGGTCCGCCCAGCTCGCGGGTTTGGACTACCGCGCCACCAAGCTCGACGAGGTCATGGGCGCGAACGATTACTACCAGACCCTCACGCCCGACCTGCTCAAGACCACCTTCGCCAAGTACTACGTCCCCGGATCGCAGATGCGCGTGGTCATCCGCCCCGCCCCCGAGGCCGCCGGCGAGGCCAAGGACAAGGGCGAGTCCAAGGGCGGCTGAGCCCACTCCGACCACCCCGCACGATTCGATCATTCCAGCGACCGGGCCTCCCACAGGCTCGGTCGCTGTGCTTTTGCGCTCCCCGCGACCCCCTCCCCGCGCCACCCTCAGCCCATACCCTTGAAACCATGTCCCACGACCCCATCGCCCAGGCGACCCTCGACCTCATCCGCCGCACCGACCCGGCCATCGCCGACCTCATGGCGAAGGAAGCCGACCGCCAGGAACACACCCTCGAGCTCATCGCTTCGGAGAACCACGTCTCCCCCGCCGTCATGCACGCCATGGGCTCGTGCCTGACCAACAAGTACGCCGAGGGCTACCCCGGCCTCCGCTACTACGGCGGCTGCGAGTTCCACGACCAGATCGAGTCCATCGCCATCCAGCGCGCCTGCGAGCTCTTCGGATCGAAGTTCGCCAATGTCCAGCCCCACTCGGGCGCACAGGCCAACACCGCCGTCTTCATGGCACTCATGAAGCCCGGAGACACCTTCGCCTCCCTGGTCCTCAAAGACGGCGGCCACCTCTCCCACGGCATGAGCCTCAACTTCTCCGGCACCTACCACAAGCCCGTCCACTACCCCCTCCACTACGCCAAGGACCACCCGCAGTTTGAGCAGATCGACTACGACGCCGCCATGAAGGTCTGCCTCGAACACAAGCCCAAGGTCGTCATGTGCGGCTATTCCGCGTATCCACGCATCATCGACTTCAAGAAGTTCCGCGAGATCGCCGACGCCTGCGGCGCGCTCCTGGTCGCCGACGTCGCCCATATCGCCGGCCTCATCGCCGGCGGCGTCCACCCCTCGCCCTTCCCCCACGCCCACGTCGTCACCACCACGACCCACAAGACCCTCCGCGGGCCCCGCGGCGGGCTCATCCTGACCAGCGACGAAGACCTTATCAAGAAGATCAACCGCGCCGTCTTCCCGGGCGTTCAGGGCGGCCCGCTCATGCACGTCATCGCCGCCAAGGCCATCGCCTTCGGCGAGGCCCTCCGCCCCGAGTTCAAGGCCTACGCCGCCAGCGTCGTCGCCAACGCCAAGGCTCTCGCCGCTGGCCTGAGCAAGCGCGGCTGGCGCATCAGCTCCGGCGGCACCGACAACCACCTCATGCTCGTCGACCTCCGCGGCAAAAACCCCGACCTGACCGGCGCCGACGCCGAGAAGTGGCTCGTCGCCGCCGGAATCGTCTGCAACAAGAACGGCATCCCCGACGACCCACGCCCGCCGAAGTTCACCTCCGGCATCCGCCTGGGCACCCCCGCCATCACCACCCGCGGCCTGGGCACCCCGGAGATGGACACCGTCGCCGCCCTCATCGACCGCGTCCTCACCTCCGGCGGCAAGCCCGAGACTGCCGAAGACGTCAAACGCCAGGTCCAGATCCTCTGCGAGCGCTTCCCCATGCCCGGCGTCGAGTCTCCCGCGCTCTCCCACTGACGCCGCCTCGGTTGCCTTTGGCCCAAGATCATCGTGCCATGCCCACCCTCGCCTACGACATCGCCGACCACTTGGTGTGCCCCGAGGGCGCAGGCCGATTGCACGCGCTCCTGGAACAGCACGATGCCGGTTCGGCCCAGCGCCCGCTCACGCTTCGCCCGATCGCGCTCGGCGGCCAGCCCATCGGCCTGCGCCCCCTGCCCGAAGACCCCCGCGCGTTCGTCGACGCCGTTGTTCACCGCCGCGCCATGCCCCCTGCGGTCCTTCCCGAGGGCCAGACAGTTCTCGCCATCGGGGCCCACGTCGGTTTCTCGTGCGCCATGCTCCTAGCCCGCGATCCGGGCTGCCGCGTCTTCGCCGTCGAGCACGACGACGCCTGCGTCGACCAGTGCCGCCGCAATCTCGGCCCCTTCGCGGCCCGTGCAACGGTGCTGCACGCCGCCGCGTGGGGCCTCTCGGGCGCCGTCCACGTCACGGGCAACGACGAGCGATCCCGTCGCGTGCACGCCCTGGGCTTCTACCCGGACCAGCCGACCCCGCCCTCCGCTGCGACGGGCCTGACGCACGCCCTGACCGTCCCGGCCATCATGGACCGCCTGGGCCTGGATCGTGTCGGCCTGCTGCACCTGGACATCAACGGTGCCGAGGCCGCCGTTCTGGATCAAACCTCCCCCTGGCTCAAGCGTGTCGACGCGGCGATGGTCCACGTCAGCGCCCCCGCCAGCGTTGAACAGATCCGCTGGCGCCTCAGCGAGCAGGGCATGCTCGTCAAGCACGACCCGCGTGACCCGTCGGTGCTCATGGCCCTGAGCCGTCCGCTGGCCGAGGTTCAGCCGCGATTCCCCGTCCCGATGCACGCCTTGGACGCCCCCGTCGGCCCGGGCTGAACGCTTCGGGCCCAAGTCCCCCCCTCCCGCTGGCCGATAACACCCGCCATGAGCACCCTCGGCACGCCCAAGCCGCCCGTCGTCGTTCCCTCCGCCGCCGAGCCGCCGCACATCCGCCGTTCCTGGCGCGTTCTCTTCGAAGCAGACTACGAGGCCGAGGCCTTCGCACGCTGCTGGAACTCGACGGATCGCTCGCTCCCGCCCGTCCGCGTCCACCCCAACGCCCTGGGCAACTCCGAAGTCTGGCTCCGCCACGGCAGCACCGACGCCCAGGTCCTCGATGACACGTTCGTGGGGCTCTATCACCTGCCGCCCCGCGAGCTCAAGCCCGGCGACGTCGTGCTCGACCTCGGCGGCAACATCGGCCTGACGGCGGCCCACTTCGCCGCCCTCCAGCCTGGCTGCCGCGTCGTCTGCGTCGAGATGGACGCCGGCAACGCCCAGATGGCCCGGCGCAACCTCGCCCCCTTTGGCCCGCGCTGCACCGTCTTTCAGGCCGCCGCTTGGGACGCCGACACCACCATCGCCTACTCCGGCACCGAGGAATGGGGCTTCCACGCGCTCGACCCCGCCGCTCCAGCAGCCGCGACCCGGACCGCCCGCGCCGCGCGTGTCGAGTCGATCCTGGCCGAGCTTGGGATCGACCGCGTCGCATTCGCCAAGGTCGATATCGAGGGCGCCGAGGCCCGCGTGCTCGCCGCCGGGGCGTCGTGGCTGAGCAAGATCGACGCGATCAAGGTCGAGTACCACGCCCCGGCGACCCGCGACTCGATGCGGGACGTGCTGCTCGCCACCGGCTTCGTCGTCAGCGACGATCCGGTCCACCCGCGCTGCGTCGTGGGCCTCCGCTGAGTCTCGCCGCGCGGGGCCCGCTCACTTCATCGGGTCCCAGGTCTTCATCGTGCCATCCTTGCCCGATTCATCCGACTCAAGGTCCATCAGTATCTCCCGCATGGGCACGCGGAACTGCTTGGCCGCCAGGCTCAGCTCGTTGTTGAACCGCGGGTGCAGCGTGGTCTCGTCGAACTTCCAGACGCTCTCCTCCAGCACGAACGAGAGCGTGTAGGAACGGGCCTGCCGCTGCCGCTCCCGCCGGGCCGCCTCCCGGAAACGAGCGCGGCGGCTGAGCACCGCCAGATTCATCACGCTCATCGGGATTACCTCGACCATCTTCGCCGTTGCCTTGTCGCCGGTGACCTTGATCTCCGTGAACTTCCATTCTGTGTCGTCGCCCCCGCCCAAACCCCACCCCTGGTTGGTCGCGTAAATGAGGTACCCCTTGCCCGTGTACCCCCTCAGCTGCGACCGCGTGGCCCTATTCCGCATCATCAGCACCTCGCGCATCTCCACCGGCGGGAGCCCCCAGACCTGCTGGGCCGGGGCCGTCAGCCCCGTCTTGAGCAGCCGCTCGTAGTACTTGAGCGTCGAATCGCTGGAGTGTTTCGCGACCGTCGGGCCGTCCATCGATTCCATCGCGGTGCTGTACGCCTCCCAAGCCTGCCGCACGGCCTGCTGCTCGGGCTTCTCCTTGCAGGCGCCAAGCCCCAGACACAAGATCGAAACCAGCAAGGCGCGCAGAGTCGAACGGGCCG
>Ga0105045_10003273_pt1 | contig 13885 bp, 10 predicted proteins | sample MAT02_FD_78089 | JGI IMG/M metagenome (GOLD analysis project Ga0105045, IMG submission 78089) | Freshwater microbial communities from Lake Fryxell liftoff mats and glacier meltwater in Antarctica - MAT-02 (megahit assembly) | ecosystem: Environmental > Aquatic > Freshwater > Ice > Liftoff...
ACCGTCAACGCCATCGCTCCGGCCGCGCTCACCCGCATGACCGAGAACCTCGGCATGGGCCAGGCCGACGACATGACCAAGGCCATGATGTCGCCGCGCTGGATCGCACCCATCGTCACGTGGCTCGCGTCTTCGGACTCGGCCGATGTCACCGGGCGGGTCTTCGACGTCACCGGTCAAGCCCTCTCGGTGGCCGAGGGCTGGCACCGCGGCCCCACCCAGGAGCACCCCTCCGACGATCCGGCGGCGCTCGGCGACGTGGTCCGCCGCTTGGTGTCCGAGGCCCGCCCCAACGCCAACATGTTCGGTTTCGACGAAAAGTAGGTCTCTTCATGCCCATCAACCCTGAAGCAGTCGGTTCGACCGGGTCTCCGGTCCGCCACTCTTGGGACAGCAGCGATGTCATCCTGTACGCCCTTGGCGTGGGTGCCGGCGCGGCGGACCCGTTGCAGGAACTCCAGTTCACCACCGAGAACTCCCAAGACATCGACCTGCAGGTCCTCCCCACCATGGCCGTTGTGCTGGGTGTAGGTGGGGCGGGTGCCTTCGGCACTATCGGGTCGTTCAACCCGGCGATGCTCGTGCACGGCGAACAGGCCATCACCCTGCACGGGACCATCCCCGCCAAGGGAGAGGTGGAGACCGTCGGCACCATCACCGGCATCTACGACAAGGTAAAGGGTGCCGTTGTGGAGGTGACCTCCACCTCCACCGACACCGCCACCGGCCAGCCGTTGTTCACCAACGTCATGTCCGCCTTCATTCGCGGCGAAGGTGGCTGGGGTGGCGACCGGGGCCCGTCGGGGCCGCGCAACGTGGCGCCCGAGCGAGCGCCGGACCACACCGTCACCTACCAGACCCGATCGGACCAGGCGCTGCTCTATCGCCTGTCGGGCGACCGAAATCCGCTGCACTCCGATCCCGCGTTCGCCGCGTTCGGTGGCTTCGACCGACCGATTCTCCACGGGCTGTGCACTTACGGGTTCACCGGGCGGGGGTTACTCCACCTGCTGTGTGACGCCGACCCGACCCGCTTCGCCGCGATGGAGGGCCGCTTCTCCTCGCCCGTCTTCCCCGGCGAAGCGCTCACCGTGAACGCATGGATCACCGCCGAGGGCGAGGCCGTCTTCCAGACGATGGGCGGCGACGGGCGAGTGGTCCTCGACGCCGGCCGCATCACCTTCGCCGCATGACGCCGCTTCGGCCGATGGCCCCCGAGCGCACGTTGCCCCTCGTCGACGAGTCGTTCTACGCGGGTGACCCGTTTCCGCACTACCGCCGCTTGCGCGCCGACGCTCCGGTCGTGTGGCACCAGCCCGATGATGGCCCCGGGTGGTGGGTGGTGAGCACCCTGCCCGAGGTGCTCGAGGTATCGCGCGACCCGGTCCGCTTCTGCTCGGCCCAGGGGATCTTGACCTTCGAGATCGGCGTCGACTACCCGTCGCCGCCCACCATGATGCACACCGACCCGCCCGACCACACGCGCTACCGCAAGCTGGTGCAGCCCGGCTTCGCTCCCAGCCGGATCCGCGCCCTGGAGGTTCCGGTACGGGCACTGGCGCAACGACTGCTCGACGCGCTGCCCACGGGAGAGGTGTTCGACATGGTCCCGAGCCTGGCCGAGCCCTACCCGGTCCACGTGATCGCTGACCTGTTGGGCATTGTGGAGGCCGATCGTGATCGCTTCGTGCTGTGGTCCGATGCCAGCATTCCTGGCGCGTCGGAGATGTCCTTCGACGAGTGCATGGCGCTCATGGGCGAGATGCAGGCGTACCTCATGGATGCCGGCCGGAAGCGGCGGGGGAGCGACGGCACCGATCTGATCTCGGTGCTGGCCAACGTCGAGGTCGATGGCGAGGTCCTCACCGACGACGAGCTGTTGATGTTCTTCAACCAGTTACTGGTCGCCGGAAACGAGACCACGCGCAACATGATCTCGGGCGGTCTGTGGGCGTTGGCCAACAACCGAGATCAGTGGGATCGGCTGGTGGCCGATCGCACCCTCATCGGCTCGTGCGTCGAGGAGTGGCTGCGGTGGACCACGCCGGTGGTCGCGTTCATGCGGACCGCCACCGTCGACACCGAACTGCGGGGCGTCCCCATCGCGGCGGGCGAGCCGCTGCTGCTGCTCTATGCCGCCGCCAACCGCGACGAAACGTCGTTCGGGGCCGATGCTGAGCAGTTCCGCATCGACCGGAATCCCAACCCGCAGGTGGCCTTCGGCTTCGGTCCTCACTTCTGCATCGGGGCCGCGCTGGCGCGTTTGGAGGGTCGCATCCTCCTCGAGGAGATGCTCGATCGGTGGTCGGTCATCGAGCCGGCGGGCGAGATCGTGCGCACCGGCTCCTCCATCATCGCGGGGCTGAAGAAGGCACCGGTTCGGCTTTCGTCCTGAGCAGCGGCGGCTCAGCTCCAGTCGAACAACCAGTGGCGCCCGAAAAGGGTGGCGGCAAGGGCGCCGATGGCCGGAACCAGGTTGTCCATGAGCGCGGGGCAGTAGGCGTACTGCTGCACCGCCAACTCGAATGCGGAGCGAGCGTCATCGGGCGGGCGAGCTACCAGGCACTCGTAGCGCTCGAGCCCGATGGCCACCAGCTCTGCGCCGTACACGTCGTGCCAGAAGTGCAGGACCGACAGGTGCTCGGCGCCACCGATCCCGCCGCGCTCGGCACCGCTCCAGGCCAAAAGCGCCGGGACCTCCCATCCTCCCGCCGCGGGAACGAGGGCGATCGTGATCCGGCTGCCACGTAGGGCGCGCACGGCCTCCTCGTCGGGCCGGTCGGTGAGACGGGCACGGATTGCGGCGCTGTCGGCCTCGAGCTTGGCCAGGTGGCGCGGTACGTCGTTGAGGTAGTCGTCGGCGGCTGGGTCGCCCATCCACTCGACGAAGAGCTCGGGCGCGGGCGGGGCGTCCTCGACCTCGGGGATGCCGGGAATGGAGCGGGCCAGCATCTCGAGGCGCCAGGTGAGCTGGTCGACCACCTGGGCATCGTCGCCCAGCAAGACGGGCCACAGGCCCGTGCGGTCATGGCGGTCCCGCAGGGCGCGCCAGGTCGCCAGCGCCGATGGGCCGCCAGACACCTCGTGACGCCACGCCTGTTCGCCGCGCAGGGTCGTGCACCAGGGCTCGAAGCCCGAAGGTGGCTGGGTGCCGCCGGGAAGCAGGCCAGAGCCGGTCACCTCAGAACAACCGCAGCTCGCGCGACTCCAGGCCGCGCAGCTCGTCGTAGTCGACCTCGAACCACTCGATGTTGCGGTCTTTGGCCAGGACCTTGGCCTGCGGCTTGATCTGCTGCGCCACGAACATGCCGCGCACGGGCCGGAGCATCGGGTCCCGGTTCAAGAAGTCGAGGTAGCGGGTGAGCTGCTCGACGCCGTCGATCTCGCCGCGTCGCTTGATCTCCACGGCAACGGCCACGCCCTGCGCGTCGCGAAGCAACAGGTCGACCGGTCCGATGTCGGTGGGGTACTCCCGCCGAACCAGCCGAAGACCGTCGCCCAGCCGTTCGCAGTTGGCGGCGAGCAACTCCTGCAGGTGGGCCTCGACGCCGTCCTTTTGCAGCCCAGGGTCTTGGCCCAGCTCCCAGGCGGAGTCGCTCAGGACCTCGTCGAGGGTGATCCACAAGGTCTCGCCCTTGGGGTTGGTCACCGTCCAGCGCCCGTCGGCCTCCTCGAGCCGGTTGGGTGCGTTCATCCAGTTCAGAGGCTTGTAGGCGCCGCCGTCGGCGTGGATGGCCACGCAGCCGTCCGCCTTGACCATGAGGAGGCGGGTGGCCATGGGCAGGTGCGCGCTGAGCCGCCCCTGGTAGTCCACCGAACACCTGGCGATCACGAGCCGCATCGGCGGCGACCCTACTTGCTGGTCGAGTGAACCCAAGCGGGGGCGACCGGGGTGGTCAGCGCTTCGATCGCCGGGGGAATCGGCGCCGGGGCCGAGCCTCGAGGCTCTCGCGGATCACATTGCGTCGCTCTTGGAGTTCGCGGTGGGTGAGCGCCCCACCCTCGTCGGCATCGATGCCGACGCTGGCCTGCAGCGCAGAGAGATCGACATCCCACGTGCCGTCTCCCAGTCCTGCTTCAGCCGCGATCCGCTCGCCGTGGCGTTGGTTGAAGTAGAGCGCGATGGTGGCGATCTCGGCGAAGAGGTCGAGGTCGGGGGCCAAGGTGGCGATGGCTCCGTCGAGGAAAACCATGTTCTTGACGAACAACATGAGCGGCTTGGGCAGGCGGGCCCCCGAGCCGAGCAGCGCCTTCACGACGCGCTGGATCTCGCCGGTGAGCTGTTCGGGTGTGAGGGAGGTGGGGTCCACCATGGGTTGGTCGAGGCCCAGCTCCACGATGATGGCCTCGAGATCGGCATCGGGAGGCAACGCCCCTAGATCGCGCAGGGCCGCCAGTTGCGAATCGACGTCGTTCATCGACGCGCTCACGAGGAGCCGGAGGAAGGCCTGGCGCTCGAGCTGATCGAGGCGTCCGATGATGCCGAAATCGAGCAGCGCCGTGCGGCCGTCGGCCAGCACGAGCAGGTTCCCGCCGTGTAGGTCGCCGTGGAAGATCCCGTTGAGCATGGCGCCTTCGAGGAAGCCGATCATGCCCGTGCGCACCACCGCTTCGGTGTCGATGCCAGCGCCCTGCATGCCCACCACGTCGTCGAAGGCGAACCCCTGGAGGCGCTCCATCACCAAGACGCGCGACGTGACCAGCTCCGGGTGGGGCCGAGGCACCACGTAGCCGCGCTGGCCCAAGCTGGCGAACGACCGGCCCACATCGACCATGTTTTCGGCCTCGAGCCGGAAGTCGAGCTCCTCGGTGATGGTCTCGGCGAACAGCTCGACGAGCGCGGGCGGGTTGGCGAGGGCCGTGACCGGGATGCGGCCCACCAGGAACGGCGCGATCCACGACATGACGCGCAGGTCGGCCCGCACCCGCTCGGCCACGGTGGGCCGCTGGACCTTGACCACGACGTCTTCGCCGGTACGGAGCGTGGCCACGTGAACCTGGGCAATGGACGCGGCGGCGAGCGGGCGCCGCTCGAATGAGGAGAAGACATCCTCGAGCGGTCGGCCGAGATCCTCCTCGACCACTCGTCGCACCGAGGCGAACGGCTCGGGTTGCACGCGATCGCGGAGCTTGGAGAACTCGTCGACTAGCTCGTCGGGGAACAAACCGCGCCCCGACGACACGATCTGGCCAAGCTTGATGTAGCTCGGTCCCAGGTGCTCGGCCGCCACGCGCAATCGACGAGCGAGGTCTGCTCGAGACACTGAGCCGCCCGTGCGGCGGGCCCCGACGGCCCAGCGGCCGACGCCGCCGCCGAGGCGGAAGAGGGTGATGGCGAGGCGCACACCGGGCGGCAGCACCACACGTCGGGTCAGCACGGGCACGGACGCGGCGACGTCGGCGCGAACCTGGGTCAGGTCGCGCTGCCATGCCTGTTGGTCTGAGGTCAGCAGCCACGGCCCTTGCTCGGTGAAGGCGGCCCAGTCGACATCAGCTGCGGGGGAGGTGGTCACAGACGTAGTCTCGCATCAGCCGCGCCTAGTTCCGACCTGCTGGGTAGCCTGGCCGCTTCGGTGGTCACCGACGGCCGCACGCTCTGTCCCTCGACGAGTGAGTATCTGTTGTCCGCTGATCGCAGCCCAGGCGAGTGGAACATGGCGGTGCGCCAGCAGGCCGCCGTGGCCCACCTCGGTCAGCTGAGCCTGATGAGCCAAGACCTCGACGCGCTGCTGCGTGAGGCGATGGTGACCGCAGCCGACACCCTGGATCTGGTCGATGCGGCCCTGTTCGAGGTCCTGGCATCGGGGAACCTGCGGGGCCGTGCGGGGATGCTCAACGGTCAGCTGGCCCGTCGGCGCACCGTCGGAAAGGTCGATCTCCCCGCCAAATCCGGCTCGCTCGCAGGCTACGCATCGAGTTTGGGCGTGTCGGTGGTAACCGCTGACATCCAGGCCGACGAACGGTTTCGTGCCCGTGCGTCCGAGTACGGCGTGCCGCTCCGAGCTGCCATCGCAACACCCATCGGCTGGGATGGCCGCCCCATCGCCGTCTTGGTGGTGTACGACCGAGACCTGCGCACGTGGACCGAGGACGAGGTCCACTTCGTGGAGGCGGTGGCGAACACGATGGGCCTGGCCATCGAGCGGTCTCGCATCGAAGCCGAGCTGCGTGACAGCAGCACCCGACTCGACATGTCGCTCAGCGCCGGCGGCCTGGGGGCCTGGTCGTGGGGGATCGATGGCGACAAGGTGCACCTCAACGCTTTCGCGCTGGCGATGTACGGGCTCACCGAGGAAACCTTCCCCGGCGTGGGCGAGGACTTCTTCGCGATCATCCACCCCGAAGACCGGATGCCATTTCGGTCGGAAGTGGCGGCGGCCATCGAGGCCCAGCGCGAGGAGCACCACGTCTTTCGCATTGTTCGCCCCGACACCGGCGAGATGCGTTGGATCGAGAGCTGGGGACGGTTGCGCGAGACGGAATCGGGCGCCTTGCACATCGTGGGGGTGTGCGCGGACATCACCGACCGTCGTCGCAGCGAGCACGAGCAGGCTTCGCTCTTGGCGCGCGAGCGCGACGCTCGCCTCGAGGCCGAAGCGGCGCGAGAGCGGCTGAGCTTCCTGGCCGAGGCCAGCGCCGTGTTGAGCGACAGCCTGGAGCCGCAGGTGATCCTCGCCCACATCGCCCAGCTGTGCGTGCCAACGCTCGCCGAGCTCTGCTTCATCGACCTGGTCGATGACACAGGGGAGCTGCTGGAACAGGCGGCCGACGCGGCCACGCCGGCGTTGCTCGACGTGGGGAGGTTGGTCCGCAAGCGTCGGATCACCTCGGGATTCCCCGCCGCCAACGCCGGGCTCGCCCGCGCGTTGGGCGGCGAGGCGGTCCTCCACACCGAGATCTCCGACCAGATGATTGAAGGGGCATCGCTCGATGACGCTCACCTGGGTTTGTTCCGCCAGCTTGGAGCCCGCTCGATCATCTTGTTCCCGTTGGTGGCTCGCGGCCGCTCGCTCGGCGTGGTCAGCCTGGTGCGGACATCAGCCACCGAACCGTTCAGCGACGACGATCTCTCGCTGGTGGGCGAGCTGGCCAGCCGGGCTGCGCTCGCCATCGACAATGGTCAGCTCTTCCATTCGCGCAACCGAGTGGCTCGATCCCTCCAGGCCGCGTTGCTCCCTCCGGTGCTTCCCGACGCGCCGGGGTTGCAGCTCGCGGCCCGCTATGACGTTGCTGAGACCGACGTGGCGATCGGGGGCGACTTCTACGACGTGATCCCCATTGCGCCCGGTGTGTGGGGCGTAGTGGTTGGCGATGTGTGCGGGCGTGGCCCCGATGCGGCGGCGCTCACCGGTCTCGTACGCCACACCGTTCGCTCCACGGTGGTGCGCGAGCAGCGACCCAGTCGCGTCTTGGGCCAAACGAACGAGGCGGTGCTCAACCAGATCGACGACTCCCGGTTCTGCACGGCCGCCTATCTCCAGGTCCTCACCGAAGGAGGCGGAAGCGACGTGGTGCGTATCGTCGCCTCGAGTGCCGGTCATCCCCAACCGATCCTGGTGCGAGCCGACGGACGAACCGAGCCCATCGCCTGCGCGGGAACCCTGCTGGGGGTGGTCGATGATCCGGTGCTCGTCGATGCGGAGCTTGATCTGCATCCTGGTGACGCGGTCGTGCTCTACACCGATGGGGTGACCGAGGCCCGACGCGGCCACGAGCTGTTCGGCGAGGCCCGGCTCCTCGATGCGCTCGGGGGGCTGGCAGGGCAGTCGGCCGAGGTCATCGCCACGGGCCTCGAGGCAGCCGTGACCGCCTTCCGCAGCGGCGCCCGTGACGACATGGCCATCCTCGTCGTGCGCGCTTCTGGCCCACCATGATGGTCCGGTGACCGATCGAATCGACGACCACCAGCTCGCCCACGACCTCGCCCTCGGTGCGGGCGAGGTTCTGCTTGCTGTCAGAAGCAGGCTGGTTGCCGCGGGCGCATCGGCTGCTGAGCTGAAGGCTGAAGGAGACCAGGCGGCCCACGCCTACCTGATGGACCGCCTGGCCGACGCCCGGCCCCACGACGCGATCTTGTCGGAGGAGGGCAAGGGTGCCGAAGGGCCGTCGGGCACCCGTCGGCTCGGCCACGATCGCGTCTGGATCGTCGACCCACTCGATGGAACCCGGGAGTTCTCCGAGCCACCCCGACCCGATTGGGCCGTGCACGTTGCGCTGGTAACGCAGGGATCGCCCGTCGCCGGCGCAGTAGCGCTTCCGGCTCGCGGCGTGGTGCTCACCGCCGTGCCACGCCAGCCGCTCCCCCCCGCACCACCGGCGCGCCCTCGGGTCATCGTCAGCCGATCGAGGCCACCGGCTGCGGCGATGCACCTGGCCCAGGCGCTGGGTGGCGATCTGGTCGAGCTGGGCTCGGCAGGGGCCAAGGTCGCCGCTGTCGTACTGGGGGAGGCTGACGTCTACCCGCACGCCGGCGGGCAGTACGAATGGGATTCGTGTGCTCCCGTCGCGGTCGCGGCGGCGGCCGGCCTGGTCGCCACCCGGATCGACGGCAGCCCGCTCGTCTACAACAACCCGGACCCGTACCTACCCGACCTGCTGGTGTGCCACCCTGTGTTGGCATCGCAGGTCCGGAGCATCCTCGATGCTTGGCTGGCGGGGCCAGATTCCTGACAACGTTGGTCGGCAATAGCCGCAGCGTCCTACGCTGATGCTCCCCGATTGGCTTGCGTCGCCCTGGACGCAGCCGATGGGTACCCGAGTCCACGATCTCTGCAGAGCGAGCGCATGATCACTACCTACGAGCTGTCCCACCTCCGGGTGCTCGAAGCCGAATCGATCCACGTCATGCGCGAGGTGGCTGCCGAGTTCGAGCGGCCCGTCCTGCTGTTCAGCGGCGGCAAGGACTCCATCGTCATGCTCCACCTGGCCGCCAAGGCCTTCTGGCCGGCCCGCATCCCCTTTCCCGTCATGCACATCGACACGGGCCACAACTTCGCCGAGGTCATCGAGTTCCGTGATCGACGAGTGCAGGAACTGGGCGTGAAGCTGGTGGTCGCGTCGGTTCAAGATGCCATCGACAGCGGACGCGTGGTCGAGGAGAAGGGGCCGCGCGCCAGCCGGAACCGGCTCCAGACGGCGGCCCTGCTCGATGGCATCGAGGAGCACCGCTTCGATGCCGCCTTCGGCGGTGCCCGCCGCGATGAGGAGAAGGCCCGAGCCAAGGAGCGGGTGTACAGCTTTCGCGACGAGTTCGGGCAGTGGGATCCCAAGAACCAGCGCCCGGAGCTGTGGAACCTCTACAACGGCCGCCATCACGGGGGCGAGCACATCCGGGTCTTCCCGCTGAGCAACTGGACCGAGCTCGACATCTGGCAGTACATCGCCGCCGAGGGCATCGACATCCCCAGCATCTATTACGCCCACGAGCGCGAGGTGTTCCGGCGCGACGGCATGCTGCTGGCGGTCTCGGACCTCCTCCAGCCGGGTGTGGGCGAGGAGCCCTTCGTGGCCACCGTGCGCTACCGCACCGTCGGCGACGCCACCATCACCGGAGCGGTCGAGTCCGATGCAGCCACGGTGGAGCAGGTGGTGGCCGAGGTTGCCGCCACGCGGGTCACCGAGCGTGGCGCCACCCGGGCCGATGATCGGGTCACCGAAGCCGCCATGGAAGACCGCAAGAAGGAGGGGTACTTCTAGTGTCCGAACTCCTTCGCTTCGCCACGGCCGGGTCAGTCGACGACGGCAAGTCCACCCTCATTGGTCGACTCTTGTACGACTCCAAGGCCATCTTCACCGATCAACTCGAAGCGGTCGAGAGGTCGTCGGAGGCCATGGGTGCTGGGCACACCAACCTGGCATTGCTGACCGACGGGTTGCGCGCCGAGCGCGAACAGGGCATCACCATCGATGTTGCCTATAGGTACTTCGCCACCCCCCGCCGCAAGTTCATCATCGCCGACACCCCCGGCCACATCCAGTACACGCGCAACATGGTCACCGGCGCGTCCACGGCGGACCTTGCGCTGGTGCTGGTCGATGCCCGCAAGGGCCTGGTCGAACAGTCACGCCGACATGCTTTCTTGGCCTCGCTCCTGCGTATCCCGCACCTGGTGCTGTGCGTCAACAAGATGGACCTCGTCGACTGGTCCGAGGATCGGTTCGAGGAGATCAAGGCCGAGTTCCGCAGCTTCGCCACCAAGCTCGACATCACGGACCTGTCCTTTGTGCCGGTCTCTGCCCTGCACGGCGACAACGTCGTCACCCGTTCCCTGAACTCCCCGTGGTACGAGGGTTCGTCACTGCTGCACCACCTCGAGGAGGTGCACATCGCATCGGACCGAAACCTGATCGACGTCCGCTTCCCGGTCCAATACGTCATCCGCCCCCACTCCGAAGAGTTCCACGACTACCGCGGGTACGCCGGTACGGTTGCCGGTGGGGTCATGAAGCCGGGCGACCCGGTCGTGGTGCTGCCCTCAGGGTTCACCTCCACCATTGCCAGCATCGAGACCTCCGACGGCCCGCTCACCGAGGCGTACGCGCCGCAGGCCGTCACCGTTCGCCTGACCGACGAGATCGACATCAGTCGAGGCGACATGATCTGCCGCCCCAAGAACCGTCCGTCGTCGGGCCAAGACATCGACGCCATGATCTGCTGGATGGATGAAACCAAGGTCCTGCAGGCACGCGACAAGCTCGTCATCAAGCACACCACCCGCACCGCCCGGGCCCTGGTGAAAGCCGTCCAGTACCGCCTCGACGTGAACACGCTGCACCGCGAGGACGACGCCGGTCAGCTGGCACTGAACGAGATCGGTCGTGTGCAACTGCGCACGACCCAGCCGCTCTTCTACGACGAGTACCGCCGCAACCGCACCACCGGTTCGTTCATCCTGATCGACGAGGCCCGCAACACGACCGTGGGGGCCGGGATGATCCTCGGGCCGGCGAACTCGGACTCGTGACGTGAGCACCAACGTCACGTGGCACGAGGGAGAGGTCGAGCCGGGGGATCGCCCCACGCGCGGGGCCACAGTGTGGCTGACCGGGTTGTCGGGCTCGGGAAAGTCCACCGTCGCGGTTGTGCTCGAGCGCCTGCTCGTGGCTGAGGGGCGACCGGCGTACCGCCTCGATGGCGACAACCTCCGCCTCGGCCTCAACGCGGACCTGGGGTTCTCGGCGGCGGACCGAGACGAGAACGTCCGGCGCGCCGGCGAGGTGGCCCGGTTGCTGGCCGATGCCGGCGTGGTGGCCATCGTGCCATTGATCAGCCCCTACCGAGCCGGACGCGAGCGAGCGCGAGCGGTGCACGTCGATGCGGGGGTGCCATTCGTCGAGGTGTTCGTCGACACGCCGATCGAGGTGTGCGAGTTGCGTGACCCGAAGGGCCTCTATGCCAAGGCCCGGGCTGGTGAGATCACCGGCTTCACCGGCATCGACGACCCGTACGAGGCGCCCGATGCGCCGGAACTGACGCTGACGCCGGCCGACGGAGACCCCGAGGCCCAGGCCACCGCAATCGCCGACATTCTGCGGTGACCCGACACCAAGGTGGTGGGTGACCGCTCGGTCCTAGGCGCCGGCCATGTCGGGAGTTGGGGTTCTCTCGTCGCGGTCCTTGTTGCCGAGCAGGCTCGGATCGACAAGGCCGCGAGTCACCCACCCGTGATGCTCGGCCCACACCATGATCGGCGGGAGGGCAACGAGCGCAGAGGTGAGGGCAACGGTGACGTTCATGGCCACGATGATCCCGAAATCGCGCAGTAGCGGGAGCGAGGAGGTGGCGATGACCCCCACGCCCACGATACCGGTGAGGGCCGACACGATGAAGGCTCGCCCGGTGCGGGCTGCGGCCACGTCGGCCGCCGCCTGCGGCGACAGGCCGCGGCGGCGCTCTTCGACGAATCGCAGCAGGATCAGCGAGGTGAACTCCGTGCAGATGGCGATCACCAGCGGCCCGCCGACTGCGGTCATCGGGCTGAGCTTCAGGTCGAACCCGTAGGCCACGAGCGACGCTGCGCCGGTCGCGATCAACACCGGCACCATCGAAAGCAGTGATCGGATCAGGCTGCGCAGTCGGATGGTCAGGAAGGTAAATACGAAGAAGATGGAGAGGTAGGTCAAGAGGACTCGGTTGGACTCGAGGTTCTCGACCAGGCCCACGCCAACCACGGCCAAGCCCGAAGGGGTTGCACGGATTCCCTCGGGCGGCTCGGTGTTCTCGCGGATGTCCTTGACCAGCTCGGTGCGTTCGTTCAGGGACCCAGGGCGGGTGGTGAACAGCAGGTTCAATGCGGGATCGCCCTGGCTCACGGCGAAGCGCTGGACGGCCTCGGGCGCGGCGTCGTACACGGCCCGCACCTGTTCGCCGGTGGGCGGAAGGTCAGATGCTCCCTCGAGTTCGGTGAGAAAGCTGATGGGGGTGAAGATGCTCGACGCCCGAACGAATTGGTCCGGGTTTTCCTCCAACTGCTTGTTGGTGAACTCGTGAACGAAGGCGGCGGTCTCGTCGGAGAAGAGATCGCCGCGATCCTGAGCCGTGAGGAAGATGCCGAGCTCGCTCGACGAGTCGACCTCCCGCTCCACCGTGGCGACGTCCTTACGGTTCTGCGAGTCCTGGTTGACCCACTGCACCGGGTCGGTCTGCAGCTCGAGTTCGCCCTCCACGGCCAAGCCGCCGACGAAGATCACGGTGCTGGCGATGACCAACGGGATAGCCGCCTTCGGGGGCACGCTCCCCAGCCACATGACGAAGCGTCCGAGCGCACCCTCTCGGTAGTCGCGGCCAGCAGTGGGGCTGCGGTACTCACGAGCGCCGAGGGCGGCCAGCGGGAAGAAGATGGAGCAGAGGCAGATGACGGCGATGCCGACGGCCAGAAGCAGGCCGAACGACCTGATCATCGGGACCTTGGCGAAGAAGAGCGCCGAGAACGCGAAGACGGCGTCGAAGGTCACGACCAGCAAGGCCGGTCCGAGGTTGCGGGCGGTCTCCTGGATCGGATGGTCGGCTCGGTCGATGATCACCTCCTCTTCCACGCGCGCGTGCATCTGGATCGCGTAGTCGATACCCACGCCCAGCATCACGGGAAGGCCAGCGATGGTCACCACCGACAGGGGGATCCCGAGGTAGCCGGCCAAACCGAACGCCCACGTGACGCCGATGAGGATCACGACGAGGGGCAGTAGCCGCCATCGCACGTCGAACAGCACCAACAAGATCACGACCATGATGGCGAGGGCCAAGCCGCCGAGGCGCAAGATGCCGCCACGTAAGTAGTCGTTGATGTCCTTGAGCAAGACGGGAGCGCCGGTGACGGTGATCTCGGCGCCGTCGATTTGGCGGTCTGCCCAGGCGGCCTTGACCGCCACGGCACCTTCACCCTCGGCCTCGATGGAAGCGTTGCCCTTCAGCCGCACGATCATCTGCGCGTGCTCGGCGTCGGGGAAGAACGATTCCAGAGACTTGCGGATCTCACCGTCGTTTCCGGTCAGCAGGAACCGGACCCAGTCGGGGTTGGTGAGCACGCGATCTTCGGCCGGGACGGGCGTTTCGGAGCACGGTGAGCCATCGAGGGTTGCCCCGAGAAATCGACAGGCGGTGATGTTCTGGTCGCTTTGGCGGGCCGCCTGCTCGGTGGAGCCGTCCTCCTCACGGGCGATGGCCTGGCTGAGGATGGTGCCAGCGATGGTCTCGAGCGGGTTACCCGCCGCGGCGTCGGACCCCGGATCGGTGAACGGCCGTTGGATCAAGCTGTTCGAGAACTCAAGGGCCGTTAGGGGAGAGACGATCTCGGCAACGTTGGGGTTCTTGCGGATCTCCTCGGTGGCCTCGAGGATCGTGTCGCGATTCGACCCGGTGGTGAGGTCCACGACGTCGCTGCCCTCA
>Ga0105045_10003274_pt1 | contig 13884 bp, 14 predicted proteins | sample MAT02_FD_78089 | JGI IMG/M metagenome (GOLD analysis project Ga0105045, IMG submission 78089) | Freshwater microbial communities from Lake Fryxell liftoff mats and glacier meltwater in Antarctica - MAT-02 (megahit assembly) | ecosystem: Environmental > Aquatic > Freshwater > Ice > Liftoff...
GAAAGTAAGCGGGATACTCCCTATAATAATCTAACATGATCAAAACCCGGTCTTCAACACTATATTTAAACTTTTTAGTTCGATAGTTTTTGGTATTCTTTTATGACTTGAACCATTTGTAGATAAGTTGTGATCCGGATACCTGTGTATCTTTGAAAAGCTGAATTGGATTGATGTTGCAATTGTGACCAGTACATGATCCCGGATCTTGGTTATTTAGTTGGGTTGTGTAAGAGGTTTAATATACTAATTTTTGGTTTATTTATCAAGCAAAGTTCGTAGCATCCAAGAGGTTTTTTCATGCTTTTCTATAAGTCCGGTCAGGAAGTCAGCTGTACCTGCGTCGCTGAATTCGTTCTGGCATATGTCTATATCTATACGAAGTTCTCTGATTAAAGTCTCGTTGGAGTCGAGCAGATTATTTATCATCGCTACGTCTTTAAGATTTTCGGCTTGATTTTCTTTTAATCTAGAAGTAGCAATATATTGAGCTAAAGTTCCCTTAGCTTGTCCACCAAGCGCACGTGACCGCTCAGCTATTGTATCAATTGTTTGATCTAATTCTTCATACTGAGCTTGAAACATTTTGTGAAGATCGTTGAAGTGAATTCCTGTAACATTCCAATGATATTTACGGGTTTGAACATAAAGTAAGAATTCGTCTGATAGTATTTTGTCTAGAATGCCAAGTGACCCTTGAAGTTGTTCGGGAGTCAAGCCGATATTAATAGTAGCCATACACTGATAATTAAAGAAACTAAAATTCTACGTGTCAATGTTTTGAAATTGTTGACACAAATATATTCCACATTTTATTAAATCCCATGTCTCAATCTGATTCAAATATACTAATCGGCCACTTAATACAAAGTTTTCGTCAAACTCGAAACCAAAGTCAGGAAGGTCTATCAAGCTCTCTACAAATTCCTCTTGAAGACCTCAAAAATATCGAAAGCGGTAACTTACAACCTGATTCTATTCTGGTTAATCAAATTACGGAGCAGTTGAGCTTACCAGAATCAAGGCCCAAAAGTATCGACTTTGAAGTTACAGGCGGTCAAACCCTTTCCGGATCAATCAAAACAAACTATTCGAAGAATGGGGCTATGGGCCTTCTCTGCGCTAGTTTACTTAACTCTGGCCAAACAACACTTCATGGAATTCCCAGGATAGAAGAAGTTAATCGAATGTTAGAAATCATGGAAAGTGTTGATATTAATTGCAATTGGACGGGACCTAACACCCTAGTTATTAAGATGCCGAGTAAGTTGAACTTGGACAAACTTAATCGTCAGTCAGCAATCAAAACTCGCTCAATTATTATGTTTATAGGGTCTTTCATCCACATTTTGGACAACTTTGCAATTCCTCATGCGCAAGGTTGTGACTTGGGTAAGCGCACCATTAATCCACATTTTTTTGCTTTGCAAGAATTAGGAGTCAAGATTAAAGTTACAGATAATGACTATCTGGTTACCTCGCCAAAAAAGACTAATAACTCCAAACGATCCACACCTATTGTAATGTATGAAGCATCTGATACCGGAGCTGAAATTATTCTAATGGCAGCGGCTCGAATCCCGGGTCGAACAATTATCAAATTCACTTCAGCTAATTACATGGTACAGGAAGTTTGTCTCTTTTTAGTAGCTTGTGGAGTTAGAGTTGAAGGTATTGGTAGTTCAACACTTATTGTGCATGGCGTTGCTCAGATTAATCAAGAAATTGAGTATCACAACAGTGAAGATCCAATTGAGAGTATGATGCTTATCTCAGCTGCTATCTGTACCAATTCTGAACTTTTAATTCAAGCCTGTCCGATTGATTTTTTGAGCCTAGAACTACTCAAACTTTCCAAAATGGGTTTCAAATACAAACTAGGCAAAGTTTACAAAGCGGCAAACGGGTGGACAAATCTAGTTGATATTACAACTTTAGCAGCGCTAGATATAGCCAAACCCTATCTGCAATCACTTCCTGACAAGATCTCTTGTGGCCCTTATCCAGCTATCAACATTGATAATTTACCATTTTTTGTACCAATCGCAGCCATGGCAACAGGGACAACTTTGATTCATGATTGGGTTTTTGAAAATCGTGCAATTTACTTTACCGAACTTAACCGCCTCGGAGCCAAAATCAGTCTTGCTGATCCCCACCGAGTTTTTGTAGAAGGCCCAACCAAATTCAAAGCAGCCCAGGTTACTTGCCCTCCAGCACTAAGGCCGGCTATGATTATTCTTATTGGGATGATGGCAGCTGAAGGTACCTCAACCCTACACAATGTCTATTCAATTGAACGTGGTTATGAAGATATTGCTAATCGTTTGAATCAAATTGGTGCTAAAATCCGAGTTTTAAAATAAAGTTTGCAACCAATTATTTTAGTTCAAAATTTCATTTTAAGTTAGTTTTAGGACCTGGGTTATCAAATATAAAACCGCTTTAGAGCTATTAAGTTATCTTGACAAAAGTGGATTCAATAACAAATTAAGGTCTTGTTGTAGGGCAACTTAGCCAACATAGCTCAGTTGGTAGAGCACATCCATGGTAAGGATGAGGTCACCAGTTCGATTCTGGTTGTTGGCTCCAGCAAAATAAATTGACAATTCAAATTACCTAACACAGTTAGACAAGTATGGGAAGTATTGAACGGCGTTTACGCCACAAACAAACTATTCGACAGCTTATTCTTGATAAAGCTCAGTTGATTTCAGATAAAGAGGGTTGGGGTGCGGTAACAATTCGCCGCTTAGCTGACGAGATAGAGTATACTCTCCCAGTAATCTACACTCACTTCAAATCCAAAGAAGAAATAATAACTGAGATTGCTAAGCACGGTTTTAAACTTCTAGAACAAAGACTATCTGCGAGCTTTAGTGCTAATTTAGCTCCTCGACAAAATGCAGTGAATTTAGCCTTATCCTACTGTCAATTTGCCGTCGATAACAAGTCACTTTATCAAGCGATGTATGGCATTGATGGTATCTCTTCTTTTTTTACAGGTAATCCTGAAGAAGGAGAAATTGTATTTTTTTTGGTCAAAAATAATTTGGATCAACTCGTTCGCCACGGTGCCAAAATCAAAGATAGCTGGCAGGCAACTAAGCTTATCTGGTCTACTCTACACGGTCTTGTTACATTGGATTTTATTGGTCGAATTACCGATCGAACAACTAACCAAAAAGAGATCGTAACTGATTTCATCAATATGCTATATCAGAGCTGGGGACTCTAAACTCCGAAGCTTATCTCGACATTTTTGGCTAATCTAACAATTTGACTATCAGCACTTACTAATTTCAAACTTAAAACCGAACTACCAAGATCAACAGATTTAATCTGATTGTTAACATAAGCAGCCATCTTACCAAATTCACCATTCTTAAACATTTCGGCGGCATAGGCACCAAGTTGTGTGGAAATAATTTTGTCAAAGGCGTTAGGAGACCCACCTCTTTGGATATGACCAAGGGATGTTGACCTAGCCTCATAGTCGGTATTTTGGTTGATGAATTGAGCTAATGATTCTCCAGTACCACCATAGTTAAGATTAGAGCTGCTGCTTCCCCAATTATGCATTATGGCTGAGCCATCTTTGGGAATTGCAGCCTCAGATGTCACAATTATAGCACTGGTGTGGCCTGTAGAATAACGACCGTCCAGGAATTCGATAATTTTGGCATAATCAAAAGGAATTTCTGGAATCAGGATCATGTTTGCACCGCCAGCAATTCCAGCATAGAGCCCAATCCATCCAGCAGTTCTGCCCATTACTTCTAATATCATTACTCTGTCATGAGATGTGGCTGTGGTGTGCAGCCTGTTAATTGCTTCGTTAGCAATCTCGACAGCAGTATGGAACCCAAATGTAAAGTCAGTACATTCCAAGTCGTTATCGATACTTTTTGGTACGGCAATAATATTAAATCCGAACTTTTGGAGTCGGTAGGCTGTGTACAAAGTTCCGTCACCTCCAAGTACTATTAGTCCATCTAAATCAAGATCAGTGTAAGTCTTGAAAGCTTTTTCAATCAGTTCTACTTCAGCCGAGTCAAAAGCATCATTACCCTTCCGGCTTGGAAAATTACCTTTGTTTACACTTTTTAGAATGGTTCCGCCGATCCAGCGATTAGCACTTGTATAATTACGATCCAGTGGCGTGTAATCACCTCTTAACAATCCTTCATAACCGCGATAAAATCCGATAATCTCACATTCAGCGTCCAAACCTTTTACAATGGCGTCGATTACAGTATTGAGTCCAGGACAATCGCCACCGCTATTAAGAATTCCAACTCTTTTTTTCATATGAATTTAGTCTAAAAAATAATGCCGGCTTTGGCAAGATTTATTTTAATTTTTTTTGTTAGTTATTTTTACTAAAAAAAAAAAGTCAAATTAATTTTATCATACTTTACAATTCTTAACAAAAGCTTTTGCTGTCATTACCGATATTTGTATGATCTGGAATGAAATCAGTAGGTTCGCAACTTTCGCAATAATTGGCGCTTTTAATGCAGTTCTCGATACTATAGTTTGGAAATTTTTGGTCAATGCCTTTGAAAAAAGCCCAACTATTCTTAGACGCATAAAAAGTTTAAAACTTAATCAATATTCTTTTTCGCATGGTCTTTCTTTTATAGTTTCAGCCACTTCGAGTTACTTTTTGAACAAAACTTTTACTTTTGGCGATTCACAAGTTGTTGATCCCTTACAGCCATTCAAGTTCGCCGTTGTTGCTATTTTTAGCCTTATAATAACAACTTACTACATGAATTGGATAACTAGCAACAGAGGGATGCTGAAGTTTCGTGACACAATTGGGCTCATAGAAAGTCAAGTTACCAAGCGTGAAAGTCTTATCAAGCGTCATTGGCCACTTTTGGCTAAGCTAAGTTCAATTGCTATTAGTATGGTTACTAACTTTATCGGATATCGATTGCTAGTTTTTTAGTTACTTACTGGTAATTAGCCAGTATTAGAGCTCGGTCTTTGACAATAATTTACTATCGTTATTCTTCAGTAACTGGTTCAGTTGGACGAGTGGCAGCTCCAATTCCAGGTTTTTATTAATCGCTTAACAGCTGGGGAGGAAAGTCGGGACACTATTGCTACAAAGCAAAATAGGTGGCGAGCTAGTAATTCGCCGGACGCGAGTCCAGGGAGCTAAGGCACAAAAAACTGACTGTCTAAGCGAGATAAACTAATATAAATCTGAAAAACATGTTTATTTCGATTATCCAAAGAAATAGCAACACTGCCATTAACTTTTATAATATAATTATATTTAACATAAAGAAGATAGCTTTTGTAAAATTCTTTAAAATTTAATTTTTTCTAGTACAAAAATACTTTCATCACTTAGTAAGTTTTTGGCATAATAATTATGGTTAAAAATTCTTGATAATAGTTTTGTTTTTATACTTTCATAAGTAGGTTGATCTTGCATCAGATAAGATCGATATTGATACTTTTAATACAAACTCAAACTTGTGAAGTCAGTTTTTTGTGCCAGCTGAAAAGTGCAACAGAAACAATACCGCCATAATTAATTTTGTGGTAAGGGTCAAAACGTGAGGTAAAAGCTCACGCAGGAAGTTCGGGCAACCGACTCTGGGGCAAACCCCGCCTAGTGCAAGACCAAAATAGGTAGGTCGCTTAGAGAAATTGTCACTGCGATACTTATAATATCAAACAGAATCCCGCTTACAGTCCAACTGAACCAACTAAAAAATAAGGATTAAACTTGGTTTTTGCTTTTTGGAGCGATGTATAACTAATATTTTTTATATCAAAATAATACGAAAGGCCATTTGACAAAGCTTGAGTTAATCACAAACTTCAATGAATTAACTATGGCTATAACCCGTAACCAAACCACACTTGTCGATTCTAAGCTGAATAATGCCATATCTAATAATCCATCTGGAGATGGACTCACACCAAAGGATTTACCAAAAATCAAAAAAAAATCATTCATTTCGACAACTGCGGATGAACTTAAGTTAGTTCAGTGGCCAAGTATAGGTTATGTATTGAGATGGTCTTTGACTATTGTTATATTCACAGCTTTATTTTCTATTGTTGTTGGATTTTTTGACCATACATTCAGTACAGGCGTTAAATTTGCTGACTGCACATCACCCAAAGGTCGAGCTCAAACAGTCGAGACTTGTGGCAGCGAAGCCTGGGAAATTATAACCTTTCGAAGATAAAAAACAAATACTTGCTCAAAATCACTTAATATATTTTAAAGTTAGTGTAACTTACACTAATGAATATGCCAACTTGGTTGAATCCTGCAACAATCGTTTCAATTTTGATCCTAATTGGACTAGTTGTTGGAGTATTTCTTGGACCTAGTTTTCTATTTTTCCGTTCATTGAACAAGCTATTAGTTGGTAATCCAGTTTTTGGATTGGGCGCAGTAATTCTTGCTGTTATTTTGATATTGACGAGTACAATATTACCTTGGACTTTAATTTTAACAATTCCTGGTGTTTTGATTTTTGTGATTAAGTGTTATGAATGGATTGATGACAGGTTTCTTGATGATAGAATTGGCGGATGGATCACTTCCCAAAAATTAGTATTCATCAAAGTAATACCAAGTAATAATTCAAGGACTAAGGTTGTGGATATGGAGAGATTTTTATTTAATATCCACAGTGTATATGGCGGTCGAACCCAGAAAGATATGAGAACTACTGGTAAGTACTTTGAAGAATTTGCTATTGAGATTCATGCTACTGATAATCGAGTTGAGATGTATATCAAGCTCTACAAGAATAGTTTAATAGCTTTCATAGGCGCTGCCAAAACTTGTTTCCCAAGCGTTCAATTCATTGAAGTTGAAGACCCGCTTAAGACTTGGCCAAGTGATATTCGCGATCTCCGCAAGGTCTATTCAGTTTTTGACGGTGGCGAACTTAGCTTTGTTGCTAGTGAAGTTTATCCAACCAAGAATATTCTTGAAATTCAGGCTAGTAGTCAGGAGGTTAACAACAATCCGATTCTAATGTTAGTTGGAGTCCTAGAGGAAGTTCAAGCTGAGGATTATATTGTACTTCAATGGGTGATACGTCCAATGGATACTGCTGGTAATGGTACCATCAAAAAATGGGAAAAAGAAATCACTGCCATCAAGAAAGATTTAGCTACTAATTCAGCAGTAACAATTGCGTCTACTGGGCAAGTTAATCCATTTACTAAGGCCGAGGAAAGTATTATTAATGGCTGTGAAAGAAAGATGACAGCTTTGAATTTTCAGACTAAGTTTCGCTTCGCTCTTTTTGGTGGCAAAATCACTGGCAAAAGATACTTACCTAATATCATGGCCTATCTTAAGTTATTTGCAACTGAAAAGCAGGTGATTGTGCCAAAAGTTAAAACTTGGAATGACTCGCCTAGTGCTACTTGGGGGAATTTTGTTGATCAGTTATATTGGAAACCAGAAAATGAAAAAATGCAACGCCAAACTTATCAAGCTTTTCTCGAGCGAAGCTTAATGGGTGGTGGCCCTGTCAAATATTGGGATGTTTATAGCTTGGCTGCAATGCTTCATGTTCCCAATACTACTTTGGAAAAAGTGATTATTAGTGATACTTCTCACCTATTACCTAATCAGGCTAAAGTTGTTGATCTTAATTTTAATCAATCCAAAACCTCATATGACATTAATAGACTTAAAGAACAATTTCAAAATCAAAAAATCTAAGATATTATCAAAAAATAAAACTTTGACAAAGATTACCAAAGCCGCAACTTTACCTTTTTATGTCATTCTATTCGAACTATTCTACAAGCCAAAAGACTAAACCTTTTGAATTGGTAGCTCCTTATGGTCCTGGTGGTGACCAGCCTCAGGTAATTGATAAGATACTTAGCAGCCTTGAGCAGGGTAATCGAGAGCAGACAGTCATGGGAGTTACAGGGTGTGGTAAGACTTTTATTATGGCTAACATTGTAGCCAAGTTGCAGCGTCCAACGTTAGTTATTGCACATAATAAAACACTGGCGGCCCAGCTAGCAGAGGAATTTAAAAGGTTTTTCCCAAACAATGCCGTTCACTATTTTGTAAGCTACTATGATTACTATCAGCCAGAAAGCTACATTGCCAAAAGTGACACCTTCATAGAGAAGCAAACCCAGATTAATGAAGAGATTGAAAGACTACGAAACGCTTCAACTCAAGCCCTGTTAACCCGCAGCGATGTTTTGATTGTAGCCTCTGTATCCTGCATCTACGGTCTTGGCAATCCTGAGGATTATAATGCACTAAAAATTGAACTAGAAATTAATCAAAATTATCGTCTCGACAAAATCTACCGTCGTTTGGTTGATATGCAATTTAACCGAACTAACATGGATCTTAAACGTGGAAGTTTTCGCTCCAGAGGTGATACTTTAGAAGTATATCCGGCTAACGAAGAAATGGTTGGCTACCGCTTTAGTTTCTTTGGCGACGTACTTGAGAATATCGAAAGTTTTGAGATTCTAACTGGGCAAGCAATAGAAAAAATGACTAGTTATATAATTTTCCCGGCTCGCCAGTACGTTACTACTTTTGAAAAAATTCAAAACGCTGCCAAAAGTATAGAGGCAGACCTTTTTAAAAGGGTGGAAGATTTGACCAACCAAGGCAAGCTTCTTCCAGCTGAGCGAATTAAGCAACGAACTATGAATGATATTGAGATGTTGATGCAGACTGGTTTTTGTGCCGGAATTGAGAATTATTCTGTTTATTTTGATGGTAGGAATGATGGCGAGTCGCCAACTACTCTACTTGATTATTTCCCTCAAAACGCATTGACCTTTGTTGATGAAAGTCACATTACTTTACCACAGATTGGAGCTATGTATGCTGGAGATCGAAGCCGCAAAGAAACTTTGGTAGAATACGGATTCAGGTTACCATCGGCTATGAACAATCGGCCTCTCAAACGCAAAGAATTTTTTGAGAAAGTCAACCAGATAACTTATGTATCAGCAACGCCAGGTGACTTTGAACTTGGTTATGGGGAATTTGAATAAACTCGAATTAGGTATTTAGAATCGCCAAAGTTGACCAAATTTAAATTAAATTGAAGTAAGTTTGACAAGTTAACTTAACTCAATCTATATAAAGGCCATCTTATTTCAAATATGAAAAAGTCCACCAATTCCAGAACACAATCGCTTTCTCCAGTCCAAAAGCACAATCGTCGTCTCATTCTGACAGTCTCAGTATTCTTACTGGCCCAGGAAGAACTTAAGAATCAGTTTTGGCAGGTCAAAAGCGTCGAATACGACAAAACTTTTCAGATTATTCGTGTTGGTGTTGATACAACCACTGGCAAACTTGGCACCACAATTAACAAACTTCGCAAATTCTCCAAAGATCTTTCAGGATATTTATTTGAGAATGGTTTAACCTTTCGCCATGCCAAAGTAGCTTTTTTTGTAGACAAAGAAGAAGCTGACCTTCAAAGAATTTATTCAATACTAGAAGGAGTTCAGTAATCTCAAACAATGGCTTAGACTAGCTTATTTAAGCTTACAAAATTGAGTATTTTATTGATTTATTATTTTGAGCTGCGAGTATTTTTAATTTTGATTAATCAAAAGTCTTTTTTTTAGCCTATAATTTTTTTGTGTTCAAAACTGCTCTATTGCAATCCTTGAATATTGGCTTAGAGAGCCTTTGACAAAGCTGCCAATGCAGGTCAGACTAAAGCGTATTTTACCATACTAAAGCCAAAAAGTGATGAATGACTTGACTCAAAAAACCTGCTACTTCGGTGTAGTCCCAGACCAGGGACAGACTAAGTCCTTTGGTATTCTTGATGAAGATAGAAGGCGCCACATGTATTTACTTGGTAAAACTGGGGTTGGCAAAAGCACTATGCTCCAAAACATGTGTCTTCAAGATATTTACCAGGGTAAGGGTGTTTGTTTTATTGACCCACATGGTGATTCTGTTGAGTACATTCTTGATAGGATTCCGCTACATCGACAAAAAGATCTAATCTACTTCAATCCGGCAGATATCAATTTCCCAATCGGGCTGAACGTGCTTCAAGCTGACAACGATGAACAGATTTTTTTGATTGCTTCTGGACTAATGTCAGTTTTTAAAAGGATTTGGTCTGGAATGTGGTCAACTCGAATGGAATATATTCTTAACAACACTTTACTGGCTTTGTTGGAGCAAAAAGATGCGACTTTGTTGGGTGTGATCAAGATGTTAAGTGATGATCAATACTGTAAGAACGTTGTTCAAAACACTAAGAATCCCATGGTTCGCAACTTCTGGAACCGAGAATATTCTAGTTTCCACGATAAATACCGTCAAGAAGCCGTAGCGCCAATTCTGAACAAAGTCGGCCAGTTTTTTTCTAACGAACTTATTCGCAACATCATCGGTCAAAAGACCAGCTCTTTTAGTATTCGCGAAGTTATGGATTCCAAAAAGATTTTACTTGTTAATCTAAGTAAAGGCCGCCTTGGTGAAGATAATTCTAATCTACTTGGAAGTTTGATCGTTACCAAAATCCAACTGGCCGCAATGAGCCGAGTTGATCTTATGGAAGATGAAAGGCAGAATTATTGTCTCTATGTAGATGAGTTCCAGAATTTTACAACTGATTCTTTTGCTTCAATTCTTAGTGAAGCTCGTAAGTATGGTTTGAACTTAATTTTGGCACATCAATACATAGATCAACTTAGCGAAACTGGCAACGAAAGGATTAAGAACGCTATTTTTGGTAATGTTGGATCCTTTGTGGTTTTTCAAGTTGGTTCTACTGACGCAAATCGATTAGCGGCAGAGTTCGAACCTTATATTACCAAACAACAGTTGATTAATCTCGATCGACGAGAAATTGCAGTGAAACTCTCAATTGATAGTCGCACCTCCAGACCTTTCCTGGCTCAGACAATGCCACCTGTGTTCAATAAGTTCGGCGGAAAAAAAGATTACTTTATAGAAATGAATCGTCATCTTTATGGTCGCAGTCGTCAACAAGTGGCTGAAGAGATTGAAAAATATCTTGTTGATGAAGAGTCAACCAAAAGACGTACCCAAAATAAGAAGTCAAATAATGGTTTGGGTAGCGGTAAGACTAAGTCATAATTAACTTGCGCAAAATCAAAGTTTGTGTCTGCACTCCTACATTTGCAGTTAGGCAAGTCTTTATCGTATGGAAAAGTTATCACTGAGCAATCTCAAAATTCAAGTTTTTACAATAACTACATCATTCTTAGTGGGGCTTGTACCTTTATCTCTGTCTTCTAACAATTCTCAGTCAGCTGCAGTGGTTTTACCAAGTATCTCTGATATTATTGTCACAAAAGCTCCAAGCTTTAGTCGGGCTCTGAAACAAGCCAAAAATGTTAACGAACTAGCCACTCTTTGGCTAGAAAAGGTTAAGGTTCCAGGCTCAAGAGTTGAAGACAGGAAAAGACTTGCTATTGAGCTTGCGAAGCAAATCCAGGAATTCCTAGACTCCAGCAAATTTTCTTTTAGTGATCTAAAAACTAATATTACACGCCAGCAAAAACTGTTGGAAAATCTGGGAAGTGAGCAAAATCCCAATTTTACCCAATTAAATATTGATGTTTTAAACGTTGTTAAAGAAATGCAAAATTTTAATTCATTGAATTATACGCCCAATATTACTAAGATTAACACTGAGGACAGTACCGAATTAACTTATGAACTTTGCATGCTTGTTATAATTAGTATAATTACTATTCGTAGTCTTGGAATAAGACAGGTAGTTAAATCCAAAAAAAAATCTATTACGACCGAAGTTGTTAAAAATCAAAAGCAAAATAATACAGACGAGGCGGATAGCCCGATCTCGCATGAACCACCTGAAATACCTGTGTTAACTAGAAATGAAGTTTCTTTAAAAAAAAGAGCTAGTTGATATTAATAGTCTAATTTTGAGGTCTTTGTACGATAAAATTATAAGAGGTGAGCAGATTAGCTTTGATCAAGTTCATAATCTTTTTTTGAAAAAAATAACCGGTGAGACAGAAGTGGATAATAAGTTTATCTATTTTTGTGGTCTTTTTTTTGGAGAATTAGCAAAATCAAATAAAGTCTCAATGAGATTAGATGAGACTGGAACACCTATGAATATTACAAGATCTGTAGCTATAGGCGACATGGTTGAAATTGAAATGATACCAGAAGGGTCTATGGTCCATAATGGTGGCGAGAATATAAGTCGAGTATGTATTAACGCAGATACCAATTTACCTTTTGCTGATATTGCTACTGCTGTTTTTTGCAAAGCTTATTCTGCTATTCGACTTCTTAATAAACCAATACTTACTGAGATCACTAAAATCCCGACTACTGAATCAATTAATAATTTAGCCAAATACAACGGCTATACTCCCAATTATATTCTTTATACAGAGCTAGCCAAAATCAAACCCGACACAGCTCACATGAATGTTCGTAACTTCTTTACCAATATTCTTTGGCCTAATCGAACAGATAATTTTGGTAAACAGATAATAATTTTGACCCTTCAAGAATATGCTCAATCTTCAACGAACCCAGTACTAAAAAACTATAACAAAACCCCTTTAAATTTGGACAAAGCTATTAAAGATCCTAATCTGAGCGATTTTTGGAAGGCGATTAATAATCCTGTAATGAATTTGGATAATATGCATGATACTTCGACCTTTCTTACTAATAAAATACCAGATGTTCGTGAAGTTAATTGTTTGACAAAGGTAATTGTACAAGCAGTTGAAGACTTCGCCCCAATGTTCCAAGACAAAGATATGGTTGTTAAGTAGCCTGCAAGTTAGTATCGAAGCCACAAAAATCAAGTTTTCAAAGTTTGTTTATTATGATTACATGGTAACGTTAAAAACCTAAATTGAGTTATTGACTAAAGCAATTTCTTGTGCTTGGATTAATGGTGTTATTGTGTAATAACTCCAACATTTTATGCTAAATTCTAATTCTAATATATCTGATAGCTTCACCAGGAATGTAGTTATCGGGTCTGGTTATGACCTTGAAACTATGAGTGAAGACCAAAAAAACCAAGTTAGTTCCAAAGTAGTTAGTGTTTATTTAGAATTCGTTGATAAAGCATTTCTTGATTTAGCTGATTCGAATCTTGTAGTCCAATGGACCGAATTTAAGAATGCTGGCTTAGACGGGTCTTATTTGAATACTAACAAGTTCCTTCAGTTAAAAATTCAAGAATACACTAAACTTTTTTTTGAAATGCAAAAATAATATCTATTTAACTTAAAATTTTAATATGTTTACCGAATCTCCTCAACCAAAACCCCAAGAAAGAAAAAGAGACCGTCTAATGGGATGGTTGAAAGAAAAGATGTCTAGTCTTGGCATAGGAACCCAAAAATCTGAAGTCAGTAAACAATCACAAAAAACTGCTCAAGCCGATGCTATAAAAGAATCTTCAGGATTCTGGAGTAGTGTCAAAAATTATTCAATAATGGTTGGGGGTATCGGTGGTACAGCGGCATCATTGCTTATTGGCGGAGGGGTCCTTCTTCCAATTGCCGGCGCTGCTGGTGGATATTGGTTAGGTAAACAGATTGAAAAAAGTAATGCAAATAAAGAACCTGTCCAAGAACAGCCAATCGATGATGATTCCCTTCCTAATGATGAAACTACAATTGAAAAAACGATTGACGTCCCAACATTTTTGGACTTACAATTGGGGGATAGAAAAATTCGATTTCAACTTAACGATACTATTGATATAAATCGAAATTCTCCAAGTCTAAATAATTTTATTATTGAAATAAACGAAATTGTTACTACTGACAATACAAAATACGAGAATGAAATTAACGATCTTGTTATTAAGATATGTCAAAACCTAAAATTCTATAATA
>Ga0105045_10003275_pt1 | contig 13880 bp, 13 predicted proteins | sample MAT02_FD_78089 | JGI IMG/M metagenome (GOLD analysis project Ga0105045, IMG submission 78089) | Freshwater microbial communities from Lake Fryxell liftoff mats and glacier meltwater in Antarctica - MAT-02 (megahit assembly) | ecosystem: Environmental > Aquatic > Freshwater > Ice > Liftoff...
GATTACCAGTTTATTTACTTCTGGACACATCAGGTTCGATGAGTGGTGAACCCATAGAAGCTGTAAAAAATGGCGTTCAAGTTATGATCAGTACATTAAGGCAAAACCCTCAAGCCATCGAAACAGCATATTTAAGTGTCATAACTTTTGATAGTGCGGCACAACAAATCATACCATTGACTGATCTCGCAACATTTCAAATGGTAGATTTGAGAGCATCTGGAACCACCGCTCTAGGAGCTGCTTTATCTTTGGTTGCAGAAAGAATTGATAATGAAGTAATGAGTACCACACTAGAGCGTAAAGGTGACTGGAAACCTTTGGTATTTATCATGACTGACGGAATACCGACAGATGACTGGAGACAAGGATTGGCTGCGTTTAGCAAAAAAAAGACAGCTTTTACAGTAGCGTGTGCGGCAGGTAGTGGTGTAGATACAAGCATACTCAAGCAAATCACAGAGAATGTGGTCAGTCTTGATACTGCTGATAGCAGCAGTATTTCTAAGTTTTTCACTTGGGTGACTGCTTCCATAGGAGTTACATCCACAAAGATAGAAGATAGTGGCAAAGAAATAGGTAGTCTTAGTGAATTGCCGCCACCACCTTCAGAAATCAATATTGTAGTATGAGACGGCTACCCGTATATTTTTTGCTAGACACATCAGGCTCTATGTATGGAGAACCCATAGAAGCACTCAATAATGCTTTGAGTGGTATGATCAATACATTACGCACCGATGCGCAGGCTCTTGATTCATTATGGATATCTATCATTACTTTTGATAGAGAAGTAAAGGAAATCGTACCACTCACTGAGTTGGCATCTTTTCAGTTACCTTCTATTTCTTGCCCACAAAGCGGCCCTACTCATACGGGGCTTGCACTGGAGATGCTTCACAAAAAGGTCAAGTCTGAAATCATTTTGGGAACTGCCAATCAAAAAGGCGACTGGAAACCTTTGTTATTCCTATTTACAGATGGAAAACCATCAGATATTATGCTTTATCGGGAAATGATACCCCAAATAAAATCCATAAATTTTGGGTCTATTATAGCATGTGCTGCTGGGCATCTGGCAGATGACAGCTTACTGAAAGAATTGACGGATAATGTGGTACATTTAGATTCTGCTGACAGTGCTACTTTAAAAACATTTTTCAAATGGGTATCGGAAACCATAGAGCAGGGCAATAAAAGTCAAGGTACTGGGGAGACAGTAGCACTACCTCCACCTCCAAGTGAAATCACCATTGTAATATAACAAAGTATGCTATTTCTGTTTCTAAAAATATTTATTAATATATTGATAGTTGGTTTGTTCCTCTATGGAAAGTTACTTCCACATAAAGACAAGCTCGTACATCCTTTCAAAGGATATTTTGATTTTTTCGAAAAAATATTTTTACCGCTATTTAATTTAATCAAAAGTAAATTCAAGCCATTCCAAGTAGGCGTTGGACTCGCTGTGGATATGACTCAAATATTTATTTTAATACTTTTATTATTAATTAATTACTTTATTTGAAAAATTGCGCGCATGAGACGATTACCCATTTATTTTTTGATTGATATTTCAGAATCTATGGTTGGAGAACAAATTCAACAAGTAGAAGAAGGTATTGCCATGATCATAAAAGAACTCAAAATGGACCCACATGCTTTAGAAACGGTATGGTTATCTATTATAGTTTTTGCTGGAGCTGCCAAAACGCTAGTCCCATTACAAGAAATTGTGAGTTTTTATCCACCAAGATTTCCTATAGGGAGCGGAACTTCGTTGTCAAATGGATTAGGGCACTTAATGTTTGAGCTTCGTAGGAACATCAAAAGAACTACCATGGAGCAAAAAGGGGATTGGAAGCCACTGATATTTTTATTTACGGACGGTGTACCCACAGATGACACCACAATGGCGATCAAAGAATGGAAGCAAAACTGGCAAAACGCTTCCAATCTAGTGGCTATTTCATTTGGAGAAGATGCAGATGCTAAGTTATTGGGCGAACTGACTGAAAATGTTCTGATGTTCAAAAATACAACAGCATCATCCTATAAAGAATTTTTTAAATGGATCACATCATCTATCAAAAGTACCAGTGAAAGCATTGATAAAAAATCAAATGATTTTGATCTTACAAAACTAGACACAGATACTATTGCAAAAATCGATTTGTCAAAGTTACCTCCTAAGCGTAATTATGTAGATAACAACTTCGTAGTACTTTCTGCAAAGTGTCAAAATAGCAAACGCCCTTACCTCATGAAATATAGATCTATGCTGAGTCCGTCGATGATGGAAGGATTTGACACTAGACAATTCAGGTTAGTGGGGGCTTTTCAGGTAGATAACACCTATTTTGAGCTAAGTGGGGAAAATACATTTACCAAAAAAATTAATACTTCTGAACTAATGGGAGCTCCCACTTGTCCATGTTGTGGCAATCAATTTGCCTTTGCTATGTGTATGTGTGGCAACATTCACTGTGTAGGTGACGAAAAAATAAGTACATGTCCATGGTGCAGCAATAGCGGTCAATATGGCATGAGTGAAGGAGGTGGTTTTGATGTAAACAGGACTCAAGGATAAATTTATGCTTCATACTTATATAAAATCCTTACTTTCGTCTTCTAATATTGAATTTTCAAAATCAAAAGAATCTACATTAGATCAATTTGTTGTAGATTTTAAAGATGAAATTGATCATGTATTACAAATTAATAAAAATCTAGTGGATAAATTTCAGATAAGAAGTAAAATAAAAGATATCACAGAACAATGGGTCTCCTTGCCCAACGCAACTGTAGGTAAAGCATATCAGCACAAAATAGATATTATAAGTTTGGGTTGGGATACTATGGTTTTTACATCTATGGAAGGATTGGATAAATTGGGTATGGAATATGACAACGAAACGGAAACCATATCAGGTACACCAAATTTTTCTGGTGATCACAAAGTCAGTTTTTCGTATAGACTACAGGGAGAATCTGATGTTGCAATCAACCAAAAAGTCCTTAATTTTATTGTAAATCCTAATCCAAGGTCTCTTTGGAAAAATATTGAAAGTAATCAGAATGATATTTATTGGAAACCTGACGATACTTCAGAAAATCAAAATTTGGGAAATAGACATATAGTAGTTGCATCAAAAAGAGGGAGATCTCATGCCAATGTTGGATCCTTTAGAGATGATGATTTTGGATTTAAGCATTTTCCTGACATAGGATGGAGTATTATATGTGTTGCAGATGGGGCAGGAAGCGCCACAATGGCACGCAAAGGTTCTGAAATTGCATGTCAATCCGTTATATCATACGTTGGAGATCACTTTAAGGGAGAAAAGTTGGATGAATTTGACCAAGTCCTGGCTCAACATCATAATGGATCTACTGATGCAACCACTAAGTATATAAGTACGTTTGTGTACGAAAACTTATCAAAGATGGCCTACTTTGCCCATAAAAAAATAGAAGAACAGTCAGTAAAATCTGAGAAGTCTATCAAGGACTATCATACGACGTTGATCTTTACACTTTTAAAAAAATATACGTTTGGGTATGCAGTTCTCACTTTTGGAGTTGGAGATTGTCCTATTGCATTGTTGAATAAGGATTTGTCAGAAATCAAACTGATGAATTGGCTGGACGTGGGAGAGTTTGGAGGTGGCACTCGCTTTGTGACTATGCCTGAGATTTTCAGTAGTGATAAGTTTGTAAGTCGATTTAGATTTAAATTGGTAGATGATTTTTCTTACCTCATGTTGATGACAGATGGTATTTATGACCCTAAATTTGTTGTAGAAGCCAATCTTGAAAAAATAGAAAAGTGGAAAGAATTTCTAGCCGACTTACAGGGAAACAACGAAGAGCGTAATGTGGTAGATTTCAATCCTGAAAATGTAGATGTAGCAAACCAATTGTCAATTTGGATGGATTTCTGGAGCTCTGGTAATCACGATGACAGAACAATAGCTATCATTTATTAAAAAATTGATTATGTCAAATATCGTCACAGTAAAGTCAATCATAGGTAGTGCCACTTATCAATACGTACAAGGTGAGCCCAAAAAAGGAGGTGTAAAGGATGTTTATTTTTCACCTGATAGGAAATATGTTGTAGCCATATTCAGAGATAAACAAGATTTTAATCAAAAAGAGAGATTGATTAAAATTACGGATAAGTACCGCAAACAAATCCAAGATAAAGATGCTGGTGATTATTATTTGAATGAAATATTCAGATGGCCAACAGACGTCATTGAGCAAAATGGCAAAATAGGTATCATTGTACCTATTTACAATAGTAAGTTTTTCTTTTCAAAAGGGTACAGTTCAAGTGATCTTATAAAAGGAGAGGAAAAAAATGGAAAGTGGTTTGCTGCTGGAAAATTTCGCAATAAGCAGTTTCCTTTGAGTTTGGACGCTTCGGAGCTTGGTAATTGGCAAAGTTATTTTCAAATTTGTGTTAATCTCGCCAGAGGTGTCAAAAAGATGCATCAAATGGGTCTATCACATTCCGATCTTTCTTATAATAACGTACTCGTAGATCCTGTGACCAAATCTGCTTGTATGATAGATTTGGACGGGTTGGTTGTGCCTGGAGTTTTTGCAGCAGAAGTGATAGGCACAGCAGATTTTATAGCACCTGAAGTTCTTGCCACAAAACATTTAAGCAAAACAGATCCTAATAGAAAATTGCCCAATAGACTCACTGATCTACATTCTTATGCTTGTTTAGTGTACATGTATTTGCTTCATAGGCACCCTCTCAAGGGTGGCAAAGTACATGACCTTGATACAGAAAAGGATGATTTGCTTAGTATGGGCGAAAAAGCACTTTTTATAGAACACCCTACAGATAAGTCCAATCGCCCTAAACTAAATCAAATATCTAAGTGGGACCAGTACTGGGCGGATGTAGATAAACTACCTTACACGATCACTGGACCCTATCTCAAGGAGATGTTTGACAATGCTTTTATAAAAGGTCTACATACGCCATCAGAAAGGCCAACAGCAGACTTGTGGGAACAGGCATTGCTAAAAACTACTGACCTAATGCAGCCATGCAGCAATACTTCATGTGAGCAAAAATGGTACGTATTTGACAATACAAACTCCCCTAGATGTCCATTCTGTGGAACAAAACATCAAGGAACATTGCCAGTATTGGATCTTTATTATCAATTCAAACCTACCGTGTGGAAACCAGAAAATCATAGATTGATGGTATACCATAATCAATATTTATTTCAATGGCATGTTAATAGAAACATTGCTAGAAATGAAAAACTTACTGAAGAACAAAAAATCCCAGTTGGTTATTTTACTTTTCACAACAATAAGTGGGTATTGGTAAATCAAAAACTCACGTCATTAGTAGATAAAACAGATAATGTGGATGTACCCATAGGTTCCTTGGTCGAACTTACACATGGCAAACAATTACTCCTATCAAAGGAAGCTGGTGGTAGAGTCGTATTAATTACATTAGCAAATCAATAAGAATTATTTTAAAAAAAATCAATTAAATGAATAGTCATCCTATTTTTTCTGAGCACCCGTGGCTTATAGTCACTTTTGCAGTAGCAGTTTTTATAATGTTGATCTTAGACTTAGGTGTTTTTAATAAAAAAAGTCATTCTATCTCTAATAAAGAAGCAGTAATTTGGTCAGCTGTATGGATTTCGTTGGCCATGATATTTAGTGGTTTAGTATATAACCTAGCAGGTTCTACTAAGTTTTTTGAATTTCAGTCAGCGTATTGGATCGAAAAAGCCCTTTCTGTAGATAACTTATTTGTTTTTATTTTGGTGTTTAAATTTTTTGATGTTCCTAATCAGAATAAACATAAGGTATTGTTTTGGGGTATCATAGGTGCCTTAGTTTTAAGAGCAATATTTATATTTTCAGGTGCTTTTTTGATCGAATTAACGTATTTAAATAAGATATTGAATTTACTAGGTTTAGAAGGATTTAAGTATGATATTAATATCATTATGACACTTTTTGGTTTGTTCCTGGTATATGCTGGTATTAAATCTTGGTCAGCAGGAGATCAAGATGACGATGAAGATTACAATGACACAAGAGGAGCAAGATTAATCAGAAGATTTTTTAATGTGACAGATAAATATCATGGTGATAAGTTTTTTATCATGGAAAATGGTGTAAAGATGGCCACTCCATTATTAGTAGTAGTAGCCGTCATCGAATTTACCGATTTGTTATTTGCGGTAGACTCTATACCAGCTATTTTTGCAATTTCAAACGATCCTTTCATTCTGTATACGTCCAATATATTTGCTATTTTAGGGTTAAGGGCTTTGTTTTTTTTATTGGATAATTTTATACACCTTTTTAGCAAACTTTCTTACGGACTGGCATTTATACTTTCATTTATAGGAATAAAAATGATTATTTCTCCTTTTTATCATATTGAATCGGTTTATTCATTGCTGGTAATTGGCGGTGTATTGGTACTGTCCGTGATTGCTTCTATTTATTGGCCTTCAGCAGAAACAGATAAAGAATAGATTTTTTTATTAATAATACGCTTCTGAAAAGTTCTTAATTGAAAGGGCTTTTCAGAAGTTTTTTTTTAAAAAAAACTCACATTATAGTATATCATCAAAAACAACTTTAAAAACAAAAAATATGACTATCAACGACGAAATGAAAATCAGAGAAATGTACAAAGCTAAGACGGAAAATGACATCCAGCTTGAACTCGAAAGACTAAATGCAGAACCATTTGGCACCTTTGATTTTAATAATAGTGAGATATCTCATTTTAACTTAAAAAAGGTTCTTAAGGAAGTAATGGCTGAAAGATATATTGCCATAACAAATCCTGCTCCTGCGCAAAATAACTCCCCATATAATCTCAACGGAATACCAGGGCAAAATATTATTAATCAACCAAATGTAAACAGAACTAATAGTCCAAATGGAGGGGTAATTGGTTTAGGAATAGTACTCTTTAGCCTAGGTGTAGTAATAACTATGAGCTCCGGAGGCCAAGTAATCACTTATGGATTAATTGTAATTGGTTTCTTTAAAATAATTCAAGGCTTTATAGGAGATTAATTTTGGGGTTGCATGATTTTATAATACATTTACCAGAACAAATGCATTTTTTTATAGTTATGCATGAGATTATGACGCAGATTAGTCTAATATGTGTATTTTTGGCCTGTAAATCTTATTTCTTATGAGCGTTCTGGATTTAGCAAGGGTAGTTATTTACCGATTTCATGAAAAAGGATTGGAAATTTTTCTTATTAACAATGAGATGGATAAAGACCATGATATATGGCAGATACCTCAAGGAATGTCAGAGTCAATACGTGAGAAAGGAAATGCAAAAAGCATCATCGACCTTGATACTACAGAAGATGAACAAGGCAGAACCATCAGAACACTAGCTATCGAAGGTGACTGGCACGACATCCCTTCTATACGCGGTATGCTCAAACATGATGTCAAACTCGTAAAAGCAATCGTCAAAGAAAACCTTCCAGGCAGCGAGAAAGGCGCCTACTTTGCAGTAAAAGAAGCATTCAAAAAAGTATTGCCTCATGAATACAAGGCAATCAAAGAACTAAAGGATGTTCTTTTTGATAGAAATTCGGTGACTAATATTTAACTTACATTCTTTTTTGATATGACAGTAGATAGCTGTACCATTCGCAATACCTCTTTTGATTTCCCAGGTGTCCAAAACGTATATCACGGTAAAGTCAGGGATGTCTACGATCTCGGCGAGACCTTGCTTATGGTAGCATCAGATAGAATATCTGCTTTCGATCATATACTCCCCAAATCTATACCTTACAAAGGTCAAGTCCTCAACCAGATAGCTTATCACTTCTTACAAGCAACAAGGGATATCGTACCCAATTGGTTACAAGCGAGTCCAGATCCTAATGTATCCGTAGGTCTGAAAGCGGAGTCTATCAAAATTGAGATGGTGATACGTGGATATCTTTCGGGTCATGCATGGCGCACCTATAAAGCTGGCGGTAGAGTGCTTTGCGGTGTGAGTATGCCAGAAGGATTGCAAGAGAATGATAAATTCCCTACACCTATCATTACACCTACTACTAAGGCTTCAGAAGGTCATGATATGGATATCGCTGTAGCTGAGATCATCAGTCAAGGTATCGTCAGCCAAGAAGATTGGAATGTTTTAGAAAAATATACAAGAGCGCTTTTCGCTCGTGGTACGCAGATGGCTGCGGAGCGTGGTCTTATACTTGTAGATACAAAATATGAATTTGGCAAGGTAGGAAATCAGATCATACTAATTGACGAGATTCACACACCTGATAGTTCTAGGTATTTTTATGCTGATGGATACGAAACAAGACAAGCTGAAGGTACACCACAACCACAACTCTCCAAAGAGTTTGTGCGAGAATGGTTGATCGCCCACGGTTTTCAGGGACTAGAAGGTCAGGAAATGCCAGTGATGCCTGATGAGTTTGTATGGGAAATATCAAATAGATACATTGAATTATTTGAAATTATAACGGGCCAGTCTTTCGTAAAAGCTGACGTTGCCAATATCGAAGGAAGGATATTGGCGAATGTGGAAACTTACCTTAGATTAGGGTAGGATATTTATTAAACCTACCCACCATTATTATTTTGCTTAGTCTTTTAGATTACTTAATTTATCTCTAAGGATTGCGGATTGTTCAAAGTCTTCATTTTCGATTGCCCTATCCAATAGTACATTCAATTTTTCTGCCGTTTCCATGCCACTTAGCATCTCCATCCTTTCGGATTTCAGATTGGCCAATATTGCTTGAAACGATTTATATAATGACAACGGCGTAACTGCAAATTTTTCTAGTTCTTTTGGCATACTTGGCATTTCGACAGTCGATATGATTTCTTCCATATTGGCAATCATTTTTTCTGTTTCAGTGATTTCTTTTTCTATATCAACTAGTTTTCTTTCATGGGCTATATTTTGATTTTTAGAGATACATACGGCACACAAGTATTGTGTCTCACCAAGCTCCGCATTGACTAAGATATTTAAATTCAAATCATCTCTGCCACACGATGTGCAACGCTTACCATAATCGGGGCCTTGCCTTTCTTTATTGGCCTTTAATTTAGCAGTTAACTTTATCAAATATTCTCTAGCTAAAGCATCTTCATCGTCTGTATCATCATCGTCTGTTGAATCGGACTCATCGGGTAGATCTTCAAGGATTTTGATCTTAGTAAAACCAATTTTCAGATCATCTTTCCCTTTACCTATAATTATTTGAATGCCAAAGATGATGTTTTCACCTTTAGTATTCCATGCTTTAACTGTATAGACATATTCAGGATCTTTATTATTTTCACTCGTTAAATTATTAATGTGATATTCATGGTCTACCACTTCGTATGGTCGATTCCAGTCGATTTCTTTAAGTATCATACCATTGAAGGCTTCTAGAAAAGAATTCAGATTTTCATTTAATGTTTTATGAAGTTCGTGCATGATAGAATATGTTTGAATTTAAGTATTAGGATTATTTGATTTTAGTGTTTTTAATACCAATTATTTATTTTTTGGTAAAAATAATGATTTTTTGGAAACCATCTTACTTTGACTGTAATTTTTTCCTTGCCTTTCACAATTGGACCAGAAAACGAATTTGGACCATTTCCAAATAAAGTAAACAACCAAACACCTACTTTTACCATTTATTTACATGAAGGAGACATTCAAGAATCAATATATATACCACAATGCTGATTTTTTACGTATATTAGCATATGCATTTTAGATTATTCATTTTATGGACGATATATTTTTTGCTTCCGACTGAGTCAATTGGTCAGGTAGTGAATAGACATCCATTAAAGACAAAAATAATAATTATTGAGGCATGTGTTGTTTCATTGGATGAAAAGACGATTATTCCTAATAATGTGTTGATTACAAATGGAAGCGATACTATAAGTGATTTTAGGGTAGTCAACCATTACATTGAGTTTGGTAGCTCAGTGTGTGATAGTTTATTGAATAAGTCGATTACATTCCAATACAGGACGTTTACCTTTGATATCACTAGGCCGTATTACGTGGTAGATTCCACAGCACTCGAATTTAAAGAAAGGACTTTGATTACAGGGTACGAGTATAGACCAAATGATAATAAAAATGCTTTGATTGAGTCCAAAGGCTTGGATTATAAAGGTAGCTTCTCGAGAGGACTGTCTGTAGGTAATAGTCAGAGCTTGGTATTAAACTCAAATTTTGACATGCAACTCATTGGTGACCTTGGGAATGGGCTGAAGGTTGTGGCTGCAATTTCGGACGAGAATCTTCCCATTCAGGCACAAGGAAATACACAACAGTTGCAAGAATTTGATAAAGTATTCATACAAGTAAGTAAAGACAAGACGTCGATCATCGCAGGTGATTATGAGTTGCGAAAACCAAATAGTTACTTTATGAATTACTTCAAAAAACTGAAAGGTGTCAGTCTTGCTTCTACCATCACTACTTCAAAAACTACAGATGTCTACACCAAAGGAAGTTTTGCCATATCGAGGGGTAAATTTTCAAGGCAACCAATAGTCACGACAGAAGGAAACCAAGGTCCATATCGTTTGCAGGGTAATAATGGCGAGCGATTTATCATAGTGCTCGCTGGTACGGAAAAGGTTTTCTATAACGGAATTCTACTCAAACGAGGTTTTGATTATGACTATATTATTGATTACAATAGGGCTGAAATTACTTTTTCGCCTACCAGAGTAGTCGCTAGGGACTCAAGAGTCATTGTAGATTTTGAATATACAGATATCTCATATTTGCGTTCGCTTTATGCCACCGAAACTGAATATCGTGGTAGAAAATGGAATGTAAATTTTAATTTTTATTCAGAACAAGATAGCAAAAATTCTACAGGTGATGTTCAGCTAGATTCAACGGATCTCAATATCTTGGCGTTGAGCGGTGATGATCCTAGGAGATCGGTGAGAAGGAGTCTTCGTGTCTTGTCGGATGCTGAGAAGCTCGAAAGTTCGAGGATCTTGTACATAGGCCAACAAAATCCATTAGATCCGTCAGATATCATCCTCAGCTTTACAGAAAGTGTAGATAGTGCGCAGTACACAGCAATTTTTTCTGAAGTAGGCCAAGGTCGTGGCGATTATGTGATAGATAATACCAAAAATAAAAATGCGAGAGTATATAAATATGCTGGCAAAAACATAGGTTCTTATTTGCCAGTAATTCAGCTTATCCCACCAGAACAAAAACAATTGATAACAGTCAACGGATCCTATAAATTTAATTCAGAAAGTAATGTCTTTGCAGAACTAGCCTTGTCAAATTTGGATAATAATAGGTTGTCCACCGTCAATAATGACGATAATGTAGGTTGGTCGTCTCATGTAGCGCTCAACCATTCGATCAAGCTTGATAGCGCTGCAAACTGGAAGCTAAAGGGTAGTATCAAACACGAGTATGTACAACGTGATTTTAATGCACTCAATCCATTTAGAGTACCTGAGTTTACGAGAGACTGGAATATAGAACAGCTTACTGCAAAAGGAGATGAAAATCTTGTTTTTACCACCTTGAGCCTAGGTAATAAGACTGGCTTTAATCTAGATTACGGTTTCAATCATTTTGACAAATCAGGTGTTTATAATGGGAATAAGCATGAGGCAACGATGCGCTACGATATTGGAAGAATAAATTTCAAAGCATTTACCAATTATCTTACATCTGAATCGCCTGTCTTGAATCAAAATACTACTTTTACACGTCCCAATATTACCGCACAATACAAGCTTGATAAAAATAATAATTGGGCGATAGGTGGCGAATATGATGCGGAGTCTAATCAGTTGCACGGCAATACTTCAGATACTTTGTTGACTAGAAGTTATTCTTATAACAATATCAAGGTATTTGTGACTAATGATTTTACAAAAGATTTTGCACTTAAATTTTCCTATGCAGAAAGAAAGGATTTTTTTGCAAAACAAAACAGCCTTCAAAAAGCTGCAAATGCCAAAGAAATAGAAATAGCAGGAAAGTGGATGGCTTCCAAAAATTCGGACTTACAGTGGAGTCTGATAGGACGAGATTTGAATGTGATAGACCCTACGCTGCTCCCGAATGATAGCAGCAAAAAGACGATTTTAGGTAGAATGGACTATACTTTTGCAGCCATCAATGCGGGTATTAAATCTACTACAAGCTACAATACTAATTCAGGTCAGGAGCCCAAACTAGAATTTATCTTCCAGAAAGTAGAATTAGGACAAGGTGATTATTTCTTGATTACAGAATCAGAAAACCCAAATGTCAGTAATATTCAGGATTTCAGGTACGACCCTACCAATCCGCTTTCAAATTATATCAGGCTGACGCTAACAAATAATGAATTCATCCGTACCAATAATATAGAACTCAACCAAAATTTAACCATAGATCCTTCCAAATTTAAGACATATAAGGAAGGTAATAAAAAAAGTAGGTTTTATCGGTTTGTTTCTAGATTTTCAACATTATCCAATTATAGAATCACCAAAAAACAAATGGATGGCTCGGATTCTCCATTGAGTTCATATATAGATTTCAGTTTGGGGGACACTTCGCTTGTAGCTTACAATTCACTGAATGCCAACACCTTGTTTTTCAATCGTGGTAATGTCAAGTATGATATTCAAATCGGCAACCGTAACAATCAGAATAGAATCGTGCAGGTAAGTGGTCGTGAAGATAGAGGGTTGAATGATTATTTCTTCAGGTCACGTTGGAATCTGTGGAATAAATTAGACATGTTTTTTATCCTTGAGAAATCTGAAAAATCGTATCAATCAGAAGCTTTTGGAGATCGGAATTTGGATATCGATATTTATAGGGTGAAGCCAGAAATCAGTATCAGACCAAGCAACAATACAAGGATAAATATAAAGTATAATTATGAAGATAAACAGCAAAAAATCCTTAGTGGAGATAATGCTTTTATAAATTCATTTACTTCAGAATTTGCGTTACGAAGTGCAAATAAATATAGCTTTGACTGCTCTGTTAGTTATGTAAATATCAAGTTTTCGGGAAGGGCAAACTCACCTATAGAATATGATCTCCTTGACGGTCTGAAAAATGGAAAAAACTACATTTGGAATATTATTTATACCAAACGAATGGCAAAAAACATAGATCTCACTATAAATTATGAAGGTAGGAAGACAGGTGTTTCTCCTTTGATTAATGTAGGGAGAGCGCAGATAAAAGCTACTTTTTAGGAATAATACTGAAAGTTTTCCTTTAATGTGAAATAAGCGTAGGAAAAACTGCACTAATCAAAATAGAAATCATACATTTACGCTGCCGTACTCCGACGGTTTTGAAGTCTGCTCCGTTTTTTAGGAAATGGGTTAAAGTAGGCTTCATTTTTTTTATAAAGATTTTACTTTTTGGTTTACCAAAATTATCAATTAATTTGTGATTTAAACTCATAGGAAATCTAAGTAAATATACCAAATAAAAAATTTCTAAAATAATTTAAACTCAATTCAAAATTATTACTATTTTTGTCGCATGGCAGAAAAAATTAATAATATCCATGATAAATTTGTCAGAGAGTCTTTCTCTGATGTAAAACGTGCAGCGTCTTTTATTGAGCATTTTTTACCTTCTCAACTAGTGTCTTCTATTGATTTATCCACCTTGATTCTTGTTAAAGAATCTTATATTTCTAAGGAATTAAGTGAGTATTTTTCTGATTTAGTATTTGAAGTTAAGCTAAAAGATGGAAAAAAAGATGCGGTAACTATTGCATTACTTTTTGAGCATAAATCTTCTCCTGATAAATACGTTTTGATACAGGTTGGATATTATA
>Ga0105045_10003276_pt1 | contig 13879 bp, 8 predicted proteins | sample MAT02_FD_78089 | JGI IMG/M metagenome (GOLD analysis project Ga0105045, IMG submission 78089) | Freshwater microbial communities from Lake Fryxell liftoff mats and glacier meltwater in Antarctica - MAT-02 (megahit assembly) | ecosystem: Environmental > Aquatic > Freshwater > Ice > Liftoff...
GACTGGAAGATCGGTGTCTCCATTGCGGCGAGCTTCGCGGCCCGTGAAGTGTTCGTCTCCACGATGGGCACCATCTACGGGGTAGGCGGTGACGCCGATGACGGCGACGCGGCCCTCACGCAGCGTCTCGTGTCCGAGAAGGATCCGGTCACGGGCAAGCCGGTGTATACGCCGCTGATCGCGGTGAGCTTAATGGTGTTCTATGTGTTTGCGCTCATGTGCATCAGTACAACAGCTGTGACGGTGCGCGAAGCGGGCGGCGGACGCATCGGCTGGCAGTGGGCCACGCTGCAGTTCGTGTACATGCTGGCGCTGGCCTACGGCGCCGCCTGGTTGGTGTACGTCATAGGACAGGCACTCGGCTTCGGAGGCTGACGATGCAGATGGATACGTTGGTGGTGCTGTTTATCGTCGCGACGTCGGCCGCATTCATCGGCCGTCGGGTATGGCGCGCCATCGCTGCGGCGCGCGCGCCCAAGGGCGGCTGTACCGACTGCGGGTGCGGCAAGGGCTGACGCACCAACGCGCTGAAACGGCGCGTTGCTACGCGGCGCCGAGGATGGCGCGCATGCGCTCCCAGCTTTCATCGGCCGCGCTGAACATCAGCTTTACCGCGACCACCCAGCGGCGCCAGTCGGCGAGTCGCGAGTCGTCAGCACTGCCACGCACCGCCTCACCCGCCACGTGCACGCGCCGAAGTGCGAGGATGACGCCCTCGGCCTCTTCCTCGAGCGCCGCTTCCAGGGCACGCTGCGCCGCCGCATTGTCCGGCCTTCGCGTAGCCGCCAGTTCAGTCAGCACCCGTTCGAATGCCTGCTGAAGCGTCACGGCATCCATGAGGGCCACCTGGCGCACCGGATCGGTCACCCCTTCGACCGCACGACGCACCGCGAGCAGTGGCGCGAACCAGCGCTCCTGCTCGGATCGCCCGGAGCCGCCGTCAGGATCGGTGTACAGGTCGTCACGCGCAGCGCCCAGAAATCGCAAACCGCGCGTCACCTCAGGCATCGCGGCGGCATGATCCAGCACCTGCAAGGCGAGCGTGCGCAAGGACTCGTCGCCTGACAACTCCAGAACGTCGTCACCGGCAAGATAGAGCGTCAGACTGGACGGGCCGAACGTCACGCCATCGATGCCATCGTACGACAACCGCCACGGCGCCGCCGACGCCCAATGCAGCACCAGCGCATCGTGCGCCGCCTCCGCCGTGGCATCCCGGTTGATCTCGCGACCGCGTACAAAGCCGACCACCCGCGCCGATGGTAGCGCTGGCATCAGCCGAGGATGGTGGACAGCACAGCGGGAGTGTCCTCGAGGGTGGCGAACACCGCCGCTGGATCGTGCGCCGTTAGGTCCGACACCGAGAAGTGACCAGTCGCAACACCAATGGACAGCACACCGAGTGAGCGCCCGCACTGAATATCTGCCGGCGTATCGCCGATGATGACGATCTGATCGCCAGGAATGGTGCGTCCGATCAGCTCCTGCGCGCGTCGTTGCGCAATCGCGGGGAGCGACGGTCGGTGTTCGTGATCACAGCCGAAGGCGTTGGCGCGAAACTGTGAGAACTCGAGCCCCACGGCGCGCAGCTTCTGCCTCGCGCCGCGCTCGATATTCCCAGTGAGCACCCCGAGTGTGACGCGCGACGACTCCGCCTCCAGCGCGTCGAGCAGCGGCAGAATACCCGCGCACAGTTGCGACGCTGATGGATCGCGCATCAGCTCCACCTCGAGCTGTGCGGCGTACGTGTCGAACACGTCGTCCATGCGTGCGGTGATCACCGCATCGTCGATGCCGGCCGCGCGCATCTGCTCACGGGTGATCTGCTGATCCGTTTTACCGTCAAAACGGTACGTGGCGTCTCCCGAGGCTCCGAACACCGTGTGCAGCGCGTGCTCCATGGCTCGCCGTCCGGCGCCATCGGTGCGCAACAACGTGCCGTCGATATCAAACAGAACGAGCTTCACGACCGTGTGGGGACAGAGGGCGGAGTGACGGGCGCGATGTGCGCCGACGTCTGCTGAAGTTTCGCGGTGCGGGAGAGCAGGAGTCCTCCCATGATGAGTGATGCACCGAGGATCTGCCAGCCGGTGGGCTGCTCACCGAGCATCGCCCAGGCAAAAGAGAGTGCGATGATGGGTTGCAGATTGCCATACATGGCGGTGCGCGTGGCGCCGAGTATCCGGACCCCGCGGTAAAACAGGAGATACGCGATCACCAGCGCGCCGATGCCCGCGTACGCCACGGCGCCCCACTCCGTGAGCGTGATCGCCGTCCAGTCGAGCCGCACCAGGCCCGGCATCGCAATCGAGACCAGCAACAGCGCCCCACTGGACATCGTGATCGCTGACAGGTGCAGCGGGTGCGTCGTTTGCGTGTACGGGACCAGCAGCACGCTGAACAACGCCCAGGCAATACTCCCCGAGGCGATCAGCGCCGCGCCGAGCATCGCACTGTCGCCGCCATCAAACGCGTGGGAGCTGCCCACCACGCACCCCACACCGGCCAGCTGCAGTCCAATGCCGCCCCACCCGCGCAACGGCATCCGTTCGCGACCCAACAGACGCGAAATGATGGCAATCCACGCCGGACCGGCAGACACGACCAGCGCTGCAATGCCCGCGCGAGTGCGCGACATCCCCAGGATAAAGAGCAGCTGGTACAGGCCGTTGCCGATTAACCCCAACGCGGCCAGACGCCAGATGTCCGCGCGCGCGGGCAATGCCTGGCGCACCGTGGAGGCCACGGCGATCAAGACAACCGCCGCGAGCAGCACGCGCAGGCCGTTGAACGTGATCGGTTCGAGCGTGCGGAGCCCCGCCTTGACCACACTGTAGTTGATGCCCCAGATCAGCGACATCACGATCAGGCCGACGTCAGTGGAGCTGAAGGCGGGGCGGGTTTCCGAAGACATCCCACAATCTAGAGGGTGGCGAAAGGTCGGGTGGTCTCACAGGGGCTGGGTCGATAGTTTCCCGCCATGCATGTCTCATTCGCGCTCTTCGCCGACGCCGCCAACATCTCGCAGGAAGGCAAACTCAACGTGCTTGGCGTGTTCGACGCGGTGCACGTGGGACAGATGCCGGCCCTCCATCCCCGCGCGACCTTCGTGGTCCGCATCAAGGCCGCCCCCACCGACGCCGGTGATCATCCGTTGACGCTGCGCTGGATCAACCCGCGCGGCACCGAGATGTGGACGTCTGAAGCCGAATTGGGGATCGCCGCGCCCCCGCCCGGGACCACCGAACTGGATATGCCGGTCATCATCCAGATCGACCTGCCCCTCGACGTGGTGGGCGACTATCGCATGGTGGTGGAGATCGATCGGATCCGACACGCGGAATCGGTGCTGCATGTGCGAGGCGGTGGTGGCCCCGTGGTGCCGCAAGCGGGCTCTCAACTGATGAGCTGACCACGCTGGCTGTTGGTCACCAGGTAACGCGGCGCACCCCCACACATTGCGCGCGCAGCTTGGTCAGATAGGGATCGGCGGCGTTCATGGTCTCCACGGTCACGCCGCCGCGCGACAGGGCGCTGTGTACCATGCGACCGTCACCCAACGACACCCCCACGTGGGTCACGCGACGGTCGTCGCGATCAGAGAAGAACAGGAGGTCGGCGGGCGAGTGCCGTGCCGCCGCGTCTTCTTCCACCAGGGTGAGATGTTCGGCCTGTTGCCACGCATCCCGTGGCAGCGGCACACCGTGCAGACCAAACACCCGCTGCACCAGCCCGGAGCAGTCCACACCCCACGGCGTGACGCCGCCCCATTGGTAGCTGGCCCCGGCGAACAGCACCTCGGCGCTCTGCGCAATTGCCGACGGCTGGCGCGGGAAGTGCGCGGCGCGGGCATCGGCGGCAATAGCCGCCCCGTCCATGCGGTCCATCCCGGGCGCAAGGCGCGCGCCCAGCGGGAGGGAACGGACCGTACCCGCCGCATCGCGTACCACGCAGCCCATCGACCACCGCCACGTACTTTCGGTACCCACGAAGGGCATCAGGTAGCCCACATGCATCCATCCCGTGTAGTCGTCCGCGCCACGCACCTGCAGCCAATCGCCGCGGCCGTCCACGAGGAACACCACGTCGCCGAAGAGCAGCTGCGAGACAAGCGGCACGGCGATGCGCGCCTCACCAAGCAGTGGCGCGACGGCAGCCCGCACGGTGAACCGGTCAGCCATCGACAGCGTCAGCGCAGTGCCCACACCATATCCAAGGATTGAGAAGACGATCCGGCCGTTGGCGGCCGCGCTCACCGGAAATCTAGCGCGGCTCCTGTAACAGCTGACCGATTTTCGCTTCGAGTTCCTGCAGGGTGAAGGGCTTGGCGAGCACGGGCCGTCCGGTGCGCCGGATGAACTGCGACGCGGCCGCGCTGTGCAGGTCGCCCGTCATGAAAAGCACGTGCTGGGACTGTTCGGGATACTGCCCGGCGATCCGTTCGTACACCGTTTCGCCACTCATGCCCTGCATGCGCAGGTCCAACAGAATCACGTCGAACCCGGCCGTGTCGAGCACCGCGAGCGCCTCCGCACCGCCCGGTACCGCCACCACCTCACATCCGGTGCCACGCAGGAAGCGCGTGATCGCCGAACGGAGTGTGGGTTCATCTTCGATGAGCAGCACGCGCCGCGCGGCATCGCGACTCTCGATGCGCGGTATACCAATGGCCGGCGTGATGCGCCCAACCGCGCGCGGAACGCGCACCGTAAACGTGGCGCCGACTCCCGGGGTGCTGGTGGCCTCGATGGATCCCCCATGCTCACGCACGATCGCCTGCGAGATGGCAAGCCCGAGCCCGCGATGCCCGCGCGCTTCGCGCGTGGTGAACATCGGGTCGAAAATCCGTGGCACGTGGTTGGGGTGAATGCCGGGGCCATTGTCTGTGACGTCGACCACCACGCTCTCGCCCTCCTCGCGGGTGGTGATCGTCATCCGACGATTGGACGGTCGCTCACCGAGTGCCTGTTCCGCATTCACCAGCAGATTGGCCAGCGCCTGTTGCAGCTGCCCCGGGTCACCGGCTACCAGCGGAAGCTGCTTGGCGCAGTGTATCTCCACGGCGATCCCGTGTGCGCGCAATCCGTAGCCATGCAGTTCCAGCGTGCGACGAACGAAGGTATTGAGGTCGAACGCGCGCGTGTCCTCGTGCGGCGCATGGCCGCCCCGCGCGGTATCGAGCAACTGCGCGACAATGCGTGACGCACGCTCGGCTTCGTGACGGATCTGCTCCATCGCGACACGATCGTCCTGCGACAAGGTGGGCGAGGCAATCTGCAGGTCGGCCACCGCGAGCAAACTGCCGAGGGGATTGTTCAACTCGTTGGCGACGCGCCCGAGCACCTGCCCCACAGCCGCCATGCGCGCTTGCTGCGCATTGGTTTCGCGGGTGACTTCTTCGTTGGTGATGTCCCGGACGATACCAAGGACCCCGACCACGACACCGTTTTCGTGGATGGGTGCGGAGGTGACCATGCCAAGACGCGAGACGCCGCCGGCTCCGAGAAACCGAACCGGCACACCGCATCGCTCGCCACGCAGCGTGCGCTCGAAGACATCGCCGGCTACCGCATGATCGATCGGGTCCACCAGCACCGCGAAGTACCGGCCTATCAACTGCGTGCGGGTGAGGCCGGTTGTGCCCAGAAGTCCCGGATTGGCGGAGGTATAGCATCCCGCCACGTCGAGGGTGAAGATCGCATCGTGTGCCGATTCCACCAGCCGCTCGTACATCGACTCCGACCGATGGCGTGCCACGGCGTCGGCGCGCTGCTCCGTGACGTCGCGCAGACAGGCCACGGTGCCGGTGATCTGTCCGAGCTCGAAGAGCGGCTCCGATGTCACTTCCACCCGTCGGCGCTCGCCGTCGGCACGCAGGACCTCACACTCGTAGTGCTGGCCGACGCCCCGTTGCGCCTCGCGTTCATGCGTGGTCACGGCGGTCAGCCACTCATCTACCGTGACCGTCGCCACCAATTCCCCCACCAGATTGGGACGCTGGAAGAGAATGTGCGCGGCGGGATTGGCAAACGTCATCCGGCCATCGAGACCCGTGATGACGATAGCGTCGGATACGGTATCGAGCACGATGCGATAGCGCTCGGTGACGCGATGCGTTTCGGTAACGTCATCGAACGTGATGACGCAGCCGCCATCCGGGTGCGGGGCCGCCAGCAGTGAGAACAGACGCCCGGTCGGAAAGTCGCGCACGATCTCGCGAGTGGGGACCCCCGCGCGCAACGCGCGATCAATCACGCGATCCACCGCGCGCGCCTCGACGGAATCTTCCGCGCCGACCAGCACATCGCGAAACCGACGCCCCAGCAGCTCCGCAATGCTCACACCGCACAGCTCCGCCGCCCGTGTGTTGCAACGGCTCACGGTGAGGCTCTCTTCGAGCACCACCATGCCGTTGGCGGTGCTATCAAAGGCCACCTTCCACTCGCGCGTGGCCTTCTCCACTTCTTCGAAGAGACGCGCGTTCACGATGGCCACCGCCACCTGATCGGCGAGCCGCTGCAGCACCTTGAGGTCGGTCTGGTCGAACAGCCGCTCGCGATTGATCACGGTGATCGAGCCGATCGTCCCGCGGCCGGTGATGAGCGGCGCGATGACCGCACGCTGAATCGGGGCCAACTGTTGAATCGCCCAGTTCCCCGCAGGGTCGTCTGTGGGATCGTTCATCACCACACCGTCGTTCGAGAGCACCACGCGACCGAGCAGGCTGCTGCCAACCGGCAAGTGCACGCCGGCGAGTACATCGGCCGCGCCCAGCGCCGCCACGATGTGCAGGTAGTCATCGTGCCGCAGCGCAACGCAGGCCCCTTCCACACCCAGCAGGGACACGGCGTGCCGGAGAATCAGTCGCAGCACCTCCCCGAGGCGCAGCGATTCCCCCACGGCGCGCGCCACGTCGGCGAGCGCCTCGGTGGTGCGACGCTCGCGCTCACTCTCGGCGTAGCGCCGGGCATTGGCGATGGCCGTGGCAGCCTGCGAGGCCATGGTGGCCAGCACTTCTTCGTCTTCGGCGGTGTAGACATCGGCGGCACTGGAGTGCACCGCCAGCACGGCCACGAGACGAATGCCCACGCGCATGGGCACCGCGAGCACTGACGTGGCGGACTCGGTTTCGCCCACGATATCGTACATCGAGAGAGGCGGCGCCATACCGGACTTTTCGCGCATCCGGTCGGCGTCCCGATCGCCCACGCGCACCGGATGCCCGCTGCGTGCCACTTCCGCAACGAGCCCGTCGCCCAAGCGCACCGGCCCGCGCGGACGCTCCGCGCCGCGCACGGTGCGCAACGCGGTCACCAGCGAGTCGGCATCGAGATTGGGCACGAGAATCGCGATGCCCTCGGCGGAGACGGCGCGCGACACCTGCCGCGTAAGCTCGCGCATGATCTCGTGCTCATCGAGCGAGCGCGTGAGCGTGGCGCCGGCTTCCTGCAGCAGCTGGAGGCGTCCGTGGCGCTGCTCCGCGAGTCCACGCAGCGCATCGTACGCCAGCCGTGCGGCCAGATGCCGCGTGAGTTCGCTGATATCGCGTCGGCGCGCCTCCGAGGGCCGGAGCCCGTCCCGCGGACCGGCTATCTTGATCGTGCCAAGAATCTCCTGTTCCGCGCCACGCAGCAGACCAATCAGGACGTCCGTGGCCAGCCACTCGTGCCCATCACCCGCCAGAGCGGGCTCCACGCCGAAGAACTCCCGCGCCACCCACGGGTCGGAGCCATCGAGCAGATACAGGTCACCCACCCGGAAGCGCTCGAGCTGCAACAGCCGCCGACGCCACACCGCGCCCGGCATCGGCTCCAGCCCGTGGCCGGTCACCGTACTCGCCTCCGGACTCCCCGCGCTACACACCAGTGTGGCATTCATGGACGCATCACGCAGCGCGATCACGACCCGATCAAAGCCCATCTCATGCAGCAGCCCCGCTGCCACTTCCACGCGCAACGCACCCGGACCGGCGCTATCAATAGCGTCGAGCGACTCCAACAGGGAGCGCACAGGTGAACCGGCAAATGGCAGCGGTAGTGACGACATGGGGGGATGTGGGTTGGACGAGTCAGCCAGGGGAAGGTAAGAAGAGCTAAGAGCTAAGAGCTCAGAGCTAAGAGCTCAGAGCTGCCGGCTGTCAGCTCTTAGCTCTTAGCTCTGAGCTCTTAGCTCTTCAAAAAGTCCAGCTGCGGAAGAAATCAATACCGATCTGCGGGGGGGTTTGCTGGAAGGTCCGTGAGAGACCGGCGCGGCCGCAGGCTTGGGCGCTGGAGCCGGGTTCGACGCCCACGGCGAGACTGAGGCCGCCCTCGAAGCGGCGCTCCACCTTCACACCCAGTCCTTGGGCAAACAGCGACAGCGCGTCGGCGCCCCCAGCAGTCTGGGGGGCGAGTCCGCAGAGACCGGTGCTGAAGGTAAAATACGTGTTGCGGGCGATCTGACCGCCCACGCCGACTCGGGTGGACGCCAGAATACCCAAGCCGTTCTCGCGCAGATTCGCGGCGTCTCCCGGGTTGAGGGCGGTGGGTTCTACCTGCACGACATCGAAACGCCCGCCCACCAGGCGACTGGACAGATAGCTGCCGGCGAGTCGCAGCGCGAGGGTCGCGCCCTGTTCGGCGTACGGGGTACCGAGCAGAGTATAGGCCGGCTCGCCCGTTACCAGGTAGCTCAACATGTCGCTCTCCGGAAGCGGCGGGTTATCGGCGCTGGACAAGGTGAGCGTCGGGCGATCGATGGTGCCCCCGATATTCACGCGGATAAGAACATCCTGGCGATTGGAATTGGCCCGCGTTTCGCGCACGGTGTGCAGCGCTGAGATATCGAGCGTGGGCTCGAGATCGGGATCGCCGTAGAAGCGCACCACGCCGCGCTCCACGGCGAAGCCGGGGCGGGCGATGCCGAGGTTGAGCTGATAGGTGCCGCGTTCCACCGTCAGCGAATCGCTGAGCGCGAGGCGTGCACCGCTCCCGTCGCGCGAGAGCGCCCGCGTAAGCCGCAGCTGACCGCCGAGCTTGAGATTTGCTTCGGGCGAACGCAGCCAGACGTCATCGCCGATGCTGAGCCGGACATTGTCCACCTGCAGATTGCGCATCGCGTCACTCGAGGAGCCCGGCAGCAGCCCGTTGACCCCGAAGCGCGTGGTGTCGATGATATCGAAACTCTCACTCAGATCGAGCGCCCGGCGCTGGGCGAGCGCCCGAATGAATACTCGACCGCGATCGATCCGCACCGCGCCGCCAATCCGCAGACTCTCGCTCGATCCGCGAAGTGTGATGGGGGTGGTCGTGGTGAGCGTGATCGACGTGGTGCGTGGCTTGTCGATGGCGAGGAAATTATTGGCGGCAAGGCGCAGGTTGAACGACGGCTTGGCGATTTCGGTGATCCGCACGAAGCCGGTGATACCCAGTGAGTCTCGCGGTGCGCCGCTGATGGCGCCGAAGCGACGGATCTGAATGGTGTCGCCGGAGAGCCCGATATCGGCCTGCGCCTGCTCGAGCCGGATGCCAAGATTCTCCAGTGAGAGCGCACCGCTGTCCACGCGCAGTTGGCCTTGAAAGCGCGGGCGCTCCCACGTGCCGGTGAGGCGCACATCGGTGGAGAGCTGCCCGCGCGCCCGCTTCACATCCGGGAACATCGATTCCAACAGTCGCAGGTCGGTTTGTTCACTCACAATGCGACCGCTCAGTGGCTCGGTCCGCTGCCGCGGACGACCCGCCACGAGCGCCAGATCGAGCGGCAACGAGGCATCGCCCGCCAAGACGGGCCGCCCATCGAGGCGCAGCGCGCCCTGCAGATCCAAACGCAGCGAGTCGTAGCGAGCGCTCGCGAACAATTCCCCGAAGCGCACACGACCCGCCACGGCATCGCGCAGATTCACCGTGCCCGCGATCACCGGCCGCTCTCGTGTGCCGGAGATCGCCGCCGTCAGGGAGGCCGTACCACCGGACAGGCCCGTCGAGCGCAGCAGCTTGCCGATATCGGCCAGCGGCACGCGATCGGCGATCAGCTGTCCCCGCACGATCCCGCTGTCGCCCACCACCCCGCGCAGTGACACGCGCCCGGTGTCGGTGTGCTGGACCACCAGCGAATCAAGAGTGCCGAGCCCTCCGGGACGCAACTGCAGCACCGCCGGCGCTACGAGCGCAAACCCCCGGGGTCGCGTTGCGCCGCTGTCCACCCGGATGCTCAGAGTGTCCAAAGTGACCGTGCTCGTGTCGCCGCGGCGCACTACGCCACCGACCATCGCCACGCGCGACTCCGCCGCCGTGCGCAATCGCACGTCAAAGCGTTCGGCAAGGCCGCCGCGCAGCGTGGAACGCCCGGCCGCGGAGGCCACGTCGATCCCGGCCACAAACGCGGAGTCGAGGGTGGCGCTCACCTCGCCCGTCGCGCCGCGTAAGACGTCTTGCACGGTCAGCGTGACTGCCGCGCGCGCGCTTCGTGCGGCGCCGACCACCACCTCACGGAAGTCCGCGCGCAGGGCCACATCGATGCCGCGCGTGTCCAGTGTATCGAGCGATCCGCTGATCAGTGCCGTAGCGGTCACGATGCCCCGCAGCGTATCGGAGGCCGCCACCAGCGTGCGCCGCGACGTGTCGGTGGGGGATAACCATGGCCGCAATCCGCCGAGCGAGTCGACCATCACCGACACAGTGAGTGAATCACGCTGGGCCGCTGAAAGTCCCAGCCCACCGCGGGCAGTGAGGCGTAACGCTGAGCTTTCGATGCTCAGCGTGTCCACCTGCACATGGCCGGCATCGAATTGGAGTTGCACCGTCCCGCCGAACAGACGCGCATCGGCGACGCGGGAGAACTGATCGATCGTTGCCCGCAGCGGACCGCGCAGCGATTCGAGCGTGGCCCCCTGCAGATCCACGGTACCGGCCATCGACAGCGACGTCACGGGATACCGACTATCACCGAATAACGCTTGGGCATCGACGCCGCGCACGCGCCAGTTGCCGGTAGCGCCGAATGTCGGTTCGAGCGCATCCGCGGTGCCGGTGAACGACAACTCACCACCCTCTCCCGCCAGCGTGGTCTGCACGGTGAACTGCTCGGCCATGCCGGTCGCCGTGATGCGCCCTACGGCCGAACCACGCAGCGGGAGCGACGGATACGACCGCGACATCGTGGTGTAGGACAGGGGCACCGCCTGCATGTCCACATCGAACCGTACGCCCTCATCAAGCAGTGTGTAGCGTCCACTGCCGGTGAAGCGCGACGGCTGACCGGGCCCGTCCACGTGCTCCATGTCCGCCTGCGTGAACCGGGCGTCGTACCAGAGCGAATCGAGGCGCAGACGGCCGCGCACGAATCCGGTCACATCCGGGAAGAGCGGATTCACAAAACGCGGCGTGCGCAGATCGAGCTGCGCGATCTCCACCTTCACCCCTTGGAGAATCGCTTCGGCGGGTGTGTAGATATTCAGCATGCCGCTGGCCTGCACTTTGGAGATCGCGCCCGGCACGTGACTGTCGGCGTACGTGAGACGTGCGTCATCGAGCCGCCAATTGGTGACGGGACCACCGCGCGCGATCACGCGCCCGCTCAGATTGCCCTGCCAATCGTAGGGGAACGGCTCGCCGTTGAACTGGCGGAGCAGATCGATGTTTGCGGGCTGTAGCTCGATATCCACATCGGTGATGCGCAGGACCGGACCGCCCACACCGAATGTGATGTCGCCCAGGAAGCGCGAACGCAACGCCCGCGCGTCCATGTTGCGCAGCCCATACTCAATGACCGCGAGGTTGTTCGGATCATTCCTGATGGTGATCGACGTCCGGCCGCCGCCGGTGCGCGGTAGCGATTCATCGATCCACGCCATGTCAGCCATCGCCACGCTGTCCCCTTCCAGGCGCACGTCGTAGCGCACCGGAAGTCCGCTGCCCCACACCACCTTCGCGTTGCCGTGACCACGTGAATTCGCGAGCTGAAAGCGCGCCGTATCCACCCACAGGGAATCCCCGAGGATGCGCACCGTGGTGGACATCTTACGAAACCAGAACGGCGGGTACACCCACACCACATCGAAATCCCGAATCGCGAACTGCTGCCCCGCGATGCCGGGATCTTTCAAGCGCGATGGCCCCATATGCACGTTGCCCCGCACGAACCGGTACACCCGCACGAAGCGGTCACCTTCTCGGCGGACTTCGCCTTCCACGGTGGTCAGGTTGTCGGCGAGCGCGCTATCGCGCTTCGCCCCCTTGAGCGTATCCGACAGCACCCACGGCAAACGCACCGTCATGGTCACCTCGCGCAGCGCCATCGTGTCGATCACCACGTACTGCCCGAACCCCCACTGCGCCGATGACTTGGACGGCCCGCCACGACGGACGGCGCGCTTCCAGTTCCAATCGTCGTTGCCAAAGTCGATCATCGTGATGGAGGGATGATCGATCTCCAACGACTTGATGACGATACGGCGGTCGAGCAGATCGCGCGGATCATACGACACGCGGATCCGGCCGGTGCTCAGAAACGGCGTCCCGTCGGGGGTCCGAATATCCAGCGAGTCGATGGTCAGGTCGGTGAACAGCGTACCGCTCACCCGCCCCACGTACAGCCGGCCAGGAATCGCCGCCGCGAGCAGTGGGCGCACTGCACCCAGAATCACCGCGCGGCCGCGGTCGGTCTGCGTGAGCGCCGCAAGACCGCCGGCCACCATCGCCACCAGCGTGAGCAACACCGCCGCCGTGCCCAGCACGATGGTCCGACGACGGGGTGCCATCAGAAGGCCTGTCCAATCCAGATACTGGGATTGAGCCGCCGCAGCAAACCGCCAGTGGGCGTGGGACGGAAGCTCGACGGACAATTGCCAGCCGCCTGAACTGCTGGCGCGCCACCCGTTGCCGCCTGGACCGCCAACCCGTTACCGGGGCTGACACAGTAGAGCGGTGCCACGCCCGCTTGCAGCGGTGCATTGAAGTACGCCGCGCCGGCGGGTAGCTGGTACCCATTGTAGCCGAGATCAATGCGGATCGCACCAAATGGCGACGCGATCCGGATACCCATGCCGGGCGTCACTTTCACGGCCGGCCCGTCGTCCCTGAGGCGCACCGAGGACTCGCCACTGGTGCGATTCCAGAGGCGCCCAGCGTCGGCAAAGGCCGCCACCTGGAGCAAACGCGGCGCAATCGGACTCGGCCACTGCACTTCGAGATTTCCCACCACGAGCGTGTTGCCACCCGTTGGCACCACCCGTTCGGCGATCGTACTCGAATCGGTGCGATAAAACGTCGTGCCGTTGTCCGCGACCTCGCGAAAGCCGTTCACGATGTACACGGCCGGCCCCAGTTCATTCTGCCGGAAGCCACGCACCGTGGTGGGACCGCCCGCATAGAGGCGTTCCTGCGGTGGAATGAAGCCCCCGACGCTGGGTCGCGTACCACCACTGAACACCACGCCCCCGCGCACGTGCGCCAAAACCGTCGCCCCCCCGCCCAGCGACCGATACCACGTGACGTCGCCGGTGCCGCGGTTGAACTGCTGCGTGCGGTCGGAGCCGATCAGCGTGCTCGCATGCCGTACGTTAAGCCGCACCGTGCTGCCTCCCGACGGGCGCAATGGATCGTTGACCCGCTCGCGCACCACGAGATATTCCAGCGCCGCGAGCCGATTATTGCGCTGCAGGAAACTCCGTGACTCCACATCGCAGCTGTTGAATACCGCGCAGAAGAAGGCCGGCTCCGCTTCGGTCCGACCGAGCTCCACCTGATAGGTGAGGGTGCTGGGCAAACGGATCTGCAGCGGATTGGTGACGGACAGCGCACCACCGATCGGCGTGCGGCGCAAGAACGCCCGATACTCGGAGAGCGTAGAGCTGAACACCGTGAACGTGGGCACGCGCGTCTGATTCGCGCGCACCGGCTGC
>Ga0105045_10003278_pt1 | contig 13874 bp, 11 predicted proteins | sample MAT02_FD_78089 | JGI IMG/M metagenome (GOLD analysis project Ga0105045, IMG submission 78089) | Freshwater microbial communities from Lake Fryxell liftoff mats and glacier meltwater in Antarctica - MAT-02 (megahit assembly) | ecosystem: Environmental > Aquatic > Freshwater > Ice > Liftoff...
CAGCGGAACTTCGGGGGAATGGGCCGCACCATAAAGCGCCTAAATTCGCTGTTGCTCGCCCACCCGGCGGACGGGCGCTGCCCTTTGTTGCGCCCCCAATCCCGATTCGCCCCACATGGTTAACGCCCCATCCTTTCCCCGCGCGTAGAGACGGAAAGAAGACGCGTTCAAGTCCGATAGAAGACGCCCTCCCGGCCGGAAAACCTGCCCGTAAACCCAGCGTCCTCAAAGGGTTGGCCGGACATGCTGCGGCCGTTGCGCCCTCCCGCATCTTTTCCCGCGTAACTCTTCTTATACTGTCAGAGGAGCTTGGCTGAAGCCCGGCCTACGGGGTCACGCCACCCCATACCGGGCGCGGGCTTCCTTGAAGGACATGAGCTTGCCTTCGACGCTGTCCCACAGGTGCAGCTTCACCGACTGCAGGCTTTCGCGGATCGTCAGGCGCTGGGCTTCGGCGAGGGTGCGGTGGTCGCGGATCACCTCCGGCAACCGGTAGAAGGGGATGCGGGAGTAAAGGTGGTGGACGTGGTGGATCCCGATATTGCCGGAAAACCAGCGCAGGGGCTGGGGGAGGATGTAGTGGGACGACCCCTCCAACGCGGCGTCGTGAAGCTGCCAGTCGTCACCCTTGGCCCAGTGCGTTTCTTCAAACTGGTGCTGGACGTAGAAGAGCCAGACCCCGATCGTCGCGGCGATGACGGAGGTGGGCAGGAAGATCAGCAGCACGGGCAGAAGGCCGCCGAACCAGACGATCAGGCCCACGGCGATGCCGATCATCGCGTTGGTGCCCATGGCCGAGGTCCAGTAGCGCCAGCCGGATTTCATCAGCCCCAAGGGCAGGCGGTTCTGGAGCAGGAACAGGTAGCTGGGGCCAAGCACAAACAGCACGACCGGGTGGCGGTAAAGCCGGTAGAGGATGCGGCCAAAGGCCGGGCGGGCGCGGTATTCCTCGATCGTGAGGGTCAGAACATCGCCGATGCCGCGCTGATCCAGGTCGCCGTGGTGGGCGTGGTGGATGGAGTGGGTTCGGCGCCAGACGGCGTAGGGCGTCAGGGTGAGAACGCCGAGCGTGCGGCCAAGCCAGTCCTGCGCGGTGCGGTTTTTCAGAAAGGCGCCGTGCCCGCAGTCATGCTGGATGATGAAGATGCGGACAAGGAAGCAGCCGTTGAGGATCGCCAGCGCGAGGGCAAGCCAGGGGCTGACCGACAGGGCCATCCACGCCAGCACCCACAACGCGAAGAATGGCACGAGCGTGGCCGCAAGCTCCCACAGGCTGCGGCGGGTGGATGGTTCGCGGTAGCGGGCAAGCACAGTCAACCAATCGCGGGCCGATGTGGGCGCGGTGCGGGGGGAAGGGATGGCTTCGGGCATCAAGGCCTGTCATCTTCGTGCCGGCTGTACCGCGGCATGGTCGGCTGGGCCTTGTAAGGATAAGGCAACCTTGAGTTATAGCTTGTCAGCGAAGGATTCAACCGCTTTGATGACGCGGCGATGTGGCGGGATGATGGTTCCGGGCCGGATCGGGCTTAAGTCGGCTTCCTTGACTTCTGCGCTTCAGACACGGCTTGATCCCGTCTTGTCGTCCAGCCGAGCGCACACATGGCCATAGCTGTCGAAGCCTTCTACCTTACGCCCGGTTCGGCTGGCAGCCTGCAGCAGCAGATCCGGGCCATGGTGACGCAAGGGATCCTTGCCGGGCGTTTTCGGCCGGGGCAGCGGATGCCGTCGTCTCGCGGGCTCTCGGCGCACCTTGGGATCAGCCGGATCACCGTAACGCTGGCCTATGCGGATCTGGTGTCGGGGGATTACCTGACCTCCGCCGGGCGGTCGGGATATTTCGTGTCCGAGACGGCCCCGTTGGCGCCCGAGTTTCCGGCGGCGGCGCCTCGGGTCGAGGGGGTAGACTACAGGGCGCTGACGGGGGGGCGGTTCAGCGGGGCCGTATGGGTGGCGCGGCCCGAGGATTGGGACCGGTATCCCTATCCGTTTATCTATGGTCAGGCGGACCCGTCGCTTTTTGACCACCAGAATTGGCGCCAATGCGCCTTGCGGGCACTGGGCAAGCGGGATTTCGCGGCGCTGACCTCGGATTACTATGAACGCGATGATCCCTTGCTGGTGCAAGAGCTGTTGCGCACCATCCTGCCCCGGCGCGGGATTGCGGCGCGCGAAGATGAGGTGCTGCTGACCCTGGGGGCGCAGAACGCGCTCTGGATCGCAGCCACGCTGCTTTTGGGGCCGGGGCGGCGGGCGGCGGTGGAGAACCCGGGTTATCCCGGCTGGCGTGGCGTGGTGACGGCAACCGGGGCAGAGGCCGTGCCGGTTGACGTGGACGCAAGTGGTCTGCCGCCCGACGGGCTGGCGGCGGATGTGGTCTTTGTCACGCCTTCGCACCAGTGCCCGACGAATGCGACCATGCCGGTGGAGCGACGGGTGGCATTGCTGGAGGCGGCCGAACGCCAGGGGTTCGTGATCGTCGAGGACGACTATGAATTTGAAATGAGCTTCCTCAAACCAGTCGCTCCGGCGCTGAAATCACTCGATCGGGGCGGGCGGGTCATCTATGCGGGCTCGTTCTCCAAATCGGTCTTTCCGGGGCTGCGGCTGGGCTATCTGGTCGGCCCGCCTGACTTTATCGCCGAGGCGCGGGGCTTGCGGGCGCTAATGTTGAAGCACCCGCCGGGACACATCCAGCGGACGATGGCGTATTTCCTGGGGCTTGGACATTACGATGCGCTGGTCAACCGGATGAAGGGGGCGTTCCGGCGGCGGCGGCAGGTCATGGCCGAGGCGATTGCCGAGGCAGGGCTGGAGGTTGCGGGGCAGGGCGGGTTCGGCGGGTCCTCTTTCTGGATGCGGGCCCCCAAGGGGGTTGATACCGAGGCCCTTGCCCTGCGGCTGCGCGCAGAGGGCGTGCTGATCGAACCCGGCCGGGCGTTCTTTGCGGGCGAAGGACCAAGGAATTACTACCGCCTGGCGTATTCATCTATCGGTTTACCACGAATCGCGGAGGGGGTGGCGCGGATCGGGCTTGCGCTGCGGTGAAAGGGCTGAAGGCAGCTGGGCAGGAGGGCGACGGGCTGGAGCGTGAAGGGCTGGAGGCTTGGGGGGCCGCAATCCTTGGCCCGATGCCGGGCGGCGCGCGGTCGCGTTTGTGGCGGGTGGCGGTGGCCCCGCGCTTATCGACTGGGAGGAGGCGCGGATTGGCGACGTGCGGCTCGACTTGGGCTTTTGCACGCGATGCGGCGGGCTGCGCGGCCCATGCCGCGGCGGAAATGGTGGCATGCTGGCGGGCCGAACCGGCGCGTGGCCGGATGATGGCACGGCGGCTGCGGCTGATCGTGACCTGAGGCGTGGGGTGCTTTCCTTCCCCACCGGGGGGGGGAGGCGAGGCAAGGGCTGCCCGAAGGTTGGCTATATTGGGCCGGAGCATCTGGCCCTAAGCCTGGAATGTGCGGGGCAGTAGGGTGCCTGGCGCCAAGCTGCTAGCCGCCGAAAGACATTGGGAGACACGCGATGAAGATGACCACCGAGGAAGCCTTTGTGAAGGTCTTGCAGATGCACGGGATCGAACATGCGTTCGGGATCATCGGGTCGGCGTTCATGCCGATCTCGGACATCTTTCCGAAGGCCGGGATCACCTTCTGGGACTGCGCGCATGAAGGTTCCGGGGGCATGATGGCGGACGGGTTCACCCGCGCCAGCGGCAAGATGTGCATGATGATTGCGCAGAACGGGCCCGGCATCACGAACTTTGTCACGGCAGTCAAGACCGCCTATTGGAACCACACTCCCCTGCTTTTGGTGACGCCTCAGGCCGCGAACAAGACCATCGGAATGGGCGGGTTTCAGGAAGTGGAGCAGATGGCGCTTTTCCAGGACATGGTGGCATATCAAGAGGAGGTGCGCGATCCCTCCCGCGTGGCCGAAGTTCTGAACCGATGCATCCTGAACGCCAAGCGGATGAGCGCCCCGGTGCAGATCAACATGCCGCGCGACTATTGGACACAAGTCATCGACATCGACCTGCCCGCGATGGTGGAGTTCGAGCGGCCTGCAGGTGGCGAGGCGGCGATTGCGGCGGCGGCGGACCTGCTGTCAGGCGCGAAGTTCCCGGTCATCCTGAACGGTGCGGGCGTGGTTCTGGGCGGCGCGATCCTCGCCAGCATGGCCTTGGCCGAGCGGCTGGATGCGCCGGTTTGCGTGGGCTATCAGCACAACGATGCCTTTCCCGGCAGCCACCCCCTGTTCGCGGGACCCTTGGGCTACAACGGGTCGAAGGCGGCAATGGAGTTGATTTCCAAAGCGGATGTGGTACTGTGTCTGGGTACCCGGCTTAACCCGTTTTCAACGCTTCCGGGATACGCGCTGGACTATTGGCCCAAGGCGGCCAAAATCATTCAGGTGGACATCAACCCGGATCGGATCGGGCTGACGAAGAAGGTCACAGTTGGCATTGTCGGCGATGCGAAGAAGGTCGCCGAGGCGGTTTTGGCGCGGCTTGCCCCTACCGCAGGCAATCATGCGCGAGCCGAACGCAAGGCGCGCATCGCGCAGACCAAATCGGCTTGGGCGCAGGCCTTGTCGTCGATGGACCACGAAGAAGACGATCTTGGCACCAGCTGGAACCAGCGTGCAAGGGATGCCAAGCCGAAGTGGATGAGCCCCCGGATGGCCTGGCGCGCGATCCAGGCTGCACTGCCGCGTGAGGCGATCATTTCCAGCGATATCGGCAACAACTGTGCCATCGGCAACGCCTATCCGACCTTTGACGAAGGGCGAAAGTACCTCGCGCCGGGGCTTTTCGGGCCATGCGGCTATGGGCTGCCTTCGATCATCGGGGCGAAGATTGCGTGCCCGGATACTACGGTGGTCGGCTTTGCCGGGGATGGGGCGTTCGGGATTGCGGTGACGGAGTTGACGGCCATTGGCCGGAAGGAGTGGCCGGCGATCACTATGGTGGTCTTCCGGAACTACCAGTGGGGGGCGGAAAAGCGGAACTCGACCCTGTGGTATGACGACAACTTTGTCGGCACGGAACTGGATGAGGGAGTGTCCTATGCCGGTATTGCGCGGGCCTGCGGGCTGCAAGGCGTGCAGGCGCGGACTATGGAGGAACTGACTTCGGCGCTGCGCCAGGCGATTGCCGACCAGACGGCGGGCAAGACCACGCTGATCGAGGCGCTGATCAACCAGGAACTGGGCGAGCCGTTCCGCCGCGACGCGATGAAGAAACCGGTGGAGGTGGCGGGGATTTCGATGGCGGATATGCGGCCGCAGGTGGTGGGGTGACGCTTTCGCCGCAAGCGGGTGGCCGAAATGCCCTATGATCTGGGGCCCGGCGCGATGCTTTGGCTGGCGGTCGCCATTTTCGTGGCGGGGTTCGTGCGGGGGTATTCGGGGTTCGGGTTCTCGGCGCTGCTGATTGCCGCCGCAAGCATTGTGACTAATCCGCTGAACTTTGTCGCAGTTGTCGTCATTTTGGAAACGGTGATGTCGCTGCAGGCTGCCAAGGGTGCGGGGCCGGACGTGGACTGGAAGCGGGTCTGGTGGCTTTTGGGCGGGGCGGCAATCGGGTTGCCAGTCGGCCTTTGGATCCTGACCGGGGTTAGCGAAGACACGGCGCGGACGGTGATTTCAGGGTATGTCCTCTTGATGTGCGCGGTGCTTCTGGCCGGGTGGCGCTTGCGGGCCGAGGCGAGGGGCCTACCTAACGGGTTGGCGGGGGTGATCTCGGGCCTTGCCAACGCGCCGGGGATGGGTGGGCTGCCGGTAGCTGCATTCTTTGCGGCGCAACCGATGCCGGCCAATGTGTTCCGGGCGACGCTGATTGCCTATTTCCCGCTTTTGGACATCTACTCCGCGCCACTTTACTGGTTTGCCGGGCTGGTCAGCTGGGACACGCTTTGGGCTGCGCTGATCGCCCTGCCGCTGACACTTCTGGGCAACTGGCTGGGGGGGCGACATTTCTTTGGGACCGACCCTCAGGAGTTTCGGCGCTTTGCCATCGTGCTGCTGGCGGGGCTGGCTGTGCTGGGTCTGGGCAAGGCGCTGATCTGATGCTACTGATTGTGAACGCTGGTTCATCATCGCTGAAACTCGCGGTCTGCGACGGGGCAGATGTCGTTGCGAGGGAGATGGTGGAGGATATTGGTCCGACCGGTCCCACCGCGCCGCTGGAGTGGGCGCTTTTGCGGTCTGGCGTGCCGGTGTCAGCCCTGACGGCAGCGGCGCATCGAGTGGTGCATGGCGGGGCCACGCTGACGGCAACCTGCCGCGTGACGCCAGAGGTGTTGGCCAGGATCGAAGCCTGCGTGCCACTGGCACCATTGCATAACCCGCAGAATATAAAAGGAATTCGGACAGTTGCGAAGCTACTGCCGGAACTGCCGCAATATGCCTGCTTTGACACCGCCTTTCATGCGACGAACCCGGCGGTCGCCACGACCTATGCTTTGCCGCTGGACGACCGGGAGCGGGGCATCCGCCGCTATGGCTTTCACGGGATCAGCTATGCCGCCTTGGTGCGGATCCTGGCAGCGCGCGGGCCGTTGCCGCGGCGACTGCTGGCATGCCATCTGGGCAACGGTGCCTCGCTTTGTGCGATTGTGAACGGTCGTTCGGTTGCAACGACGATGGGCTATTCGCCGCTTGACGGGTTGACGATGGGCACGCGCGCCGGGTCGATTGACGGCAACGCGGTCCTCCGGTTGGTAGAGGTGCACGGGCTGGAGCGGGCGACGGGGGTTCTCAATCGGTCGAGTGGGCTGATGGGCCTTGGCGGATCGAACAATGTGCCGTTTTTGCACGAAACGCACCGAGTAGGGGCGAAGTTTGCGCTAGCGCACTTTGCCTATTGGGCGGTGCGCCATGCGGGCAGCATGGTTGCGGCTATGGGCGGCTTGGACGCCGTGGTTTTTACGGGAGGGATCGGCGAAAACGACCGCTGGATGCGCAAGGAGATCGTGTCGGGGCTGGGCTATCTGGGCGCCGTGCTTGACGTGGAGGCGAACCGGCGTCATGGGGCAAACCTGCACGAAGCGGCATCGCGTGTCGCTATCTGGATTGTGCCCGCCGACGAGGAGCGCCAGATTGCACTGGAGGCGCAGGCTGTCATGGCCGGGGAGGGCGCATGAACGACCAACCCAAGATCGAATTGTCCCGGCCGGTATCGGACGAAATCCGCCAGACCACCTGCTACATGTGCGCCTGCCGTTGCGGGATCAACGTGCATCTGACTTCGGGCAAAGTGACCTATATCGAGGGAAACCGGGATCATCCGATCAACAAAGGGGTGCTTTGTGCCAAGGGTGCGAGCGGCATCATGCAGGTCACCGCGCCTTCACGGCTCAGCGCGCCACTCAGGCGGGTGGGACCGCGGGGGTCGGGGGCATTCGAGGTGATCTCGTGGGAGGAGGCCTTGTCGACGGCAGTGGCCTGGATGAAGCCGCTGCGCGAGACGGCGCCAGAGAAGCTGGCATTCTTTACCGGCCGGGATCAGTCGCAGTCGTTGACCGGCTGGTGGGCGCAGAACTTCGGGACGCCGAATTATGCCGCCCACGGCGGGTTTTGTTCTGTGAACATGGCTGCGGGCGGCATCTACACCATCGGCGGTGCGTTCTGGGAGTTTGGCCAGCCAGATTGGGACCGGACGAAGCTGTTCGTGATGTTCGGGGTGGCCGAGGATCATGACAGCAACCCGATCAAGATCGGCATCGGCAAGCTCAAGGCGCGGGGGGCGCGGGTGATTTCGGTCAATCCGATCCGCACGGGGTATTCAGCGGTGGCGGATGACTGGATCGGGATCACGCCGGGGACGGACGGGTTGCTGATTCTGGCGTTGATCCATTGCCTCTTGGAGGCGGGGAAGATTGACCTCGACTATCTGGCGCAGTGGACGAATGCGCCCTTGTTGGTGAACGCGGCCGAGGGGGCGGAGAAGGGGCTTTTCGTCCGCAATGCCGAGAGCCAGCCTTTCGTGATTGACCGCCGCACGGGCAATCCCGCGCCATGGGATGGCAAGGGCGTCAAGCCGGACCTTGGGGCCGAATGGCATGGGAACCGGACGGTGTTCCGCCATCTGGCTAAGGAATATTTGCAGCCGGACTATGCTCCGGAAGCGGTGGCGTCGCGCTGTGGGGTGACGGCGGGGCGGATACGGGCACTGGCGGCGGAACTGGCTGACGTGGCCTTTGAACAGGCAATCTCTCTGGACCGGCCTTGGACGGATTTCCGGGGTAACGCGCATGATAAAATGCCGGGGCGGCCGGTTTCCTTTCATGCCATGCGGGGGATTTCGGCGCATTCGAACGGGTTCCAGACTGCCCGCGCGCTGCATCTGCTGCAGATCGTGCTGGGTGCAGTTGAGACCCCGGGCAGCTATCGGCTTAAACCGCCGTACCCGAAGCCCGTAGAGGCACACCCGACCCCGCATTTCGTAACGACGCCGGGCAAGCCCCTTAGCGGTCCGCATCTGGGCTATGTGCGGGGGCCGGATGACCTCGCCTTGCTGGCGGATGGCAGCCCGGCACGGATCGACAAGGCATTTAGTTGGGAGAACCCGTTTTCGGCGCATGGGTTGATGCATATGCTTATCCCCAACGCGCATGCGGGGGACCCGTACCGAATCGACACGCTTTTCCTCTACATGGCGAACATGGCGTGGAATTCGTCGATGAATTCGGCCCGCGTGATGGAGATGCTGACCGAACAGGGCGCGGATGGGGAATACCTGATTCCCCGGATCATCTATTCCGACGCCTATGCGTCCGAGATGGTGGCCTATGCCGATCTGATCCTGCCCGATACGACCTATCTGGAGCGGCATGATTGTATTTCTCTCCTTGACCGGCCGATTAGTGAGCCGGATGCGGCGGGCGATGCGATCCGCTGGCCAGTGGTCGAACCAGACCGGGATGTGCGGTGTTTTCAGTCTGTGTTGCTTGACCTTGGGGCCCGGCTGGGGCTGCCGGGGATGGTGAATGAGGATGGCTCGGCCAAGTATGCCGACTATGCCGATTACATCGTGAACCACCAGCGCAGGCCGGGGGTGGGGCCGCTGATGGGGTTTCGCGGCGATGGTACGGCAACAGGGCGGGGCGCGCCGAACCCGGAGCAGATGGCGCGGTACATCAAGGCCGGTGCCTTCCATCAGGCGCATGTGCCTGACGAGGCGGCGTTCATGAAGCCGTGGAATGCCGCCTATCAGGACTGGGCGGTGAAACTGGGCCTCTATGAGACGCCGCAGCCCTATCTTTTCAGCATCTGGTCCGAGCCGATGCGGCGGTTCCAGTTGGCGGCCGAAGGTTTTGGCCCTCGCCAGCCGCCGGACCACCTGCGCGACCGCCTCAAGCAGGCGATGCACCCGCTGCCAATCTGGTACGCGCCCTATGGCGATGAAGATGCGGCCTTTGGTTACACGGTCCATGCGCTGACGCAAAGGCCGATGGACATGTACCACAGCTGGGGCAGCCAGAACGCCTGGCTGCGGCAGATCCGGGGACGGAATTCACTATTCCTTCCGACAAAGATTTGGGAGGCGCAAGCGTTTGAAGCTGGCGATTGGGCGCGGGTGTCGTCCCGTGCAGGGGTGATCGTGGTGCCCGTGGCGCATATGGCGGCGTTGAACGAGAACACCGTCTGGACTTGGAACGCGATCGGCAAGCGCAAGCGGGCCTGGGGTTTGGACGCGGATGCACCAGAGGCAACGACGGGGTTCCTGCTGAACCACCTGATCTCGGAGCTGTTGCCCGACAAGGTGGCCAATGGCGGCGCGCGGCTGTCGAATTCGGACCCCGTGACGGGGCAGGCGGCCTGGTTTGATCAACGCGTGCGGGTGGAGCGGGTCGCGGCAGCGGATCATTTGGGTCAGGCCGCCGAGCCGGCCTTCCCCGAACTTCCCGACCCGCCGCGCGAGGATGGCGGCCGGTCGGAAGCCCTTTCGAGAAATCTTGGCAAATGTATTCGAAAGCTTTTGGGCCAGGCGGAGGGAACAGTATGACTGCCTTGCCGAAAGCCACGGAAAAGCGTCTTGGGCTGGTCATTGACCTCGATACCTGCGTCGGTTGTCAGGCTTGTGTGACCGCCTGCAAGGGCTGGAACGATCAGGGGGCCGGACTGTCGGATCAGGATGCCTATGGGGCGAACCCTTCGGGCACCTTCCTGAACCGGGTGCATTCCTACGAGGTTGCAGTGCCGGACGCGCCATCGCAGATCGTGAACTTTCCACGCTCATGCCTGCACTGCGAGGATGCGCCTTGCGTCACGGTCTGCCCGACGGGGGCGAGCTACAAGCGGGCCGAGGACGGGATTGTGCTGGTGAACGAGGATGCCTGCATCGGCTGTGGCCTTTGCGCCTGGGCCTGCCCCTACGGCGCGCGCGAAATGGACGCCGATCAGGGGGTGATGAAGAAGTGCACCCTTTGCGTCGACCGGATCTACAACGAGACTTTGCCCGAGGAAGACCGCGAGCCTGCCTGCGTGCGCACTTGCCCTACCAATGCCCGGCATTTCGGCGATTTTGCCGACCCCGACAGCAACGTGTCACTTCTGGTTGCGGCGCGGGGCGGCTATGATCTGATGCCGGGGATGGGGACGAAACCCACGAACAAATACCTGCCGCCGCGCAAGAAGGGGCCGGGGGACGCAAGCCCGCTGGCCCCGCTTCTGGATATCAAGGCCACGGGGATCTCCGGATGGCTGGACCGGATGCTGGGCAAGATCTGAGATGCACCCGGCGCCCTCTGTCATCCTGTTCTCCACCTTGTCCGGGCTGGGCTTCGGCTTCCTTGCCTTTCTGGGGGCCGGGGTTGTGCTGCCCTCGGGCTGGGCGGCGTTCTTTTTGTGGGGTTTGGGTTACGGGCTGGCGGTGGCCGGGCTTCTGGCCGCCACCTTCCACCTCGGAAACCGCAAGAACGCCTTGAAAGCCTTCAGCCAGTGGCGGACCAGCTGGCTGAGCCGTGAGGCCTGGGCCTCGGTCGCCACCTTGCTCCTGCTGGCCCCGGTTGCGCTGTCGGATTGGCTGGGGCTTGGGCTGCCGCGCTTGCCGGGGCAGATCGGGGCGGGGTTGGCGCTGTTCACGGTGCTGACCACGGCGATGATCTATACCCAGATCAAGGCGGTGCCGCGTTGGCATCTTTCGCTGACGCCGGCGATGTTCCTGAGCTTTGCCATTGCAGGCGGTGCGATGCTGTCGGGGACGCCTTGGGCCCCGCTGGCGCTGATCGCGGTGGGGGTGGTGCTGCTGGCGCTCTGGCGGGTCGGGGACGGGGCCTTTGCCCGGGCGGGCCAGACCATCGGCACAGCGACCGGGCTGGACCAGATCGGGGTGCCTTCGGTGTTCGAGCCCGCGCATACTGCGGGCAACTACCTGATGCGTGAGATGATCTTCGTCGTGGGCCGAAGGCATGCGGCGAAGCTGCGCTGGATTGCACTGGGACTGGCATCGCTTTTGCCGGCGCTGGTCCTTTTGTTGCCGCTCGGCTGGGCGGGCATTGTGCTGGCGGCGGTCCTGCACTTCGCCGGGGCTCTGGCCGCCCGCTGGCTGTTCTTTGCCGAGGCGGAGCATGTCGTGGGGCTTTACTACGGCGCGCGGGGGTGATCCCCTTAGCCATGGGAAATCCGTTCAAAAGCTATGACATTCGCGGCCGTCTGGGTGTTGACCTTGACGAAGCGGTCGCCCGACGGATTGCCCGCGCCTTTGCCATGGTGAGCGGGGCAGAGTCTGTCGTTCTGGCCCGGGATTGCCGGGAAAGCTCTCCTGCCTTGTCGCAGGCGGTGGCGGCTGGGCTGATGGCGCAAGGGGTGCAGGTGCTGGACCTTGGGCTGGCCGGGACCGAGGAGATGTATTTTGCCACCGCGCATCTTGGGGCGGGGGGCGGGATAATGGTTACGGCTTCGCACAACCCGGCGGATTACAACGGGATGAAGCTGGTCGGCCCGGGGGCGGTGCCGCTGACGTCCGAGGCCTTTGCGCAGACGCGGGCACTCAGCGAAGGGACCGAGCCTAACCGGCTGCCGGGGGGCGGGTGGCAGGATGCCAGTGCCACACGGTCCGACTATGTGGCGCGGATCGTCGGGATTGTTGGTGCACGGGATATCGGGCCGCTGAAGGTTCTGGTGAACTCGGGCAATGGGGCCGCAGGGCCAACACTGGATGCCTTGGTCGAGGGGCTGGCGAAGGCGGGCGCACGGCTGGACCTCGTGCGGCTGCACCATGAACCGGACGGCAGCTTTCCCAACGGCATCCCGAATCCGCTGCTGCCAGAAAACCGGCCTGTAACGGCGGCTGCGGTGCTGGCCGCAGGGGCGGGAATCGGCGTGGCCTTCGATGGCGATTTCGACCGCTGCTTCCTGTTCGACGATCACGGTGGATTTGTCGACGGCGAGCATGTCGTGGCTCTTCTGGCCGCAGCGCATCTGAGGCAGACACCGGGCGCCACCATCGTGCATGACCCCCGCGTGCTGTGGGCGGTCGAGGACACTATCGCCCGCCACGGGGGTCGGTCGGTCCTTGCCCCGACCGGGCATGTGTTCCTGAAGTCGGCCATGCGGCGGGAAGGCGCGGTCTATGGCGGCGAGATGAGCGCACACCACTATTTCCGTGACTTCATGGCCTGCGACAGCGGCATGATCCCTTGGCTTATGGTTGCGGGCCTCTTGGGCCGGACCGGACGCAGCCTGACCGATCTTGTGGGCGACCTGCGGCGGGATTACCCCTCATCCGGCGAGATCAACTTTGCCGTGGCCGATCCTGCGGCAGTGGTGGCACGGGTTCACGCGGCCATGGCCCCCCTCGCGCAGGCTGAGGACCGGGTCGACGGGCTAAGTCTTGGTTTCGGTGACTGGCGGCTTAACCTGCGGGCGTCGAACACCGAGCCGTTGCTACGGCTGAACGTCGAGGCGCGGGGCGATGCGGGGCTGGTGGTCGAAGGCGTGGCCCGGGTGCGGAGGCTGATCGAGGCCTGACTTCGCATTCTGCCCAAAAAGGCGGGCGTCTTGCCAGATATCCGGGCGACCGCTTTGGCATCTGTCGGGCAAAACCCCGGACGGCTAGTCCCGGCGTTGTCATTTCACTGCCCCCGCGACGAAAGTCGCGGCGAGGGGGCTCTATGACCGCAGTCCAGCCGATCGAGACGATGCAGCGTGCGAAGGGCGAGGCGCTGGTGGCGCTGTTGGGCCGACGGGCTGGTGCGGCTCAGGACCGAAGGCTCGGCCAAGGCGATATTGCCGGGCGGGGCTGCGGGGCGGGAAGGGGTGTTTCTAAACACCTCGGGCGGGCTGACCTCAGGCGATGCGTTGCGCTTTGGGTTAATGATGGAAGGCACTACGGTGGCGACAGCCCAGACTGCGGAACGGGCCTACAATGGTCCGGCGCGGATGGATGTGCGGCTTACGGTCGGGCGGAATGGCTGGCTTGACTGGCTGCCGCGGGAGACCATTCTTTTTGACCGCGCCGCGCCGCGCTGGACCGGTGCACGGTGATCGACTTTGCCCCCGGCGCGGGCTGCCTTGCGCTAGAAGCGGTGGTTCTGGGACGAAAGGACAAGCTTCTGGTCAACCTGGCCGCCATGGTGGCCCATGGCCGCCTTGCGCGCAGCGTGAAGCCAACGGCTGATGTCGGCGGGTCCTGTGGGGCCTACAGGTCGGTAGGACAACCGCAATGATGAGGAACAAAAGTGCCCTGAGGGGGGCGAGGATCTTTCGGATGTTGTGGCCGCAGCCGCAAAGCACCGCAAAGTGGGCGTCGCCGATGGTGCCTTTCAGGTGTGCCTTTCAGGGGGCACCGCGCGAGGCGTCCATCGGATTTCATGTGTCCTATCTCAGGCTCGATGGCGCTGCGGCGTCTGAGGTCAGCGATCAGCTTGGGTGTCAGG
>Ga0105045_10003279_pt1 | contig 13873 bp, 5 predicted proteins | sample MAT02_FD_78089 | JGI IMG/M metagenome (GOLD analysis project Ga0105045, IMG submission 78089) | Freshwater microbial communities from Lake Fryxell liftoff mats and glacier meltwater in Antarctica - MAT-02 (megahit assembly) | ecosystem: Environmental > Aquatic > Freshwater > Ice > Liftoff...
CGCTCGTGGCCTTCACCTCGACGACGCACCTGACCAGGTCGGTCGCCAAGGTCTATCTCGACCGGACCCCACGGTCGGCGGAGTACGCCAACACGGTGACCCGCTACCAGAGCGGGCGCAACTACCAGCCAGGTTCCATTGCCGCGGACTACGTCTACGACGACGGCATCGCCCCCGCGCTGCCGGTGGCCCGGCTCTACACCGCGGTGTTCAACCGCCTTCCCGACCCGAGCGGTCTCACCTACTGGATCAAGAAGCGTAAAGCCGGGGCGACCCTGAACAGGATTGCCGCCAGCATGACCGCCTCCAGCGAGTTCAAGAACACGTACGGCACGCTGAACAACGCGCAGTTCGTCGAACTCGTCTACCAGAACGTCCTCCAGCGCGCGCCGGACAGCGCTGGGCGGAGCTATTGGATCAGCAAGCTGAGCGGCGGCTTCAAGCGTTCGGCGATGATGGCCCAGTTCTCCGAGAGCAACGAGTTCGTCACCAAGTCCTCCAGGCTGATGACCGCGGCGATCATCTGGCGGCTCGGGCATGGTTCCAAGACCGATGCCCAGCTCAAGACCATGGTGACGAAGTACCTCTACGCCGGTGACTACTTCACCTTCATGCTCGAGGATGCCCAGTTCAAGTCCTACATCGCCGGCTTCTGATGGGGTTCGCCGAGGTTCATCCCACTGGTCCTCAGCGCCGCATCCTCAGGCTTTGGACACCGAGAAGGTGACCTCGACGCCGTCGAGCATGCAGCCACCGGCCCGGGGGCCGTCGACGTAGGTCACCGAGGTGGCCAGCACGCTGTCGGCGAGGTGCTGCTGGTTGGCCGCGACCATTGCCTGCAGCTCGGCGGGAAGCTGCAGCGCGAGCGCGATGCGGTCCGTCACCTCGAACCCTGCTTCCTTTCGCGCCGACTGCACGGCGCGCACGAGGTCTCGAGTGATGCCCTCGGCGTGCAATTCCGGCGTCACCGTGGTGTCGAGGGCGACCACCAAGCCGGTGTCGACGGTGCGGCCCTCGGGGTCGACGTAGCGGACCGGTGCGGCGGCAACGCCGTCTGCGGTCTGGAGCACCAGTTCGTACTCGCCATCGTGGAGCGCATGGCCGCCGACCACGACCTCGCCGGATTCGGATCGCGACCAGTCGCCGGCCTTGGCTGCCTTGATGACGTCTTGGACCTGCTTGCCGAGGCGCGGGCCAAGGGCGCGCGGGTTGGGGCGCACGACCTCGGTTCCGTAGGCGGTGCGATCGGCCAACGTCTCCACGGCCTTGACGTTCAGCTCACCCGAGATGAGGTGCGAGAACGGTTCGAGCGCGCTGGCGCGCTCACCGGCAATGGTCAACGAGGGGAGAGGGAGTCGGCTGCGGAGCTTGCGTTCCTCGCGCAGGCCAAGGGCGGTGGAGCACACGGCACGAACCTCATCCATCGCCCGAACCAGGTCGGGGTCGGCTGGCAGGGCGGAGGCGTCGGGCCAATCGGCCAGGTGGACCGATCGCTCGCCGGTGAGACCGGTGTGGATCTCCTCGGCGAGCATGGGCAGCAAGGGCGCCACCACCTTCGAGAGGGTGACCAGCACCGTGTAGAGGGTGTCGAAGGCGTCGACCTTGTCGGCCGACGCCGCGTCAGCACCACCGGGAGCCCAGAAGCGCTCGCGGCTCGACCGGATGTACCAGTTGTTGAGCGCATCGAGGTAGGCCGTGATCTGGTTGCAGGCGCCCGCCAGGTCATAGGCGTCCATGGCGGTGGTGACGGCCTCCACCAGGGTGCGGGTCTTGGCCAGCAGGTACCGGTCGAGCTCACCGGTGGCATCGGTGCGGAACTGCGCCTTGTAGCCATCGGCGTTCGCGTAGAGGGTGAAGAAGTGGAAGGCGTTCCAGATCGGGTTGAGCACCAGGCGCACCTGGTCGGCGATGCCCGAACCGTCGGTAGCGATCTTGAGGTCGCCACCGCGCAAGATGGGCGATGCCATCAGGTACCAGCGCAGCGCGTCAGAGCCGATCTGCTCCATCACCTCTTCGGGGTCGGGGTAGTTGCGAAGCTTCTTGGAGAGCTTGCGCCCTTCGTGATCGAGGACCACGCCGTGGCAGCTCACGTTGCGGAACGCAGGGCGGTCGAACAGCGCGACCGACAAGACGTGCATCGTGTAGAACCAGCCGCGCGTCTGGGCGATGTACTCCACGATGAAGTCCGCGGGTGAGTGCTCGTCGAACCAGTCCTTGTTCTCGAACGGGTAGTGCACTTGGGCGTAGGGCATCGAGCCGGACTCGAACCAGCAATCGAGGACCTCGGTGACGCGCCGCATGGTGCTCTGGCCGGTGGGGTCGTCGGGGTTCGGTCGGGTGAGGTCGTCGATGAACGGGCGGTGCAGATCATCGGGTCTTACGCCGAAGTCGGCCTCGATCTCGTCGAGCGAGCCGTAGACGTCGCGGCGAGGGTAGGCCGGGTCGTCGCTCTCCCAGACGGGGATGGGCGCGCCCCAGAAGCGGTTCCGGCTGATGGACCAGTCGCGAGCCCCGGCGAGCCATTTGCCGAAGGCGCCATCTTGCACGTGCTCGGGGATCCAGTTGATCTCCTGGTTGGTCTCGAGGAGCCGGTCGGTGAGCCGGGTGACCTCGACGTACCAGGACTGCATGGCGCGGTAGATGATGGGCGTGTCGGTTCGCCAGCAGTGCGGGTAGTTGTGGTCGTAGGTCTCGTGGCGCAGCACCCGCCCCTGCGCCTTGAGGTGGCGAATGATGTCGGGGTTGGCCTCGAAGACGTTGACGCCATCCCAGTCGGGGACTTCGGCGGTGAACTGACCCTTCTCGTCGACAGGGACCACCAGGGTGATGCCCACGGCCTCGCACACCCGCTGGTCGTCCTCGCCGAATCCAGGCGCCAGGTGCACAACACCCGTGCCCTCGTCGGTCTCGATGAAGTCGCCGGCAAGCACCCGAAAGGATTCGGGGTTGTCGGAGAAGTAGTCGAACAGTGGGGTATAGGCGCGCCCCACCAGGTCGGCACCCTTCACGGTGGCGATGGTGGTGGCGTCGGCGAGCTCAGTGGCGTAACGATCGAGCGTGGCCACGCCGAGCACGTAGTGGGTGCCGTGGAGTTCGACGATGGCGTAGTCGAGGTCAGGTCCGACCGCGAGGGCGAGGTTGGACGGCAAGGTCCACGGCGTCGTGGTCCAGGCCAGGATCTTGAGTGGCGCTGGGTCTCCGTCGACGGAAACGAGGTCGAACGCGACCGTGATGGCCGGGTCTTGGCGGGGTCGGGTGGCGTCGTCGAGGCGGATCTCGAAGTTCGACAGCGGGGTCTCGGCTCCCCAGCTGTAGGGCATGACCCGATAGGCCTGGTAGATCAAGCCCTTGTCCCAGAGTTGCTTGAACGCCCACATGACGCTCTCCATGTAGGGGAGGTCCATCGTCTTGTAGTCGTCGGTGAAGTCGACCCATCGCGCCTGGCGGTTGACGTAGCGCTCCCACTCCGAGGTGTAGCGAAGCACCGAGGTCCGGCAGTACTCGTTGAATCGATCGATGCCGAATTCGGTGATGGCCTTGTGCCCGGCGATGCCGAGCTCCTTCTCCGCCGCCATTTCCGCGGGCAAGCCGTGGCAGTCCCAGCCGAAGCGACGCGCCACGCGGTGGCCGCGCATGGTCTGGTAGCGGGGAACGACGTCTTTCACGTAGCCGGTGAGGAGATGCCCGTAGTGGGGGAGCCCGTTGGCGAACGGCGGGCCGTCGTAGAACACGTACTCGTCGTCGGTGGGGCGCTGGTCCACCGAGGCCTCGAAGGTGCCGTCTGCCGCCCAGAACTCGAGGATCCGTCGCTCGATGGCCGGATAGTCGGCGCGGCTCGGAACCTTGGGATAGGGGGACTGGCCGTCGGTGCTCACGGTCGAGGAGCCTACCGACCGCCCCCGTCACCTCCCGAAGCCGTTCCGGGTGATGATGGGGTCATGCGCCAGGCCCGCTTCGCCGTCGCCACGCTGGTCGTCGACCTGCGCTGAACCTGGCGGGTTGGCCCTGACGGTCTGGCTCAGCGTGCCTGGATGGCCAGGCTGAAGAACGCGAGCGAGGCGATCACCACCGAGATCAGCCACGCCCACAGTCCCACCAAGATGGCCAGCCAGAGAAACTTGAGCCGATCTGGTCGGAACGGGATCAGGTAGCGGTGGTCCTCCGGATCGGGCGAGGCCAAGCCGATCACGCTGCTGATGAGCTTTCCGGTGGTGAAGGCCCTGCGCATCCTCCCCAGGCCGGCGGCCTTCGCCGCCTTGTGGGTTCGGACCTTGCCGGCGAGCTCGTGGAGCTCGGGGCTGCCCTTCGCGCGGCGCACGAGGTCCTGGGCCTGGGCGAGCGTGTCGGTGGGGTGTTTGATCGCGGCTGCCATCGCCCGGACCCGGATGAGCACGTAGACAGCGACTGCGACCGTGATGCTGCCCCCGAGAGCGGCGGTCACCGAACTCGTCAGCGAGTTGTGCCACGCCCAGATCCCGAGCAGCAGGGCAACTGCCCCGGTGGACGCCGCCGCAACGCAGATCAACTCGATCATCCGGCGCACGATGCCGATCGTGACCGTCAGGCCCTTCGCCCCGCCTCGGGACAGCACCGCCAGCACCGTCGAGGCATCGTCGTCGCCGACGGGCTGATTGGAGACCGGTCCGTCGCTCACCGGCTCACCTTGGGGCTGGCTCATGGTCGGCCCTTGCCGAGCACGTAACAAGCGATTGCTGCGGCGGCGCCGACGTTGAGCGAGTCGACGCCGCCGTGGAGGGGAATGCGCACCCGTCGACCGATCCGATCCATGGTCTCGGTGGTCAGGCCGGGTCCCTCGGCTCCGAGCACCAGGGCGACCTTCTGGTCCGGGTCGAGGTGCACTTGGTCGATGGGATCGGCATCGGGGTCGGGGGTGAGCGCCAGGAGCGAGAAGCCCGCGTCGATCACGGGGTCGAGCCCAGCGGGGAAGTGCGTCGTTCGGGCCCAGGGCATCGCGAACACCTCACCCATCGCCACGCGGCTGGCCCGACGGTAGAGGGGATCGCAACACAAGGGGTCAAGGAGCAGCGCGTCCGCGCCCAAGCCCATTGCGCTGCGAGCGATCACGCCAAGGTTCGTGGGGTTGCTCACGTTCTCGAGCACCACGGCACGGGTGGCAGCGGCGAGCACGTCGCTGAGCGGGCGTTCGGGTCCCCGGTCGAGTGAGGCGATCAGCCCTCGATGCATCGCCATGCCGGTGATGGCCAACACGACGTCGGGTCCAGCGGCAAAGACCGTGACGTCCGAGCCCAGTGCAGCAGGCAGTGGTTGGGTGCGGGTGGCGTCGACGAGGACCGACCGCAGCTGGTAGCCGGCCCGCACGGCGCGTTCCACCACGATGTCGCCCTCGGCGATGAAGACGCCGGCCAGGTCGCCTCCAGGCGACTCGCGACGCCGCCGAAGCTCGTGGTCGCGCAAGCCGAGGAATTCTTCGATCTGCGGGTCGTTCGGGTCGTCGACCAGCACGCGCTTCATCTGCGGTCAGCTGCCGATGGCGATGGTCTGCTCGTCTCCGTCAGGGCTGACGGCGGTGATGGCCACCGATGTGAAGTTCGCCAAGTAGAGGGTTCCATCGGGTGCGAACGCGAGGTTGTCGAAAGGTGCTCCGGTGACGATGGTGCGAGCCACCTTTGAGGTACCGGCCTCCAGATCGACCGCGATGAGCTCGCCCGTCGCGTTGGCCAGGAGGAAAGGCTGGCCATCGGGATCGACCGTGGCGGCGGCAACGCCGGGTAGGCCGTCGGCCACCGTGGTGACCTCGCCATTGGCCGGGTCGATGAGGACGCCCGAGCCCGGACCAGCGATGCCGCCGGCAGGGGAGAAGATGGTGCCGTCATCGAGCACCTCGAACCCGTTGATGTCGGGCAGTCCGGTGGCGAGGAGTTCGAACCCGCCGTCATCGATGATTCGGTAGAGCGACCCGTTCGGACCGAAGGTGCCGATGTAGACGGTGCCATCGTCGGCCACGTCGATGGGATTGATGCCCGCGGCGATGTTGGTGACGACCTCGTAGGTGCCATCGGCGATGCGGCCGACCTCGCCATTGCCGAAGCCTGTGACCCATACGCTGCCATCGGGCGCCACGGCGACATCGTCGGGTCCGGCGCCATTGGCTGCGAACCGGGCCAGGATGGCGCCGGTGGCACGGTCGACCTGGAGCACCTCGTCGCCGGCGATGCTGGCGATCCAGATGGTGTCGCCCTGGACCGTGATGCCGTTGATCGACGGCGGGGGCGTCTGATCGTCGAGAGGATCGGGCGCCTCTGGCTGCGTGCCCGTGGTCGAGGTCGGCTGCGTGGCTGCGGCTGGCGCGGTCGTGCTGGAGTCTCCGTCACTGCTGGCGGAGGAGCAACCGCCGAGAGCAACGGCCCCGACGGCCAAGGTCAGGAGGACGGCTCGGCGGATCATCGACTCAACCTAGGCCGCAGCGGGCGAAACGGGGAGGTTGAACCCCTTGACCGCAGAGGACATGCGGTTTACCTTCACCCCAACCAAACCCGCTCGACCCGGCCCGCCGCAGGCCCGGGTTGTGTTCGCGTTGCGATCCTGGGTAGTATCGCCGTCCGCCGTGGTGCAGCGCGTGGGCTCTCAGAAATGGTTGATCGAAGCAACGCGCCCTCTGCCATCGGTTTCACGCGTGATCACCACCATCTGCTGAGGAGCCTGCGTTGTCCTCTCGTGCCACCATCCGAGATCGTTACTCGTTCGCGAACCTGACCGACGTCCTTCCGCTCCCGGACCTCATCGCCATCCAGCGAGAGTCGTTCGACTGGTTCTTGGACCAAGGCCTGGCCGACACCTTCCGCGATATCTCGCCCATCAAGGACTTCACGGAGACCTTGCAGCTGGAGTTGGACTTCGATCCGAACGACGAGGACCTGCGCCCCACGCCGAAGTTCACGGTCGAGGAGTGCAAAGAGCGCGACATGACCTACTCCGCTCCCATCTTCGTGCGGGCGCGGTTCATCAACGCCAACACGGGTGAGATCAAGGAGCAGACGGTCTTCATGGGGGATTTCCCCAAGATGACCACCAAGGGCACCTTCGTGATCAACGGCACCGAGCGCGTCGTCGTGTCCCAGCTCGTCCGTTCGCCCGGCGTCATCTTCCAGCCCGGCGAGCGCTTCCGGCTGCGCAACCTGGCCAAGCACCAGCTCGTCACGGGCACCATCCACCCCTACCGCGGCGAGTGGATCGAGTTCGACGTCGAGCAGAAGCCCGGCAAGGACGTCACCGCCGGCACCCGCGTCGCCCGCAAGCGCCGCCTCGGCATCTTCGTGCTGCTTCGGGCCCTTGGCTACGACGAGGAGAACGCTCCTGGTTTCCTCGAGGCGTTCGTCCGCCACTTCGATTTCCTCGAGGGCCAGTGGGAGAAGGAGCGAGAGGTCGCGCCCACCCAAGACGAGGCCCTCGTCGAGATCTACAAGCGCGCCCGCCCCGGCGAGCCGCCTTCGGTGGAGTCGGCCAAGGCCTACTTCCGCAACGCCTTCTTCGAGTCGCGTCGCTATGACCTCAGCCGTGTCGGTCGCTACAAGCTCGACCGCAAGCTCGGTCACGAGATCGACAAGATCGCCGAGCTGTTCCCGATGCTCGAAGGCCGGGGCAACGCGGCCGAAGCCGTCGCTCCCGTCTACATGGCCGACGGCGTCACCCCGCTGCTCGACCGCCCCGAGCCCGGTCAGCCGGTGCTCAGCCGCTGTGAGGTCCTCGCTGCGTGCACCTATCTCCTGCACCTCGTTCAGGCCACCCCCGGGTACCGCCTCGACGACCAGGATCACTTCGCCAACCGTCGCATCCGTTCGGTCGGCGAGCTCATCCAGAACCAGGTCCGCATCGGTCTCTCCCGCATGGAGCGGGTGGTGCGCGAGCGCATGACCACCCAGGACGTCGAGGCCATCACGCCCCAGACGCTCATCAACATCCGGCCCGTGGTCGCCGCCATCAAGGAGTTCTTCGGGACTTCGCAGCTGTCGCAGTTCATGGACCAGGTGAACCCCCTGTCCGGCCTCACCCACCGTCGTCGCCTCTCGGCGCTCGGCCCGGGTGGCCTCTCTCGCGAGCGGGCCGGCTTCGAGGTCCGAGACGTGCACTTCAGCCACTACGGCCGCATGTGCCCCATCGAGACGCCAGAAGGCCCGAACATCGGCCTCATCGGCGGCCTTGCCACTTATGCCCGGGTCAACGAGTTCGGCTTCATCGAATCGCCGTACCGTCGCGTGACCAACGGGAAGGTGACCGACGAGATCCTCTACCTCGCTGCTGATGAGGAGGAGGAGTACGTCGTGGCCCAGGCCAACACGCCGGTCAACTCCGACGGCTCCTTTGCTGAGGAGCGCGTGCTCGTGCGTCGCTCCCCGCAAGCCGCCTCTCTCGAGGACCTCCGCCTTCAGCTCGAGCGCGACATCTTCTTCGGTGCCACCACCGACATCCAGTATGTGCCCGGCTCCGAGGTCCAGCTCATGGACGTCTCGCCGAAGCAGATCGTGTCGATCGGCACTGCGCTGATCCCGTTCCTCGAGCACGACGACGCCAACCGTGCGCTCATGGGCGCCAACATGCAGAAGCAGGCGGTTCCGCTGGTCAAGGCCGAGGCGCCCTACATCGGCACCGGCGTCGAGGGTCGAGCCGCTCGCGACGCGGCCGACATGATCATTGCCACCGACGACGGCGTCATCACCGAGGTCGACGGCACGCTCATCAAGGTCGCCTACACGACCCAGGGCAACGTCACCTACAAGCTCAACAAGTTCGAGCGGTCCAACCAGGACACGTGCATCAACCAGCGTCCCATCGTGGCCGCCGGCGAGAAGATCAACGCCGGCGACATCTTGGCCAATGGTCCCAGCACCGATAACGGTGAGCTGGCCCTCGGCAAGAACCTTCTCGTGGCCTTCATGCCATGGGAGGGCTACAACTTCGAGGACGCCATCATCTTGTCCGAGCGCTTGGTGAAGGACGACGTACTCACGTCGATCCACATCAAGGAGCACGAGATCGATGCCCGAGACACCAAGCTCGGACCCGAGGAGATCACCCGGGACATCCCGAACCTCTCCGAGGACATCCTCGCCGACCTCGACGAGCGCGGGATCATCCGTGTCGGCGCCGAAGTCGAGGCGGGCGATGTGCTCGTCGGCAAGGTCACGCCGAAGGGCGAGACCGAGCTCACGCCCGAAGAGCGCCTGCTGCGCGCCATCTTCGGCGAGAAGGCCCGTGAGGTGCGCGACACCTCGCTGAAGGTCCCGCATGGCGAGACCGGCAAGGTCATCGACGTGCGTGTCCAGACCCGTGAGGACGGACACGAGCTTCCCCCAGGCGTCAACCAGCTGGTCAAGGTCTACGTCGGTCAGCGCCGCAAGATCTCGGTGGGCGACAAGCTCGCCGGTCGTCACGGCAACAAGGGCGTCATCAGCCGGATCCTGCCCATCGAGGACATGCCGTTCCTCGCCGATGGCAGCCCCGTCGACATCATCCTCAGCCCGCTCGGCGTGCCTTCTCGCATGAACGTGGGACAGGTCATGGAGGTTCACCTCGGCTACGCCGCCCGCTGGGGCTGGGAGCACGAAAAGACCGGCAAGGTGGGCGACGAACCGGTGCGCAACGAGCGCAAAACGCGTCCGGCCACCCCGGCCTCGAAGCTCATTGCCACCCCGGTGTTCGATGGTGCGTTCTGGGACGAAGAGGCCGCGGCCAAGAAGCACCCCACGATCCAGCAGATCCTCACCAACCTCACGCCGGAGTCGCCCTACGAGGAGTACGGCAACGGTGGCCGGCTGATCCAAGCCAACGGCAAGGCCACCTTGTTCAACGGCCGTACCGGTGAGCCCTACGACAACCCGATCACCGTCGGGTACATGTACATCCTGAAGCTGGCGCACCTCGTGGACGACAAGATCCACGCCCGGTCCACCGGCCCGTACTCGATGATCACCCAGCAGCCCCTCGGCGGCAAGGCGCAGTTCGGTGGCCAGCGCTTCGGCGAGATGGAGGTGTGGGCTCTCGAGGCCTACGGCGCGGCCTACTGCCTCCAGGAACTGCTCACCATCAAGTCCGATGATGTCCTCGGTCGCGTCAAGGTGTACGAGGCCATCGTCAAGGGCGAGAACATTCCCGAGCCCGGCATTCCGGAGTCCTTCAAGGTGCTCATCAAGGAAATGCAGGCGCTGTGCCTCAACGTCGAGGTCCTCGGCAAGTCGGGCGCAGAGATCGAGATGCGAGAACTCGACGAAGACGTCTTCCGCACTGCGGAAGAGCTTGGCATCGACTTGTCCCGGCCGGAGCGTGGCTCCGACGAAGAGGACGAGCGCCGTCAGGCCGAGCGGGCCTCCCGCTGATGAACCGTCGAGCGATGCGAGCCTGGTTCATCGGAACCAACGATCAGAGCGGCCAAGCCGCTGCAGTGCAGTTTGAGTGCAACCGAAGGGAGCACCTCGGTGCTTGATGTCAATAACTTCGACCAGATCCGGATTGGTTTGGCAACCGCGGATTCCATCCGCATGTGGTCCAACGGTGAGGTCAAAAAGCCCGAGACCATCAACTACCGCACGCTCAAGCCCGAGAAGGACGGACTCTTCTGCGAGAAGATCTTCGGTCCCACCAAGGACTGGGAGTGCTACTGCGGCAAGTACAAGCGGGTGCGCTTCAAGGGCATCATCTGCGAGCGCTGCGGCGTAGAGGTCACCCGCTCCAAGGTTCGCCGCGAGCGGATGGGCCACATCGAGCTCGCCGCCCCAACGGTGCACATCTGGTACCTGCGCGGTACCCGCTCATGGCTGGCGTATCTGCTCATGGGCACCGAGCCTCGCGAGGAGCTCAAGGCAAAGCAGCTCGAGAAGGTGATCTACTTCGCCGCCAACCTCGTGGTTTCGGTCGACGAGGAGAAGCGCGACCAGGACCTGCCGAGCCTCGAGGCCGAGGTGCTCGCCGAGCGCGAAGCCGTCGAAAAGGAGCGCGAGCTCGAGCTGGCTCGCCGGCTCGAGGACCTCGAGAAGGAGATCGGCGCGCTCGAGGCTGAGGGAGCCAAAGAGGCGGACCTGAAGGCCCGCCAGAAGCAGGCCGACAAGGACCTTGCGTCGATCCGCGAGCGTTACGAGCTTGAGCTCGACGTGCTCAACCGGGCGTTCGACGAGTTCAAGACGATGTTCTCTCGTCAGATCATCGAAGACGAGATGCTGTGGCGTGAGCTCGAGGACCGCTACGGCGAATACTTCGAGGGCGGCATGGGTGCCGACGCGATCAAGTCGCTCATCGCCAAGCTCGACTTCGACGAGGAAGAGATCAAGCTCCGCGCTGCCATCGATCCGGAAGAGGGCCGGCGCCCCCTGTCGGCGCAGCGCAAGCAGAAGGCCATCAAGCGCCTGAAGATCGTCTCATCGTTCAACCAGCGCGACGAGAACGGCAAGCGGATCAACAATCCGGGCGCCATGATCCTCGACGTAGTGCCGGTGATCCCGCCGGAGTTGCGCCCGATGGTGCAGCTCGACGGCGGCCGCTTCGCCACCTCGGACCTGAACGACCTTTACCGCCGGGTCATCAACCGCAACAACCGCCTCAAGCGCCTCCTCGATCTCGGTGCGCCCGAGATCATCGTGAACAACGAGAAGCGCATGCTGCAAGAAGCCGTCGATGCCCTCTTCGACAACGGTCGTCGTGGCCGTCCTGTCACCGGCCCGGGCAACCGGCCGCTCAAGTCACTGTCGGACATGTTGAAGGGCAAGCAGGGCCGTTTCCGTCAGAACCTGCTCGGCAAGCGCGTCGACTACTCGGGCCGTTCGGTCATCGTGGTCGGGCCCACGCTCAAGCTGCACCAGTGCGGCTTGCCCAAGCTGATGGCGCTCGAGCTGTTCAAGCCCTTCGTCATGAAGAAGCTGGTAGACGCCGAGCTGGCGCAGAACATCAAGTCAGCCAAGCGCATGGTCGAGCGTCGCCGGCCGCAGGTGTGGGATGTCCTCGAAGAGGCCATCAAGGAACACCCGGTCATGCTCAACCGGGCCCCCACGCTCCACCGCCTCGGCATCCAGGCCTTCGAACCGGTGCTGGTCGAGGGCAAGGCCATCCAGATCCACCCGTTGGTCTGCACTGCCTTCAACGCCGACTTCGACGGCGACCAGATGGCCGTGCATCTGCCGTTGTCCGCTGAGGCCCAGGCCGAGGCTCGCGTGCTGATGCTGTCGGCCAACAACGTGTTGTCGCCGGCACACGGTCGAACGCTCGTCACGCCGTCGCAGGACATGATCATCGGCGCCTTCTATCTCACCGAGTCCGTCGTGGGCGCCAAGGGGGAGGGCCGGGTCTTCCGGAACCTCTACGAGGTTGAGCGGGCCTATGAGATAGGCGACCTCGACCTGCATGCGCTCATCGACTTCCGTGGCCTCGGCGACGACGGTGAGCGGGTGAGCCCCGAGCCCACCACCGCGGGGCGGCTCTACTTCAACCAGACGCTTCCCGAGTCGTTCGAGTACTTCAACATCCGTGTCGACAAGAAGGTGATGGGCACCATCGCCGACCGGTTGGCCCGCAAGGAAGCCAAGAACATCGTGGCCTCGAGCCTCGATGCCATCAAGAACCTTTGCTTCCGGTACGCCTCGCAGTCCGGCATCACCATCTCCATCGACGACGTCAAGACGCCGCCGGAGAAGGCCGGGATCATGGAAGATCACGAACTCCAGGCCCAGAAAGTCGAAGATCAGTTCCGTCGAGGCATCATCACCGACGGCGAGCGTCGTCAGAAGGAAGTCGAGATCTGGACCGACGCCACCGACATGGTGCGTGCAGCCATGGAGCGCAACCTCAAGAACGAGCAGTTCAACCCCATCGAGATGATGGTGGGCTCGGGTGCTCGCGGCAACATGATGCAGGTTCGCCAGATCGCCGGGATGCGTGGCCTGGTGGCCAACCCTCGTGGCGACATGATCCCTCGTCCCATCAAGTCCAACTTCCGTGAGGGGTTGGAGATGCTCGAGTACTTCATCGCCACGCCTGGCGCCCGCAAAGGCCTTGTCGATACCGCTCTGCGCACCGCAGACTCCGGGTACCTCACCCGGCGCTTGGTCGACGTTGCCCAGGAACTGATCATCAACGACGAGGATCCGTTCGCCAACGCCGAAGTCACCGGCTCGCCCATCCGCGGCATCTGGCTCGAAGACATCGGGCCCGACACCGCTTCGGTGCGCACCTACCTCGAGACCCGGCTCTTCAGCCGCACCCTTGCCAACGATGTGGCGTGCTCTGATGGGACCACCTACCCCAAGGGCACCGTCGTCGACGAGTACATCATGGCTCACCTCCGAGATGACCCCGATGTGACGCGGGTGCGGGTGCTCTCGCCCCTCACCGATGATTCGGTCGCTGGTATCTCTGGTGCCAGCTACGGCATGTCGCTGGCCACGGGCAAGGCCATCGAGGTCGGTGAAGCGGTCGGCGTCATCGCCGCCCAGTCCATCGGAGAGCCCGGCACGCAGCTGACCATGCGTACCTTCCACACCGGCGGCATCGCCGGCTCGGATATCGCCGGTGGTCTCCCTCGGGTGGTCGAGCTCTTCGAAGCTCGCTCGCCCAAGGGCAAGGCGACCCTCGCCCGCACCACAGGTGTGGTCCGCATCGGAGAAGACGAGGGCAAGGGACGAGTGATCACGATCGTCAGCGATGACGGCACCGAGGATCAGTACATCGTCCCCGGCCTCGCCCGTCTCGAGATCAGCGATGGTGACGAGGTCGAGGCCGGCGATGCGCTGGTCGAGGGTGCTCGCGATCCTAAGGAACTCCGCGAGATCCGCGGCGGCCGCGAGACGCAGAGCTACCTCGTCGAGCAGGTCCAGAAGGTGTACCGCGAACAGGGGGTGTCGATCCACGACAA
>Ga0105045_10003280_pt1 | contig 13871 bp, 10 predicted proteins | sample MAT02_FD_78089 | JGI IMG/M metagenome (GOLD analysis project Ga0105045, IMG submission 78089) | Freshwater microbial communities from Lake Fryxell liftoff mats and glacier meltwater in Antarctica - MAT-02 (megahit assembly) | ecosystem: Environmental > Aquatic > Freshwater > Ice > Liftoff...
ACCCGTCTAGTCCCAGAGCTGGTGGATAAGCAATTTGTATTTGGTCCGGAGTAATCCGAGTGCCAGCGGCGGTGAATGCGGAAGCAATCATGATTACTCGGGACGCATCCCGTTGTGAATCATCGATGAGTTCCAATATGAATGATATCTTCGCTCGGAACATAAATTCGTTTTGGAGTTTCTGAAAGACGGAGGATTTTGGAGCGTCCGACGACTATTGAAAGAGGAAGCTCTGAATTGATCTCCGCTTCGACAAAGCGGTTTTCGCGACGTATCGAAGCTTCACTGGGTGGAGGAAGAACCAGTGCATTGGGAAATCCACCCTGAATGCGCGTTGGGCTCACTGCTTCAGGCGTCGATGGGGGACTATTGAAGGGAAGCGTTGGCAGCGAGGGTGCTGATTCAATTACCGTTTGTCCCAAGGACATGCCCGGTAAGCTCGAAGCCACCGCAATCATAGAATCCGCGAGCCACTTCCGGGTTGTCGGAACAAGCGGTGGTTCGAGTTGAAAAAACATGGCAAGCTTCCCGTGAACGGACAAAATAGACCTGCAAGACGCGCTGCCGCAATCGACGTAGCATCCAGCAAAGGCGGGTCCGACCACAGAACGATCGTTACAATCGGCACAATTTGAGGCCGACTTGAGCGGCAGCTACGAAAAACTGATTAGTTTGCTTTGAGCAATCGTCCGGAGTTACCGCTTTTTAGACTTGCACTACTTGGTTTAGGGTTGAAGGCCCGACACACCCTCTGCGGAGGGCTGGTAAGCCCGGCTTGGTAGACCAAACGTGATAGGGCCTGACGGGTCCACACACCTTACGCGTTTAGACTCTACAGGCCTTGAATCTTTTAGAGTTTAAGGGGCCTAAAGCAATTGTATTTACGCTGCCGGAACGATCTTGGCTCTCTTCGACACCTTTGGCATGCCACTCGATTTTTCTTCAGCCGGTTCAAGCTGGAGAGCATCAACTAATTGGTCGTGTCGAAGATCACCAATCGACTCAACGACAAAATCTGGGCGATACGCGAATCGTTTTAGATCGTCTCGTTTTGTGCCACCGCTCAACACCAGCACGGTTTTGTATTCAAGCTGCACTCCTCCCAGGATGTCCGTTTCCATCGTGTCGCCAATCACGATCGTTTCTTCGCTTTTTAACCCTAGCTCCTTGCGAGCAGCGCGAAGCATCACAGGACTTGGTTTTCCTAGGCTAAAAGCCTTAACGCCCGATGCTGATTCCAGCATTGCAACAATGGCACCACAGCCCGGTCGAAGCCCTGCACTCGTAGGGCAGTTCGGATCAAGGTTTGTCGCGACCAATCTTGCGCCGTCTAAAACCATCCGAAGTGCAACCTCGGCCAGTTCGAAGTTTAGAGTTCTACCTTCTCCGACAACGACGTAATCGGGATCCTTATCGACGATAGCATAGCCATTCGAATGAAGGGCAGTTAGCAAACCTCCCTCGCCAATGACAAAAGCGGTTCCATTAGGCTTTTGCCTAGCAAGAAATCTCGCCGTTGCCATCGCGCATGTGAATACATGTCGTTCCTTCGCTGGAATACCTAGCCGTTGTAGTTTGGTAGCCACGTCACGTCTCGTGCGTTGGCTATTGTTTGTCAAGAACATAAATGGTAATTCACGGTCAATCAGTTCGTTAACAAAACGATCAGCACCAGGTATTAGCTGGTTACCACGATAAATCACTCCATCCATGTCGATTAGATATCCTGTCATTCCATTCCCCTGTTTATGTCATCGTGTTCTAGTGCGATAGAAATGCAAATCAGCAAACCCAATGTAAGCGAATCGCGTACCCGGTAACTACCATCGCACAAACTCGCTATCTGTTTAGACAAATAGCAACGCACGCTCAATGCTTAGAAATCCAGCACGCGGTGACTATTCTTCCCCAAGCGAACTTCTATCGCCACACAAAGGTTCCCAATCGCAATTACATCTGCAGAAAGAAATTGTAGACTTTTTATTCTTCGATCTTTCGGAACACCTCTTTGGTGAATAAACCATGCACACGGCCATATGGACTCTGCACAAATAATAAGCATGCTTGTCTCTTGCCATCCGTAAAGCTGTATCCCGAACCCAGAGCCTGGATCTAGGCGAGGCACCTCCGTGTCTCGATCACGGTTCGATCGATGTGCTATGATGTAGGTCGCGATTAATATAAATAACGCGTTGCCCTCAATTCTTTTCTTAGTCAAAAACTCCGCCACAACATATTTACCCCATTGCAATGGCTTCAGTCGTCTTACCAACTGTTTGCGCTCTTGATTGCCCTGACGCTTGTTCGCTTCATATCACAGTGGAAGGGGATCGTGTTACGCATCTTGCAGGGGATCCCAATCATCCAATTACAAAGGGATTCGCTTGCGCTAAGATGGCTCGCTATCCGCAGCGACAAGAGCAAGACGATCGATTGCTCACTCCGCTTCGTCGAGTCGGAAGAAAGGGACAAGGGAATTTTGAGCCTGTAACATGGAGCGTTGCGCTCGATGAAATCGCAGAACGGACGAAGTCAATTATTGCGGAGTTTGGTCCGCAATCGATTCTACCCTATGCCTATGGCGGGACGATGGGGATCTTAGAAAGCCAAGCACCATTAGCTTTTTTCCGAAGCATCGGTGCCCTGGAATTGGACCAAACTATTTGTGCCGCAACTGGCGGAGCAGGCTGGGAAGCCAACTACGGTCCGAACAAGCTTGGGACCGATCCTGAGGACCTTCTTCATTCCAAGTTCATTTTGTTATGGGGAATCAATGCGCTCCGAAGCAACTCACATTTAGCTCCCGCTATTAGTGCTGCAAGAAAAAACGGATGCCAAGTCCTACACATCGATCCGTTTCGAAACGAGACTTCTCGCTTTGCCGACATGCATTGGCAAATCAAAGTTGGAACGGATGCTGCTCTTGCCCTTGCGTTTGGAAACGAAATATTTCGAAATCAATGGCAAGACGACTCGTACTTGGCTGCTCATGCAACTGGAATCGAGGCGTATCGGGCCGCCTGCGAGGAGTGGCCGCTCGAACGCGCAGCTACCTTCTGTGGGGTGCCGTTAGAACAATTGCGGTCAGTCGCTCGACAGTATGCGACAAGCGAGTCTTCATACATCAAGGTTGGCTATGGTATGACCCGAAACGAAGGTGGCGGTAATGCGATGCGGGCCATTGCGTTGTTGCCTGCTTTGATCGGTGCTTGGAAAAAACTTGGAGGCGGAGCGTGCCTATCGACGAGCGGTGCGTTTGGACTAAATGTGCAACGTGTTCGAGGTGATCATCTGCTAAAACCAGGTGTACGTCACGTGAACATGACTCGGTTAGCTTCCGAATTAGACCCAGCAGTTTCTACCATTCGCGGTCTGTTTGTGTTCAATAGTAATCCGGCTGCCGTCGCTCCCGATTCATCCCGAGTGCGAGCCGGATTAAGCAGCGAGAAACTCTTCACAGTGGTTCTCGAGCACTTCCAGACCGACACGGCTGACTATGCCGACTACTTGCTGCCCGCTACGACCTTTCTTGAGCATACCGACGTTTACACGTCCTATGGTCACTACTACCTCCAATACTCCGCACCCGTGGTTGCAGCGCGTGGCGAATCGAAATCGAATCGATGGGTGTTTGCCGAGCTAGCTAAACGTCTTAAGCTCACCGACGAATGTCTCTACTGGAGTCCTCAAGAAATCGTCCAGGATTTGTTGCGTTCAAAAAATCCCCTATTAATTGGAATCACGGCAGAGCGATTGATAGAAGAACGCAGCGTCAAGCTTCAGCTGCCGTCCCCCTTTCGGCCTTATTCAGAGGGAAGTAATTTCTCGGATCGAAAGATCCGATTTGCGCCAGCTCCTCAGCAGATCCAGTTCGAAGTCGTGACGGATCAGGAATATCCATTACGGCTTATCTCACCACCTGGCCCATTTATCCTCAATACGTCGATGGGTAACGTCCCAAGTATTCTCAAAATGGCTGGAGGTGAACCACAAGTCGTCGTCCATCCCGCTGACGCGAGTCCCTTGGGGATAGCCGACGGAGACTACGTCGATGTACACAGTCCCAATGGATGCATCAAACGAAAAGTAATCGTCAGCGAGGATGCTCGGCAAGGAGTGTTGGTAGCCTTAGGACAATGGTGGCCAAAACTTTCGCCAGACGGAAAAGGCCTAAACGACATCACTAGCGAGCGATTGACCGATTTGGGGGGAGGAAGCACCTTCGGTAACCCAGCGGTACGCATAGTCAAGGCTAACGTGGTGGATTGAACCTTTCGCCACTTCGTTATGTTCCGGAACATTCCAGCAAGAGTTGCACTTAGTGCCTCCGCCATTGAGCCTGGCGAATTGAAGAGACCAACGCGAGATAAACCGACCTTCCACAACCGATTCCGCGAGTTAGAGGGACAACGCTAACGCCTTGCCGCTGATAAAATCGGGCTTCCGCCTTTGGCCTACAAGCAGGGTACGCGGACTAGGACTCCGTGCTCGTCTGTCCAAACTACTTCGTTCCAGTCGACCAGAAAATCGTCGTAATGATCCGCAAACTCGCGAATGAGATACGCGCGACGAATCGCAGGGGAATTGGATGGTGGCATTCTGCTGGCTCGGTCCAATTCAACAGAATCAATCATTTGCGGTATATCTAAAGCTCGAATAAGCTGCCGGAAATAGCCTCTACTATCCATTTCATGGAATTTAAGGTCGATCTTTTTCAGCATCGCCCAAGATGCCTGCGGCACCGATCGGTCCATTAGCCATCGCTTGCTAAACCAATCTACCCGTCCAAGTAGCCATTTCTGTGCTCTCGTGTCATTCTCCGATTCTTGCAAGCGATCCAACGTTTCCTGCCAAACTGCGAGAGAATTCTTCGCTTCCTCGGTTCTGCTAACAGGAGTTGAAGATTGAAGCTGTGAAATCATCAATCGAGCGGCCTCTGCATACTGCCGCTGCAAATCGATGGCCGTCCAAACGACACCTCGGCGGTCGCCAACTGTTCGCAGCAGTGATCCGTCTGTTGCAATAGCCTTTAATGAACGTAAAACGCTTTTCAATCTGGGCAAATGAAACGTTCGCCCCGATTCCACAAGATCGAATACCAAACTTGTTGTGGAGACTCTGAGATATTGAGCCCGCTCGTTAGGCGTCGAATCGCCCAGCGCAATCTGGATGCGTTGTCGGGGATTAAACATCTCTCGCCAAGCCCGAAAACTCCAGGTTCGGTCCGCTAGAAGATTCCTAAGCCAGTGACCAGTCATAAACATAGGGCTTTCATTCCAATAACGTCCAAATCCGATCTCGGAATTAATCTGAGATGCCCGTGCACTTAACCAAAAGCGACCGCGACGGTCAATATGTCCGCTACCTTCAATGATTGAGCGTGACGCCAGAAACGCACCCATCCAGCGACGGTGTGGAACCATCGCAAACATCCAAACAAGCCCGTGAAAGTAAATCGCGACTGGCCAGTGTATCCACCGGAGTCCCCGTGCTAGTGGAAGCATCCAGGGCTCCACCTTCGAATGGAATAGGTGCTCCGAACTCCCCTTTGTTCCTTTAATTTGAACAGATTCCAAATCACGACTGCTTTTAAGCCGGACAATAAAAGGCTTTGAGCAAGCCATAAAAAATATAGTCGCGACTGCCGCTAAAGTTCGATAAAGGCCAAGCATAGGTAGCATCACAAGCAACCCGATCCGCCACATCATCAGTCGCCAACCACTCGCAATTCGCACTTCGTAGTTTTCGTGTTGACCGTAAGTTACGCCTTGTGCATCGGAAGAATTCTTAAGCCACCTCGCGTCTGATTCAGGATGGAGTTCACGCAAACTGTCGATCATCCATCCGTCGAGAACGGTTTGATAGGCAATCAACTCCAGTGGTGAACGACACTCGGGGGTTGCAACCTCGATCAACCCGCTACGATCGCGATGATTTGCACTGGTTTCTACTCCGATGCATGCACCGTTAGCAAGAAAAACCCGATATAAATCACGACTAGACGAAGCGACAGGAAGGCGTTTCTTAAGCCATGGAACGAGCCTATCAAAGATATCGAAGGCGGAGAAGTTGTGCTCTGTCTCCGGTGACTTTATTTTCCCAAGGTAGAGCCCATACTCGGTCTCGATTCCGACCAACCGTGAAAGTAGAGAAAAACTACTCGCCGGTGTCGGGCGCTCGCGATCTGGCCAAATATTCAGACGTTTCTTTACCGCACTCTTCGCCAATCGACTTCACGAGCCTTTCCAAAACTAGATCTTCGTCATCAACGGTTGATCTGCATGTCCTGAGGGGTGGTTGACTCTCGCGTTTCGGATTGAAATCCTCGACTTCCATACTCATCCTAACTCAATTGTAAGCGGCCGAATGAAAGAATGCTAGTTTTCGCATCAAGTTGGGTCCCTAACGCCGTCCGGTGTCCATCTAGCCATGAAGAAGTGAAATCCTTATCCTTTATCATCCTGACAGCATAGATAATGATACCAACGTTTAATTCGGTCGTCATTCCAAGTTAGGTTCGAGAGGGTAACTCTCTTCAAATCGATTGCAAATCAATGCTAAACACTTTAATTCTCATTCACGGGTAATCAGGCTTACGATGAAGTTGTTTGAAGGAAAAAAAGGAATCGTTCTTGGCATAGCCAACGACAACTCGATTGCGTGGGCGATTGCCAAGGAGATCATCGAACAAGGAGGTTCTTGCGGCTTTTCTCATCTACCAGATCGTCCAGATGATGAAAAGCGAAAGAATCGATTGCGAGTCAGCAAATGTGTTGAACAGTACCCTTCCCAGTCCTTATTCCTCGAACCGCTAGATGTCCAAGAGGATAATCAAGTCGAAGCGTTCATGAAGATGGCAGGCGAAAGGCTAGGTAAAATCGATTTCCTATTGCACTCCATCGCATTCGCTGATCGCGCTGACTTGTCTCGTCCGACTGTAGAAACCGGGCGAGCTGGATTCAAACTTGCGATGGATGTTAGCGTTTACAGCCTTATTTCAGTCACCAACTTTGCGCGACCTCTGTTCAACCCAGGTGCTTCCGTAGTTGCGATGACTTACTTTGGCGGTGAAAAGTGTGTGCCAGGGTACAATGTGATGGGAATCTGCAAGGCAGCACTCGACGCGACAATCAAGTACTTGGCGTTTGATATGGGGCCGGCGGACGTTCGCGTCAATGCGGTCAGTGCCGGACCCTTGAAGACTTTGGCCGGGTATGCTGCGGGTGTAGGTGAAATGCAAGAATACTATGGACATGTTGCTCCGCTGGGGCGAAATGTGACCCATGACGAAGTCGGTCGTAGCGGTGCCTACCTGCTGAGCCCCTACAGCAATGGTATTACCGGTGAGATCCTCCACGTTGACGCGGGCTATAATATCATGGGTAGTCCAGGACGTTTACTGGATCAGATAAAGTCTCAAAAGTAAGAAAATGCAGTAGCCTCGCGGGATAGGTTTAGGAAAGTCCGGTTGAGCCGGGCTCCCGTCCCTCCGAACCGTACGGGCGGTTTTCCCGCATACGGTGCTCCAGTTAGTAGTTCCCGCTAGTAGGTGCCGCGAACGGATTGAACTAAACGGAAATGGGCTTCTCGCATTCATCAACCTCGGTTTATTAAGTTAATTGTGTTACGCAGCAGTGGGTAGGAAACTTTCTAGTCGCGACGATCTGACCGGACTTTGGAGCTTCGCAACCGCCTTTGCTTCAATCTGCCGTACTCGTTCTCGCGTTACTTTGAAAATGCGTCCAACTTCTTCGAGGGTATAAGAGTAGCCATCTGTGAGTCCGTATCGAAGGCGAATGATCTCTCGCTCACGAAATGTCAGGCTTTTTAGGAGTGAGTCAATTCGGTCGCGTAAGAGGCCGTTGCACGCGTTTTGTAGGGGGCTATCGTTCTGATTGTCCTCAATGAACTCGCCAAACGCATTGTCTTCGCCATCACCCACAGGCCGGTCGAGTGAGATCGGGTGACGTCCGATATCCATGACGCGACGAACTTCCTCCACTTCCATTTCTGCAGCAATAGCGATTTCGTCCGTGCTTGGGTCGCGACGAAGTTCTTGGGTAAGTTGCTTCTCGATGTTCCGAAGTTTGCTGAGGACATCGATCATATGCACGGGGATTCGAATCGTTCTTGCTTGATCGGCGATAGCACGTGTGATCGCTTGCCTGATCCACCAAGTCGCGTATGTCGAGAACTTGAACCCACGACGATATTCGTACTTATCGACTGCTCGCATTAAGCCCGTATTTCCTTCTTGAATCAGATCCAAAAAGCTCATTCCTCTATTTCTATACTTTTTCGCGATCGACACAACTAAACGAAGATTGCCGCTCGATAATTGCCGTTTGACAGCTTCAAACTCGCGGTAGGCATTTTGGAACGTGGCGACTCGGCGTCGGAGTGACGAGGGACTTTCCTGCATGGTCAGGATTAGATGACGATACTCGGCCTTCATTCGGCGAAGTTCGAGGGGGCTAGCACCAGAGTCGGTGAGGCTTGCGATTCGAGCTTGGAGCCAGTCGATTCGTTGAGACTTGTCGGCCAGCAGTTTCATCATGGGAACAACCCGTCGCGACCTGAGTGAAAGCTCTTCGACCAGCGTTAAGCACTTCATACGTCGACGCTGATAGCCCCGCATGGCATCTGCTTTACCTTGGTGGCTTGTTTTTCGGTTGACGATCGCTCGAAAGTCTCGACGGTTTTCATTGATAAGGAAATCTAGGGTAGCAAGGTTGTGGGGCATGCGAGCGGACACCTGCTCTTTAGTAAGCCTTTCGGTCAAAGACACTTTGATCGTGCGATCGAAAGGTAATGCACCTTGTTGAACCTTGCGAAGCACTTCAACCGTATTGCGTAGTGCGAAGTCATTGCCCAACACGGCACGACGCCACTGCTTGCGAGTCAATTCAATCTTCTTGGCAAGCGAGATCTCCTGATCGCGATTCAGTAACGGAATCTCGCACATCTGCATGAGATAAAGTCGAATTGGATCGTTTGTGATTTTGGGGGTAGATGCCGTAGGTGCCTCAACCGAAACTTCTAAATCGGTGTTGACTTCGGTTTCAAAAATGTTGTCCGCAAACTCGTCCTCGAGAGCAACAGTATGGCCTATTTGATTGGGATCATACAGTTTCACACCAGCGGTCGGCTTATCAACAACGCTAACTCCGAGCCTCTCAAGCGTCACGATCACTGCGTCCAGATGCTCTGCGTTGGTCGATTCGTCAGGTAGGTAAGAATTGACTTGATCATAAGTCACAAACCCTTGCTGACGAGCCATTTGAATGAATTGAGTCTGATTGAAGTTTCGGTATTCCACGGTTAAGTCCCTTTAATGCTTCGCTTTGGCGAGAGCGCTATACATACGACTGCTCGTACGCTACGTCTTCCTTGACGAATGCGGAAATAAAAACAGGTTAATGGTTGGAATAAAAGAATCAATCTTAAATTCCGTTGAACTATCCATCCGGCTTTCCAGCGCAGATCCTCTGTGCTGGTATTCTCTGAGATCTAGGTCGGAGGAATCATTCGTTGCTTGTCCCGAGCTTGAGCGATGACTTGTTGAAGCAAGTTAAGCTCATCGTCGGCGGCAAGTAGCTTTGATTCCAACTCACGAACTCGGAGTTGATCTTGCATCGCTTGGTCTTGTGTCGCCAGTCGCTCGCAAAGTGCGTGCAATCTGTCTTCCGGTTCGACCTTTAAAAACTGTAATTTCTCAGTTGCCTCCATTTCTAAACAAACTAAAATGTTTTTGAGTGACGGGTCTTCAGTCGCAGACATGACTGAATCAAAATCTAACGCGTAACCAGCCAGTTCCAGATCGGTATAGAGTCTCCAAAGACGCCTCGCAGCCTCTGATCCAAGAATTGTTGAGGGGAAACGCTCGATGGCAAACGGAATCGAATCCGGAGCTAGAATCATGATCTCGAATAGCTCACGATCCATGGGAGACATATCAGTAAAACGCACCAGCGAATCGATTGGAGAGTTTGTTGATTCAAGGGCGTAGCCAATATCGGATGCATTGGAACGATCGTTCTTCGTTGATCGATAGGCCGCGTCGAAGGGCCGAGGACTCTCTGAGACACTAGAACCTGCATTGTTGCTACGCATCTTTAGGCGGCCAGCAACTTGGGCGCGGAGCGATTCCAGTCGGGCTCTTAAGGCTGGTGTTTCAACTCCAAATTCGCGGCTCAATCGCATCAGAATTTGATCTTGTCGTACACGCGCCGAATCATCTGTCAGAAGCTGCTGACGAGTTGCCTTGGAAAGTAATTCTAGCATTTGCTCCAACGCAATATTTGCCCGGTAGGTGTCGTTGATGGGATCGAAACCTTTACAAACAGACCTCAGCTTATGTTCTAAGGCGTCGACAGTACGGTTAAGGATCGAATCCATCGCTTCGGCGCCGCGCTGAATAAGAAAATCGCAGGGATCTAACTCGTCTGGAAGCGTTGCCACTCGAAGATCGAGCTGAGCTGCAATGAACAGTTCTAAAATCTCATTCGTTCGCTTCTGACCAGCATCATCACCGTCTAGAAGCAAGACAACCGAGTCGCAGTAACGTCGAAGAAGTTTAATATGGTTTTCACCAAGGGCCGTACCGCATACGGCGACTGCATTCTTGATTCCGAACTGATTGCACATAATCACGTCGGTATAGCCCTCCATGACCACAGCCGTTCGTGACTTTTGAATCGTTTCTCTTGCAATGTCCAATCCGTATAGCTGATGGCTTTTTTGGTAAAGCCTCGTCTCGTTGCAATTCACATATTTCGCTTGTCCAGAATCTGCTCCCGGCAAAACTCTCCCACCGATGGAAATCGGACGTCCTTGAGGGTCATGGATTGGGAAGAGGACTCGCCCCCGAAATCGATCATAGTAAGATCCTCGTTCGGACTTTGCCGTGAGCCCGACCGAAGTCAAAATGTCTGTCGAAAAGGACTTGTTAGCCGCTTTATCAATCAACCAACTCCAACCGGGTGGAGCAAATCCAATTTGGTATCGTTGTATGCTTTCTTGAGTAAGGCCACGTTCTTGCAAATACTCTCTGGCGGCAGATGCCTCAGGATCGTTACAAAAGCATTCATGATACTCACGACAGGCCCACGCCATCGCGTCATAAAGTACCTTCTTTTGGTCTGCAGTCGCATCGTTTCGGAGTTGCTGACCAGATTTTCGCGGAAGGTCGATGCCCGCGCGATCGGCAAGTAATTGAAGAGCTTCACCAAAGTTGACTCGTTCTTTTTCCATCATGAAGCTGAAGACATCGCCCCCTTTTGCACAAACCCAGCACCGCCATGTTTGCCGAGCAGGGTTAACGGTGAAACTTGGGTTACTGTCTTCGTGGAATGGACATAGTCCGACAAATTGAGCCGAACGCCTGCGGAGTTGTAGATAGGTGCCGATCAGATCAACGATATCTACCGCTGAACGCACACGATCTTTGACCTCATTGTCAACTAAGAAAGACACATTTGCTCCTTGCGTTGGTCTTTGCGTGTCATCCATAACACGGCCAAAGAGTATGCGATACTATCCATGTAAACGTCAACCTCGTTTACACAATTTTTAGAATTTTTAATCAAGTTTTCTGTTGTCGCATAAAACCAATAAATTGCAAGCATTCGGTTTAGCGACTGGAAGATTGCTAGCTTCCTTGATAGCAAGGCTTGTAGCTAAAATACAGAAGGTTTCACTGGTTCGCCTCAGTTACTTCCGAAAACTGGCGATGGCTTGCTCAATACGAATGGAATGCTCGTTCGCCAAAGAAATGCTCATCGCCGCAGCCGACTCTCGAATCTGGTCAGGCTTTTTGGCTCCGCATAAGACGGTCGTGATTCCAGGCTGCTTGAGCGTCCAAGACGTAACGACGGTTGCGATGGGGAGATGGATTTCATGGCTAATTTCCCTCAGAACGTCCAACAAGTTTTGGGCTCGCTGCCAGGAATCGCCTTGGAAAATCGAGTAAGTCAGTCGTCGATCGGCTGGGTCGAATGCATGATCGCGTTCCATCTTACCAGCCAGTAAGCCTTTCATAAGCGGCCAAAAGCAGGCGATACTACAACCATACTGCTCGCAAAAAGGACGCAGAGATTCCACGGTTTCTTGTTGCAGCATATTGAACGGTGGTTGGATTACGATCGGCTTTATCACTTGGCTAAAACGGATGGCTTGTTCCGAATCGACATTACTAACTCCAACGAAACGCACGATACCTTGATCGACAAACGAGGCGATCGCTTCGGCGCTTGACTCAATCGATGTCACACCATCCGGTGAATGAAGATACAAAAGGTCCAGTACATCGCGTCCAAGTCTTTTTCGAATCGAATCTACCTCGAATCGGAGGCGATTGGGCGACGCATCGAGAATTCGTTGGCGATTGACATCGTAGTGTATTCCAACTTTGGTTGCGATGACGACTTGCTCGATGCGACCTTCGAGAGCCGTTCTGAGGACTCGATCACTTCTACCGTCGTAACCGTAGCTGAACGCAGTATCGAAATGATTGATGCCCGATTCAAGCGCAGCACGAATAGTTGCTGTGCTCTGTCGATCGTCTACGTGGAGCGAACTGATTCCAGCGATAGGCCAGCAACCGAGAGCAACGGAGCTGACGCGAAGATCCGAATCACCTAAGTAGCGATATGTTTGTGTGGATAACTGACTGTCCATAGAAGTTTTACTGGGTCGCAGTACTCCAGGGGTTCTGCCATTCGCCCCATCGCTCCAGATACTTTCGATAAGCGGGATGGTGATCCGCTTCGGATTCAAGTACGGACTTGGTGTCGCTGACGAGTTCTTGCTCACGTTCTAGTGTGATCGCACCCATCAGAACCTTGCAGCGGAGAAAAACGAAGTAGGTATCTAAGACGTCGCAGCGGCAGTACTCATTAATCTCAGCTACCTTACCCTGTTCATAGAGCCCTTGAACCATGTCACCTTGGACATCCATCTTACCGGGTTTGTTGAGTAAATGCGCCGCGAGATTGAGGCCTCCGCGGAACCACGTGCTGCCAAAGTTTGTCAACACTTCGTGAAGATCGATATGCGAATCGAGATTGTAGCGGTTACGATTCTGAAGGTAGGACTTCTCAAGGAGATTGAACCATGCAGGGACACTCACGCCGTATCGATAGGCTGCCAGTTCAAGCAACGGCACGTCGAAACCGCGACCATTGAAAGTCACAAGCGTTGGTTGTTGGTACTTCTCCCAACCAAGCCAGAAATGCTTAGTAATGACGTGCGGCCGATGAAGTGGTTGATCGAGGGAGACGATTTCCGACAAGCTATAATCTTCGCGAATTTTTGCGACGACTACAGCAATAGGGATATGGTAAGTATATGGGATGAAGTCGCGGCCAGTTTCTGTCTGAAGCTCCTGTCGAAACTTGCTGATCGCCTCCTCAGGGGTCAAGTTTTGGCTTGGATATCGAGTCTTCGCAATCGCGACGCCATCAGAAACGCTCTCGCAATCGAATAGAAAATATTGAATCTCGTTTTTTGTGGCCATGATGGGATCGTAGTGTAACTGATTTTTCTGACGTAATGTTCTATCTACGCTTCGATTTGAAGATCATGGATTTGGCAAGGAAAAGTTACCGATTTTTTTTCGGTCGGGCTTCATAGAGACAGAGAAGCGAGAGTACAATCAGAATTGCGAAACGCTGTTCCATTGCACAAGTTGCTATAACACTGGATTCTACAAACCGTGTAGAGTCGTCGCAAGCAATCGTGACGACCGAGTTCTTTCCTCGAACCTCTCGCAAAGACCTATAAATATGGAAAACAGAACCAATCGGAATTTCTCTCGGCGCGGCTTTGCTGCTCACGCAACTACCTTGGCGGGGGCTGCAACTCTATTGGCT
>Ga0105045_10003282_pt1 | contig 13867 bp, 6 predicted proteins | sample MAT02_FD_78089 | JGI IMG/M metagenome (GOLD analysis project Ga0105045, IMG submission 78089) | Freshwater microbial communities from Lake Fryxell liftoff mats and glacier meltwater in Antarctica - MAT-02 (megahit assembly) | ecosystem: Environmental > Aquatic > Freshwater > Ice > Liftoff...
AGAAGTGGGGGTGGTGGTGGCCACCCCGCGCAGCGTGCCGCTGGAGCGGGAGATGGTCGGGCGCCTGGCACCGTTCCGCAGTTCCGACGTGCGCGCACGCGTGCCGGGGGTACTGCTGCAACGCAGCTACGAGGAAGGCAGCGACGTGCGCGAGGGCCAGGTGCTGTTCCGGATCGACCCGGCGCCGCTGCAGGCCAGTCTGAGCTCCAGCCAGGCCCAGCTGGCCGCCGCGCAGGCCACCCATGCCAACGCCCGGGTCGCGGCCGACCGCGCCCGTGAACTGGCCCCGCAGCAATTCGTGTCCCGCTCCGACCTGGACAACGCCGAGGCCGCCGAGCGCAGCGCCGCGGCCTCGGTCCAGCAGGCACGGGCCGCGGTCACCAGTGCGCGCATCAGCCTGGGCTACGCCAGCGTCACCGCGCCCATCTCCGGTCGCGCCGGTCAACAGCAGGTCACCGAAGGCGCGCTGGTGGGCCAGGGCGACGCGACCCTGCTGACCACGATCGACCAGCTGGATCCGCTGTACGTGAACTTCTCGATGGGGGCCGACGAACTGGATGAACTGCAGCGTGCACGGGGTGGTGGCGTCGCCCTGCAGGGGGCGGGCCAGGCCCGCGTACAAGTGCTGCTGGGCGACGGCCGCATCCACGGCGAGCCGGGCGTACTGGATTTCTCCGGCGCGGTGGTCGATCCACAAACCGGCGCGGTCTCCCTGCGCGCCACCCTGCCCAATCCAGGCAACCGGCTGCTGCCGGGCAGCTTCGTGACCCTCAGGACCACCTTGGGCACGCGCAGCAACGCCTACCTGGTGCCACAGGCGGCAGTGCAGCGCGACCCGCAGGGCGCCTACGTGATGGTGGTCGGCGCCAACGACCTGGTGGCCCGCAAGAACATCGAGACTGCGGGCACGCAGGAGGGCAGCTGGGTAGTCACCAGCGGCCTGGCACCAGGCGACCGCATCATCGTGGCCGGACTGCAGCGCGTGCGCGAGGAAACCCCGGTGACCACCGTGCCGTGGAGCCCGCCGGCGTCCGCTGCCGGCGCAGGCACGGCGGCTGAACCCGCCGCCGATGCAGCGGGCGTCGCGCCCCAAGCGCAGAACTGACCAGGGGCCGCATCGATGCCACGTTTCTTCATCGACCATCCTGTGTTCGCGTGGGTGGTGGCAATCCTCCTCTCCTTGTCCGGCGTGATCGCGATCATGGGGCTGGGCGTCGAGTCCTACCCCACCATCGCGCCGCCGCAGGTGACGGTCAGCGCCAGTTATCCGGGCGCCGATGCCGAGACCGCCGAGCGTTCGGTCACCCAGGTCATCGAACAGCAACTCACCGGCATCGACAACCTGCTGTATTTCAGCTCGACCTCGTCGGCGAGAGGGGGCGTATCGGTCACCCTGACCTTCGAGACCGGCACCGATGCCGACATCGCCCAGGTACAGGTACAGAACAAGGTCGCCCTGGCCACGCCGCGCCTGCCCAGCGAGGTGGTGCAGCAGGGCGTGGTCGTGGCCAAGGCCAATGCCGGGTTCCTGATGGTGGTCTCGCTGCGCTCCCCGGACGGGAGCACCGACAGCGACGCCCTCAACGACATCGTCGGTTCGCGCCTGGTCGACCAGGTCGCACGCATTCCCGGGGTGGGCAATACCCAGCAGTTCGGCTCCGAATACGCGATGAACATCTGGCTCAACCCGGACCGCCTGCGCGGCTACGGGCTGGCCGCCTCGGACGTGCTCAGCGCCATCCGCGGCCAGAACGTGCAGTTTGCCGCCGGCGCGGTCGGCGCGGCGCCTGCCGCGCGCGGACAGGGCTTCACCGCCACGGTCTCGGCCGAGGGTCGCTTCAGCAGCCCGGAGCAGTTCCGGGACGTGGTCCTGCGTGCCGACAGCGACGGCACCACGGTGCGCCTGAGCGACGTGGCCAGGGTCGAGTTCGGAGGCCAGAGCCACGGCTTCGATGTCCAGTTCAATGGCACGCCGGCCGCCGGATTCGCGGTGCAGTTGCTGCCGGGGGCCAATGCTCTGAGCGTGGCCGAAGCGGTGCGCGAGCGCATGGACGAACTGCAGCCAAGTTTCCCGCGTGGGGTCGAGTGGTTCACTCCGTTCGACAGCAGCACCTTCGTCGAGATTTCGATCAGGGCCGTGGTCCAGACCCTGTTCGAGGCACTGCTGCTGGTGTTCCTGGTGATGCTGGTGTTCCTGCAGAACTTCCGCGCCACCATGATCCCGTTCCTGGTGATCCCGGTGGCCCTGCTGGGCACCTTCCTGGGCCTGAGCCTGATCGGCTTCACCATCAACCAGCTCACCCTGTTCGCGATGATCCTTGCAATCGGCATCGTGGTGGACGATGCGATCGTGGTGATCGAGAACGTCGAACGGATCATGACCGAAGAGGGTCTTGCGCCGCGCGAGGCCACGCGCAAGGCCATGGGCCAGATCACCGGCGCGATCATCGCGACCTCGGTGGTGCTTGCCGCCGTGTTCATCCCCAGCGCACTGCAGGGCGGCGCCTCGGGCGAGATCTTCAAGCAGTTCGCGGTGACCATCGCGATCGCGACCGGAATCTCCACCTTCCTGGCGCTGGGCTTCACCCCGGCCCTGTGCGCCACCCTGCTCAAGTCCGAGGACACCGGCAAGCGGCGCAACGTGCTGGCCCGCACCTTCAACAAGTACTACGACAAGGTCAACCGTACCTACGTGGGCCACATCAGCGGCGCGGTGCGGCACGCGCCACGCTGGATGATCCTGTTCGCGGTGCTGGCGGTCCTGACCGGATTCCTGTTCATGCGCATGCCCGGCAGCTTCCTGCCCGAGGAAGACCAGGGCTACGCCCTGGCCATCGTGCAGCTGCCCCCTGGCGCGACCCTGGAACGCACCACCGCTGTGTTCGAGCAGGTACGCGAACAACTGGAACAACTGCCCGCCTTCGACAGCATCATGCAGGTGGCCGGCTTCAGCTTCGTGGGCCAGGGCGAGAACGTGGGCATGGGCTTCATCCGCCTGCGCACCTGGGACGAGCGCGAAGACACGGCGCCGGAGTTCATCGCCCAGGCCAACGGGGCGCTGTACGGCATCAAGGAGGCGCAGATCTTCGTGATCAACCTGCCCACGGTGCAGGGCCTGGGACAGTTCGGCGGTTTCGACATGTGGTTGCAGGACCGGGCCGGCGTGGGCCGCGAGGGCCTCACCCAGGCCCGCAACCAGCTCATGGGCGCGGCAGCGCAGAATGCGGCGGTCACCGGCGTGCGTCCCAACAGCCTGGAAAACGCCCCCCAGCTGCAATTGAACCTCGACCGCCTCCAGGCCCGGGCCATGGGCGTTTCGGTGAACCAGGTCTACAGCACCATCCAGCTGATGCTGGCACCGGTGTACGTCAACGACTTCTTCTACCAGGGCCGGATCAAGCGGGTGATCATGCAGGGCGACGCGCCCTATCGCATGGGACCGGAGTCGCTGTCGCGCTTCTACCTGCCGGCCTCGGCGAGCGCTGCAGATGGCCGTGGCGGCGGCACTGACGCGATGATCCCGTTGACCACCGTGGTCGATACCGAGTGGGTGGTCAACCCGCCCGCACTCAGCCGCTACAACGGTTTCCCGGCAGTGAACATCGTCGGCTCGCAGGCGCCGGGGCGCAGCTCGGGCGAAGCGATGGACGCCATGCAGGGCATTGTCGATACCGAGTTGCCGGCCGGGTTCGGCGCCGACTGGGCCGGCCTGTCGTACCAGGAGGTGCTGTCGGGCAATACGGCGACTCTGCTGCTGGCGCTGTCCATCGTGGTGGCATTCCTGTGCCTGGCGGCGCTGTACGAGAGCTGGTCGGTACCGCTGGCGGTGCTGCTGGTGGTGCCGGTCGGCCTGCTTGGCGCGATCGCCTTCTCGATGCTGCGTGGCCTCCCCAACGATCTGTTCTTCAAGGTCGGCCTGATCACGGTGGTGGGGCTGGCTGCCAAGAACGCGATCCTGATCGTCGAGTTCGCGGTCTCGCAGCAGCGCGAAGGAAAGACCCTGCGCGACGCGGTGGTCGAGGCGTGCCGGTTGCGGTTCCGTCCGATCCTTATGACCTCGTTCGCCTTCGTCATGGGTGTGTTCCCGATGGCGATTTCGACCGGCGCCGGCGCCAACGCACGCCATGCGATCGGCACCGGGGTGATCGGCGGCATGCTGTTTGCCACCTTCATCGGCCTGCTGCTGATACCGGTGTTCTTCGTGGTGGTACGGCGGATGCTGGGAAACAAGCTGGACGAGCCCTCGGCGGAGTACCTGGCGCACGAGCGGGAGGAGTCGGCTGCGACTTGAGGTGCCGGCCCGACCGGCGCAAGTCCCTTGCGCCCGGGCATCACTCCTGTCGCAGCAGATACATGGGAAAAAATGGTTCTTCTGCGAATCGATGCAAGGAACGGCGCTGATACCACGCGGCGGCGCGCGGGTGCCCATGCCCTTGGGTGCGAAGGCCAGCCAGCCACGGCGGGGCCCCTCAGCTCACGCCGAAGTAAAGCGAAGAAGCTCCCCGCACCTCCGCCCCCAATAGCTCGCACGGACCTGGATCAAGAACAAAAAAACCCCGGCGATCAGCCGGGGTTTCTGGTTGGTGCATGGACAGCCGGGTCAGCCAGCGGCAGAGGCCTTGCGGCTGGCGATCCACTGGTCCACGCGACGCTCCAGCAGGGTCAGTGGCAATGCACCGCCGCCCAGCACCGCGTCGTGGAAACCCTTGATGTCGAAGTTCTCGCCCAGCTCGTTTTCAGCCTTGCGGCGCAGCTCCTGGATGCGGATCATGCCGATCTTGTAGGCCGTGGCCTGCCCCGGCATGATCAGGTAGCGCCGCACTTCGGAGCGGATCGCGGTGAGCGGCACCGCGCTGTTGGCATCGAAGTACTCCACCGCCTGCTCCTCGGTCCAGCCCTTGGCATGCAGGCCGGTATCCACCACCAGGCGGATCGCGCGCCACATCTCCGAACTCAGGCGACCGAACTCCGAATACGGGTCCTGGTAGGTGTTGGGCATCTCCTTGGCCAGCCATTCCGCATACAGCCCCCAGCCTTCCGCATAGACCGTGGAACCGGCCTGGGTGCGGAACTTGGGTACGCCGGTGAGCTCCTGCGCAATCGAGATCTGCATGTGGTGGCCGGGCAGGCCCTCGTGGTAGGCGATCACCTCCAGCTCCGGCTTGGGCATGGCGTCCATGTCGGAGAGGTGCGCGTAGTACACGCCCGGCCGCGAGCCGTCCGGGGTGCCGGGGAAATAATGCTGGGCCGCGCCGTCCTGCTCGCGGAACGCCTCCACACGCTTGACCTCGAGCCTGGCCTTTGGCAGCAGCCCGAAATAGTTGGGCAGCTCTTTCTCGATGTTGTCGATGGCCTGGGTGGCCTGGTCGATGTAGGCCTGGCGCCCGGCATCGGTATTGGGGAAACGGAACTGCGGGTCGCTGTCGATGAAGGTGAAGAACGCGTCCAGGTCGCCGTCGAAGCCGACCCGTTCCTTGAGCGCGGTCATCTCGCCCTTGATGCGCTCCACTTCTGCCAGGCCCAGCGCATGGATCTGCTCGGCGGTCATGTCGGTGGTGGTCATCTGGCGCAGCTGGTACTCGTAGTAGGCACGCCCGTTGGGGTGGGTGCTGCCCACCCCGGTGGCATTCACCGACGCCTGGTCGCGCTCGCCCTCGGACCAGGCGATGACCCGTTCGTAGCCGGGCTGGAAGCGTTCCACCAGCGCCGTGCGCGCCTGTTCCTTCAATTCCGCCGCGCGCCCTGCATCGATCTTGCCCGACTCGACCAGCGCATCGGCCTTTGCCTGTGCATCGGCCCAGATGGCCGAATCGGGGCCGCTGGTGAACGGCGCGCCCGTGATGACCTTGCGCGACTGATCGATCACGCCCTCGTGGGCGAAGCGCGGCGGACGGATGCCCTGCGCCGCCGAGGTCCGGCCACGCTCCAGCAACTGGTCGAACAGGCGCGGCACTTCGTCCAGCCGGGACACATACGCGATGTAGTCCGATTCCTCTTCGACCTTGTGGAAGCTGATCAGCAGGGTGGGCAGGAAGCTCTGCGCACCACTCATCTGGTCGAATGCATAGCCATCGCCGAGGAAGGCCAGGCCGTCGCGGGCGTTCTCGTACTGCAGCCTCCACAAATCCCAGGACAGCTTGGCTTCGTCGCTGAGGCGGTCGTAGTCGAAGCTCGCCACCATCTCGGTCACGCTGGCCGCCTGCCAGGCAACCTGGTCGCGCTGCGCCGGCTCGGAAACGTCATCCAGCTCGCCATACCGCTCCTTGCGCCCCTGGAACGTGAGCTGCAGCGGGCTGAACTGCAGTTGCTCTTCGTACTTGGTCTCGAACCACTGGTTGAGGCGCTCGGTTTCGGCGGTGATCTCGGCCTGCGATGCGGCCACCGGCGCATTGGCGCCGGCATTGGAGGCGGGTGCGGCGCCCTGGGTGCAGGCGGTGAGGGCAATGGCCAGGGCACAGGCGATCAGGGTCGGGCGCATCGGGTTCTCCGGAGGTGGGCGCGTGGGTCGGGCCCACGCAGACGCCAACTCTAGCGGACCCGGGCACGCGACGTCCCATTACCTTCGTCGTGGTTGCAGGGGGCCAGTGCCACGCGTGCTAGTTTCGGGCCGTCGCTCACCCAGGTACGCCTCCATGCACCGTGCACCATGCTGCCTGTTGCTTGCCGTGCTCCTTGCTGCCAGTACCGCCTGCTCGCGCCAACCGGCCGATTCAGGGGCCGTCGCCGCGGCCAGCGCAACCACGCCAGCAGCGCAGCGGATCCGCGCCGACGTGCAGGCCCTGGCGGACGATGCCATGCAGGGCCGCCTCACCGGAACGCCCGGCTTCGAACTTGCCGCACGCCACGTGGCAGCGGAATTCGCGCGCATCGGCCTGCAGCCGGCAGGCGACGATGGCACCTGGTTCCAGCAGGTGCCGCTGCTGCGCGCAGTGCGTGAACTGGAAGGCGCCGCACTGGTGATCGAGCGGGACGGCGGCTCCATCGCACTCGTGCCGGTGCAGGACTTCCTGCCTGGGCTCAACTACGACCGGCCTGAACACTCGCTGCGCGCCGCGGCCAGCTTCGTCGGCCACGGCGTGCACGCGCCGGAACTGGGGCACGACGATTTCGCCTCGGTGCAGGTGCGCGGGCGCATCGCGGTGGTGCTGAGCGGGGCACCTGCACGCTTCGGCGATGACCAGCGCGCCTTCCATTCGAGTACCTCGCACAAGCTGCGCATGCTGGCCGAGCGCGGAGCGGTGGGCGCGGTGCTGCTCAACAGCGCCGGGCACGAATCGCGCACGCCCTGGTCGCGGGTGGCGCAGAGCGCAGGGATGCCCGGCATGCGCCTGCGCGGTGCCGACGGATACGGCATCGATACGTTTCCGCAGCTGCAGGCGGTTGCCACTGCGGGGGCCGCTTCCACCGACGCGCTGCTGGCCGGCAGCGGGCATGACTCGGCGTCCCTGCGGGCGGCGGGCGAAGCCGGGACCGCTCCTGCCTTCGACCTCCCCGGCACCTTGCTGCTGTCTGGCCGGACCAGGATCGAGCCACTGGAGTCACGCAACGTGGTGGCCTTGCTACCCGGCTCGGACCCTGTCCTGGCGGCCGGGCACGTGGTCTACACCGCCCACCTGGACCACGTCGGCATCGGCCCGGAGGTCGATGGCGACGTCATCTACAACGGTGCGCTGGACAATGCGCTGGGCGTGGCGATCATGCTGGAATCGGCTCGCGCACTGGCCGCGTCCACCCCACGGCCACGGCGCTCCATGCTGTTCGTGGCGGTAACCGCCGAGGAGCAGGGGCTGCTGGGCGCGGAATGGTTCGCCACCCATCCCACCGTGCCAGCCGCCAGCCTGGTGGCCAACATCAACGTGGACATGCCGGTGTTGCTGGCGCCCAGCCGCGACGTGGTGCCGATCGGGGTGGAGCATTCGAGCCTCAAGGCGGCACTGGAGGCCGCTGCGGCCGATGTCGGCGTGGCCCTGTCGCCGGACCCTGCCCCGGCCGAAGTGGTGTTCGTGCGCAGCGACCAGTTCGCCTTCGTGCGCGCAGGGATCCCTGCGGTCTACCTGACCGGCGGCATCCAGGCCGCGCAGGGCAGCGGCATCGACCCGGCAGCGGCGCGCCTGGCCTTCCTGCGCGACTGCTACCACCAGCCCTGCGACGACCTGTCGCAACCGATCCAGTACGACGACGCCGCGCGCCTGGCCCGGCTCAACGCGCGCATCGGGCAGCGGGTGGGCGATGCGGAGCAGCCGCCGCGCTGGAACGAGGGCAACTTCTTCGGCGAACGCTTCGGGCAGCGGCTCGAACCCTAGCGGCCACCGGCTGGCCGCGCTCGGTGCATGACCTTCGCCGGCTTGTCGGCGAAGGCTCCAACCTGCTAGCGCAATCCGGTCTCGTTGCGCGCAATCACCAGGCGTTGTATCTCCGAGGTGCCTTCGTAGATCTCGGTGATCTTGGCATCGCGGAAGTAACGCTCCAGCGGCATCTCCTTGGAATAACCCATGCCACCGTGTATCTGCACGGCCTGGTGGGTGATCCACATCGCCGCTTCGGAGGCGGTGAGCTTGGCCACCGATGCCTCGGTGGTGAAGCGCTTGCCCTGCGACTTGACCCACGCGGCGCGCAGGGTCAGCAGCAGCGAGGCATCCAGCTTGCACTTCATGTCGGCGATCTTGGCCTGGATCATCTGGAACGAGCCGATCGGCGCGCCGAACGCCTTGCGCTCCTTGACGTAGGCCAGGGATGCCTCGTAAGCAGCGCGGGAAATGCCGATGGCCTGGGCAGCGATGCCGATGCGGCCGGCGTCCAGCACTCCCATCGCGATCCTGAAGCCCTCGCCGTCCTTGCCCAGAACCGCGTCGGCATCGACCACGTAATCCTGGAACTCGATCTCGCAGGTGGCCGAGGCGCGGATGCCCAGCTTGGGCTCGGACTTGCCGCGATGGAAGCCCTCGCGGGTGGTATCGATGACGAAGGCGGTGATGCCCTTGGCACCCTTGTCCGGATCGCTCATGGCGAACAGCACGATGTACTTGGCCACCGGTCCCGAAGTGATCCAGCTCTTCTTGCCGTTGATCACGTAGCTGCCGTCGTCCTGGCGCACGGCGCGGCAGCGCATCGCGGTGGCGTCGGAACCGGACTGCGGCTCGGTCAGCGCGAAGGCGCCGATCTCCTTGCCCTCGGAGATCTCGCGCACGTACTTCTGCTTCTGCGCCTCGGTACCGAACTGCAGGATGCCGTTGCAGAACAGCGAGTTGTTGACCGACATGATGGTCGAATGCGCAGCGTCCCCGGCCGCGATCTCGATGACGGCCAGCACGTAGGCGATCGGGTCCATGCCCGCGCCGCCGTACTCGGTGGGCACCTCGATGCCCATCAGGCCGTTTTCGCCCAGCAGGCGGATGTTTTCCAGCGGGAACTCGCCCAACCGGTCGAAATGCTCCGCGCTGGGGGCGATCTTCTCCTGGGCGATGCGCCTGGCAACGTCCTGGATCATCAACTGCTCTTCAGTGAAGCCGAATTCCATGGAAAGCACCCCTCGAGTCGTTCAGGCGACCATTGTAGACGCCCACCGTGCGCCAGCGTATGTGGTTGACCCCGGGCTCTCCCGGACGGACAATATCTCTATATCGCGATAGGAAGATATTATGGATCTGGAGGCCTGGTCGACCCGGCTCAAGGTGTTCGCCGATGCTACCCGGGTGCGCCTGCTGGCCCTGCTGGCGGGAGAAGAGCTGACCGTGGCCGAGCTGTCGGCTATTACCCAGCTGGCCCAGCCACGTGTCTCCACCCACCTGGCCCGGCTCAAGGACGCCGGACTGGTGCGCGACCGCAGGGCTGGCGTGTCGGCCTACTACCGCTTCGACGAGGCCAACCTGGACCCGGCCCAGCGCGAGCTGTGGCGAAGCCTGCGCGAAGGCAGCGACGACCCGTTGCTGCGCCAGGACGCCGAGCGGGTGCCCGGGGTGCTGGCCGCGCGCGCGGTCGAGCAGAACTGGGCCGACTCGGTGGCCGGCGACATGGAGCGCCACTACTCACCGGGTCGCACCTGGGAGGCGCTGGCGCGCACCGCGCTGCCCCTGCTGGAGACCGGCGACGTGCTGGACATCGCCTCCGGCGACGGCGTGCTGGCCGAACTGCTGTCGCCGCACGCCCACCGCTACGTGTGCGTGGACACCAGCGCGCGCGTGGTCGCCGCGGCCACTGAGCGCCTGCGCCGCTTCGAGAACGTGGAGGTGCGCGAGGGCGACATGCACGCCCTGCCCTTCGACGACGCCAGCTTCGACCTGGTGGTGCTGATGCATGCCCTGACCTACTCGAACAATCCGCTCAAGGCCGTGGCGGAGGCGGCCCGGGTGCTGCGCCCCGGCGGACGCCTGCTGCTGAGCAGCCTGGCCCGGCACGAACACCAGGCCGCGGTGCAGGCCTACAGCCACGTCAACCTGGGCTTCACCGACAAGGAACTGCGCAGGTTTGCGGAAAAGGCCAGCCTGCAGGTGTCCAACCTGGGCACGGTGACCCGCGAGCGGCGGCCGCCGCATTTCGAAGTGATCTCGCTGATCGGGATCAAGCCGTGAGCCGGCGCGAGGCAACCATCACAACACCTTGGCCTGCCACCAGGCGCACGGAGGCGACCGCATGAACGCGCTGCCCTGGCTACATCCCGATCGCGCACACGCGCTCGAGAGGGCCCTGTCCGAGCGCATCCTGGTGATCGACGGCGCCATGGGTACCATGATCCAGCGCCACCAGCTGGAGGAAGTCGATTACCGTGGCACGCGCTTCGTCCACGGGTACGACAGCACGCATGACGCGCACGGCCAGTGCGGCCATGATCTCAAGGGCAACAACGACCTGTTGCTGCTCAGCAACCCTGAGGTCATCGCCGGGGTGCATGCCGAATACCTCCAGGCCGGCGCCGACCTGGTGGAGACCAACACCTTCAACGCCACCGCGATCAGCCAGGCCGACTACCACCTGCAGCACATCGTCTACGAACTCAACCGCGAAGGCGCGCGCGTGGCGCGTGAATGCTGCGATGCGGCCGAGGCCACCACGCCCGAGCAGCCGCGCTTCGTGATCGGGGTGCTGGGCCCGACCAGCCGCACCGCCTCGATCAGCCCCGACGTCAACGACCCGGGCTACCGCAACACCGACTTCGACCAGCTGCGCGGCACCTATCGCGAGGCCATAGAAGGCCTGATCGACGGCGGCGCCGACATCATCATGGTCGAGACCGTGTTCGACACGCTCAACGCCAAGGCCGCCCTGTACGCCGTCGAAGAAGTGTTCGAGGCGCGTGGCGGGCGCCTGCCGGTGATGGTGTCGGGCACGATCACCGATGCCTCCGGGCGTACGCTTTCGGGGCAGACCGCCGAGGCCTTCTATGCGTCCATCGCGCATGGCCGGCCGATGGCGGTGGGCCTGAACTGCGCGCTGGGCGCGAAGGACCTGCGCGAGCACGTCGAAACCCTCTCACGGGTGGCCGACCAGTACATCAGCGCGCATCCCAACGCCGGGTTGCCCAATGCGTTCGGCGAGTACGACGAGACTCCGGAAGAAATGGCCGCCACGTTGAAAGAGTTCGCCCAGTCCGGCCTGCTCAACCTGGTCGGCGGTTGCTGCGGCACCACCCCGGCGCACATCAAGGCGATCGCCGAGGCGGTGCGTGGCCTGCCACCGCGAAGCCTGCCGCGCCGCCTGGAGCGCGCCGCGTGAGCGACGACCTCCGCCACACCCGCCTGTCCGGCCTGGAGCCGCTGGTCATCACCCCGGACCTGCTGTTCATCAATATCGGCGAGCGCACCAACGTGACCGGCAGTGCCAGGTTCCGAAAGCTGATCAAGGAAGACCGCTTCGACGAGGCGGTGGAAGTCGCTCGCCAGCAGGTGGCCAGCGGCGCGCAGATCCTCGACGTCAACATGGACGAGGGCCTGATCGATTCGGAAAAGGCCATGGTCCGGTTCCTCAACCTGATCATGTCCGAGCCGGACATCGCCCGCATCCCGGTGATGGTGGACTCGTCCAAATGGAGCGTGATCGAAGCCGGGCTGAAGTGCCTGCAGGGCAAGAGCGTGGTCAACTCGATCTCGCTCAAGGAAGGCGAGGCGGCGTTCGTCGAACAGGCGCGCAAGGTGCTGCGCTACGGTGCCGCCGCGGTGATCATGGCCTTCGACGAGGATGGCCAGGCCGATACCTGCGCGCGCAAGGTCGAGATCTGCACCCGTGCCTACAAGGTGCTGACCGAGCAGGTGGGCTTCCCGCCGGAGGACATCATCTTCGACCCCAACATCTTCGCGGTGGCCACCGGGATCGAGGAGCACGACAACTACGCGGTCGACTTCATCGAGGCCACCCGGATCATCCGCAAGACCCTGCCGCACTGCCACGTGTCCGGCGGCGTCTCCAATGTCTCGTTCTCGTTCCGCGGCAACGAGCCGGTGCGCCAGGCCATCCATGCGGTGTTCCTGTACCACGCGATCGGCGCGGGCATGGACATGGGCATCGTCAACGCCGGCGCCATGCCGATCTACGACGACCTGGAGCCGGACCTGCGCGAACGCGTGGAGGACGTGATCCTGAACCGCCGCAAGGACGGCACCGAACGCCTGCTGGAGATCGCCGAGCGTTACCGTGGGCAGAAGGGCGAGGCCCAGGTGGAGAACCTGGCCTGGCGCGAACTGCCGGTCAAGCAGCGCCTGAGCCATGCCCTGGTGCATGGCATCGACCAATACGTGGAGACCGACACCGAGGAAGCCCGGCAACTGTCCACCCGTCCTCTCGACGTGATCGAAGGCCCGCTGATGGACGGCATGAACGTGGTCGGCGACCTGTTCGGGGCCGGCAAGATGTTCCTGCCCCAGGTGGTGAAGTCAGCGCGGGTGATGAAGAAGGCCGTGGCCTACCTGCTGCCGTGGATCGAGGCGGAGAAGCTGCGCACCGGCGAGGTGGGCAGGAACAACGGCAAGATCATCATGGCCACGGTCAAGGGCGACGTGCACGACATCGGCAAGAACATCGTCGGCGTGGTCCTGGCCTGCAACAACTTCGAGGTCATCGACCTGGGGGTGATGGTGCCGACCCAGAAGATCCTGGACGCCGCCCGGGCGGAGAATGCCGACATCATCGGCCTGTCTGGCCTGATCACCCCGTCGCTGGAGGAAATGAGCCAGGTGGCGCGGGAGATGCAGCGCCAGGGCATGACCGTGCCGCTGATGATCGGCGGGGCCACCACTTCACGCGCGCACACGGCGCTCAAGATCGACCCGCACTACAAGTCGCCCACGGTGTGGGTGAAGGATGCCTCGCGCGCGGTCGGCGTTGCCCAGTCGCTGATCTCCCGCGATCTGCGCGAGGCCTTCGTGGCCGCCAACGACGCCGACTACGCCGAGATCCGCCAGCGCCACCTCAACCGCGGCGATGCCAAGCGGCTGGTGTCGCTGGCCAAGGCGCGCGCGCAGAAGTTCGATGGAGGCTGGGACCAGTACCTGCCACCCGCACCGGTGAAGCCGGGGCTCACCGTGTTCGACGACTACCCGCTGGGCGAATTGGTGGAGCTTGTCGACTGGACCCCGTTCTTCCAGGCCTGGGAATTGTCCGGCAAGTATCCGGCGATCCTCTCCGACGAAGTCGTCGGCAGCCAGGCCCGCGAACTGTTCGCCGACGCCCGCACCATGCTGGAGCGCATCGTGGCCGAGCAGTGGCTGACCGCGCGCGCGGTGTTCGGGCTGTGGCCGGCCAACAGCTTGGGCGACGACGTGGTGGTCACGCCGGATCCCGCCGACCCCGGCACCACTACCCTCCTGCACTTCCTGCGCCAGCAGGTGGACAAGCCGGTCGAGCGCCCGGACTTCTGCCTGGCCGACTTCATCGCGCC
>Ga0105045_10003283_pt1 | contig 13866 bp, 2 predicted proteins | sample MAT02_FD_78089 | JGI IMG/M metagenome (GOLD analysis project Ga0105045, IMG submission 78089) | Freshwater microbial communities from Lake Fryxell liftoff mats and glacier meltwater in Antarctica - MAT-02 (megahit assembly) | ecosystem: Environmental > Aquatic > Freshwater > Ice > Liftoff...
GGTCCAGAGAGAGACCGTGCCGTTGCCGATCACCTCGAATGAGATGCTGACGCGATCGGTGTTGTTGTAAAGGTCGCCTGAAAACTGGAATTCGGCTGCCTGCACGGAAAGGCAAGCAAGACCAAGGGCTGCGCCCAGCAGAGCGGTGGGGAAGTGTGAGCGTGGCATGGTGGGCTCCGGCAGAAATATGAGAGGAGATGGCGCAAGTCGCGTCACAGTGCTCGGGCAGTTGGTTCGCTACTGTCTGTCGTCTGCGTAGCTGCGATCAGAGGGTGGGTTCCATGCAGGACCTCGAATGCGATCGCGAATGCCTAGTCGCCGCTCACATTTGCAACCGTTTCGATATGCCGCCAGCCTCCGGCACAGCGGAGCGGATGACGTCGCCAGCGTGAGCGGAATCGACCTGTTGAGAAAGTTACTGCGCTTGGCACGGACGGGAACCGGCTTGACCTGACGAGGACGGCCCATGGAAATTCCTTGGAGACACGGTGGCAGCAAGGGCGAGCGATTGTGCAACCCGCAGCTGCATCGGCGCTTGCCCGCATGCCCTCTAATCTATGCCCGCGCAATGATGCTTTGGTGGCAGCGGGTGCAGCAGAACATGGGCCGTTCGGATCAACTTGGCGCGAAGAAGTGTCGCGATCGGTCTTGCCGCCCGTGCGACCATCAGGTCAAGAGGGGCATGCATTCATCGGCACAAGCCATTGGCCTTGTCCGCATCGCTGCAGGTCCGTGTCTCTTTCGTGCATTTGCCCTGCAACTGATCCTGTTCGCTGCATTCTTCGTCGCCTGCCGCTGGGCCCATTCCCAGCAATTCCACCGTCAGCAGCGCGTTGCGCGTGCGCTCCTGTTGCGTGGTCTGGCGGTTCTGGGATTCGACGCTGCGGCTCTCGCTCGTAGGCGGCGCTGCGACGGCCAGCGTCGGCGCACTCACCGGTGCTGCGGCACCTCCGACCGACGCCGCCTGCAGGTTGTCGGCACCCTTGATGCTGGCGCCCAGCACCACGGTGGGCGCGCGGATGAACGCGTCCAGTGCCAGGATTTCGCCGAATGCCGGGAACAAGCCGATCGTGCCCGAGCGATTGCCCGCCGCATCTTCCAGAATGCCCAGGCCGCTGCCGGTGGTGGTGGCTGGCAGCTCGAACACCACGCCATCAGCCGAGCGGCGCGCCACCAGCGGCGGCGCAGCCACGGCAGTGTTCGCGCCTCGACCGGAGTCAATGTCGCCGTTGGACGACCAGATGTTCATGTCACCGTTGCCAACGACGAACACGCGCTGGGTGTTGACCTGAAAATCGGCCTTCGCGTAGCCGAACACATTACCGTCGCCCAGTGCGATCACCCCGGTCGCGGCGCTGCTGTCGGCACCATCGATCTGCTTGAGACCGACATTGATGGCACCGCCCGGGTTGACCAGACTGATATCACCGCCACGTTGCGTCACGACCGAACTTTGGGTCATGTTCAGCGCGCCAGCGTAGTCGAATAGCGGTGCCGGGCCGCTCCAGATTGGATGCGCGACAAAGCTTCCCACACCCGCCAGCTCCGCGGCCTGGAAACCCTGGTCGAACAGCGCCAGGCGCATCGGCAGGCTCTGCACGCCGAACTGCGCCGCCGCAGAACCGGCACTGGCGGTCTCGGCGGCCAGCACCGTGGCCTGGTAGGCACGGAACAGCGGCCCCCGGTAGCTGGCCAGCGCATCGCGGTAGGCGATTGCGTCGGCACTCTGCGGATGAAGCAAAGCCAGTGCATCGAGTGCCGCTGCAGAGTTGCCTAGGCTGCTGGCCACGGCGTCTCGCCATCCCTGCCGCACCTGGCTCAGGCTGGCGACGCGCGCTGCGACGGTAGCGTCAATGTCCAGGTTATCGAACGCCAGCACCTGCATGGCGGCCAGGAAAACCGTCAGCTCGCCGCCTTTCAGAACCTCGCGGCCCGGCAAGGCCAGACCTTGCCCAGTCGCCAGTGCGCTTGCGCCGGCCTGCAAGATGGTGGCCTTGTGCCTTTCGAATTCGTCGTGCAAGGACTGCACCATCTGCACCGTGGTGGGTGTCGGTCCATTCAGGTATACGGCGGCGAATTCTGCTGCCAGCACCTGTCGTCCCAGTATGGTCTGCGCAGCGGCTGGAAAATCTTGGAACAGGCTTCGGGCCTGGGCATAGTCGAGATTCGGAAGCACCAGCGCAGCGCGCACATAGGAGAGCAGCATGGCCCGGTATTGCTCGGCGCGGGCGCTACCGCCTTGCGCCGCATCGCGCAGATAGCTTGCCTCCAGGGCCGCTAGGTCGAGCCTCCCGACGGTCGCCGCCGACAGGAGCACCGATGCGCCCTGGGCTGGCAGTTTCGCATTGCCCAGGTTTCCGATAGTGGCGACGCCTTGAGAGTTTTCCAGGTCCAGCTGCCTGCCGGCGGTGATCTCCAGCGCGCCGGGACCGGCAAGGATGATGTTGCCGTACTGGCCCGCCAGGAAGTTGCGTTCGGCTGCGATGCGGGTGGTGTCGCTGGCCCGCAAATTCTGGCCTTCGAGTTGCAGGCCCAGGATGTCGGTGCCGGCACTGATCTCGGCCGCCTTGGGTAACACCAGCGTGGCGGCGCGCGCGGCATTGGCGGCCGAAATGGCCAACTCTGCGTGCAGCCGCACTGGTGCTGGATCGGTGACACGCAGGCTGGTGGCACCGAGCGTGTTGGCGAGCGTACCAGGCAACAAGCCATTGCTGCCAGTGCCGATCAGTGTGGAAAAGCCGGACACTGGCACCGGACTAGCGAAGTCTGGCCACAGTGCCGGATTGCTGTCGGCCATTGCGATCGTCGAACCCAGAGTCAGATTGCCGCCGGACCACACCTGTAGCGTGCCGAGCGTGGAAGGAAACAAGATCGCGTTGGCAAGGCCGACTGTGAAAAGATGGACGTCGCCGCTGGCTGCAGTGACGCGCAAAGACGCTGGAAGCACCTGCAGCAGGTTCTGCGGCGACGCCACGCCCGAGGTGTTCAATCCGAAGCGTTGCAGGTCGGAGCCAGTATTGAGCTCGCCATACACGCGTACGTCGCCGGCCGTGCTGTTCACATGCACCGCCGCATCTGCGCCCCAGGTGTAGAAATAGGGCGAGAAAACGGCACGGTTGTCGCTGGCGGAGACCGGTATGGCGGTCGGGTTGAATGCCGCACCGATGGTGACGTCGGCCCGCGCGCTGACGTCCCAGCTCCCGTCCATCAATGCCAGCAAGGGATTCTGTGCGCGCACGTTCTCGGTGGCAGCACCGATATTGCCGCTCGACTGCAGCCGGCCGCCCCCACGCCCAACCAGGAACTGACCACCCAGCAGGTCCCGACCCGCCGTCACTGTGAGGTCGCCGCCATTGCGCACCTGCAGCGCGGCCTGGGCGATGGTCTTGCTGTTAGCCCAGCCAGCGGTTGGGGCCACAGCCTGCAGGTTGACGATGTCGCGCCCGGCTTCGACCAAAATATTGCCGCCGCCAAACGAGCCCAAGCTCTGTCGAAAACGGCTGAACTCGGTCCACCAGCCGAGCTGGCTCGAGTTCGAATAGACGTCTCCAACCGGTATGCCGCTGCGCCACAACCAGTTGTTGATCAACTGTGTGGCTTCCGCACTTCGAATATCGCGCCCTGCCAGCAGCTCCAGTCGACCGCCTTTCTCGGTGAACGTCGGTTTGGCCGATTGCGCCGCGAAAAGGCCCGTCAGCACGTCATTGGGGTCCGCCGCCTTGCGACCCGCCACATACGCCATTCCTTGCGCGGTATTGCCCGCGCCCTGGACAAAGGCAATGTCGCGACTGGCCGCCAGTTCGATCGAGCCCGCGCCAGTTCGCAACATGCGCCCAGCAGCCACAGTGAGATCGCCAAAAGCGTCTGCCGAGCCCGCCGGGTCGCGAAGCGTCAGGGGATTGGCCGCCTGCAGATCGGCCCCGGCAGCAATACGGTACGACCAAGAACGGCTGTTGTTGTTGAGCACGCCGGTGTTGGTGGTGCTGCTGAAGCCATCGCTGATCGAACCGTTGATCGTCAGATCGCCGACAGCACGCAGTGTCAGGAAACCGGCGTCGCCACCCGGGCGGTCGTTGGCTAACTGCCAGTCGCTGCTGACGGTGAGATCGCCACTGGCCAGCACCTGCACGCCGACGCGCAGATGCACGCGTTCGTTGTCCTGTGTCGCCACACCCAGTGCGCCCAGGATCGATGCCTGCGCCGCCATGAAGCTGGCGCTGTCGTTGCGCACTGTCGTTTGGCCAAGCCGGCCGCTGCTGGAGACACCGCTGCCGGTGATGGCACTGTTGCCGGTGGCAATGGATGCGATCTCCCGGGTGACGCCGCCCACAGTGACAGTGCGGTAGTCGCGCACCGCTTCAATGTTCAACTCGCCCGCCAACAGGTTTGCAGTGACGATCGGGTCGACGTTGACCGATGCGTTGTCGCTCCCGCGCTGCGCGCGCAACACAATACGGCCGTCCTGCAGGTCGTCGCCGCTACTGTCGATCCGTGTGGTCGCCGCCAGCCGGACCCAGCCGTTGGCGCTGGACACCAGCACATCACCTCCGTTGGCTCCGGTCCGGATCGAGCGTGCGTCGATCATTACGCCGTTATCAAGCTGAAGGTCGCCGCTGGCCGCCAGCTGCACCACGCCGCCGGCTGCTGCATGCGCTTCGAGTTTCGCCCCGGCAAGTGACAGGGCACCGCCGTCGGCCCCGATCAAGATGCGTTCGGCGCTGATGTCCTTGGTCAACCCAACGTCGCCGTTGCGCACCCGCAGCGCAAACGAACCGACGATCCCACCCTCGAGGGCGGCCGCGGCGAGTGCATCTGCGCTGGCCATGGTTTGCACGTCCACATCCAGCCGACCACCGGTGTTTTGCGCGCTGCTGCCGGCGCGCGCGATCAACGCGCCCTGAGCGACGCTACCGTCTGCATGCAGCGCGTCGAGCACCAGTTGGCCGCCAATGCCGGCGGCGCTGAGCGCGATGCGACCCGCATCGCTGTCGCCGGCCGCGCCGTTGCTTCGCCGTGCCGCACTGGCATCAAGTGTTCCCAACACAGCAATGCGGCCCAGCGCGGCGTCCACGCGTAGTGTGCCGGCGCTGCCGAAAGCGGCATCCTCTCTTGGAGTGTGGATGACAAAGCCAGCCACAGATGTTCGGGAGCCCGCGTCAAATCGGATCGCGGTCCCATCGGGCCGGGTGCCGGAGGCCTGGATCGACAGCGCGCCGCCCGGCAGGTCGATCAGACCGCTTTGTGCCACGGTATGGCCTTGTAACCGGACTGCTGCACCCTGACCAACGCGTTCGCCCAATGTGTGGCTGCCAGCCAACGGTGTCACCATGAGATCGCCCTGGGCCACGATGGATTGTTGCGCGGCGCTGGTGGCGGTCACGCGGGCCGCACTGAGTGTGAGTTCGCGTTGCGCATGGGTCGAGCCCTGGCCAGACAGGACGATGTCACCATTGGAGCGAAGCGCGGCATCGTCAAATGCGAGGGCAACTGCCCCGGTTCCCAGTTGCATGCCACCGGTAGTGCCGAATTGGGCCGGTGGCACGGCTTGCAGGATCATCTTGCCCTGGCCAGTCGCGGAAGGGTCTGCGACCGTGCCGCTGGTATTGCGCAACTCGACCGAGCGGGCTGCGATGTCGGTGTAAGCGGGCGTACCGTCCGCCGCGTCCAGGCCGCGAATCACCGGTGCATCCAGAACCAGCTGCGACATGATGCTGGTGGGGGCGGGATCAGGATGCGCATTGTCCACATCGGGTCGCTGCGACCAGTTCTGGCTGCCGACAAAGTCGATGCCCGCATATCCGCGCAGGCTTAGCGCGTGGCTGTTGCGGATGCCTGCCAGCAGGTCGCCTGCAAACACGCTGGCCGCCAATTCGGTCAGGGTGCCACTGCCCAGCACCAGATTGCGCGCGCCCAGATCCAGTGCCTGGGCCTGCAGGGCCAGGTTGCTGTCCACCTGCAGCAAGCGCGTGGCATCGAGCCCGATTTGGCGTGCGGTCAGCACGCTTCCAGCGCCCACCATCAAGTCGCCGGCCGATTGCGTGGTGCCGGTGCGCAGCAATTTCAACGGGTTAGCGCTGACGGCCAACAACGTGCCGTCGCCGTTGGACGTCAGTGTGCGCGGCCCCAGGGTCCCAGTCGTAGCTGCTGCCAGAAAGGTGCCCGGTGCCAGCGTGATGCTGCCGCTGGCCGCCAGCAGCAGTTCCTCGACCTGAAACGGGGCCGTGCCGATGTCCACGGTCACATCCGATGTCGTGCGCTGATCGATGGTCCAAGCCAGGGAGGCCTTGCCATCCGCTCCGATGCTTTGGCTGCGATTGCCTCCCAGCAGCACGCTGCCGACACCGCTGTCTGCAATGACCGATGCCCGAACGCCCAGTGCGCCAACCGGCGACTTGGCGGGATCGTCCACCAGCGCGAGCCGGGTGGCCGACATGTCCAGCAAGCCCGCTTTGCCGCCATTGGCATGTAGATCCACACGCGCCTGCCAGATCGAACTGTCCGTGCCGGTGACGATCACCTGGACCTGACCCGCGTCTCGCGGCAGAGCGGGCGTGATCGTGCTGCCGAGCGTTTCGGCATTTGCGGCCAGCAAGCTACTGACGTCGGTCAGTCGGATATCGCTCTTTGCGCGATAGGTCGCCGCAGGTTCCACCACAAACCGTTCACCCGGGGCACCCACGTTGATGGAACCGGGCGCGCGCAGATAGCCGGTCACGATGGTGCTGCCGTCGTCCTGTTGCAATGGCACGGCGAGGGTTGTGCGACCCTGGTCGGCCGCGCGACTGACTAGAAACGCGCCATGCGGCAAACCGCCTCCGATCAGTGCATGACGCGCAGGCAACAGCGAATAGATGCCCGGTGCCAGACCCGACCCGGCCATGGTCACGACGATCTGGCCTAATCCTGGCAACGCGCTCCCATTGCCCAACAGCGCCTGTGTGGCCGGATGGTCCGGCAGAACGGCATACAGCCCCGGTGTTTCGAAATAGTCCTTGCTGCCGCCGACCCCGGGGAAGAACTCCCAGGCCTGTACCGTGCCGCCTCCACTGGCACTGACCGATGCCGACGCAGCAGTGTGTACCCGCGCGCCGGACAATTGCACGGACTTGGGTCTGGGCAGGCCGTTGCCAGTGGTTCCATCGGGCAGATTCCAGGTGGCCAGGTTGGTGGTCTGGCCGAACGACAAGGTGGCACCGTCGCCGCTAACCGAGGTGACGCTGTTGTCCCCCAAGACCAGGTCACGTTCGGCCGCTAGCGCGATACTGCCGAAAGGCTGGCGTAGCACCCCCGATTGTTCGATCCGGGTTGCGTTCGCATGCAAAGCACCGAACGCAGACAGTGGCGCTTGTGCGCTGGCCCCGGTGGACCCAGTGCGTATCACCAGGCTGCTGCCGGGGTCGCCAGGCCCGGTGGCAGCGATACCGTTGAGTGTTGTCTGCACGCCACTCGTGGTGTACACCTGACCGGCCGCCAATTCCAGGCGTCCGGCAAAAGCCAGGGATTCCAACGGGACACCGAATGCAGATGAGGTCAGGCTGATCTCGCCATTCTGTTGGCTCCCCGCGTCAAGCAGAACCTGTGAAAACCCCTGCAGGCCCCAGCTGCCGTACAGGGCGATCGTCGGCGCTGTCACTGTCAGGCTGGTGGCCGAGGTAGCCGAGAAGTCAGCCACGGCCATGCGATCTGGCTGGGCATTGGCCAGCCGTGCGGGCAAGGCGTCGCCGAGTTGGGCGTAACCCGTATGCAGGTGCAACCGCGCATACGGTGCCGCTGCGATGGCGGGCGCATCCAGAACGATACTGCGTGGCATCGTCAGGTTCAAACTGTGGTCAAAGCGGATGGTATTGCCTGCCCCCAGTGCCAGCGCGCTGAAACCGGCATCGGTCAGGACGGACGTGCGCACATAGCCCACGCCGTTGTCGATGGTGCGTGACAGGTCCGAGTCTACGCGGCTGCCACTGGCGGCCAGCTGCCCGTCGAACGCGCCGACCACCACGGTGCGCGGTTTTGCAACTGGCTGATTCGGGTCATCCGGATACTTGTTTGCTGCGGTGGTACCGGTCTGGGTGCCACCGAGGCCGATGCGCAGGGTCAGCGCGCCGCCGTCGGCCAACGGTCTGCCATTGGCGTCTGTCGGCGCTTGGGCCGAGACGTGGCCGTCCATCGCAAAACCTTCCGGTGTCGACACGATCAGCGTGCCGGCCGGCATGGCCAGCGTGACGGGATCGGCCAGGCCAGGCTCATGGCGCAATGCACGGATGCCATCCAGCGAGATCGCCGAACCAGCGGCGGTGACAACATAACCGCGCTGGGCCAGCAACGTGATCGAACCACCACCCAGCACGGTGCCTGTCATGCGCTGGCCCGCCGAGTTGCCGCTGGACGTTGCGGTGACCGAACCCAGCATGGGTGGTCTGGGGTCTGGGCGCAGCTGCGCAATGCCCGACACGGACAGCCGCGCGGCATCGCCGAGCCAGATCGACTGGTCGCCAAGAAATCCAACGCTGTCGCTGGCCGGGTCGTTGTCGCTTCCGCGTACGCCGCTGATGGCGAGGGTGATCTTGCCACCGCGCGCGGTCAGCTCCGTTGTTTGTCCTGCCTGGCCGCCTGTCTCACCGATGCGGACATCGCGGGTGGCGGCCAGCGTGAGCGAGCCGCCCGGCTCCAGCGCGATGGTGGCACCCCGCTCGACGTCGACGCTGGCACCGCCGAACAATAGATCGCGCTTGGCATTGAGCGTCAGGTTAACCGGCGCGCGCGCTGTCAGCCGGGTGTCCAGTGGCAAGGCGGTTACCACGGCCGCAGTCATCGGCCCACTAGGCATCGACAGGTGAGTCGACGCCAGCAACCAGTTGGCCAATACTGGCACGAGCACGCTGCCCGACGCAACGCGAATGTCGCCATTGGCGTTGACGGTGATGTCACCGAATCCGTGCGCGGAAAAAAATGCGGGCGTCAGCACGAAGGCATCACCACTACCGTTGCTTACGGTCAAGTCGGGCGCGCCCAATGCCAGCGATCCACCCTGGTCAAAATCGAATCCAGACAGGGTGGCACCGGCGATGGACAGGCCAGCGCCTGGGCTCGCCAGGTTGTCGAGGATGCCGGCCGACAGGGCTATGGAGCCGGCGGTGCCAGTCTTGGGCACACCGGTGCTACCCAGCCAGGCGCCGGCTGAAACGTCCAACGCGGCACCGGGTGCTATGGTCAGCGCGTTTGACGCGGCGACGCGGATGCTGCCGCCGTTCATTTGAACCGGTCCGCCCGCGCCGTCTCCAAGGCCAGCACGGTCATTGGTCCACAAGCCGCCGGCTTCGAGCCGGGTAGAACCCGACACCCGTATGTCACCCTGGCCGGTGTTGGCGGCGCCGATGTTCGCTGCAAGCGTCTGCAAGTTGATGCGCCCGCCCGGCACCAGAAACACACCATTGAGCGACAACGTGTTGGTGGCGACCGCATCGAGCGTTCCGCCAATGCCCAGGTTCAAGGTGCCAAACTGCGTCTGATCGATCGCATCCGCGCGCAGGCGCAGGCCGCCAAAACCACCTTCGCGAACCGAAGTCAGCGAGAGCGCGGCGGTCGCCGGCATCGCGCTGAGCGGTGCATTGAGCGGGTCCGCGAACAGGAGCGACCCGGTCGGCGTCGGGTCGTGCGGGTGCAACGCGAGTGTCGCAATGCTGTTTTGGTTTCCAATGCTGCGCCCGACGGCCAGTGTAGATGGCACCGCACGCACGCTGGTCCCGTCGCGCTGGCGTTCGCCCTGAACCACCTGACCGCGCAAGGCACCGTCCAGAGCCACCTGCCTGCCGCTGATCGACAGCGTGCCGCCATCCTGGCCTTCGGTATAGGCTGGCGCGACCGAACGACGCACGAGTGACGATAATTCGTCGATCGTGTTGCCGGGCTTGGCCGTGCTGAACGCCATGACATTGCCATCGCGCACTACCAGACTTTGCTGCAGGAGCGCTTCGGAATAGTGCACCGAACCTCCTGATACGTCGATGGTGGAGTCCTGTCCCAGCACCACCGCGCCTTGCGCTTCCAGTTCCACCGAGCCGCCAATGGCAGTGCGTTCGGCGGCACTGCGGCCCACCGCCGTGGCGGCGCCGCTGAGATTGGCCAGCGTGATCTTGCTGCCATCACGGAGGTCGAAGAACACTTCGCTACGGTACAGTGGCCCATCGCGTTGCACCGGCGAATCGGCCAGCTCGATGCTGAACAGGCGCTGCGCGCCTTGGTTGCGCGCGCCGTCCAGTTGCACCTGTGACAAGCCGGCCGCGCTGATGGTCGCACCAGGCGACACGACGATGCGGCTGCCGTCGGGCTGCGTCAACAGTATGTTGGCAGACCGGTCGAATAGCGGATTGCCGATGCTGTTGGCCGCCGCCGTGATGCTGATGGTTCCGCCGGGTGCCTGTACAAGCGCTCCCGATCCAACGCTGATCGACTTGCCCTGGATCTGGATCAATGACGGGTTGAAGACCTCGGCATCGAGTTGCGTGCTCGCGCTGCTTTCGGGCGACACGGCGGTGATGCTGCCAGCGCCTACCTCGACTGTCCCCAGATCGGCACCGACGCGAACCTGTGTGCTGGCCTCGATCGACAGGCCGCGTGCGCCCGCGCTGCCAAATACGGTTGTTGCGCCTGCTTGCAGTGCGTCGGTCGAGGCCATTGCCTGCAGATAGATGGTACCGTTGGCACCCTTGACGGCGGTCGTTGCGTTGACGGCCCCTTGCTGGCGCACCGTCAGGCCGACCAGGTTGATGCTGCCGCGCTCGGCCCGAATTTCATTTAGGCGTTGAACCAGACCGGTAGTGGCGTCGTCTGTTGCGTCGTCCACAGCAGCACCGTCAACAGTCTTGAAGCTCCCGGTGGCCAGATTTTCGACAATGCCGAGCTGACTGTCGATGCTGCCGTTCACCGCCACCGGATCCACTGCGACGATTAGCCCGCGTTGCCGCGGGTCGGACGAGCTCATCAGATAGACCTTGTCGCCAGCTGCCAAAACGGTTTGGCCGCTGGGCGTCTCGATGCGGCCTCGGTTGCTCACGCGTGGCGCGAACAGCAGTACGTCGCCGCCAGCGGCGCTGCGCAACTGCGCGCCAGCCTCAACGGTCACTGCGCTGTTCAGGTTGGTGGGCAGATAGTCGGTGCCCGCTCCAGTCAGCACGGCACTGCCGTCGGTGACATTGCGCAGGCCCTTGTCGAAAACACTGTCGGCGATCGACAGTGCAGAGGCAACGAACTTGCCTGTGTCGACCCGCGCGCCGCGACCGAAATAGACGCCATTGGCATTGAGCAGGATGACCTCGCGATCGGCGCTCAGTGCACCGAATATGCGCGTGGGATCGGCACTCCAGATGCGGTTGAGCGCCGAAACGTATTTCGCCGGATCCTGATTCTGCTTGAAGTGCAAGGTGTAACCGGCACCGACGTCGAAGCTGTCCCAGTTGAGGATCACACGGTCCACATTGCCCTGGTCGAAGACAGCGTTTTTGCCCTGCACACTCCAACTGACGGCGCCGATGGTGGCAAGGTCCGCCGCATTGGCACCATCCGATGGCGTGAACGCAAACGGGCGCGGCGTCGCGTTAACCCGATTGCCGTTTGGCAGAAACGTGCTGCCATAGGGAACTGGCAGATTGGCGCTGGGCGGGGGCAATGCACTGGCAAATACGACGGGTGGCCGGGTCTGGGCCCAGAGGCTGGTTCCGGCCAGTGACAGGCTCGACGCGAGCGCCCAAACCAACGCAGTTGCCACGCCGCGCCGTTCGCCTGTGACGGTCTTGCGTTGGCTGGCCGCATTCTCGGCCACCGCGACCAGCATCGCGACGCGGCGACAAAAGACCAGTCGATATCGTTGTCGGTTCATGTTGCCACGCTCCTTGCAAAATCTTGAATGGCTTGCATAGTCAGAATCAGAAGGTTTGGCGCAGCGAGAATTCCCAGCGCTGTTTGCGGCCATTGAGATTGCCTCCGCGCGGCAAAATGTGCGCCCAGTAAAGTGAGGCGCGCAGGCCAAATGACGACTCCATGGTCAGCCCCAGCCCGGCACTTGTCAGTTGCGCGCTGGCCGCTTCGGATGGCAGGGGTTCGAGTCGGCGCAGCACGGCGCGGTCGAAAAAGGCGAACCCGCGCAGCACCAGTTGATCGCTTGCAGCCCACGCGGGCGAACCCAGTTCCAGCCGCAGTGCGGTGCCCAGGTCGCCGGCCTGTTCGCCTTCGTCATAGCCGCGCACCGAGTCGAATCCACCGTACACAACCTGCTCCGATGGCACCAGGGGCGTGTCGGCCAGCTGCGCCTGCAACCGCGCACTGAGCAGCCATCGACCCAGCGGCTCGATGTGCGACATGCTCAGGCCAAGGACCTGAAAGCCGGGTTGCGCTGCGCTGCGTTTGCAGGCGAACTGATTGCTCTGAATTCCGTTGCAGTCGACGCTGCGGCCGCTAAGCCCCGGTAGACTCACGGTGAGGTCCGCCTGCAAGCGGGTGCTGCGACCTGCCAGCGCACCAACCCTATCACCCGACAGGTCCAGCTCGTAGCTGGTGTTGAAACTGGGGTAACGCAGGGCGGGCGTGCTGATGGTGAACCCGCCGACATTGCGGTTGCTGTCGCGCAGATCGCGCAGCGTGAGTCCCCAGCCCAGCGCGTGATTTAGCCCCTCAAGGCCGCGTAGTTCATCGCGCCAGCGTAGCCGGAACGTGTCGCCTTGCGAGACGGTGGCGCCACCCAGTGGCGTGGGCGTATTGCTGTCGGAATGGACGGCTGAGATGCTGAGCCTGTCGCCTGGGCCGCCCAGCGGTAACTGATAGACAACAGACAGGATATTGGCATCGCTGGGGCGGTACGGCGCGTAGAACCAATTCAGACCGATGGAATGGCCGCGTTGAAACAGGTTGTCATACCGGATGCCGGCCTCGAGGCGGCCGGCCCGCGTATTTTGTGAGCGCTTGTTGTTGAGTTCGATCGACGAGTGCAGTGGTAGCCGGTCCAATAGTTTGAGCTCGACGTTCATCGCGCCGGGCCGATCGCTGGCGGCGATGATAGGCGTGATCTCGCGATCGCCGCTGGCACGCGCCAACTGGGAGAGTTCCTCCTGCATGTCGTTGAAGTTCGGCACCACGCCTGGGGCCAAACTGGGCAAGGCCTCGCGGATTCGACTGGGTAGCGTGTACTGCGCTCCAGTAATACGCAGTTTGTCCACGGGTGACTGCACCACTTGCAGGCGCAGCTCACTGCCGGCGTTGTCCACACGTTGCGCCGGCAACAGCACGTTGACACTCAGGAATCCGGCGTCCCGGTATGCGTTCTCGAGTGCCTTGCGCGCGCCTTCAGCGTCGGCAGCGGTCTTCTGCGGCCCGAGAAATGGATAGACCGTGCGCTCGATGACGGCGCTTCCGAGTGCGGTGTCGCCCACCACCACGAAGGCCAGGATGTCGAAACGCAGTTCGGCTGCGTTGGATTTGTTACCAGCATCGGTTTGCGCCGACACCGCTAAGGCTGGCGAGATTGCCAGGGCCAAGAAGAGGGCCCGCCAGTGGATGGATAGCATGCGCACGTTCAAGAGCCGCCAAATGGGAACAGCCCGTGCGAGGGGCCTGAATGCCGAACCGCACGGCGTGACGGTCTGGCGGAGGGGTAGGATCTCGCGCAGACAACCGCGCGAGCCAGCCTGGGCGCTGTCAGTTGGTCGAGTTGAACTGGCAAGTGTTGTTGCCCTTGTTGTAACCGGCCAGGTCGGTCGCATTGAGCAGGCCGACTGGAGCCGACAAAGTGCTCAGCGAATTCGTGACGGCGCTCCAGAAGTTGGCGGCACCTGCGACCGAACCCACGGCGACCTTGCTCTCGACGAAGAAGTCATAGGA
>Ga0105045_10003286_pt1 | contig 13861 bp, 10 predicted proteins | sample MAT02_FD_78089 | JGI IMG/M metagenome (GOLD analysis project Ga0105045, IMG submission 78089) | Freshwater microbial communities from Lake Fryxell liftoff mats and glacier meltwater in Antarctica - MAT-02 (megahit assembly) | ecosystem: Environmental > Aquatic > Freshwater > Ice > Liftoff...
CGCCGACTCGACGCTCGTCACGCTTTGCTACGAAGCCGCCGACGCGCTCGCGCAACATGTCGACGATGCCGTAGTTAGCAATGCGGATCGTCCGGTCTCGATATCGCTGCTGGAACGACTCGCGTCCATGGCCGACTCCATCGACAGCGATCGGGGACATCGTACCACCGCCACGTGGCGCGTGCCGTCGATGGACGACGACGCGGCGGACGCGCCCGACGACGAGCCCGACGACGAGTCCGCGCATCCCGACGGCCCGATACCAACCACCACGATCGAGTGGGTGGTCACGACCGACACCGCGCGCGGCGAACGACGGGGGCGCGTGATCGTCGTGGCGCTGGCACCGGACGCGCCGCTCAAATCGGTGCGCGCGCAGATCGCGCTCGCGCGCCTGGAGGCCCTCGGCACGGTGCAGGGGACCGAGCCACCGCTACAGACCGTCAGTGATCTGTTCGACGGCGAGTTCACGATTGTCATGGACACGGCGTCCACCGATGCGGAGCTCGAGGCCGCCGTGCGCAGCGCGGGGGATGTCGCGCGCGTCGTGGTGCGCGATCCGGTGGCCAGACGCGCCACCAAAGATGTGTTGCGCCATGTGCGCATCGATCTCAAGCGACTCGACGCACTGCTCGACCTGATGGGTGAGCTCGTGATCACGCGTGATCGTCTGCTCGCCGTCGCGGAAGTGAATGGTGACCGAACGGTCATGGCGACAGCGCAGGAGACCTCCCGTCTCATCAGCGCGCTGCAGGAGCAGATCCTGCAAGCGCGCATGGTACCCGTGGGGCAAGTGTTCGACCGATTCCCGCGCATGGTACGTGATGTCGCCCGCGACCTCGGCAAAGAAGTAAGCTTCACCATGGAAGGACGCGATATCGCCCTCGACCGCTCCATGCTCGATGCCATCGGCGATCCCATCGTGCATCTGTTGCGCAACGCAATGGATCACGGCATCGAATCGGCGGCGCAACGCACGGCCGCCGGCAAGCCGGACGTGGGACGTCTCGTGTTGCGCGCCATACGCGACCGGGCCGCGATCGTCATCGCGGTGGAAGATGACGGGCGCGGTGTTGATCGCGCACGCGTGTTGGCGCGCGCCATCGCCGACGGTCGTGTCGAGCGGCACGTGAGCAGCTTGACCGACGACGACCTGATCAAGCTGCTCTCGCAGCCGGGATTTTCCACCGCCGAGTCGGTGACGGCCGTCTCCGGGCGTGGCGTGGGCATTGATGTCGTCGCCAATCGTGTGCGCGCCCTGGGTGGATCGATGGACATCGAGACGGTGCCGGGCCGCGGGACGATTTTCTCGCTCCGGTTGCCAGTGACGTTGGCCATCGTTCGCGCGTTGCTGGTACAGGTGGCCGATCGCACGTATGCCGTGCCCTCGGCGCACGTGATGGAAGCGGTGGAGTTCGATGAGGCCGCACGCCTGACGCTGCGCGGTCGCGAAGCGGTCTCCCTGCGTGACGAAGTGCTCCCGCTGGTGCGGCTCCGGCAGGTGTTCGGCGAACCGGTCACACACGACGTGGACGCGCAGTTGCTGGTGGTGGATGCCGGCGGACGCCGCTTCGCCTGCACAGTGGATGCCTTGCTCGGACAACAGGATATTGTGGTCAAGACGTTCGATGCGGTGGTGGGGGCCACAGCGTTGTTCAGCGGTGCCACGATTCTCGGTGACGGGAGCCCTGCGCTCATCGTCGATGTAGGAAGCCTCGCCTGACCGGGGCGCGGCTTGCTTCTTCCTCGGAGTGCATCATGGAGGCGATCACCTCTCTCAAGTTCATTCAGCTCGACGCGCTACGCGAAACGGCCAACATCGGTGCCGGCCATGCCGCCACCGCGTTGTCGCAGATGACCGGCAGCACCATCATGATCAAAGTGCCGGCCATCAACATCGTACAGCTGGAGGCGATTCCGGCGCAGTTCGGTGAAGAGGAGGAGCCGGTGGCTGCGGTGATGATGCACATGCTCGGTGACCTCAGTGGTCGCACGTTGCTGGTGTTTCCCAGACCGACCGTGATGCGGCTGGCCGAACTCATGCTGCGCCGGCCCGTGGGCTCATCCACCGCGCTGGGCGAACTTGAGACATCGGCCATCAAGGAAGCGGGCAATATTTTGTGCGGCGCGTACATGAATGCGCTCTCCGATTTTCTCGGCATGCTGCTGCTGCCCTCGCCACCGTCGTTGGTCGTGGACATGTCGGCGGCGGTGCTCACGAGCGCGTACGCGCAGTTCTCGCTCGATCCGGACTTTGTATTGTGCGTCGAGAGTGAGTTCATGCTCACCGATCTTGGGCAAACGCTGCGCGGCTTTTTCCTGCTGCTTCCCGACCCGGCGTCGCTGCAGGTCATGCTGCGGGCGCTTCGCCTCGCCTGACGGCGAGCCGCTGGAGTCCCGTCATGTCTGCTGAGCCGACTCCCGATCGGAACGTCGCGCTGTTGCTGGCGCTGGCCGGTCGCATCGATGCCACCGACCCCGGCGCGTGCAACAACCTGGGCGTCTTGTATTACTCCAAGGGCTTGCACGCCGAAGCGGTTCAGGCGTTTTTGCGCGCCTTGTCGATCGCGCCGCGCATGCGGGTGGCCGCACGCAATCTCGAGGTCGCGGCCGCGAATACCGGCGCCTGCGATGGCCCCATCGCGGCGCTCGAGCAGCGTTTGCAGGTAAACGCGAGTGATCACGATGCCCGCCGCGAACTCGCCCGTCTGTTCCGGCTGTTGTCGCGTTCCGCCGAAGCGGCCGCACAGCTCGACGCGCTGCTCGTGGCCGAGCCGGACGATCCGATTGCGCTGCGTGAATACGGAACGCTCGAACAGCAGGGCGGTGATCTGCGCAAGGCGCAGCGCTGGTTCGAGCGCTCGCTCGCCGTCGATCCCGACGATGCGAGTTCGCGTCTGCAGCTGGCCGAAGTTCACTATCATCGCGGTGCCAACGAGCAAGCGCTGCGCGAACTCGACACACTGATCGCCAGCGACGCGCGCTTGGCCGAGGCCCATCTGCTGCGCAGCTTTGTGCTGGGCGATATGGGATACCATGACGCGGCCACCGAATCGTCGCGTGTCGCCAACACGCTTGATCCGGCATTGGCCGCACTGCACTCCGATCTGTCTCTTGATCCGCGTCTGGCACCGGCGAGCGACGCGTCGACGGGGAGCGTGCCTGCGCGGAGCGTGGCGGCGGGGAGCGTGCCGACAATTCCGATCACCTGTGGACTGCTCGATACGCCGGCGATGCTTGGCGTGATCAGCAACGACTCGCTCGCGCGGCACAGTTTGGGGCTCGCTTTCCGGCAACGCGGGTATTTCAACGAAGCACGCCGTGAGTTTGAACGCGCGTCACAGCAGGGCGAAGATCCGTGGCTCGTGCAACACGCGCTCGCGGAACTTGATCTGGTGCAGGGTCAGCACGCGTCGGCTCGCGAGCGCTATACGCTGCTGCTCGTGGAACGCAGCGATGATCCGCGGTTGTGGAATGAACATGGGGTGGCGCTGCATCAGGCGGGTGATGTAGCGGGCGCGGCCAACAGCTATCGCCGCGCGCTCCGCGCCGATCCGCGACACGCCCTGGCGTACAACAATCTCGGTGTCGCGCTCGAAGACCTTGGTGATCGGGTGCCGGCGCGTGAGGCGTTGCAGCGCGCCACGACAATTGATCCGTCGCTGGTTCGAGCTCGTCTCAATCTCGCGCGCTGGAATCTGCGGCACCGTGATCCGCTGGCCGCACTCGCCGTACTCCGCGAACTGGTCAGCTTTCACCCCACGTTGGCGGACGCGTGGTACGAAATGGGATTGGCGCTCCTCGGGTTGCATCGCATCGAGGACGCGCGGCAGGCGGTCACGACGGCGATCGAGCATCGCCCGGATCACGCCGAAGCGCGCTACACGCTGGCGCAGGTCCTGGGAACACTCGGTGATCGCGATGGGGCGCTGCGCGAAACGCAACACGCGCTTGGGCTCGCGCCTGTGCGCGCGGAAGCACGCCTCACCGTGGGCATCGCGTTGCATGACGCGTGTCCCGAATCGGTCGGACGTCTTGATCTGCTGTCGCTCGTGGAAGCCTCGCCCTTGGTGGGTGAAGAGATTTCAGCGGACGCGGTGGCCAGGCTGCTGCCCGAGCACGCGTCCTCAGCGACGATACCGACGACGACCGTCGACGGCACGCTGGCGCAGCGCCTCGATGACGCTGACGCACACCTGGAGCGCGGTGCACGCGATGCGGCCATGCGCGACGCCTCGGACGTGTTGGCCTTGTGCACGCCCGACGTCCGTCGCCGTGACGCGCGCATTGAAGTCCGCGCCTTGCTGATCATCGGCGACGCGTTCGCTGCCGCGGGTCTACACGGCGAGGCGTACGAGCGGTATCAGCAGGTACGCGCGCTGACGAATGCCGCAGGGAGGGCGACGGCTGCTGCACCGGGCGATGACCTGGCGCGTCGTGCGATGCTCGGTGAAATCCGATCAGCGTGCCTGCTCGGACGCGGCGCGAATGTGATTGCGTTGGTGGAGCGTTTCGGATCGCATGAAACGAATGACGCCGATGTGTTGGCCTTGCTGGCGGCCTCACACGCGGCCTTGGCCGATTCGTACGGAGCGCGCGTGGCGCGCGCGGCGATTGATCGGTTGGTGAAGCTCGATCCACGCAGCGCCGCGCTGTTTCATTTTGTTGGGGATGCGGCGGAATCCATGGGCGAAGCGGCGTTGGCGGTCATGCTGTACCGGCGCGCGCTGACACTCGATCCAACGCGCCCGTCGGCACGGGTCGCGATCGCGCGGCTGTTGCAGCGCACCGGCGATCATCTCGCGGCTCGCCTGGAGCTTGTGGCGGCGCTGGCCATGGCGCCTGGATTCCGCGATGCTCGGCTTGAGTTGGCGCGCTTGCATCGCACCGGGGACCGACCGCATGAGGCGATCCGCGTGCTCGCCGCACATCTGGAGCGGGACGCCGCCGACGTGGACGCGCTGGTGCTGCTCGCCGAGTCTCTTCGCGCCTCTGAGCGTCCCGACGACGCGCGCCGGGCGGTGCAGCGTGCGAGGCGATTCGAGCCCGATCATCCGGAAGCGTTGTGGATGGACGGCCTGCTGCTCGCCGATCAGGGGCGTGTCCGCGAGGCGCGCTCGCGGTGGGGCCGGCTGATCGCGACCGCGCCCGCATCACACGCCGCGTTACGGGCGCGTGATGCGTTGGCCGCTGACTCCGACAACCTGTCGACCGCATCATTTACTCGACCGTCAGTCGCGGCCACCAACTCGCCGGTGACGCCGCGATGAGTCTGGAAGGAACGATTCGTGATCTCGGTCTGCACGAGGTGGGACAGTTGCTCTCGTTGAGTCGCAAGAGCGGCACGCTCGCCGTGTCTTCATTGCTGCGTGGTTGCTCCGCCTGGATCCGCTTTGCCGACGGCGCGATGGTTGATGCGGGCGCCGATGCTCCGGTGTTGCCGGGGGAAGCAACGGAGCCGGCCGCCGCTGGCCAGCGCGCGTTGATTGAAGCGGTCGTGCTCGATGTACTGGCGTGGCGCGAAGGACGCTTTGTGTTCAGGCCCGAAGCCAAAGGTGCAGCATCGGCCAGCCATGTGCGTATCCCCACCGACGCCATGCTCGTGGAGTCCGCACAGCGCGATGATGCCTGGCAACAGATTGCCGATCGTGTATCGCATGCCGATGTGGTGCCGTCGTTCGTGGATGTGGAACCCAAGGCGCTGCCGCTGCTCCGCCTCGTGCCGCAAGAGTGGGAAGTTCTCACGCGGGTCGATGGACAGCGGTCACTGCGCACGCTCGCGCAACTCCTGCAACGCGACGTGGTTGAAGTCGCCGGTATTGTGCACGGTCTGATCGGGACCGGACTGCTGACCATTCCTGATGGCAGCGTGTTGCGGCGGGTCACACCGGCGCGCACCACCGACCTCGAGCCGTTTGAGGAGATCGAGCTGCCGGCACCCCGGGTTGCAGGACGGGCGCCGGCGATACGTGCGGAGCGCGAGGAGTTGTGGGTGCCCGCAACGGCGGAGATGGCCGTGTTCGATTCAGACCACGACGATATCGATGATGTCGTCTTTGATCCGTTGAGCGCCGGCCTGCTCACGCCGCATGGATCGCCGCGCGTCGAGCTGACCGGTTTCCCTTCCACCGCAAGTTCGTTCACCAACCCGGCGAGCCCTGTCACACCACCGGCATCTTCGCACGTTGCGTCCAGGCCCCTGGAGCCGTCCTCTGAGGAGAGCCGGATGTCGCGCGCGGTTGACCTGTTGACAGTGCTGGAACAGGGAGACGAGGCGGCCCGCTGCGGCGACTTTGAGTCGGCGCTCACGTGCTGGAGCCAATTTTTGCGCCACTCCGATTCGAACGGCGATGCCGATCGTGTGCGGGAAGCCATTGGCCTCACTGCGCGGCTGCAAGCGCTGCTGTATCCGATGGAGCGCGAGTGAATACCCCGTCACCACACGGGATCCTGAGCATCAGTCCGACGTGTACAACGCGCGTCATCGAGGAACGAGCACATGCCCATCGTCGATCACGCCACTCGATTGATCACCTGCAAGCTGGTGTTCTGCGGGCCGGGCCGATCGGGTAAGACCACGAATCTTTCGTACCTGCACTCGGCCTTACCAGGAGAGCAGGTCGGGAATCTCACATCGCTCGCGACCCGCCGCGACCGCACGCTGTTCTTTGACTACATGCCGGTGGATTTAGGGACGGTAGGTGCCTACAAGGTGCGCTTCCAGTTGTACACCGTGCCCGGTCAGCCGTATTACAAGGCCATCCGCCAACTCGTACTGCAAGGTGCGGACGGCGTGGCATTTGTGGCCGATAGTCAACGGCATCGCTGGGACGACAATCTTGATAGCCTCCAGGACATGCACGCCAATCTCGCCGAGCACGGCGTGGACGCTCGCAGTCTGCCAATCGTGATGCAATACAACAAACAGGATCTGCCGGAGTCGCTCGTTGCGTCGGTCGCCGAGCTGTCATCGGCGCTGAACTTTCGCAGTGTGCCGGAGTTCGCGGCGGATGCACTGCGCGGTCAGGGCGTGTTCGATACCCTGCGATCATTGGGCGTGCAAATACTCCGTCGGCTGGGTGCCGAAGACGGCACGGCTGCGGGCTCGCGTGCGCGGGCCGCCCTGCGCACCCCGCTGAGTACGCCCGCCATGCCTGAACTATCCTTCGCCGGGAGCGTTGGACGGTGACCGCACGCGTGCTCGATGGTGGGTATCGGTTTGAAAATTTTGTGGTGGGCGCGTCCAACCGGTTGGCGCACTCCGCCGCCCAACGCGTCGCCGACGCGCCGGGCACAGCCTACAATCCGCTGTTCATCTACGGCGGCTCCGGACTCGGCAAAACGCATCTCGCCGCTGCGATTGCCTATCACGCACGTCAATCGCATCCGTCGCTTCGGGTGGAGCTGGCCAGTGCCGAAGACGTGGTGGAGCGGTTGCACCGGGCGATCGCCTCGGGACAGCGCGATCAATACGCGGCGCACTTTCAGCACGTGGATCTGCTGCTGCTCGACGATGTGCAGTTCCTCACGGGACAACGCGAAACACAAACAGAACTGCTCCGCCTGTTCAACCTGATGCAGGGAGCCGGACGGCAGCTCGTGATGACGAGTGATCGTCCGCCCGCCGAAATCCCGGACGTCGATCAGCGACTCATTTCTCGCCTGTCCGGCGGCCTTGTGGTGGACGTTGGCGCGCCCGACTTCGAAATGCGACTGGCCATTCTGCGCAACAGTGCCGAAGAGCGAGAGCTCGAGTTCGACAACGGCGTGCTCGATGAAGTGGCGCGACTCGCACTCGGCAACGTGCGTGAACTCAAGGGGGCCCTCAACCGGCTCGCGGCATATCAGCAGCTGGAACCGGCTGCGCTCACGCCCGCCGACGTGCGATCGGTGCTGGGCGATCGGCGCAATACCGCGCCAGGCGCCACACCGGTGGTGTCGAGCGCCGCGCGACGCATTGATGAGCTACCGGAGTACGCCGGGTTTCTCGCCGATGTCACGCAGGAATTGGAAACACGCGTGGAACGCTGGCGTGTCTCGATTGGTGAGGCCTGCGCGTATTGGCGCACGGAGGGCTACGTCACGCTGGTTCTTGAGCGGGCGATGCAACTGCCGTCGGCACCCGATGTGAATGGGTTGCTGGCAACGTTCGCGTCAGCGGTGGAGCATCTGCGCGGCATCGAGATGCAGGCCGTCACGCTCGATCCGGGCGTACGTGGCCATGCGGCCTTTCGCAATCCCGAGTTGGTCGCAGAGGCGCAGTTGCTGCTCGATCGCGCGCTGGCGTCCGCCCTGCCGCTGCCTGCACCCAATCTGCAGTACGGCCGCAGTGGCCTGGAGGCGGGGCTCGCCAATCAGTTGGCGCTCAAGGCCGCCGATGCGGTCATCGAACATCCCGGCCAGCGCTACAACCCACTCTACGTGCACGGGCCAAGCGGCACTGGAAAAACACATCTGGCGCATGCGATTGCCGGCGCACTGCGTACGATGCGGCCGCGCATGGCGATCGCGTGCGTGTCAGCCACAACATTTGTGGAAGAACTGATTGCGGCGATGCAGGAAGGTGGGGTGGAGCGTTGGCGTGCCCGGTACCGCGCGGCCGAAGTGCTGGTGCTGGATGATGTGCATCAACTCGCTGACAAGGAGCGTACGCAGGAAGAGCTCTTTCATCTGTTCAATGTCCTGCATGACCGCGGTGCACAAATTGTGCTCACCAGCGACCGTGCGCCGCGCGAACTGCGCGGTGTTGCCGACCGATTGCGCTCACGTTTTGAAGGCGGGTTGGTGGTGGCCCTGCAAGCACCGGATCGTGGGTTGCGCGAGCGACTCGTGCAGCGTTGGCTGGTGGAAGCCGGACACCTTGCGGACGCGACGCTCGTGTCGTATCTGGCCGACCGTGAAGCACCGAGCGCGCGGGAACTGGCCGGTGTCATCACGCGTCTCGCGGCGGCCGCTGATCTGCTCGCGGTGCCGCTCGATCTCCCGTTGGCACGCCGCGAGCTTGAGGGAGTGACGCGTGTGGTGGCGGCTACGCCGCGCGCCGGTGTTCCGATGCGCGATGGATCGCAGGACGCCTTCTTCCTCGACGCCGAGAAGGTACTGTGGGACTGGCCCGTACTCGGTGACCGATTGATCGAGGAGGGTCGTTAATGGCTATTCGCGGCAGTCTCAGCGAAGCCAGTCTCGCGGATGTGCTGCAGTTGCTGGCACTCGGGCAGAAAACCGGCGTGCTCAGCCTCGCGCGCGAGGGCAGCTTCGGCGCCGTGCACTTTGATCGTGGCATGATCTGGCACGCCGCGCTGATCAACCGTCGGGATCGTCTGGGCGATCGATTGGTTCGCGCCGGCCTGCTCGGCGCCGATGCGCTCGCCCGATTGAATGCCGAATTGACAGACGACGACGATCGCCATTTGGCGCGAGTCCTGCTGGATCATGATCTCGTGGAGCCCGAGGTGCTTTCCCGCGAGTGTCGCACGCTGATCGAAGAAGTTGTGTGCGTACTCTTTACGTGGAACACGGGGACGTTCGCGTTCGAGCCGCAGGCGTCACCGTCGGAACCGCTCATTGTCGCGCTGCCGGCCGACTCGCTGCTGATGGAAGCGGCACGGCGCGTCGACGAGTGGACACAGATTGAAAAGAAAATTCCGTCGTTGGACCTGATCTTCGAACTCGACGTGACGCGTTTGCAACAGAGCGGGGTGAGTCTGACCGGCGAACAATCGTCGGTGGCACAATGGCTCGACGGCACACACGATGTGTCGGCCATTGTCGAGCGGTCCGGGCTTGGGGAGTTCGCCGTCGGCAAGGCATTGTATGGCCTTGTGACGGCTGGCTTCGCGCAGCGCGTGGGACGCAGCTCCGCACGTCGACAACCAGCTCCCGAAAGCCGCGTGGCCGAGCATCGCAATCTCGGCGTGGCATTCTATCGCACGGGCATGTATGACGAGGCGCAGCGCGAGTTCCGGCATGTGTTGGAGTTGCGTGCCGACGATCTTGGCGCACGATTTCATCTCGGGCTTGTCCATGTGCGTCGCGGCGATTGGGAACAGGCAATCGACGTGCTCAAACGGGTCGCCGCGCAGCCTGACGCCACGGCGGCGGTTTTGCACGCGCTGGCCTACGCCTACGAACATCATCAGCAGTTCGATCTTGCGGAAGCCACGCTGGCCGATGCCGCGAGACGTGGGTCGGCCGAGGATCCACGCGTCGCATTGTCGCAGGGCGTGGTGGCCATGCGGCGCGGAGATCTTCCGCGTGCCGAAGAGCGTCTTGCCACCGCCCGTTCACTGTGGGGTGCGCGTCAACCGGTCGCGGCGTGGTTTCACTTCGCCGGCCTCGCGGCCGCGCTGCGTGGAGAAACCGATCGCGCGGTGGCCGTGCTTGAAGAGGGGATCGGACTGCACCCACACGCGACCGTGCTGTATAACGATCTGGCCGTGGTTCAGGAGCGCCGGGGGGCACACGAGGCCGCTGCGCGCACGCTGGAGCACGCACTGCTTGAAGAGAGCAGTCTGCCGCACCTGCACAAGAATCTCGGTGACTATCGCTACCGCGGACAGCAGTACGACGAGGCATTCGATGCGTACGAGCGCGTCGTCCGACTCGCGCCCGATCACGGCGCGGATGTGTGGCTGAAGCTGGGCAACATTCACTATCGACGCGGGGATCACGCGGCCGCGCGTGACGCGTGGGAACGCGCGCTCGCACTCGATCCTGACAACGCCATCGTGCGCGGCAATCTCGGTGTTGCGCGTGCGAACGCGCCGGCGCCGGCGCTCGTTGGCGCTGCCAGCATCCGGGAGGCGCGATGATCGCTGCCGACAACCCGGTGAATCCGATGTCGCGCACGTACGTCGACGATGGACTCGACGCGCTCCTCACGAAGATCACCGAAGAACGTGGTGTGCCGTGTGTTGGCTACAAGCCATCGTGTCTGCGCCGCCGCGTGAGCGTGCGCGTACGCGCGACCGGTGCCGGCGACTTTGTCGGGTACGCAGCGTTGCTCGATCGCGAACCTGCCGAGTGGTTGCGACTGCTTGATGCGCTGACCATCAACGTCACTGGATTCTTTCGCGACGACACTGTGTACGCGCGCCTGCGGGCCGATGTGATTCCAGCGCTGGCCAGCGCGCATGCTGGTCTGTTGCGCGCCTGGAGTGCCGGTTGCTCGAGCGGTGAAGAAGCGTGGACGGTGGCCATGCTGTTGGCTGATGCCGTTGGTCTCGATCGCACCTCGGTGCTGGCAACGGATATCGACGTGGCGAGTCTGGCCCGGGCCCGGGCAGCGGAGTATCCCGAAGTGCTCACACGCGATATCCCCGATGTCCTCCGGCACGCCTGGTGGCAGGGCACAGAATCGGTGCGCGCTGTCGATGCGTTGCGCGCGTGCGTAGCGTTTCGGGCACACAACCTGTTCAGTGATTCGCCGCCGTGCACCGGGCTGCATCTCATCACCTGCCGCAACGTCATCATCTATTTCTCGCGTCCCGCGCAGGAGCAGTTGTTTACGCGATTCGCCGACGCGCTGGTGCCTGGCGGCGTGCTGGTGCTCGGCAAAGTGGAAATGTTGTCGGGCCCCGCGCGCGCGCGATTCGAGGCGATCGATGTGCGCGAGCGGATTTACCGGCGCGTGGCATGACGGAAATACGTGTTTCCATTGCCGATTACGCCGTGGCGCGCGGCGGCACGCGACTGATCACCGTGGGCCTGGGATCATGTGTGGCGATTGCACTGCACGCCAAAGCGCACGGCGCCGGCGGGCTCGCACATGTGATGCTGCCACACGCCGCGCTTTCGAGCGACACCAGTAGTCCCGGCAAGTTTGCATCGACGGCCGTCCCGCACATGCTGGCGCAACTTGAGGCGCTCGGTGTGCACGGCGGACTGGAAGCGCGACTTGTCGGTGGTGCCTCGATGTTCGCGCAACTCCTGCCCAGCGGCGCCGTGCCGCTCGGCGCACGCAATGTGTCGGCTGCGCGCGCGGCCTGCGCTGCGGCGGGGATTCCGATCGTGGCCGAAGACACTGGCGGTGGACACGGGCGCAGCGTGTACTTCGATGTGGCGGAGGGGCGGGTGCGGGTGCGATCTGTGGCGCGCGGTGATGTCGAGCTCTGATACAGTGCGCCGCAAGCGCGTACTCGTTGTGGACGACAGCGCCTTCATGCGCCGCCTCGTGCGCGAGCTCATCACCGAGAGCGGTGAGTTCGACGTCGTCGGCACGGCGCGCGATGGCGACGACGCCATTCGTCAGGTCCACGCGCTGGATCCGGATATTGTCACGCTCGACGTTGCCATGCCGGGCCTCGATGGCCTCGATGTCCTCGGCTACATCATGAGTGAAATACCGCGGGCGGTGATCATGCTCAGCGCGGGCGGTGCCGATGCCGGTGTCAGCGCGACGCTGCGTGCGCTCGAACTTGGCGCGGTGGATTTTGTGCGGAAGCCCTCGGGGCCGATCAGCCTCGATCTCGGACGCGTGGGCGATCGCTTGCTCGATGCGCTCCGGGCGGCCGCCAGCATGCATGTCGATCGCGTGCATGTGCTCGCGCGCCCCGAGCGCGCGACGCCGGTGCGGCGGCGCGACAGCGATGCGCCAGCCACCCGCGCCGTGCTGATCGCCGCGTCCACTGGCGGGCCGGCGGCGCTTACGCAAGTGATTCCGCGTTTGGCGTGTCCCCTTGGCGCGGCCGTGCTCATTGTGCAACACATGCCCAAAGGCTTCACGGCCAGTCTGGCGCTGCGGCTCGACGGCCTGAGCGCACTCACCGTGTGCGAAGCACGCGACGGCGATCTGGTGCGTCCAGACGTAGCGTACGTCGCGCCTGGTGGCCAGCACATGCGCGTGCTGCACACGGTTGATGGACCGCGCCTTGCGCTCGAACATGGTCCAACCGTGTGGGGGGTGCGACCAGCGGCCGATCCGTTGTTCACGTCAGCCGTTGACGTGTTCGGTCATCAGTTGGTGGGTGTCGTGCTGACCGGTATGGGACGTGATGGGGCCGAAGGGCTGCGCGTGGTGCGTGCGGCTGGCGGATACGGCGTGGTGCAGGATCCTGAGCAGGCAGTGATTCCCGGCATGCCCAATGCGGCGCTGCGTCATGCGGGCGCCGACATCACCGCCGCCATCGGCGACGTGGCCGCCGCCGTGCAGCATGGCTTATCGGTGTTGCCGTCTGCCGTACGCGCGGTTCACCGCAGCGGGAGCGTGGCATGAACGCGTACTGTGATTTGCTCCTGTTCGACGTGAGCGCGGAGCGATTCGCGTTGCCGCTTGCTGACATCGCCGCCGTACTCGACAGCAGCGACGTGCAGCGGGGCGCGGGGATCGACGCACGTGGCGTTGGCGTCCTGCGCTCGCGTGATGCATTTGTCACGGTGTATGAGCCGTTGCATGTGCTCGGCGTCCCGTGTTCAGTGGCTGATCCGTTGCTCCTGATCTTGACGCACGCGGATCGCACGATCGGGTTGCTCGTGGACCACGCTGAAGCGGCGCTCGCGGTTCCGGTTCACGACGTCCGTGATCTTTCGGCGATGGGGGGCACCGATGGCGTCGTGGTCGGCGCCTTGCGCCCCGCCACACAATGGGTGACCCTGCTCGACACGCAGTCGCTCGTGCACGCATTGCTCGATCGTCGTCCCGCCCACGCCGCCTGAGGATCTTCGACACGTGTTCACGCGTACTGCTACTCCGCTCGTCGCGATTGATCAGGCGACGCTGGTGACCTTCGCCGTTGGCCGCGATCTGCTCGCCGCGCCTGTAGAGTCGGTGGAACGTGTGCTCCGTTGGGTGCAACCGTCGCCGCTGCCGCAGTTGCCCGACTGGCTGGACGGTGTGATTGCGCACGCTGGGCGCATGGTGCCG
>Ga0105045_10003287_pt1 | contig 13857 bp, 14 predicted proteins | sample MAT02_FD_78089 | JGI IMG/M metagenome (GOLD analysis project Ga0105045, IMG submission 78089) | Freshwater microbial communities from Lake Fryxell liftoff mats and glacier meltwater in Antarctica - MAT-02 (megahit assembly) | ecosystem: Environmental > Aquatic > Freshwater > Ice > Liftoff...
ACGGTCCGGGCACGGCGAGATCGCGGTTCGCAGCGGTCGGTCAGCGACCGAACAGCCCCCGTCGCGTGGGTTGGGATTCATCGTCGGGCTGGTCGGCGGGGGGTGTCGGCGCGGACGGACCGCCCGACGGCGGAGGGAAGCTCGCGGGCTGGCCGGCGGGTGGAGCGAACGGACTCGCCGGCGCCGCCCCCGAGGAGGGGGCCGATGGCGCCGGAGCGCTGCTGGGGGCCGGAGCGCTCGGAGCAGGTGCAGCGGGTGCCGCCGGGGCCGGTGCGGCGGCCACAGGCGCAGGGGCCGGGGGGGCGGGAGCCGCTGCGGGTGCGCCCGACTTCAGCGCCAGGAGCTCGACCTTGTAGTAGGGCTTGAGGTCGAACTTGACCTCGTCGAGTTCGAAGATCCGAATGCTGTCGATCGACTGCTCGTTGCGGATCTTCTCGACGAAGCTGACCGCCTCGTCGATCGACTCGAACTGGTTGTAGCCGGGGTCGCCCTCGGGGTTCTGAAAGATCACCATGTGCTGCGACACGCTTGCCTCCTGGGTAACTGCGTGGACTCATCAGTGTAGGTGCCTGCGGTCGGATCCGGGCCCCCGGCGAAGGAGGTTCCGCACACGACGCGAGCAGGCGGTCGCCGTCGTGGCGGGCCGGAGCGAACCGGCCCGCCACGACGGGCCGATCACTCGCCGAGCTGTGCCGAGAGCTGCTCGGTGTAGTCGGTCAGCTCTCCCTCGGGGACCCATGCACCAGAGGTGCGGGTCATGAACTGGAGCTGGTTGATGCCGAACGGGTCGGCTGCACCGTCGGTGGTCCACTGCAGATCGTCCAGGTTCAGTCCGTAGGTGACGTCGGCCTGGTCCCATGCCGTGTTCATCACCGCGGCACGTTCCAGCTCCGGCGAAGCCTTGAGAAGCTGCACCAGGTAGGCACCGAAGCCCCAACCGGCGGCGACGTTGAGGTCGTCGAGGTCCTCGGGGCTGAGCCCTGCGGTCGCACCCTGCTCCTTGAACTCCTTGACGCCGGGCTGATCCACACTGGCGGGGTCGGCCGGGTCGTAGGTGGCGCGGGTGCTGATCGTGCCCTCGGCGGCGTCACCTGCGATGTCCATGAGCACCTTGGACGAGCAGGTCAGCGTCACATAGGTCAGCGGCGTCCAGCCGGAACTCTGCACCGCACTGAGCGCGTTGGGGCATGGCAGCGAGGTCACGCCCAGCAGCAGCACGTCGGCACCGGAGCTGGCCAGTGTGGTCACCTGACCCTGCGGGTTGGTCTCGGTCTTCGGGTCGAAGGTCTGCTCGGCGTCGACGGTGATGTCGGTGCCCTCGATGGCGGTCTTGAACGCCTCGACGTAGGACTCGCCGAACGAGTCGTTCTGGGAGAGGATCGCGACCTTGGCGTCGGGCTTGTTCTCCTTCAGGTAGTCGGCGAAGGCGATCGACTCGAGCGCGTAGTTGGGCAACCCGTTGATGATCCACGGGTCCTTCTCGGGGTCACCGAAGCCGGGGAAGCCGGTGGCCACGGCCAGGTTCGGCACGCAGAGGCCCTGTTCCTCGAGGAACTGCTGGGCCTGCCGGTTGTTCTCGGTGCCGACGTTGCCGAGCATCGCGAACACGCCGTCGGAGTTCACCAGTGTCTCGACGTTCGCACGGGTGCGCTCGGGCAGGTACTGGTCGTCGAGGGACTTGAGCTCGAGGTTGCGACCGTCGATGCCACCTTCGGAGTTGGCGAGGGTGAAGTAGGCCTCCATGCCGAGGCGGACCTTGTCGAACACCGAGAACAGTCCGGACTGCGGCAGCGAGTTGCCGATCAGGATCGTGTCGTCGGTGATGCCCTGGGTGCCGTCGTAGGTGTCGCAGAGCTCGGGGTCCGCGAGCAGCGTCGCGGTCTCCTCGCCGGCAACGGTGGTGTCCGAACCGCCGTCGTCTGTACCGCCTTCCTCGTCACGGCCGCCGCATGCTGCGGCGACGAGTGCAAGGGTCAGCAGCAGCGCTGCAAACCCTGTCCATGTCTTCTTGGTGCTCATGTCATACCTCCTGGGTGGTGACGTCGGTTTTGTCGGTGTCCGGTGCGGGACCCCCGTCGGGGGAGCCGCCGTGGTCGGCCGCTGCAGCACGCATCGCTCTGGTCTGGCGCACACGTGCAACGGTGCGACGGTAGATGCCAACGATGCCGCCGGGGGCGATCAGCATCACGAGGATGAGCACCAGACCGAAGATGACCTGCGTGTAGCGCTGGGACTCGGTGGGGATCGCCTCACGCAGCGCCACGATGATCGCGGCGCCGATGACCGGCCCGATGATGCTGTTGGCACCACCCAGCACCGCTGCCACGAGCAGGGTGATGGACAACACGATCGTGAACGACGTCGGCGACACCGCGTTGTTGAGCACGGCGAACATCCAACCGCCCACCGCGGCGATCCCGGCCGAGATGCCGAAGGTCAGCACCTTGTAGGTGGACACCGGGACGCCGGCGACCTCGGCCGCGGTCTCGTTGTCGCGGATGGCGACCAGTCCTCGTCCCACCCGCGAGCCGACCAGGTTGCGCACCAGCAGGAACACGACCACCGCGATCACCAGGAACACGTAGTAGTGCCACTGGTCATCTGCGAGGCCCGACCACTCCGGGGCGCGGAATCCCTCGGTCGACAGGAAGCGGCGGCGCCCCAGTTCCTCGAGAGCGGCCGAGTCGCCGAACCCCTCGCGCGGGACCAGGCCACGGCCCACCGTCGAGCCGGTGATGTCGCCCAGACGCACCACGATCTGGGGGAAGAGGGTGGCGAGCGCAAGGGTCACCAGTGCCAGGTAGATGCCGGTGATGCGCAACGCCGGGAGCCCGACCACCAGACCGACGACGAAGGCGAACACCACCGCGATCAACCCCGCCATCGCGTAGGAGACGTTGTAGTCGACGGTCAGGATCATGGTGACGTAGGCGCCCATGCCCAGGAACGCTCCGTGACCCAGGGAGATCTGGCCGTTGTAGCCGGTGAGCAGCGCCAGCGCGAGCGCGGCGACCGAGATGTAGATGACTTCGCTGAGGCGGTTCACCTCGCCGGCGGCGAGGAACTGCGGCGCCATGACGGCGAGCACCCCGAGTACCGCCCAGACAGCGACGCGCCACCACTCCACGGGGCGAGTCACGCTCGACCGACCTTGGCAGAACCGAACATGCCCTGCGGGCGCACCAACAGCACGATCAGCACCAGGGCGAACCCTGGCAGCAGCCGCAGGTCGTTGCCGACCAGGTCGACGTAGCCGACCACGAGTTCGGACACGAGCCCGATGATGAGACCGCCGAGCACCGCACCCAACGGGCTGTCGAAGCCGCCGAGCGTGGCCGCTGCGAAGGCATAGATGAGCACGACCTGCATCATGTTCTTGTCGAGCGCGACCGCCGACGCGGTGAACGTTCCGGCCAGCGAACCGATGGCTCCGGCCAAACCCCACCCGATCATCAACGTCGTGGTGACCTTGATGCCCGCGAGCGCTGCCGACTCCTGGTTGGAGGTCACCGCCCGCAGCGCCAGGCCCAGCTTGGTCCGCTGGAACAGCACGCCGAAGCCGACGACCAGCACGGCGAGCACGGCGAGAATGCCGAGCACCTGGATCGCTATCCCGGCGCCGAACAGCTCGACCCGGCCGGTGCCGAACACGCGCGGCACCGGCTTGGCGGCGGTGCCCCAGATGACCCCTGCGCCGTCGTTCAGCATCAGGAACAGACCGATGGTCACCATCACCACCGCAAGGGGGTTGGCATGCGTCCCTCCGAGACGCACGATGAGCAACCGGTAGAGCCCGGCGCCGACCAGGAACCCGATCAGCAACGACGCCACCGAGGCGGACCACCACGGCAGCCCGACGTCGAACAGGTTCCATGCGACGAAGGTGGTGAACATCGCGATCTCGCCCTGGGCGAAGTTCAGCATCCCCGACGCACGGAAGATGATGACGATCGCGAGCGCCAGGATGGCGTAGATCGCCCCGGCCTGGAGGCCGTCGAACACCCGTTGGATGAACAGCTGCACCGGTCAGGCCCCCAGGTAGGCGCGACGCACGACGTCGTCTGATCGGAGTTCGTCAGCGGTGCCACTGGCGACGATGCGGCCCGTTTCGAGGACGTAACCGCGAGCGGCGATGTCGAGTGCCAGGTTGGCGTTCTGCTCGACGACCAGCACGGTCGTGCCGAGTTCGGCGTTGACCGCGGTGATGCGTTCGAAGACGTCACGGGTGACCAGTGGAGCGAGGCCCAGCGAGGGCTCGTCCAACAACAACAGCGTGGGTCGCGACATGAGCGCCCGGGCGATCGCCAGCATCTGCTGCTCGCCGCCGCTCATCGACCCCGCTGCCTGGTCGGTGCGTTCGGCCAGGCGCGGGAAGAGCTCGAACCAGCGAGCCATGTCCTCGTCGACCTCATCGCCGGGCCGGGTGAAGCCGCCGACCCGCAGGTTCTCCTCGACGGTGAGCTCCGGGAAGGTCCCACGCCCCTGGGGGACGTGCGAGATGCCCATTCGCACCAGGTCCTCGGGTTTGCGGCCACCGATCGCCGCACCGTCGAAGGTGATCTCGCCCTGGGCGGCGATCATGCCCGACAGCGCCCGCAACGTCGTGGTCTTCCCTGCGCCGTTGGCCCCGAGGACCACCACGATCTCACCGGCGTCCACGTGCAGATCCAGGCCGGTCAGCACCTCGACGGGCCCGTACCCGGCGGTGAGGCCGGTCACCGACAGCAACGTCATGTGGGGCTCCCCAGGTAGGCGCCGATCACCCTGGGGTCGTTCTGCACCGTCTCGGGGGTGCCATCGGCGATCTTCTGGCCGAACTCCATCACCACGACGTTGTCGGAGATACCCATGACCATCGCCATGTGGTGTTCCACCAACAGCACGGTCAGACCGAACTCGTCGCGCAGCTCCCGGATGGTCCCCCCGAGCTCCTCGACCTCGCTGTGGGTCAGACCACTGGCGGGCTCGTCGAGCATCAGCAGGCGGGGCCTGGCTGCCAACGCACGGGCCAGTTCGATGCGCTTCAGGGTGCCGTAGGGCAACCCGGCGGCGGGGCGCTGGGCAACCCGGGCCAGTCCCATCCGTTCCAGCACCTCCATCGCCTCGGCGCGCAATCGACGCTCCTGTGCGCGCACCGGGAATCCGAGCAGGCCCCCGACGAACCCGCCGGTGGTGCGGGCGTGTGCACCGACCATGACGTTGTCGACCACGCTCAGGCCCTGCACCAGCGCCAGGTTCTGGAAGGTCCGTGCGATGCCGAGCTCCGCGATGCGATGGCGCTGCAACGACAACACGTCGGTCCCGTCGAAGGTCACCGACCCCTCGCTCGGCTCGTAGAGCCGGCTGATCACGTTGAACAATGTCGTCTTGCCTGCTCCGTTGGGACCGATGAGCGCGCAGATCCGGCCGTCCTCGATGTCGAACGACAGTCCGTCGAGCGCAGTGACCCCTCCGAACTGGACCCGTATTCCCTGCACCTCGAGCAACGACATCGTGGCGGTCCACCTCCCCTGGTCGATGTGGCGACCACGCCCCCACCCCCCGGCGAGGGAACCCGACCATAGTCTCAGACCTTGCGGGCCCCCATGAACATCTCTCGGAGTTCCTCGTAGGACTCCACCACGCGGCCAGCGCCGAGCACCACCGATTCGAGCGGCTGACGAACGAGTCGCACGGGGACCTCGCTCTCCTTCTCCAGGCGCAGGTCCAGCCCCTTGAGCAGGGAACCACCGCCCACCAGGTGGATTCCGTGCTCGATCAGGTCCTGGGCCAGTTCGGGTGGGGCCTCCGCGACACAGGACAGCACCGAGTCGACCATGGCGTTGACCGGCTCGGCGATGGCGGTGCGCACCTCCGCGGCGGACAGGATCACCGTCTTGGGCAACCCCGACATGAGCTCGCGACCGCGCACCTCGGCGCGCACCTCGTCGGGTGTGGGATACGCGGAGCCGATCAGGATCTTGATCTCCTCCGACGTCTGCTCCCCGATGGCGATGCCGTACTCGCGACGGATGTGGATGATGATCGCCGCGTCGATGTCGAACGACCCGATCCGGACGGCCTGCAACGCGACGACACCGCCGAGCGAGATCAGCGCTGTCTCCGATGTACCGCCGCCGATGTCGACCACCATGTTGGCCATCGGCTCGTTGATCGGCAGACCCGCGCCGATCGCTGCGGCCATCGGCTGCTCGATCAGCTGCGCCTCGGTCGCACCCGCCTTGCGGGCAGCCTCGGTCACCGCCCGCTTCTCGACCGCGGTGATCGCGGACGGGACACAGATGACCACCCTGGGTCGGTTGAAGCGGTTGACCCCGACCCGCTTGAGCAGGAGCCGGATCATCTCCTGGGTGACCTCGAAATCGGTGATCGCGCCTTTGCGCAGCGGCCGCACCGCCACGATGTAGCTGGGTGTGCGACCGATCATCTTCCACGCGTCCCGACCCATGGCGAGCACCTCGTTGGTGCGCGAGTTGAGAGCGATGACCGAGGGCTCGTTCAACACGATGCCCTCACCTCGCGCGTAGACCAGGGTGTTGGCCGTACCGAGATCGATCGCCAGGTCGCGGGCCAGCTCAGGCCCCTTCGTCGCGCCGACGACCGGCCTGGTCGTCGGGTGCCAGTGCCCGCATCTTGTGATGGAACTCCTCGACCGAGGACCGCGGTGACGCGGCCGGCGGACGGTTGCGCGCCCACAGGACCGCCAGGCCGACACCACTCAGCCCGATCGCGATCAGCAGGTACCAGAGGTTGCTCACGCGCACATCGTAGAGAAGATCCACCCGCCCGCCCCACCAGAGGTCCCCCGGGCCGGCTGAGCCATGCGCCCCGGCGCCGCAGCGCGGCACCGCGCCAAGGAATCGCGTTGCGGGTCGCAGGGGGGCGCGCCACGTCGAGGATCGCCCCTGGGTATCGTCTCGAACATGACCGGCGGCGACGAGTGGGGCACCGAGGACCGGCTCGACGAACGGGGCACCGAGGACCGGCCCGACGAACGGGCCCTGCAGAGCGGCCGGGCATGGCAGCACCCGAGCGAGGTCGGGCTCGCCACCCGTGGCCATGCCGATCGGCGCCGGAGCACCATGATTGCATCGGGGGTCCTCATCGGTGGACTCGGTGTGCTCCTCTCCGGGCTGGTGATCGGCAACCTGGGCGGCCCGGCCACGGCGACGGCCTCGACGATCCCGGTCCAACGCGCCGAACGCTCGATCGCGCTGGTGATGAGCTACGAGGGCGACGACGCCACCTCCTCGAGTGGACTGGTGCTCGACGACGAAGGACATCTCCTGGTCGACGCGGACGCGGTGACCGGCGCCGATCGGATCTGGGCGAAATGCGCGGATGGCGAGATGCAACCGGCCGAGGTCGTTGGTGAAGACCGTTCCACCGGGCTGGTGGTGCTGCGAATCGACCGCCCCCGTGGCGATCCCGTCTCGGTCGCGGACCTCCCTCCGTCGCCAGGCGAAGAACTGCGCGTCGTCTCCGCGCGACACGACGGAGCGGATCCGACCATGGCGCTGGACGTCGACGCCCCGGCACCGTCGGCGGCGAGTCGACTCATCAACTTCACGGAGTCCGCACCCGCCCGGCACTTCAGCGCGACGGTCCGCAGCGACGCCGTCGAACCGGTGATCACCGACCGGACCCCGGGAGGGCTCCACGGCGCGATCGTGTTCGACCGCGCCGGTCGTCTCGCCGGGATCGTCACCCAGGACCCCGGGATCACCGGGACCGGGGTGGACCGCGTGCAGATGATCGCTGCAGCCGATGCCATGGACGCGGCCGACGACATCGTCGCCGACCGCAGGTAGCGCCGCTCGGCGCATCGGTCCGACCCGACCCGGCCGGCCCGCCACACGGTCGACAGCCCGGCACACCTACGATTGCCACGTGAGCAACTTCGGCCCGTTCGGTTCGGACCCTTCCGGGGACGACAACCCGTTGGCAGCGATGAACTTCTTCCTGCAGGACATGTCACGAATGTTCTCCGGGCAGTCCGCGGGGAGCTGGGAGAGCGCGGCGCAGCTCGCCGGATCGATCGCCGGCGAGGGGCGCTCCGAGTCGAACGTCGACCCCCTCGACCGAGCCGCGATCGAACAGCTGGCGCGTGTGGCCGAGCTCCAGGTCGTCGAGGTGACGGGGCGCCCGATCGATGGGCCGGTGCGCCTCGAGCCACTCAACCGTGCGCAGTGGGCACGCCGGTTCCTCGACGACGAGCGACCGTTGCTCGAACGCCTCTCGGGGTCCATCGGGGCGGCGCTGCAGGCACAGCTCGGTGACCTGGATGCCGAGGGCGACGACCTGGCCGACCTCGGCCTGCCAGAGGTCCCCGGCATGCCACCCGAGGCGATGCTGCGCCAGATGATGGGGATGCTGGGACCGATGCTGCTCGGGATGATGGCCGGCAGCACCGCCGGACATCTCGCGACCCGTGCGCTCGGCCACTACGAGTTGCCCCTGCCGCGGCCCAGCGGTGGGCCGCTCACCATGGCGTTGTCCAACGTCGACGGATTCGCGGACGACTGGAGCCTTCCCCGTGAGGGCATCCGTCTCTGGGTCTGCCTGTCCGACGTGTCCCATCACCAGGTGCTCTCGCTGCCACACGTTCGAGCACACCTCGACGACCTGCTCTCGCAGTACGTCTCGGCATTCTCCGAGGACCCCCGCGACATCGAGCGGCGCCTCTCCGAACTCGGCATCGGCGGCGACGAGTTCGACGGTGGCTCCGAACCAGAGCTCGAAGCGCTCCAGCGCCTCGCCGGCAGCCCCGAGGTGTTGTTGTCCGCGATGCAGTCCGACGAGCAACGAGCACTCGTGCCACGGCTCGAGACGGTCGTTGCCACCGTCGAGGGGTACGTCGACTGGGTACTCGACCAGATCGGCGCACGGCTGATTCCCGATTACGGCCGGGTGACCGAGGCACTGCGACGCCGACGTGTCGAAGCAGGACCGGCCAGCCGGTTCGTCGAAGGGCTCTTCGGGCTCGAGCTGTCCCAGGCCACCTTCGACCGAGGGGCGGGCTTCGTCGACGGCATCGTCGAGCGGGCCGGGCCCCCCGCCCTCGAGCGGCTCTGGAGCGACACCGACTCACTGCCCACCCCCGCGGAGCTCGATGCGCCGGGCCTGTGGTTGGCCCGGGTCGGCGTCGACAGCGACGAGCTCGACCTGGACGGCATCAGCTTCGAGATCCCCGACTTCCCCGACCTGGACGACTGAAGTCGCTCAGTCGGGTCGGGTGCCGCCCGGCCCTGTCGGGTCCGGGTCTGTCCGGTCCGGATCAGCGATCGGACCGAGGTCCGGGTCGACACCTGCGGTGCCGGAGCCGTTGCTGCGCAGACGGCGTGACCGATCCTTCACGTGGCGCCCGACGGTGCGGGCGTCAGGCAGCCGCGGCGGCGTCTGCCCCGCTCGCACCGCCCGGTTGGCGATGAAGAAGAACACCGCGGACGCCGAGGCCAGTGTCGCCACGATCGCGCCGCCCAGGCGTGTGGACATGACGATCACGACCGGCACCGCCGCCCCGAGCACCCAGATCACCTGGAAGCGCGACTCGAAACGGGCGAAGGACCTGCCACGGTTCGCATCGGGCGCGTCGCGCTGGACCACTGCGTCGAAGGCCTGTTTGCCCGACGCCGCGGCCACCATCACCCCGAACGCGAGCAGCGCCTGTCCGACGAGCCCCTCGAACAACAGTCCGCAGAACCCGGCGAGCGCGGCCAGCCCGACCGCTCCCAGCAGCAGGTACTCCTCTTCGATGCGGCGCCGCACCATCGGAGCGATCCCGGCGCCGACGAGTCCGCCGATACCGGTCAGCGCGACCACCACGCCGAAGTGCCAGACCGGCGGAGCGCCGACCGTCACCAGGCCCGCCTGATCCACCGGCGCTCCCGGCACTGCGAGCGCTCGCCCGGTGGTGGCGCCCAGGTCGGCGACCGGCGCCTCGCCCCGGAGCGAGAACGCGAGCAGCAGCGTGACGAATCCGACGATCCAGCGCAGCGTGCCCATCGCCGAGGCCGCCGACAGCACACCGGCGCTGCGCAGTTCGGCTCGTTCTGCTGCGTCCTCGGGCTCGGCGGCCACGGTGGTGACCGGCACGCGCAGCGACACCACACTCGCGACGACGAACACCGCGGCGCACACCAGCGCGACCGCCCCGGGCGAGAACAACCACAGCACCAGCGCGCCGGGCACTCCCGCCCCGAACGCGGCAAGGCCGGAGAGCAGCTGGAGCTTCGAGTTCGCCTCGACCAACGCGTGGTCGCCCACCACGACGGTCGGGACGATGGCGGCCTTGGCCACCGTGTAGGACTTCGACAGCACCAGCATCGCGAACGCCTCGGGGAAGAGCACCAGGCTGTCGGAGCCCGCGCTCGACACCATGAGCACCGCGACCACCGCTCGACCGATGCACGAGCCGATGAGCATGACGCGGCGACCACCGGCCAGGCGATCCATCAGCGGGCCGATGAGGGGGCCCACCAGTGCGAACGGGGCCATGGTGAACAACAGATAGAGAGCGACGCGCCATCTCGCGCCGGCCGGGTCGAGCGAGAAGAACAGCGAGCCGGCGAGTACCAGGGCCACCAGGGCATCGCCGCTGGTGGACAGCACGTGGGTGCTCGCGAGCCTGCCGAAGGGCGAGGAGGCGTCGAAGCCGAACCGGTTGGGTCGCATCACCCGTGGGCCGTCGCTGCGGGGCGGGCTGGGGTCGGACGTCACCGAACCATCGTAGAAGTGCCCACCGACAACACGGACTGCAGCGACTCAGCGGGTCGTGACGTACTTGTAGCCCAGCCCCCGGATGGTCACGATCCGGGTCGGTACCGACGGATCGTCCTCGATCTTGGAACGGATCCGCTTCACGTGGACGTCCAGGGTCTTGGTGTCGCCGACGTAGTCAGCACCCCAGACCCGGTCGATCAACGTGGCTCTGGGCAGCACCCTCCCGGCGTTCTCCATGAGCAACGACAGCAGCTCGAACTCCTTCAGCGGCAGGTTCACCACCTGGTCGTTGACGCGCACCTCGTGGCTGTCGCTGTCGAGTTCGATGCCGCCGAGGCGAATCACCTCGTGGAGCTCGGCGGGGGTGTCGTTGGCACTCTGATGGCGCCGCAGCACCGCTCGCATCCGCGCCACCAGCTCGCGCAGTCGGTACGGCTTGGTGACGTAGTCATCCGCGCCCACCTCGAGGCCGACCACGGTGTCGATCTCGGCGCCCTTGGCGGTGACCATGATGATCGGCGTGTCGGTGCGCCGCCGCAGCTCCCGGCACACGTCGATCCCCGACACCGTCGGCAACATGACGTCCAGCAGCACCAGGTCCGGGCGGATCTCGTCGAAGCGTTCCAACGCCTCGGCGCCGTCACGCGCGATCGCCACGATGAAGCCCTCGCGGGTCAATCCCACCGTGAGGGCATCGATGAACGCTTCTTCGTCCTCGACGATCAGGACCGTGCTGGAGGTCGTGGTCATGTCATACCTGTCTGGGTCGTTGAGACACTCGATGGCCGGTCGCTGCGTCGTGCGCTGGTCTGGTCGCTGAGTCGCCTCTCTGCGGGGGAGGTGGGGGCAGGGTCAGGGTGAACCGAGATCCGACGCCTTCGATCGACTCGACGGCGACGTGGCCACCGTGGTTGCTGGCGACGTGTCGAACGATGGCCAGGCCCAGGCCAGTGCCGCCGGTACCACGCGAGCGCGCCCGGTCCACGCGGTAGAAGCGCTCGAAGACACGGTCCAGATCCCTGCGGGGAATTCCGACACCTTCGTCACGAACCGACAGGAACACCAGGCGGTCGGCGGGGTCGGTCGACTCGTCGAGGTCGCTGGCGTCACCAGCGTCGATGACCACCTCCGCTTCTGCCGGGGAATACTTGACCGCGTTGTCCAAGAGGTTGAACAGGGCCGAGACCAGCTGACGGCGATCCCCGCGTACCCTCAGCTCCGGATCCGCCACCACGCGCAGCACGACGCCCGACTGCTCCGCCGCCGGGCCGATGCGCCCGACCGCTTCATCGATGACCTCGCTGACCGACAGGTCCGTCAGCTCGGCCTCGTCGCCGAACTCGATGCGGCTCAGCTCGAGCAGGTCGTCCACGGTCCTGCTGACGCGGTCTGCCTCGATGATCATCCGGGAGGACAACCGGGCCACGACATCGGGGTCCGGCTCGTCGCGGATCGTCTCGGCGAGCAGACCGAGCGCACCGATCGGGGTCTTGAGCTCGTGGCTGATGTTCGCGACGAAGTCGCGGCGCACCGTCTCGGTCCGCCGCTGCAGCGAACGGTCCTCGATGAGGGCCAGCGCACCGCCGAACTCGGCGGAGGGATAAGTGCTGACCACGAAGGACTGCGCAGGGGGCCCGAACAGATCCACCTCGTGGCGAGCGCTGTGCCCGTCGAGTGCGTCGGCGAGCTGCTCCTGCACCGCGGCCTCGACCAGCACCAGCCCGTCGCGTGCCTCGATGTACGCGGCGGCGGTGCGGTTGCGGAACAGGTCGACGCCCTGCGCGTCGCAGACGATCACGCCGTGTTCGATCTGGTCGACAGCCTGGGCCAACCGAGCGAGCAGGTCGTCGCTCACCCCGGTCGACGCGGAGCTGACCCGGGGCACGCCGCCGGCAGCCGACTGCGGGTCAGGAGCGGGGACCCGAAGTTGGGGTTGAGCGGCACGCAGCCTCGAACTGGCGAGGAACCCGGCGGTGGCGACCGCAACGAGCACAGCGGCCGCCACCCAGGGGGAAACCACCAGGGCCGCGATCACCCCACGCTCCGGCGGGCCAGGAGTGCTTCGACCATGTCATCGGGCACGGCGCCGCGTAGACCGCTGAGCGCGGTGACCACCGGGTGCCCCGCCTCGACCAGCGCCGTGTCGGAGTCCGGCGGCATGCTGTGGCCGCTCGGGACCAGGCCCAACTCGATCCGTTCGGCTGTGCGCTCCAGGACCTCGGCGCGGACGGTGCCCAACGGCGCCAGTCCCGCGCCCCGCAACTCCCCCAGCTCCTGGGCCGGGCGATCCGGCACGCTCAGGTTGATCGTCGTCAGCTCCGGGGCGACCGCGAGCAGATCCACGACATCCGCTGCGAGCGACGCCGCAACGCCCCAGTGCCGAATGCTCGACTCGTGCCCGGCGATGCTGACCGCGACGCCCGACATACCCAGGTTCGCCGCAGTGAGCGCAGCACCGACCGTGCCGGAGTGCAACGTGATCCGTCCGGTGTTGAGCCCGGGATTGACCCCCGAGGCGACCAGGTCCGGCGGCGGCCCGAACGAGCCGAGGTGCGCAGCGAACACACACAGCGCAGGCGGCCCGTCCAACTCGTAGCTCTCGAGGTGACCCAGTCCGGCCACCGCACTGGGTCGGTAGCGGATGAACGAGCCATCGCCCAGGTTGCCGATAGCTGCACCGCTGCCGCTGCGATCCCCATCGGGGGCGATGAGGATCAGCTCGTGCCCAGCGCTGTCCAGCGCAGTGGCGAGTGCAGTGAGCCCGGGAGCGTGGAGTCCGTCGTCGTTGGTGACGAGGATCCTCATTCAGTCCTCCGGTCCGTCCACCGGGTCGTCGCCGGGCCGATCCGTCGGCGGCGCCGAACTCGCCTCGGCCTCGCGCAGGCGCATACGAGCGGAGCCGGTCTTCTCGGGCAACCACCCGGTCACCATGTACAGCACCCGCTCGCCGATGTTGACCGCGTGGTCGCCGATCCGCTCGTAGTAGCGGCCGATCATGGCCATCTGCACTGCACCCTGGAGGGTGATGTTCAGGTCGGAGTGCGACTGGAAGATTGCCTGGACGTACTGCACCTGCAGCTCGTCGAGACGGTCGTCGATGTCGTCGAGGGCAGCCGCGAGCGACGTGTCGGCATC
>Ga0105045_10003290_pt1 | contig 13855 bp, 10 predicted proteins | sample MAT02_FD_78089 | JGI IMG/M metagenome (GOLD analysis project Ga0105045, IMG submission 78089) | Freshwater microbial communities from Lake Fryxell liftoff mats and glacier meltwater in Antarctica - MAT-02 (megahit assembly) | ecosystem: Environmental > Aquatic > Freshwater > Ice > Liftoff...
CGCGTCACGGACGGACGCCGCTGGTTCGATGCGGAACGACGGGCTGGCGGCAAAGGCCCCGGCCAACCGCTGCGCCGCGCCGCCCCGGTCCTGCATCACCAACGCCGTTCTGGTCGCCGCTGTGTCCAGGGACACCGCATAACCGAACAGGAACAGCAGCAACAGCGGCAGCAGCCCGGCAATGCCGAATGTCGAAGGATCGCGGCGGATCTGCCCCCATTCCTTGCGCATCACCGCACGCATCCGTTGCCCCCGTCCGCTCATGCCGCCATCTGTTCTTGATCGAGCAGCGCAAAAAACGCCGCCTCCAGCGACGCCACCGGCCGCCCCAGCCGCGCCGCGACGTCGGCCTTCAGGACATCGGGCGCCCCGCTTGCGATCATCCGTCCGTGATAGACCAGCGCGATGCGGTCACAATATTCGGCTTCGTCCATGAAATGCGTTGTGACGAATATCGTTACTCCCCGCTCGGCCATCGCATTGATGTGCGACCAGAATTCCCGCCGGGTCAGCGGATCAACACCCGATGTCGGTTCATCCAGGAACAGCACTGGTGGCTGGTGCATGATTGCGCAAGCCAGGCTCAACCGCTGGCGCAGTCCGGGCAACAGCTCGCCTGCGTTGCTGTCCGCCACCTGATCCAGTGCAAAAGTCGCCATTGCCAATGCCACCGCGCGCGCGCGCGCCGCGCCGCTAAGGCCGTAAGCCCCGGCAAAAAAGTTCAGATTCTGTGCGGTCGTCAGTGTGGCATAAAGCGAAAAGCGCTGCGCCATATAGCCCAGTTGCTGGTGCGCTGCCGCCCGGTCCTGTTTCATGTCCAACCCGGCAACGCGCGCTGTCCCGCTGGTCGGGTTAATCAGACCGCACAGCATGCGAAAACAAGTCGTCTTGCCCGCACCATTGGGGCCAAGCAGCCCGAAAATCTCGCCGCGCCTGACCGACAAGTTCACTCGGTCCACGGCCGTAAAATTACCAAAATTCCGCGTCAGCCCCTCGGCGACGATCATCGGCGCATCGTTTACCGCTATGTCGCGGTAAGCCTCGGTCAAGAGACTTGGCCCGAGCCGCGCCCCGCCGAGTGCGGCGATGAACGCATCCTCCAGCCGGGGCGGCGCCGCCGTGATCGATTGCGCGTTAATCTGCGCCAGCGCACCCGCCAGCGGCAGGGGCGCATCCGCAGCCAGCACGACGCGCACCGATGCCCCCTGCACCGTCGCGTCAATCACATCGGGGGCGGCGAGCGCGGCGGCAAGCACGCGCCGTGCCCGGGTCCCCGCCAGCGCCAGTCGCCACACCCGCCCCGCCATGGCCCCTGCGAGAGCCGACGGCGCACCATCGGCAATCATCCGCCCTTCATGCAGCAGCAACAGGCGGTCGAACCGCTCGGCCTCATCCAGATTGCTGGTTGCCCATATGATCGCCGTGCCCTTACCCGCCAACATCCGGGCCAGCGCCCACAGCTCGGCGCGCGACACCGGATCGACCCCGACGCTAGGTTCATCAAGCAGCACCAGTTGCGGCTTCGTCACCAGGGTGCAGGCCAATCCCAGCTTTTGCCGCATCCCGCCCGACAATTGCCCCGCCAGCCGTTCGGTAAAGGGGGCCAGCCCCGCCGCGGCCAGCACCGCCGCCCGTGCCGCCGCGCTCGCCCCGCCGCGCAGGTCGGCATATAACGCCAGATTCTCTGCCACCGACAAATCGTCGTACAACCCCGCCGATTGCGGCATATAGGCCAGCGCCTGGCGCACAGCCGGGGCAATAACAATCGCGCCGCTGTCCGCCCTGCCAATCCCGGCGAGCAGTTTCAGCAATGTCGATTTGCCCGCACCATCCGGCCCGACCAGCCCCAACGTCTCGCCCGGTGCGACGGCAAAACTTATGCCGTCCAGCGCCTGTGCCCCGCCTGGATAGCGTTTGGCCAGCGCGGTAACGCTGACGATGGCATCGTTCATGGCCGTTTGCCAAGGTCCACTGTGATCGGTTGACCCTGGCGCAGCTCGCCCTTGGGATCATCGACGATAATGCGGATGCGGTACACCAGATCGGCGCGCTGGCTTTCGGTTTCCACCGTGCGCGGGGTAAATTCGGCGGTGGGTGAAATATTCCCGATCCGGCCGGTCCAGCTTTTGCCGCCATCGGTAACCACGCGCACCGGCTGCCCCGGTTTGATGCGGCCCAGCAAGGGTTCGGGAACATAGGCCCGCACGCGCACCGGCTGGGTCATCGCAAGCGCCACCACCGGTTCACCTGCCGCAACAATCGCGCCGGGTTCCTGCACACGGGTCTGCACCACCCCGGCGGAGGGCGCAAACAATTGCGTATCGGCCATGTCCGTGACCATTCGCCGCTGGCGCGCCTGCGCCGCATCGCGGCTGGCCGCGCTTTGGGCGATATCGTCGCCGCGCGTCCCTTCCCGCAACAGCGACAGCTTTGCCTTGGCCTCGTCGATGCCGGCGCGCGCGCCATCCTTTGCCGCGCGCGCGGCATCGACCCGCGCTGCCGAGACAAAGCCCTTGGCGGCAAGGTCGTTTACGCGCGCGAATTCCTTGTCGGCATTGACCGCCACGGCCTCGGCGGCCCGCAACGCGGCCCCCGCCTCGGCGATTTCCTGTGGGCGGTTGCCGTTGCGCTGCCGCACGAGCGCGGCATCGGCAACGGTGATTTCGGCGCGCGCACTGGCCATTGCGTCGGCAAAGGGCGCGGTATCAAGCCGTGCCAGCAATTGCCCCGGCACGACCGGATCGCCTTCCTCGACCAAAATCGTCGCAATTCGGCCACCAACGCGAAAAGCGAGCTGCACCTCGCGCACCTCGACATTGCCGCCAATGACCGGGCGCGCGTCTTCGCCGCCAAACCAACCGCTGCGCCAGCCATAGATCGCCCCCGCGATCAACAGCGCTATCAGCACCAGACGCACTATGCGGCGCTTCATCACAACAAACTCCCCCACCGACCCAAATACAGAATTCGGCGCGGCGATCCCGCTCTGTTCGGTGCAATGAAGGCTATCAGTTTGTTATTGCGGCGCAAGCAGATTGTCGCACGCCGATTGAACCGTTTTGGCGCGACGAAAGGAGTCAAATTGGCGATGAATTGAGTCCCTAAAAAGTCATTTACCGTCTTGCATCATGCTGCACACGTGGCACTATGGCTTGTGGGTCGACCGGGGATGACACCCAAGACATGGTATTCTTCCGTCTTTGGCGGTTTTCTGCGGCGCGTGGTTGCACGACTCGCGCCGACAGGGTTCTGTGCGCCAAAAAATTGCGCGTGATGGGGCTGAACAGTGCTACAGGGGCAATCGTCCCGAGTCGAACATGACAAGAACATCGTCGGACCGATACCGACAGTAACAGGGGCTGAAGATAATGGATTTTCGTGAGATGGACCGGGTGGAGGCGCGCGACGTGGCAACGGCAGAACTGGAAAAAACGGTCGCGGCAACGCCCAGCGAATCGGCGTTGAGCGCACGGCCCGCCACGCTTGACGCCGGCGGTGATTCGGCTCTTAGCGACTCCGCTACGGTTCACGCGCCGCGCTTTACCGTCACGACGGACCGGAGCCGCGATGCGCTCCTTACCGCGTTCGGCAAGGAAACGCTTGAGGATCGCTATCTGCTGCCCGGTGAAAGCTATCAGGATTTGTTTGCGCGTGTCGCGGCGGCTTATGCTGACGATGCCGAACATGCCCAGCGCATTTATGATTATATCAGCCGGCTGTGGTTCATGCCGGCGACTCCTGTGCTGTCCAACGGCGGCACCGGGCGCGGCCTGCCGATCAGCTGCTACCTCAATTCGGTCGACGACAGCCTTGAGGGCATCGTCAACACCTGGAACGAAAATGTCTGGCTCGCATCGCGCGGCGGCGGCATCGGCACCTATTGGGGTAGCGTGCGCGGCATTGGCGAGCCCGTCGGCCTGAACGGCAAGACCAGCGGCATCATCCCTTTTGTCCGCGTTATGGATTCGCTCACCCTCGCCATTTCTCAGGGGTCGCTGCGGCGCGGTTCGGCGGCCTGCTACCTCGACGTCAGCCATCCGGAGATTGAGGAATTCCTTGAAATCCGCAAACCCTCGGGCGATTTCAACCGCAAGGCACTGAACCTGCACCATGGCGTATTGCTGACCGACGAGTTTATGGAAGCGGTGCGCGATGGCGCCGAGTTCAACCTGCGCAGCCCCAAGGACCAGAGCGTCCGCGCCACTGTTGACGCGCGCAGCCTGTTCCAGAAAATTTGCGAAACCCGCCTGGCAACGGGTGAACCCTATATCATCTTCATCGATCAGGTGAACCGGACGATGCCCAAGCATCACCGCGATCTGGGGCTGAAAGTTTCGACATCGAACCTGTGCAGCGAGATTACCCTGCCCACGGGGCGCGACCATCTGGGCAACGACCGCACTGCCGTATGCTGCCTGTCGTCGATGAATCTTGAAACATGGGATGAATGGAACGGCGACAAGATGTTCGTCGAGGACATCATGCGCTTTCTCGACAATGTGCTTCAGGATTATATCGACCGTGCGCCCAAGGAAATGGCGCGCGCGAAATACAGCGCGGGCCGCGAACGCTCGGTCGGGCTGGGCGTCATGGGTTTTCACAGCTTCCTACAGGCGCGCGGCCAGGCATTTGAAGGGGCGATGGCGAAAAGCTGGAATTTCAAAATCTTCAAGCATATCCGCGCGCAGGTTGACGAAGCGTCGATGCTGCTCGCCAAGGAACGCGGGCCGTGCCCCGACGCCGCCGACATGGGGGTGATGGAACGGTTTAGCTGCAAGATGGCGATTGCACCGACTGCGTCAATTTCGATCATCTGCGGTGGCACTAGCGCGTGCATTGAACCGATCCCGGCGAATATTTATACCCACAAAACGCTGTCGGGCAGTTTTGTCGTCAAAAACCCGCACCTTGAATCGTTGCTCGTCGACAAGGCCAAAAACAGCGATGCGGTGTGGAACACCATTTTGGAAAAGGGCGGCAGCGTTGCCCACCTCGATTTCCTGACGCCGGATGAAAAGGATTGTTTCAAAACCAGCTTTGAAATTGATCAGCGCTGGCTGCTCGAACTCAGCGCCGATCGTACACCTTATATCGATCAGGCCACGTCGCTGAACCTGTTTATCCCGGCGGATGTGGAAAAATGGGATCTGCTCATGCTCCACTACCGCGCGTGGGAACTGGGTATCAAATCGCTCTATTACCTGCGGTCAAAAAGCATCCAGCGCGCGGGCTTTGCCGGCGGGGTCGAGGCGGACAATACCGTCGATGCGCCCAAATTCGAACTGTCGGCCGAAACCACCGATTATGACGAATGCCTGGCGTGCCAGTGAGCTCCCTTTGTCATCCCTGCGCAGGCGGGAATCCAGCGTGTGGCAGCCTTGTGTAGCATTTGACCTGCGTGTTCGCGGGGAAAACAGATAGAAGACGATCATAAGACCGAGCATGCCCCGTTCCGACCCCCCCACCCTTGGCGTGGCAATCGTCGCCTATAACAGTGCGGACGTGATCCTCGCCTGCCTCGACAGCCTGCGCGCGTCGACGGGTGCGGTGCTGCGCATCGTTGTCACCGACAATCAGTCGCAGGACGATACCGTTGCCGCAATCACCACGTGGGCCGCAGCACAGGGCGCGGATTTCACCTTCGTGCTCGCCACTGCGGACAGCATTGCCCCGCCGAGTGCGGCCCTCACTTTGCTCCGTTCGCCCGTCAACGGCGGTTATGCGCATGGTGTCAACAGCGCCCTTACCCTACTGCTTGCCGATCCCGCCATCGACCTGTTCTGGGTGCTTAACCCCGATTGTGTTGCCGCGCCCGGTGCGGCGGCAGCCTATCTGGCGGCCGGGACCGATCAGGATTTCGCGTTGATGAGCGGCCGCACGCTGTTCCATGATCGGCCCGATCAGATCCAGACCGACGGCGGCCGCGTGTCGCGCTGGACCGGGGTGTGCCGATCGGTTGGCGCGGGCCAGAGCGCCGCGTCCGCGCTGCCCGCGCCCGCCAGTCTTGATTTCCTGACCGGCGCCAACATCGTCGCCTCGCGCCGGTTCATCGCGGCGGCAGGGCTGATGGTGGCGGATTATTTTCTGTTTTACGAGGAAGTCGATTGGGCCTTTCGCCGTGGCAACCTGCCGCTGCGGCTTGTCGCCGATGCACAGGTATTCCATCACGGCGGCACTGCGATCGGTTCAGGTTCGGTGCGGCGGCGCGCGTCTGCGTTCGCGAATTATTTCAACCACCGCAACCGCATCCGCTTCGTCCGCCGCTTCCTGCCGCTGGCGCTACCCGGTGCGCTCGCCATGTCGCTGGCCAAGGCAGCGCAGTTGATCCTTACCGGCGGCCGTGCCGAAGGCTGGGCGATTCTCGCCGGTTCCTTTGGCCTCCCCGCCCCCGCTGCCGTGCGCGACCGGCTTAGCCCCGCTGCGCTGCGCGTTGCCCTTGGCCGATGAAAGTGATGGTAGGCACCGCCCACCCGCGCTACCACATCTTGTGGCCAGCATGTCACGCCGCCGCAAAATTTTGTGTAAAGCCGGTGGTGTTGGCCACTGTTTTCCCTTATCATAATTGTTTGGCTGCACGTGCCGCCATCGCCACATAGTAATCCACAACCGGGAAGGTCGATAAAATGCCGCTGTTAGAAGCCCGCACCCAGTATAAGCCCTTTGAATACCCTTGGGCGTATGATTTCTGGAAGCGTCAGCAGCAGATTCACTGGCTGCCCGAGGAAGTTCCCTTGGGCGAGGATTGCCGCGATTGGGCACAAAAGATTTCGGAGCATGAACGCAATCTGCTCACGCAAATCTTCCGCTTTTTCACGCAAGCCGACGTCGAGGTGCAGAATTGCTATCACGATAAATATGGCCGCATTTTCAAGCCCACCGAAATCAAGATGATGCTGACCGCGTTCAGCAACATGGAAACCGTGCACATCGCGGCCTATTCCCATCTGCTCGACACCATCGGCATGCCTGAAAGCGAATATTCGGCGTTCCTCGATTATCAGGAAATGGCCGACAAGTGCAATTACATGCACCAGTTCGGCGTCGACAATGACGAAGACATCGCCCGCACGCTCGCCATGTTCGGCGGCTTTACCGAAGGGGTGCAGCTGTTCGCCTCCTTTGCCATGCTGATGAATTTCCCGCGCTTTAACAAGATGAAGGGCATGGGTCAGATCGTCAGCTGGTCGGTTCGCGACGAAAGCCTGCACTGTGAAGGTATTATCAAGCTGTTCCACACCTTTACCAAGGAACGCGGCTGCCTGACCAAATCCGTCAAGGAAGACATCATTGATTGCTGCCAGAAAGTCGTGCGGCTGGAGGACGGCTTTATCGATCTGGCGTTCGAAATGGGCCCGGTGCCGGGGATGACCGCCAAGGAAATCAAACGCTACATCCGCTACATCGCCGATTGGCGGCTGGGCCAGTTGGGCTTTCAACCGATTTACATGATCGAGGAACACCCGCTGCCCTGGCTCGCCCCGCTGCTCAACGGTGTCGAGCATGCCAACTTCTTTGAAACCCGTGCAACCGAATATTCCAAGGCCACCACGCGCGGCAATTGGGGTGAGGTCTGGACCAGCTTCGACAACCGCAAACGGGTGAAGCCCAGCGAAGTCGTCGCAGAAAATGACGGCGCAGAGGCCGACATGTTCGCGGCAGCAGGGATCGCGGCGGAATGAGCACCACCAACCTGATCCTCACCGCCGCGCAGCGCAAATGCCTGGAGGGCCTGTCCAACCGCGGCCCGCAACTCCCGAACGATCCCGTTCGCGACGAGCTGGCCGCGCTGGCACTGATCGCGCAAAAAGACGCGAAATGGACGCTGACGGCGGCGGGTAAGAAACTGCTGTCGGTGCAGTCGAACAAACGCAACATGGGCGGGTTCCGGGTGTGAGGGGCTGACAGCGCCTTAAGGCTTAACCCCGCCCGCGCGCCCTCCCGCCGAGCCCGCGCGCCCGCGTCCTCCCGCCACGCCCGCGCACCCTGTCCCGTCTCGGCACAGCGTGTTTGCGCAGCAACGCTTTGTTCGCCTTTTGCGGCGTAAAAGAGTGGCGATGATTCCCGAACGCTCCTTTGTCCCCGCTGCGCCGCTGCGGCCTGCGTCTGCTGGTACGGCGGCGGGCGCTGGCGTTATGCCCCGTGCGCTGCGGCCTGATCGGCGTTTCTGGCTTGGACTTGGGGCCTTCACCCTGCTCGCTACCGGCGCGCTGGTGCTAAGCAGCGTCACGCGCGCAGCGCCGGTGCGTATCACCGTCCCCATTCGCCTGACGCCCTATGATCCTGCGCAATGGGCGGTGTTCGACGCCAAAAGTTACGAGGCCGCGCTGGCGCTCGACCCCTCGCTGCCGCGCGCTGACAGCGTGGCGTTGGCCGGGGCCGCCGCCGCACCTGCCGCGCTGCAATTGCGGGAAGAGGCCTATGTCGGCCCTGCCGCACGCCCCTATGCCTTCAAGGGTGCGACCGCGCTTGATGCCAACCGGGCGCACTATTGCCTGACCGCCGCCGTCTATTACGAAGCTGCGAGCGAGACCGACCATGGCATGCGCGGGGTCGCACAAACCGTGCTGAACCGCGTCCGCCACCCCAGTTTTCCGAACACCGTGTGCGGCGTGGTGTTTCAGGGATCACAGCGCGCGGGCGTGTGCCAGTTTACCTTCAGCTGCGACGGCGCGATGGCACGCGCGCCCAGTGCCGCCAATTGGACCCGCGCCAGCCGCATCGCGAGCGAAGCGCTGGCGGGCAAGGTGTTTGCCTCGGTCGGCCTGGCCACCCATTATCATACGCAGGCGATCTGGCCGCGCTGGGGCAAGTCGCTGGTCATGACCAACATCGTCGGCGCCCATATCTTTCACCGCTGGCGTGGCCGTTGGGGCACGCCCGATGCGTTCCGCGCGGTCTATGCCGGGCGCGAGCCGGTGCCAGGACCATATCTGTCTGTGGCGCAGCAGGTTGCGATATTGCGCGGCGGCGGCATGGTGGCGGGTGGGGCGGTACTGCCCCCCGGCACGGCCATCGCCCCGATGACCGCCCCCGTCGCTGCACCGGGCTTCAGTCCCGCGGTGATCGCCGCCCCCGCCCCGTCCGAGGCGCGCGGCGATTATGCCGACCCGAAACTCAATCAGTCAGGCCAGGTCCGCGACGAATATCGGCAAAGCGGGGAGTGGATTACGAAATAACCGTCATTGCGAGCGGTGCGAAGCAATGACGAAATTTGACGTAATTACCGCCCTTGACTGCGCCAGCGCTTTACCACGCGGTCGAGGATTTCGGACTCGCCGCCGGTTTCCTTCCACAATTGGCTGAACAGCGGATCGCTTGACGCCGGGCGCTTTTCTTCTTCCAGCGTGTCGAGGTAAACGCGGATAGGGATCGACACACCCTCGCCGCAGATGATGCATTCGCGGTTGCGCAGGGCGGGGATGCTGTCGATGAACCCGCGTGCGCCTTCGGGCATTGCGGCTTTCACGAATTGCTGGTCGCGTTCGTTGTTCAGGCGCATGGCGATGATCGTGCCGCACTGCGACAGCACGCCTTCGGCCAGATCCGACGGCCGCTGGGTAATCAGGCCCAGCGAGACGCCATATTTGCGGCCTTCCTTGGCGATGCGTTCCAATATCTTGCGAACCGCCTGGCCGCCGCCGGTGTCTTTGGCCGGAATGTAGCGGTGGGCTTCTTCACAGACGAGCAGGATCGGCCGCTGCGCCTCGCCGCGCGACCAGATCGCATAATCGAATGTCAGCCGCGCGAGCACCGCAACCACGACCGAGGTAATATCGCTGGGCACACCGGACACGTCGACGATCGAGATCGGGCGGCCATCGGATGGCAGGCGAAAAATCTTGGACACGAACGACGCCATGGTGTCGGCGACCAGCATTCCCGAAAACATGAAATTATACCGCGGATCGGCACGCATTTCCTCAATCTTGCCCTTGATCCGCATGAACGGCGCGGTCGACGTCGCCTTGTCCAGTTTCCCCATTTCGTTGATCAATATGTTGAGCAGGTCAGAAAGCAGATAGGGCACCGGCGAATCGACCGTCATCTTGGTCATCCCCTCGGCCAGCCGGTTCTTGGACCGCGCCGCCAGCAAGCAGCGGGCAAGCACGTCGCAATCGCTTTGCCGTTCCTTGCCCTCGGACGTCACGAACACTTCGCAATGCTCGGCAAAGTTCATGACCCAATAGGGCAGCGCCAGATTGTCGACGTCGAACAGCGCGCCGGTGCCCTTGAACGCCGCCGAATATTCGCCGTGCGGATCGATCATTACGATATGACCCTCGGGCGCGGCCTCACAAATTTTATGCAGAATCAGAGCGGCGCTGGTCGATTTGCCCGTCCCGGTCGATCCCAGCAACGCGAAATGCTTGCCCAGCATCGGGTCGATATACAGCGAGGCACGGACGTCCTTGGTTGGATAGACGGTGCCAATCTCGATATGCGGACGGTCGTCGGCAGCATAAATTTGCTTAAGATCGTTGGTGGTTGCGGCGAATACCTGGCTGCCCGGCACCGGAAAGCGCGTTACGCCGCGGCGGAAGTTGAATATGCGCCCCGTCAGCTTTTCCTCATCGCCCTCACCCAGAAAATCGACTGTGGCGATGATCAGGCTGTTTTCGCGCGGGTGCAATTGCTCTTCGCGGATCGATGCCAGCAACCACACGGCGCCGACGCGAATCTTTACCTGTGCCCCCACCTGGCCCGCCATCGCCACCGACTGATCGGTTGCGCTGCTAAGCCTTGCGATCTGCTGTGCGTCGAGCAAGAGTTTGGATGACGAACCCGAAACTTCAGTAATTTCGCCAATCAGCAAGTCGTCACGTGAAAAGGTGACACCCTCTGCCGCTGGCGCCGATGGAGTCCCCAGCCGGATCTGCTGTGCGGGTACGGCAGTGCCCGACGGCTGATTTCTCTGTCCAATGTCCACGGTCGTCATTCCTTTCGGTCCCTGATTGCCCGAAACTATGGGGACAGGATGGTAAAGAAATGGCTTACGTTTTGCCGAAATGCCCGAGCATCAGCGCGTTTTGAACAATCGTGATGCACCATAGCCAAGCCCGACCGAAAGCAGAACGGCGGCAATGCCATATAAAAATCCATTCCGCTGCGCCGCCAGCGCGACAAAGCGTTCAAAGCCCGTCTTGCGAATTTCCACCGTGCGCGACGCAACGGCCAGCACCCGGCCCTTGGAGATAAGATAGGTTTCGGCGCGGTAGGTGCCAACGGGCACGCGCGCGGGCACCGGGATCCTGGCGCGGTACAGCACGCCGTCGCTGATCTCCACTGCGTTGCTGTCCTCCACAAACAGTCCCAAGCGCCGATACAGCTTTACCAGACCGCGTTCGAACCGGTCGAGCCGTTCGGGCGCAGAGAAACCAACCGGCGACATCTGGAGATTGGCCAGACCCAGTTCATAGATTGCCGCCGTGCGTTCATCAATCAACCGCTCGATCGGAGCGGACGAGCCGATGGCGTAAAAGCCGGGGGCCGACCGCAACCGGATGCTGTCGGCATTCAACCAGATGCCCACCACGCGCTGTTTTTCGCGCACGATGATTGGCCGTACCGGTCCTTTCAGCACCACGACAATATCGGCGCGGTCGCTGGGCAGGCGCTGGCCGGGATACAGGATCGCGCCGAACAGCAACAATTCTTCACCCGCAAAGCTGTACTTAATGTCGATTGTCCGGCTCGACACGTCGGGGACAAGCTTGGGATCAGCAGCCGCCACAGGCACGGCCAGCAATGCGAACAGCAATGCGGCCCAACGGCAAAGGTGATGTGCCGCCCGCCCCATCATTGCACGGTATAGATTTCATCGGGCCGGAACCCCAGCCCCAGCGCCATACGGAACGCCACCAGCAGCACGATGGCGGCAAGGGCAAGGCGCAGTTTTTCCGGTGGCAGCGACTGGGCAAAGCGGGCCCCGAACTGTGCGCCGACAACGCCGCCGATTAACAGCAGCGCGGCCAGCACGATGTCCACCGCGCGCGTCGTCACCGAATGCACCAACGTTGTCGCCATCGTCACGAACAAGATCTGGAACAGCGATGTGCCCACCACCACCTGCGTCCCCATGCCCAGCAAATAAAGCATCGCAGGCACAAGGATGAATCCGCCGCCAACCCCCAGCAGCATGGTCATGATGCCAGTCACGATCCCCAGCAACAGCGGCGCGAGCGGCGAGATGTAAAGGCCCGACCGGTAAAAGCGCCACCGCAGCGGCAGGCTCGCCACCAGCGGGTGGTGCCGCCGCTTGCGGGCCGGCGCGGGCAACCCCTGACGCTGCGCCTTGATCGCGCCCCATGCCTCTTTGGCCATGAAACCGCCAACGCCGCCCAGCAGGATGACATAAAGCAGCGCAATGATCGTATCGATTTGGCCCCAACGGCTTAGCAATTCAAACAAGCCAGCACCGATCAGTGCACCCATCAGCCCGCCCGCGACCAGCACCGCGCCCATGCGCAGGTCAACGCCGCCGCGCTCCAGATGCGCCAGAGCACCCGAAACGCTGGACCCGGTAACCTGCGTCGCCGCCGACGCCGCCGCAACCGTGGGCGGAATGCCGTAAAAAATCAGCAGGGGAGTGGTTAAAAACCCGCCGCCGACACCGAACATGCCCGACAGAAAGCCAACGCCGCCGCCAAGCATGATAATCACCAGCACGTTCACCGACAGATTGGCAACGGGAAGGTAAAGGTCCATCAGTTCCGCCAGTTTGCGCGGACGAACGCCCGCTAGAGGTTGTCCTAGACCATTTCGCCGCGCGTTGGAACGCTGCTTTATGGTCTAGAAATCGGCAGCCACCGTCAGCGCAATCCCGCTTCCCGGTTGGGCATTCCCCGCCACCCGTTCGCGCCAGTCGAGCGCGATGGTTGCGCCATTGCCAAGGTGCGGGAAATCCAGCGCGGCGCGCGGTCCGATGTCGATCCGGCGCGCGCCTGGCTGAACCGACGCAGCCATGACCTGCCCCAGCGACAACCGCACCCCATGCTTGTTCGCAATCTCGCGCTCAACCACCACAACTGCATCGGCAAAACCGGCGGTCGGCCCGTAATCGGCGGCGCCCGCCTGAGCATAGGCAGACAGCCGGAAACCATGCGGCAGCGCCCGGTCATCAACCCCGCCAGCCGCATATATCAGCGTCGCATCACGCCCGCCGCCATCGACCGCAAAACGCCGTTCGAGATGGACGTCGACAGGCAAGCTGCGCACGGGCCGCGCCGCCAACCCGACCGCAATATCACTTTGCCCGCGTGGCCCCGGCGTATCGGTCAGCCGGATATAGGCCCGGAGCCGTGCCGCACGATCTGACTGATACGCCAAGCGGAGCGAAGTCTGACTGCCGCCCAGCGTCGCAAAGCCGGCCAGCCTCGCAGACCCCCCTGGCCCAACGGCCGATGATGCAGACTTGCTGTCCCGCCAATAGGCCGCAAAACTTAGCGACCAGCGATCCCCCGCCTGATCCGGCCAGCGCAGGCTCGCTTGCGGCAGGGCGGGGGCGGGAACAATTTGTGCCACCTTTGTACGTACGGCTCCGGCACGCTGGCCTTGCCCGAAACCAGGCACAATTTGGCCCAGCAGCGCCAGCCGCCAGAGATACCGATCCGGCATGGTAAAGTCCCCCCCGCCGGTCGCGCGCGGCGCTGCTGCGCTGTTGCGATACGGGGCGCCCGGCGACGCGGTGGGCAGCGGCGCAGTGGGCAGCGGCGCAGTGGGCAGCGCCTGATCCGGACGGCTGAGCGTGCGATCAAGCTTGGCCATGGCCGGCGTCGGCGTGGCGGACGCCGTGCTGTGCGCGGCATATTCGACGATGCGGCTTTGGGGTGCCGGCTCCGCAACCACAGCCGCGACG